>ERZ1740070.58-NODE-58-length-83538-cov-7.888432_pt1 | contig 83538 bp, 81 predicted proteins | sample MGYA00581734_ERZ1740070 | MGnify/ENA primary metagenome ERZ1740070 (study PRJEB43018, sample SAMN04849744) | marine metagenome | isolation source: floating plastic debris | place: Pacific Ocean | collected 2008-09-01 | study: EMG produced TPA metagenomics assembly... | reverse complement strand
AGCCGTCGATGTTGCGCACGCCCATTTTGGACATCTTGCGATAGCGTTCTTCCATCTCGCCCACGACCCATTTCAGGGCGACCACCGCTTTCTTGGGGTCGGTCACAACCGGGCTCAGAAGGTGCGGGATGCCGTCATAGACGCTCAGTTCCAGCATCTTGGGGTCGATCATCACGAGGCGTAGATCGGCGGGCGACAGCTTGTACAAGAGCGACAGAATCATGGTGTTGATCGCAACGGACTTACCGGACCCGGTTGTCCCCGCGATCAAAAGGTGGGGCATCTTGGCGAGGTTCGCGACAACCGGGTCGCCGCCGATGTCCTTGCCCAAAGCGAGGGGAAGCTTTTGGTTGCCGTCACCGTAGTCGCGGGTCGACAGGATTTCGCGGAAGCTGACCATCTCGCGGTTTTCGTTGGGCAGTTCGATCCCGATCACAGAGCGCCCTGGAACGGTGGAGACGCGGGCGGACAGAGCTGACATCGACCGCGCGATATCGTCGGCCAGGCCAATCACACGCGACGCTTTGAGGCCCGGAGCCGGTTCGAGTTCGTACATCGTGACGACGGGACCGGGGCGGACTGATACGATTTCGCCTTTGACGCCGTAGTCATCCAGCACAGCCTCAAGCATGCGGGCGTTTTCTTCCAGTGCCTCGTCGCTCAGGTGATGGCGTTCGATATTGGCCGGGTCCATGAGCAGGCCAAGCGGCGGGAGTTCATAGTCGGCTTTGGTATCGTCAAACTGCAGTTGTGGCTGGGCTTCTTGCTGCGCGCGCTTTGACGGTGGTGTCGGTTTGCGCACCGGTTGCTGAACAACGCGCTTGGCCTCTGGCTGCGGCGCGGGTGGTACAGATGCAGGTGCAGGCGGAACCGGGGCAAAGGCCTGTGGGTCATCGCCGTAGTCGTCCCAGTCGGTCATGTCTTCAAACATGTTGTCAGGCACATCGTCTTCGTAGTGCGGCTGGTACGCCGGTGGTTGCGCGGTCAGGGGTGGTTCTGCACGCCGCATGGCTGCATCGCGGGCTGTGACAGGTGGTTCTGGCGGCAACCCGTTCTGAGCCACAATAAGCGGATCAGGACCGCGCCCGCGGCCCTTGGTCAACGGCGCATGCGAGGCGGACGTTACAGCCGGGTTTTGACGCACACGGGTTTTGATCGCATCAGCGATCTTGGCCTTTACACGATCGTCTTCCGGCATGTCGGCATCAAAACCGTGTGGTCCGGGTTGCTCGACCAATTCAGGTTGTGGGTCCACGCGGCGGATGAGCGACGGCATTTTCGCCAGAAACCCTGTTTTCTGCGGTGCGGGTTCTGCGTCTTCGTAAAAGCTGTCTTCGGCCTGAAGGCTGTCGGGCAGCGGTGGCGCGACGCGGGTCACGCGCGGCTCTGCCGGGATTGCCTGTTGTGCAGCGGCCCATTCGGCGGCTTCGGCCTCTTCCTGAGCGCGCAAGGCGCGGCGTTCTGCGTTCTTTTCCTGCAGTTGGCGTGCGGCGGCAACAGCTTGGGTCGTCCCTTTGCCAAGAACCGACAACAGCGTGGCATAGACCATGATCACGCCAACGATGAGAAAGCGCGCAAGACGTGACAGCTCTGCCCGTGTAAAGCCCAGCACGAACGCGCCCATGACCAGCACAACCGCGCCCAACAGCAGCATCATCAATTTCAGACCAAGGGTCGTGCCCAAAGGAAGTACGGTGAGGATGGAGCCCATCATCATGTCGCCGAAGAGACCACCGAGGCCGAAACTGTGGGTCCAAGTGGTGTTTTCGGGCACACCTGCGGCGTAGACGGCTGCGAGCGCGACCCAGATTGGTGCGAAGATGAGACAACTTAAAGCGCGCTCTTCGCCTTTGTGCAGCGCAAATCGCGCGCCCCAGATCAGAAGCACGAGGGCGAGGCCCCAGCTGGCCCAGCCAACAATCATAAAGAGCGGTGCAGCAACGGACGCGCCGGGGCGGCCCAGCCAGTTTTGCACGGGCGCGTCGGTGGCGGACAGCCAGCTTGGGTCTGCGGGTGAGTAGGAATAGATCAATGCGGCGGCCATCGCGCCCAGCGCCATCAGCACAATGCCTGCAAGTTCTTTCCCGCGTTTTTCAATCGCAGCCTGCATGTTGCTGTCAAAAAGAGGGTCCCGCCCCCGCGCTTGGTATGCCATGTCTCGCCTCTTTATTGGTCTTCACTGCCGTAGAGGCAGTCCCTGATCTGCGTCAGGCCACGTTCTGTTTCGTCTTTTGGGGCCACAAGTGCGACCCGGATATAGCCTTGGCCGGGGTTTCCGGTGTCGGTGTCTCTGGAGAGATAGGCGCCAGGCAGGACGCGTACGCCGGTTTCTTTCCAAAGCTTGAGCGCTGCCGCTTCGCCGTCTTCGACTGGCAGCCACAGGAAGAACCCAGCTTTGGGGGATCGGTACCCCGGCACGTTGCCAAAGATGCGGTCGGCCATGTCGAACTTTTCGGCATAGAGCGCGCGGTTTTCGATCACGTGGTCTTCGTCTTGCCAGACAGCCTCGGCCACCTTTTGAAGCGGTAGAGGCAAGGGTGTACCCGCATAATTGCGCAACTGCTGGATTTGCTTGAGCGTTTCAGGACCACTGGCCACGAAGCCGGAGCGCAGACCCGGTAAGTTGGAGCGCTTAGAGAGAGAGTGAAAGATCACAACGCGTTCCGGGTCTGCGCCCATTTCGTGAGCAACTTGCATCGCCCCAACGGGCGGCGTGTCGCGGTACACCTCGCAGTAGCATTCGTCTGAAAGGATCTGAAAATCATGATTTTCCGCCAGCGTGATCAGCCGTTCCCAGTACTCCCGATCCGCCACTGCGCCTTGCGGGTTGGCTGGTGAGCAGATGTAGGCGAGCGTTGTTCTAGATAGAACGTCTTCGGGTAGGCTTTCGAAGTCTGGCAGGTGGTTGGTTGCCTCGGTGGCGTTCACAAAGACCGGATCAGCAGCAACTGAAATCGCCGAAATCAGGTAGACCTGATAGAACGGGTTCGGCATCAGGACGACAGGCTTCTGCCCGTTCTTTGTCTCAGGGCTAAGCGCCATACCGGCGTTGTAAAGCCCCTCGCGTGTGCCATTGAGCGCCATGATCTGGCTAGCCGGGTCAAGCGCCACACCATACCGGCGCTGCACCCAGTCGGCGATTGCTTGGCGAAGCTCGGGCGTGCCTTCGTTCGGCGGGTATTTGTTAAACCCAGCCATATTCTGCGCAAGGATATCGGAAATCCACGCAGGGAAGGCGTGTTTTGGTTCGCCGATGGTCATGTGAACGACTAGCCCACCCGGTTCGTGCACATCCAACAGGGCGCGCAGACGCGGGAACGCATAAGCCGGAAGGTTCGAGAACCGCTCGGGAAACATAAACAAAACTGCCTCAAGGTCGGGATCATTGGCGTCCCGGTTAGCTCCAAATTACCCAAGAGGCGGGAACACGTCTACAAAAAGAGCGTGAACATCAGGGGGTTGTGGCTTTCAGGACAACGCCTGTTCCGCAGCCTTGCCCAAGCGCAGCAAACGACGTTCGTCCATGGGGTTGGCCATCAGAGAGATACCACAAGATGCTGTGCCCGTGGGCAGTGTCAGCACACATAGACCCATCAAATTGCCGATCCGGGTGTTCCGTAAAGTCAGCAGGTTTTCCCGGACGAAGTAGTCCTGATCGGTCATCAACCGCTCCGTATTTGGCGGTGTGATCGGGCTTGTTGCGCAGAGGACGGCGTCGTATTGGGCTGTCGCCGACAGGTAAGCTGCGCGGCAGGCGTCAAGCATATGCCATGCAGCAACATAATCGGCGCCGCCAAACTCCTTGCCGGACTGAAAGCGTTCGCGGACTGGCGCGAACATCACATCAGGGTTGGCTTCAATGGTGTCTTTCCACGTTCCATAGGCCTCGCAGGCGTACAAAATGTAGGCCTCGTTCATCGCCTTTGCGACTTCGGGCACCGCGATTTCGGTGATCTCGGCGCCTGCATCTTTGAACTTGGCCACCGCCTGTTCGAACCCATCGCGCGGTGCGTCGCGGATGTCGTCGAATGCCGTCGTTGTCAGGACAGCAAGGCGTTTGCCTTTGAGGGTTGTCGCGGTCAGATCGACAGCGGTTTCGTTGGCCATTGCCGCAAAAAGAAGCGCAGCATCCTCAACACTGCGGCACAGCGGGCCAACTGTGTCGAATTTCGCGGCGAGCGGCACGGCGCCTTTGAGGCTGAGCACCCCAGACGTGGTTTTGAGCCCCACGAGGTCGTTCCAGGCCGACGGAACCCGCACGGACCCACCCGTGTCGGACCCAATCCCGGCAGCGGCCAGACCAAAGGCAACGGAGGTCGCCGCTCCAGACGACGACCCGCCCGGGGCCAATGCGGGGTCATGGATGTTGGGCGGGGTCGCCGTTTTGGGGTTCAGACCCAGGCCAGAGAAGGCCAGTTCGGTCAGGTGGGTTTTGCCAAGGCAGACCAGCCCTTGATGTGTAGCATTAACCAGCACCTCTGCATCCGCATCCGGAACGCGGCCCTTGAGAAGCTGAGTGCCTGCTTCGGTTGCGACGCCCGCTGTATCAAACAGGTCTTTCCAACTGATCGGCACGCCATCCAATGGAGAGCGGCGGAGTTTCAATCGTGCCCGATCTTGCGCCGCTTTCGCTTCGGCCAAGGCGCGTTCCGGTGTCAGGCGGGCGTAGATTCTGGCGGCGTGTTCATGACCGTCGATGGCATCGAGAAACGATTGGGTCAGCTCGACCGGATCAATCTCACCTGTCGCAATCCCTCGCCCGAGGTCGGCGGCTGTCATTTTGTGCCACTCGTTCATCCGATATCTCCCTGCCCCGCGTGTTTCGGCGACGGTAGCGGCAGTGGGGCGCATGGACAATCCCGGCGCGGCCTCCATATCCAAGCTCATGAGCACGACATCGGATCTTTTGATTGTTGGCGGGGGGTTAAACGGCCCCGCGCTTGCCTTGGCTGCTGCCAAAGCCGGGTTGCGCAGCGTCGTCGTTGATGCCCGCCCTGAAGGTGCACGGCGCGCGGCGAATTTCGACGGGCGGTCATATGCACTGGCCTTGGCGTCGGTGCGCATGCTGGACGCTTTGGGGCTGTGGGACGGCCTTAGGGCTGACGCGCAACCGATGAACGAAATCAAGGTCAGCGATGGGCGCGCTGGCGATGCCGAGGTTTTTCTTGGCCTGCATTTCAACAGTGCCGAGATCGAAGAAGGCCCGATGGGGCATATGCTGGAAGACCGCTACCTGAGGCGTGCGCTTTTGGCCGCCATGCAAAGCGAGCCGCTGATCACGCATTTGCCCGGCGAAACGGTTGTGGCGCAGGATGTGACTGTATCCGAGGCGTCAGTGACGCTGGCGTCTGGTAAGGTGTTGAAAAGCCGACTGATCGTTGGGGCCGATGGCCGCAAGAGCGGGACTGCGGTGCGTGCCGGTATCCGGCGGACCGGGTGGGATTATCCACAAACAGCGCTTGTCTGTGCCATCGCGCATGAAAAACCGCATGGCGGGGTCGCGCACCAATTGTTCATGCCCGCAGGTCCATTGGCTATTCTGCCATTGTCGGGCAATCGGTCCAGCATCGTCTGGAGCGAACGGCGCGAGATCGCGGAAGAGATCAACGCTTTGCCGGAAGAGGATTACCTGACGGTTTTACGGCCCAGATTTGGCGATTTCCTAGGAGAGATTTCGCTGGCGGGCGAGCGTTTCACGTACCCGCTGAACCTGACATTGGCGAACCATTTTGCAGCAGATCGCGTGGCTTTGGTGGGCGACGCGGCGCACGGGGTGCATCCGATTGCGGGGCAAGGCTTGAATGCGGGGCTGCGCGATGTGGCGGCATTAGCGCATGTGATCAGTCATGCCAACCGGCGTGGCGAAGACTTTGCAAGTGCGCCGGTCTTGGCACGATACGAACAGTGGCGGCGGTTTGATACGGCAACGCTTGCGACTGCGACGGATATCTTCAACCGCTTGTTCTCGAACGACAGTTCCATCCTGCGGGCCGGGCGTGACCTTGGCATGTCGGTGCTAAACGCCATCCCAGCCGCACGGCGCGGGTTTATCCGCGAAGCCGCTGGTCTGAACGGAGACCTGCCCGATCTGATGGCGGGATAAACCTGCCCCAAGGCGGATGACTTCGTACAGCGCCCATGCCAAAACTGCCGAAAATCGGGAGGGTGACATGGACCAGAAATGCGCGATTGTGACAGGTGCCGCGCGGGGCATTGGCCTGGCAACAACAAAGCTGTTTCTTGATCAGGGATGGCGCGTTGTCATGGTCGACCGGGATGCCGAGGAACTGTCGCTGGCCGACGGGCTTGATCAGACGCTGCGCTTGCCGCTGGACATCTCGGACCCGGAACAGGTCGAGATGATCGTGGCGCAAGCCAGGGCCTGGGCCGGTCGCATCGACAGTCTGGTCAACAATGCAGGCGTCGCGGAGTTTGGACCGGTGGCCGACACCGATTTCGCAATGTGGCGGCGTGTGATGGAGACGAACCTTGACGGGACGTTCCTGTGCACGCAGGCGGCAACTCCTACTTTGAAGAAAACCAAGGGCAGCATCGTCAATATCGCGTCTATCAGTGGGTTGCGAGCATCAACCCTGCGGGTGGCCTACGGCACCTCTAAAGCCGCTGTCATTCAGTTGACCAAACAGCACGCTGCAGAATTGGGAGAGTTTGGCATACGGGTAAATTGCGTCTGCCCCGGCCCCGTGCGGACAAAGCTTGCCATGGCTGTGCATAGCCAAGAGATCATTGACGCGTATCACGACGCCATACCACTGAACCGGTACGGCTCAGAGCAAGAGATTGCTGAGGTGATCACCTTCCTTTGTTCAGAGCGCGCGTCTTATGTCACGGGTCAGATCGTTGCGGCAGATGGCGGGTTTGAAAGCGCAGGCGTGGGATTGCCAGCGTTGCGAGGCTAAGCGCGGCCGCAATGCTGGCCGCTACGAAAACGCGAAACGCGGCATGAGGCGTGGCGTTCTGGATGCGTAAGCGTCCCACTCTTTGCCGAATTGATCGGCCATCATCTGTTCTTCGGGATCAATGCGCGTGATGTAGAGCAACGCAAACGCAAAGAGCCCTGCTGGACCAGCGATGAGGTTGGTCAAAAGAAACGCCTGCGCGATCGTGATCAGGAAAATTGCGGTATACATCGGATGGCGGATGCGGCTGTAGATGCCTTTGGTCACGAGTGTGTGCCCTTCGCGCAATTCGAGATGAGCGGACCACATCGACCCCAGATCCGCATGAGACCGCCAAAACACGTAGACCCCGACAAGCGCAACGACACCGCCAATAAAGAGCTGCCCGGGGAAGACTTTATATGCCGCAAAATCCAAAATAGGCGTGGCGAGCGTGACAAGAGGGATCACAACCATCCCGATGCCCACAGCGGCGGCCAGAGACCTTTCGCGTTTTGCATCACGCTCTTGCACGACCTCTTTGGGGGCGGCGTCGGTCAACAGCATCCGGGTGGTATACCAGGCCAGCATTGCGCAGAGGAATGGAATTGTTGCGTATGGCGCGTCACGCCAAAGTGCCAGCGCGGCCACAACAGCCATTATTGCGTAGGGGATCAACTTGCCGATCATGACTCTCTCGTCTTTTGCATGAAGAGCTTGCCGGAAACATGGCTGGCTGATGCGAACATGGAACCATAGATGCGAACAATTCGCAACTAGAACGTTCGTGAAAGTGTGCAGATGCGAGACGCTGAGGGTCGGAAAAGTTGTGTTCGTGGGCGTTACATTGATCGACAGATACGCGTGAAGAAGCCCTGCCGCGCAGGCGCTACTGAATGCGCATCCCGTTGGCGAGCACATGGCCCTGTTCGTTAACACGAATTGTAGACGTGAGCGTATCGGTGCCGTCACCCGGCACTGTGAACATGCTCATCATCAAACGTGCGCCCGCTACGTCCTGTCCACCCATAATCCCAAGGGCGACCAGATTATCAAGCAGACCGTTTGCCCCTTTGATTGTGAATGTCGCCTCCCCCAGCGGCTTTGGAATACCGTTGAACGTCGCGACGTCCGACTTGTCGAACGTGAAACCACCAACGGCCGTTACCAGCGCACCGACCGCGTCAATGCTGAACTGTTCGATATCAAGCGCATTCATGTTGCGAAGTAGGGCAAACGGGGAAGGCCCGCCCTGAACCGAAACCAGATCCTGCGGTGTCATCTTTCCGGCAATGGACACGTCGATGTTTGCCGGGTCGCGCGGCAATTCGACATTTGGATCAACGGCCGCCCAGAACTCTTCGGAGAAGGTAAGCTCTTTCAGGTTAAGCGCGAAACCAATGTCTTTGGGAGCGTCTGATAGTGCAATCGGGGCTGTGACCCGGAAGGCCGTTTCCTGTGTTGAAGACGCCACCGGTAAACGCATGCCGGGGCGCGACATCGCGCTTTGAACATTTTCAAGCGAAACGCCGTAGGTCATTGTCTGGTCGGCAATCTCGACTGTGTAAGAGCCGTTCTCGTTTTCCAGCGCGCCCGACACAGTTGTCCCGTTTTGGGTCACCTCGTACTGTGTGTTGCCTCTTGCAAACGACATGTCCGAGGTCAGCTCAACGCCCGGCGCGGATAGCGGTGAAGCGTCTTCGGCGTTGAATCCCGTCGGAAGGTCGAGCGACACATCAACGCCGAGGTTTTCGATGTCCGACTCGATGTTAAAGCCGGAGTTCGCGATGGAGGCTGGAATTGTGACGTTCGACTCCATGCGGGCGATGGTCAGGTCTTTATTGATGACAGTGGATGTCGCTGTACCAATTGTCGCCGTGCCAGAGAGATCGGAGAGCAAGATATCCGCTTTTGCGTCTGGTGCGGCTTCGCCATCGATCGTCAACTCGGTCATCACGGCCCGCAAGGACGGAGCGATAAGGTCCATCGTCAGGTCGTCTAATGACCCGTTCACATCGATCCCGAGGTCTGAGTAATCCATGTCGAACACCGCGATCTGCTGTGCACCGAAAGAGCTGGTTCCTGCCACCGTCATCTGCATCGTTTCGGGAATGCTGATGCTGACTGTATCAGTATCGGCTTCGGTCAAAACGATATGGGGAACTGAGACGGTGACTGTCGCCGCACCCTGATCCAGCGGAAGTGTCATTTCCAAATCGCGCACCGACAGACCGTCGGCATTGGGAGTTTGCACCGATGTCACATCACGTCCGTAGGTTTCGAGGGACGACTCGAGCTTTTGCCAAACCTCCGCCGCAGTCAGATCGGCCAGTGCAGGCGAAGCGATGCCGGCGCATGTTAGTGCAATACCAAACGCAACTGATTTCATACGGAGCATGGCATGTTCCTTCTTCGTGAGGTTGCGGGCAACTTCCGACGCCGCCTCGGCAGGGTCAAGTGGCTGGACCCCGCGCTTTGGCCGCAGTAGCACTAGACCCATCACAAGGAGGAGAGCCGATGACCGATTTGACCGGAAAGACCGTTTTAATCACCGGTGCAAGCCGGGGCATCGGTGCTGAAGCTGCGCGGGTTTTTGCCGATGCTGGGGCGAATGTGGCTTTGGTGGCGCGCGGGTCGGACGCAATCGCAGACCTCGCGGGCGAGATCGGGGCGAAAGCCGTCGCCATTCCTTGCGATATCAGCCGCTACTGGGAGGTGGAGAAAGCCGTAGACAACTGCGTCACCGCGTTTGGTAGCCTTGACATCCTGATCAACAACGCAGGTGTGATTGAACCGATTGCGCGGATGGAGGACGCCGACCCCGAGGCGTGGGGACAGGTGATCGATATCAACCTCAAGGGCGTGTTCAACGGCATGCGCGCCGCCCTGCCGGAAATGGAGCGTGCGGGCGGTGGCACTGTTTTGACCGTGAGTTCCGGTGCTGCACATGGCCCGGTGGAGGCATGGTCACATTACTGCGCATCGAAAGCCGGGGCGGCGATGCTGACGAAGTGCCTTCACAAAGAAATGGGCGAAAAAGGCATCCGCGCGATGGGGCTTTCCCCCGGGACAGTCGCCACACAGATGCAGAAAGAGATTAAGGCCAGCGGGATCAACCCAGTGAGCCAGCTGGACTGGTCCGATCACATCCCGGCTGATTGGCCGGCGAAAGCGCTTTTGTGGATGTGCGGAGCGGATGCTGATGCGTACCTAGGAGAGGAAATTTCGCTTCGAGATGAAGGCATTCGCAAGAAGGTAGGCCTTACGTGATCGATGTTTCCAATGACGGCACGCTGTGTACGCTGACGATCAACCGCCCGGACAAAGCGAACTCTTTAACCGGTGACATGCTCGAAGCCTTGTGCGTCGGCGTTGAAGAGGCGCGTGATGCGCGGGCGATCATTCTGACAGGTGTTGGAAAGGTGTTTTCCGCTGGTGCAGATCTTGAGGCTGCGAAAGCCGGGTTGGCACTTAGCCCGCTGTGGGAGCGCCTTTCGAGCGCAATTGCCCGGCATCCCGGACTGACTATAGCCGCGCTGAACGGGACTGTGGCAGGTGGTGCGATGGGGATGGTTCTTGCCTGTGATCTGCGCATCGCGGTGCCCGGAACGAAAGTGTTTTATCCCGTGATGAAGCTTGGGTTTTTGCCACAACCGTCCGATCCAGCGCGGCTTTCGGCTTTGGTTGGTCCGTCGCGGGCCAAGATGATCCTGATGGCTGGTCAGAAGGTCCCCACCGAAGACGCGTTGACGTGGGGATTGATCGACAAGGTCGTCGATCCGGGTGAACTTTTGCAAGCTGCGCAAGACCTCACCCAAGATGTGTGCAGCGCCACGCCAGAGCATGCACGTGCGATCAAGGGGCTGATTGGAGAGCGCCTTCGGTGATCGCGCTTGACCCGACGGCGCAGCTTCGTAGGTTGGCCGCAACGCGGACATAAAGGAACAGATCATGAGCCAGCACCTGCATATCGTCTTTGGCGGAGAGCTGGTCACGCCCTCGGAGAATGTATTCAAAGATCCTGAAGCTATTCACATCGTTGGTATTTTCCCGGATCGCGACACCGCGTATGACGCCTGGAAGAACGAGGCGCAGCGCACGGTCGACAATGCGCATATGCGCTATTTCCTGGGTGATCTACAGAAATTGATCGACGCCAGCACAAATGAGCCCGAAGCGCAGGACTGACCATTTGGCGCGCAGGCCGTTCAGTCTTACCGCCTATCTTGCTCTGGCACGGGGTCGCGACAGGTCGGGCGTAGACGGTGTTGAGTGGCCCGATCGACCAAGCGGGTCTCTGATATGGCTGCATAGCGATACGCAAACCCGCTTAGAGACGCTAAGCACACTCATCAAGCGGCTTGGCATGCAACGCGATGATTTTGACATTTTGCTGACCGCTGATGCCGCAGAGGATGGCCCGTTTGAGATCAGCGGCACACCTGTTTATGCGCCGCCAGCTGAAACGCTGAGCGACGTGCAACGTTTCCTTGACCACTGGCAACCTGACATTTTGATCTTTGCAGGCAACGGATTGCGCCCAGCGCTTCTGCACGAAACCGCTGCACGGGACACCGAAATGCTGCTGGTCGATGCCGCTGATGCTCCGTGGCGCCAGCCCTTGAACCGCTGGTTGCCTGACATCACACGCGGAGCGCTCAACGTGTTTCACCGCGTCATTGCGCAGAACCAGAAATCCGCCCAGCGGTTGCGCCAGCTTGGACTGCCAAGCAACCGCATCGAAATTGCCTCGCCCTTAGAAGAAGAGGTGTTTCCGCTGACCAGCCATGACGGCTTGCATGAAGAGATGACTATTTCGCTGGCCGGTCGCCCGGTTTGGCTGGCGGCGTCTATTCATCTTGAAGAAGCGGATGCGGTCTTGCGTGCGCATCGACGGGCGGCGCGCTTGGCGCACCGTTTGCTGTTGGTGATTGTGCCGCAGAACCCCGATGACGAGCCTGCCATTGCCGACATGGCCCACGAGGTTGGGCTACGGTTGGCGCAATGGGAAAATGGCGAAATGCCAGACGAAAACACCCAGGTCCTTCTGGCCGGAGATGACAGTGAGCTGGGGCTTTGGTATCGCCTTGCACCTCTCAGCTATCTTGGCGGGTCTATGGCCGGGTCAAAAGGCGGGCAATCGCCGATGATGGCCGCAGCGCTTGGCTCTGCGATTATGTACGGACCGCATGTGGGCCAGCACTTGGATGCCTATTCGCGACTTGTCTCCGCAGGCGGCGCGCGCATCGTCAAAGATATGGAGTCGCTGAGCAGCGCTGTCACACATCTGATTGCTCCAGACCGCGCCGCGGCCATGGCCCATGCAGGGTGGAGCGTGGTGTCATCCGGTGCAGAAACAGCAGACCTGGTGCTCACCCAAATCAACGAATGGCTGGACGCCATGGAGAGCCGCCCATGAAGCCGCCTGCCTTTTGGGATGCGACGCCAGATGCGCCCGGGCTTTGGCCACGTGTGCTGTCGCCGCTCGGCAGGCTTTATGCGCATTTGACCGCGCGACGCGTTGCAAAACCTGCCGAGTTTCAGGCGAAAGTGCCGGTTATCTGTGTTGGCAACGTGAATGCGGGCGGAACTGGGAAGACGCCGACCGTTATTGCCATTCTTCAGCTGCTGTCTGAGATGGGTATCGCAGGGCATGTCGTCTCAAGAGGATATGGCGGTTCGCTGACGGGGCCTGTGCGCGTTGACCCTAAGCGTCATTCCGCTGCGGAAGTTGGGGATGAACCGCTGCTTTTGTCTGCATTTGCCCCGGTCTGGATCGCCCGAAATCGGGCGGCGGGGGCCAAAGCTGCCTGTGCCGATGGCGCGCAAGCCATTGTTCTGGATGATGGTTTGCAGAATCCAAGCGTTACCAAAAACCTGTCCTTGATCGTGGTCGATGCGGCCAGAGGGTTTGGCAACGGGCGCTGCATTCCGGCCGGTCCGCTGCGCGAACCGATTGATACGGCGATGGCACGTGCGGAGTTTGTGCTGTCCATTGGTTCAGACGACGCGCAAACCGCATTCCAGACGACATGGGCAAGCAGCATCAGCCGCCCTTTGATCACTGGCCAACTTGCGCCGCTTCAAACAGGGATGGACTGGGACGGTCTGCGCTGCCTTGCTTTTGCAGGCATTGGCCACCCCGAGAAATTTTTTGCCACCCTGCGCGATCTTGGTGCCGAAGTGATCCGCTCGGAAGCTTTGGATGATCATCAACCCCTGACACCCGCGCTGATGACACGGTTGGAGAACGATGCCAAATCCGCCGGGGCGCAACTTGTGACAACTGAGAAGGATGCGGTGCGCCTGCCCGCGAGCTTTCGGATGAAGGTGCTTACCCTGCCTGTCCGGTTGGAACTTGATAATCCCGCTGTCCTGAGAACGGCATTGTGCGAACTCTTCTAGGGTCGGGTCACTCGGCGGCGAGTGGCGTTTCGTCGGCCTGACCTGTTGCGGCGATCTCGGCGATTACGCTGCGCAAAAGCTTGCGGAAGTTGTGGAAGTTGGCGTTGGGCCTGACCTCGCGTTCATCCATGTAGATGGACCGATCAATCTCGATCTGGACAGCATGCTGATTGCGCGAGGGACGCCCGTAGGCTTGGGTGATGTAGGCACCGGCAAACGGTGTATTGCGCGCCACGACAAGACCTGCATCCGAAAACGCGGCTTCGATCTGATCGACCACTGTTTGACTGGACGATGCTCCGAACCTGTCACCCAGCACAATCTGTGGTCGCCGCGCCGAGGACTTCGCGACACCGTCAAGCGCCTCATGGGGCATGGAATGACAATCCACCAGAATGGCCTCTCCGAACCGGTCATGCGCTTGCATCATCAGCTTGCGCAGTTGTGTGTGGTAGGGTTGCCAAAATTGCGCGATGCGCTTTTCTGCCTCGGCATAAGGCAGTTTGCCATGATAGATCGGGCGCCCATTGGCCACCACCCTTGGCACAACACCCAGCCCCGAGGAAACCCGAGGATTGTGGGTCTGCCGCCGCACTCCTTCGATCAGGGCGGGATCGAGTTCTTCGGCACTGCGGTTGAGATCAATATAGGCGCGCGGCGCTCCGGCTTTGATGAAGGGCGCGCCGAATTGTGGTGCGCAATCAAAGAGACGGTCCACAAACGCGTCTTCAGATGACCGGATCGTCAGTTCGTCAAGTGCGGTGTGACGCAGGAAAGACCAACTGTAGTCGCGCCCGGAATGCGGCGACGCAAACACCACCTTTGAGGTGTGCGCTTCGGGCTGGACAAGATGGTAGGCGACTTTCGGCATATGCTCTCCGTTATCTGGCAACATAGACTGTTTTTTTCTGTTTCCAAAAGCCCTTGATCCCTCAGACGACTCCTTTTATACGGCCCCTCACCGGCGCGGCATCTCGCGCCCCTTTTTATTGGGGCTGTGCGTTTCGCAACGGTAAATGGGCGATTAGCTCAGTGGTAGAGCACTTCGTTGACATCGAAGGGGTCACAAGTTCGAACCTTGTATCGCCCACCATTGAATTCGCCGCTTTGACCATCTGGTCACGGCACCCGCAACCCAAAAGGCGCTCGCGCGCCGCGATTAAGAGGAGAGACCAAATGAAGGTCAAGAACTCGCTTCGTTCGCTCAAGAACCGCCATCGCGACTGCCGCGTTGTGCGCCGCAAGGGCCGTGTCTACGTGATCAACAAGACACAGCGTCGGTTCAAAGCCCGCCAGGGTTAAGCGAACTCCGCAGAATTGTTGAAAGCCACCCAGGTCGGGTGGCTTTTTTCGTTTCGAAACAATGTCGCAGGCGTGCAAACGGCAATAGCTCAAAAAGGCGCTTTGCCTGTAGGGTTCATAAAAACCGACTTCGGACTCAAAATGTCAGGCTCAAAGCACGTCAAAACCATGTGCCCGATGAATTGCCATCCGACGCTGTGCGGGATGGTTGTGACTGTGGGCGATGATCAGACAGTTTCCATCACGGGCGATGAGACAAACCCCGACAGTCAGGGTTTTTTATGCATGCGCGGCAAGGCGGCGCATGAGATCGTGGGCAACGATCAAAGGCTTCTCAAACCTCTGATCCGCTCGGATCGAAGTCGCGATGATTGGTCCGAGACAACATGGGACAATGCGCTGGACAGAATGGCCGACCATATGCGCGCGGATGGACGAGAGGCAGTGGGCTTTTGGCAGAGCCACGGCAATTGGGCCAACGATTACGCCTTTGGTTTGAAACGTGCGCAGATGGACAGGTTTGCCAACCTCTATGGATGCCAATTCTGGAACCCGGCGATGATTTGCTGGGGGCTTGGTGCATTCGGTGCCGGGATCACAGGTGCCATCGAAACGTCCACCAAAGAAGATCTGGGGGACAATGCAGAGCTTGTGATCCTTTGGGGGGCTAACACGGTCAGTCAGGCGGCTACGCTGAAACATGTGGAACGGGCAAAGCGGCGTGGTGCGCGGATTGTGGTGATCGATGTGCGCAGAACCGAAGCCTCTGCACTGGCCGACGAGGTCATTCTTGTAAGGCCCGGAACCGACGCGGCGCTGGCTTTGGCGATGATGCATGTCATCATCAAAGATCATGCCTGTGACATGTCTTTTGTCGAAAACCACACGGTAGGGTTTGATGCACTGGTTCGCCATGTGACGTCGAAGACACCGCATTGGGGTGAGGCGCAGACGGGTGTGCCACACACGCAAATCACGTCCCTTGCGCGCGATTATGCAAAAACGCGCCCTGCGATGATCGTGATGGGTGGTTCCTCTCTGCACAAAGGGGCCAACACCTGGCAAGCGGCGCGGGCTATCACCTGCCTTCCGGCTTTGACTGGAAACTATGGCAAAGCCGGTGGCGGGATCGGCCCCCGCCATGGTGGGCGCAGCCACGGGGCAGGCTTTGCAGACGTGTCTGCAGCGGACCGTCGCAAGCCTGGCACCTACATCCCCAACCAGATGGAGGCGATTGTCGAAGGCCTGGAATCCGGCGCGGTGAAGGTTTTTGTCTCAATCGGCTCAAACGTTTTGTCTTCGTTTTCCGACACCAATCGCATGCGGGCAGCCCTGTCGAAAGCAGAGCTGATTGTTGTCCATGACGTGTTTCCCAACCAGATGATCCGAGAGGTCGCGGACATCGTCTTGCCAAGCACCATCTGGCTTGAAGAGATCGGTGCGAAATCGACCAACACCTATGTCCATTTGTCCGACCGTGTGCTTCCCGCGGCTGGAGAGGCAAAACCGGCGCACGAGATATACAAAGGTTTGGCCGCGCGGCTTGGGATCGAGGATGTCTACCCTTGGCCCGATCAGGAGGCTGCGATGAATGCCGCGTTGGACCACCCCGCTACGGGCCACACAACGGTTGAGGCAATGCGGGCGAATGGCGGACGTGCGGCTTTGAACGTGTCACACGTGTCGTATCCAACACTGGAATTCACCACACCTTCCGGCAAGATCGAATTCTATTCACAGCGCGCGGCGGATATGGGGATTTCCCCGTTGCCAGAGTGCGAAGACAGTGAGGTGCAAGAACCCGGGTTAATCCTCGCTCATGGTCGCACCTTTGCGCATTTTCATTCCTTCTATGACAATGCGCGCGCTCTGCCGACACTCGCGGCTCGGGAAACTGCGCCGGACCTTTGGATCTCTCCTGATGACGCCGCCGCGAATGGCATCGCAAATTCAGATGAGATTGAGGTGTCCAACGCGCGGGGATGCTTTGATGCGCGCGCCAAGGTGACACCGCGCATCCCCGCCGGCACGGTCTGGATCAGAGATGGCTGGCCTGGATTGAACTCTCTCACCGATGGCTCTGCCGTGCTGCCCGAGGCTGCGTTGGGTGTTTTTGCCTTTTCTGTTGGTCAAAGCCGTTTTGAAGCGCGCGTCCGTGTCACGCGGAAGCAGTGTCGGTCGTAGTGTCGACCGTTTGAGGAAGCGCCTCAGACATCGGCTCAAAGCTGCCATATGCCTCAGGTCAGCTGGATCAAAGCAGGTTGGCGTCTCTTTCCGAAACGGCATACACTCCGCACATGTCGAACCGCACGGAAAGGCGATTGTAATGATTTCCTCTGACGAAGATAAAGTCTCGGGCCGGATGCATGGCGAACAGTTTGAGCCGGAGAGAACGGATTCTTTGTTTGAGCGGCTGATCTACATGATACTCATTGCGCTTATGATTTCACTGGCGCAGACCGTTCTGGGTGCGATGACCGTTATCCAGTTTGTGGTAATGCTAGTGAACAACAAGCAGCCCAACGAACGGTTGGCAGAGTTTGGCACGGACCTTGGCATTTGGATCGCCAAGGCCGCGCGGTATCAAACCGCGGCGAGCAATGTGAAGCCTTGGCCGTGGACCGACCTTGACTAAGCTTCACTGCCAATTGGCGGCATTACCTAAGTATCGTGTCCGCCATCAGACGAACCAACGTCGCTTGGTCCAGATACCCTGACACCCGCAACCTACGCGCATCCTGATAACGGCGGAGCGCACGGCGTGTGTCTTCGTCAAATATACCATCCACAGTCCCTGGCTTGAGGCCCAACCCAGTCAACCTTTGTTCCGCCAAGCGTCGGGCAGCGACATTGAGGCCAAGACCGTTTTCCTCTGCCTGTGCCTGTCGCTGGATGGCGATCTGTTCGCCGTTCTGGCTGAAGTATTCGATCCGCGCGCGGGCCTCTTCCACAAACGCACCGTTTGGCCGTTCGGCAAGGTAGGCGCGATATCCGGCCTCTGTGTCTACCTGCCGAGCCACTTGCCACCGTGCGCGGTCTTCGCCTTCGGCCTGTGCGCGGCGTTGTTCTTCGATTGCGCTAAGCTGACCTTGTGCGTTTTCGGCAAACACCCCGTCTGGGAACCGTTTGAGGTAAGCGCGGTATCCGGGCTCATCCCCGCGTGCGCCGGTTTCTGCCCAGAATGCCCGGTCTTGCCGTTCCAGTTCGGCTTGCCGTAACCGGGCTTCTTCTTCAAGCTCTGCTGCGCGCCGCTCTGCCTGGGCATCGAGCCGGGCGATTTGGTCAGTGTTCAGGTAGCCAGACGCGGTTAGCCCGTTCTCATTCTGCCAGGCGGTCACAGCGCCGCGTGTGCCGCGGCCAAAAATCCCGTCAATGCCCCGCGTGTTGTACCCCAAGAGCGACAAGTCACGCTGAATCTCACGCCGCGCATCGCGAGACAGAGCGAGGTCTGTTTCGATCTGTTTTTCGCGGAAAAACGGCTCTGCCCGGATAGAGGCCAAGCGTTGACGCGCTTCGTCGGCGTTTTGTCCTTCGGGGAACGCGGTCAGATAGGCGTCATAAGACGCTTCGGTGTTGGCGGAGACCGCCTGTTGCCAGGCGGCAGCATCCGCTACGTTTGGCTCTTCATCTGCATCCCCTTCACTGACACTGGCAGGTGCATTTTCCGGATGTGGCAAGAGCGGCAAGGTTTGTGGGACAAACCCATCAAGTGCCAATCCTGCGTTGCGGACCATCGGCAAGACGTCTGTGCCGTTTGCCGCCGGTAGCTGCGCGAAGAAATCGAGCGCATCGCCCGCGGGACCAATTGCGACGGTCACACCTTGGGGAACATCTCTTAGCGGTACGTCAAGCGACAGTCCGGGCGGAAGTGTGTCGTCAATTTCGACTTCCCCCAACACGACCAGCGCGCGGGCCGGAAACTGCGCCGCCACTGCATAGACTGCGTCTAGCGGCAGGCCTTGTGTCAGCACTTCACCCAGTGTCATGTCTTGCAGGTCGCCAGCGGGCAGCAAGTAGGTGCCTTGGTCGGTTGAAACGAACTGGCCTGTGAGGGCCATTGCAATATCACCTGATGCAAAATCAACGGTCGATGCGAATGTCGCGAAGGCGGATCGCATCGCATCGCCATTGGCGCGTGACGCCAGCGTTGCATCCATGCCCTGCTCCTCGAACGCGCTTCGTAGTGCATCCAAGTTCCCCCCGCCTGTAAGCCGCTGCAGCACGCTTGGATCGCTATTGCTGATGATCAGCACATCGCTGTCACTAGCCAACGCGGGTGTTGCCAAGGTTAAGGCCACTGCCGCCGCTGCACATATTCGCATCATGAGCTGTCCTGCGTCATCGGTGAGAGTAACACATGAATAAGCCCGGCTATCCAATATCGTTCCGGTATTTTGCGACAAAACTCAGGTTTCGGGGTCAGCCGGGTCACCCCAGTCGTACACAACCAAGCCCAACTGCTCTCGACCGTTGACGGAACGATACAAAGCACGCGCCGGTGCATTGTCGTCTTCCGTGGCAACCCAAACGGACGTGCAACCAAGTGAGTTTGCGCAGTCCTGAAGCCGGGACATCAGTTCCGTTGCGATGCCATCACGGCGGTGCGTTTCCGAAACAGACACTTCATTGACGAACAGCGTTGGGTCTTTGTCGGGGTGGTACAACACGGTGCCTGATGCAAACCCCACTAGACGGTCACCATGACAGGCAAGCATCATGACGTGGTTGGGATCGGCCAGAAACGCGTCCAGTTGATCGGGTTTGATGGCGAAATCAAATACGTCTGACCCATGCAGCATCGCGGCTGTGTCTTCGGACAGCACGCGATAGGACACCAGTGTCGTCATCGCTGTCAGTCGTAGCTGCGCATGTCTTCGATCACCAGACCATCGCGCGGCAACGCACCCGGTGGGACCAGTTCAACCGTGCCTTTGAGCTTGAGCGTCTCAACAATGCTGGGTTCAAACTGCGCGGCATCGGCAGTTGCCGTTTCGATGCGGACAGTCATCACGTCCATTTCGCCATCGCGGCTGGCGACCACACGCGCGCGGTCAATCTCGGCGTGACGGGCGACCAACGCTGCAACCTGTTCAGGCCGGACGAACATGCCTTTGATCTTGGTGGTCTGGTCAGCACGCCCCATCCATCCTTTGATGCGGGTGTTCGTGCGACCACATGGGCTTTCACCCGGCAAAATCTCGCTCAGATCGCCAGTGGCAAACCGGATCAGCGGATAGTCAGGGTTGAGCGATGTGACGACAACCTCACCAACCTCCCCTTCTGCCACGGGATCGCCGGTGCCGGGGGTGACGATTTCGACAATCACACCTTCGTCCAAAATCATCCCTTCCTCGGCCTCGCTTTCGTAAGCGATATTGCCAAGGTCAGCCGTGGCGTAGCACTGGCGGCAGGTGATCCCGCGGTCTGCATAGTACTGCCGCAGACTTGGAAACAAGGCACCGCCACCGACCGCTGCGCGAGTGATCTTGAGCGGCAAACCCGCCTCATCCGCCTTTTCGAGGATGATCTTGAGGTAGTCCGGCGTGCCCGCATAAGCGGTGACCCCGATGTCATGGGCGGCCTGCGCCTGAAGTTCGGTCTGGCCCGTTCCCGCTGGCAATACCGCAGCGCCGACAGCCCGCGCGCCGTTCTCAAAGATCATGCCGGCAGGTGTGAGGTGATAGCCGAAACAGTTCTGCACGATGTCGCCCTGCCCAATGCCCAGCGCATGCAGGAAACGCCCTATGCGCCACCAGTCATGGCTCACTCCGCCCGGTTCATAGATCGGGCCCGGGGATTGAAACACATGCGCCATATTGCTGACGGACATGCCACCAAAGGGCGGTGTCTCTTTCTGCCAGGTTACCAGTTGCGATTTCCGCAGGACCGGCAATTTGGTAATATCGTCGAGCGATTTCACCTCACCCTCCGCAGTGAGACACGAGCCTTCCACGCCTGATGCGCGCGCGACCTGCTGAAGAAACAACGCTTCTTGCGCAGACCGCCGGGCATCCGCGCTTCGCGCCTCCAGGTCATCGTAGAATGTCGTCATGTCACAATCCTTCCGGAGCCTTGGGACCAAGCGTCATGATTTGCGGTCCTTTTGCGTGCAAGCGAGCAACCTCACCACGCACTTCCAATTCAAGTTTTACGCAGGTCGCATGCCACCCGAGCGACCCAAGCCTGCTCAACACGTCATCTGGCAGGACTGAAGCCAGTCGAGGTCTGAGATCGGAAAACTTGAAATCGCCCTGCCTCAACTCTGTCAGGATGGCCGCACGCAGCGTATTGAACTTCCAGCGCGGGATATTGGTGACGCCGTCGCGCCCCTCTGCCGGCGTTCGGCATCCAACCTTGTCCGAGTTAGTCATCGACCCACCGCATTTGAAATATCAATTCGCCAGCACGGTCAGCGGCTTGCCCACTTCGACGACAAACGTGGTGATTGCGACCATGGGTCCATCCCCAACGTTCGTCAGACCACCATGCACCTCGCCTTCGGGAAAGTAGAGCGTCGCGCCAACTGGAAACTCTATCGTATTGCCGTTCGGGACTTGCGCGGTTGTTGGTGTGACCACCACGGCGTGCTCATCGCCCGGATGCGTGTGCAGTGGGATCGTCGCACCCGGCGGGACGGACAGGCGCATCACCACCACCTCCATCGTCTCAGACCCAGGCACTGCGACGCGCCGAATTTCTTCGCGCTCTATGCTTTGGGCCGTAGCTGGCCCGACACCCAATGCGAATAATGCCGCCGCAAAAACGAGGTGTTTCATGAGCGTTCTCCGAATAACATCAAGCCAACCAACGCTTGCGGCGGCGATATGAGCGCACATCCCGGAAGGACTTTCGCCCTTCGTCCGACATGCCGAGGTAAAACTCTTTCACATCCGGGTTTTCGCGCAGATCTGCGGCGGGGCCTTCCATCACGACGCGGCCCGATTCCAGAATGTAGCCCTGATGCGCATATCGCAGCGCCACGTTGGTATTCTGTTCGGCAAGCAGGAACGACACGCCTTCATTCTCGTTGATGGACTTCACGATCTCAAAAATCTGTTCCACCAATTGCGGCGCGAGGCCCATCGACGGCTCATCCAGCAAGATCGTTTCAGGCCGAGACATCAGCGCGCGGCCCACAGCGGTCATCTGCTGTTCTCCACCCGAGGTGTAACCCGCCTGTGACTTGCGCCGCTCTTTCAGGCGCGGAAAATAAGAGTATACCATTTCAAGGTCTTGCTCGATCGCGCCTTTGCCATCCTTACGGGTATAGGCGCCCGTCAGCAGGTTCTCTTCGACAGTCAGATGTTCAAAGCAATGGCGCCCTTCCATCACCTGAATGACGCCACGTTTCACAAGCGCCGCTGGATCAAGATCCTGCACGCGCTCGCCCTGATAGTGGATCGTGCCTTTGGTGACCTCGCCCCGTTCGGAATGCAGCAGGTTGGAAATCGCCTTGAGCGTCGTCGTCTTGCCAGCGCCGTTGCCACCCAGCAAAGCGGTGATCCCGCCCTTCTTCACACTCAGGCTAACCCCTTTGAGAACAAGGATAACGTGGTTGTAGATCACCTCGATGTTGTTCACTTCAAGAAGCGTCTCGTCGGTGCGTCCGGCGTCCAGCATGGCTCTTCTTCTTTTCAAAAATATGCAAAACTCCCCGGCGGCGTCTTGGAAGGCCGCCGGGGAATGCGCGGTCTTAGTTGGTGACCGAGCACTCTTCGTTCATTGCCCAAGGCGCATTTTCATTGGCATATTTGGCCGACGCCTCAGCGATCAGTTCCGCATAGCCGTCGACATTCGGCTTCAGCAGGTCAGACACTTTGACGAACTGTGCGCCGTCCCATTCGAGCATCCAGCCACCCGAGTGACCGGTGTGGTTTGCACAGGATGTCGAGAACGGAGGCACCATGCCGGCCATGCCCAGCTCTTCGAGACGCTCTTCGGTGATGTTGAGGTTCTCAAGACCCCAGCGCAGCTGAGACGCGCTGATTTCAGCAACACCGTATTCGGCCTGCGCAGTCTTGATACCTTCTGCGAGGATCATCGACATGACCAAGCCACGGCCATAGAACACGCCCTGCATCTCTTCTTCGTTGGACTGGCTCAGACCTTTGTCAAAAACCATTTCCTTGACCTGCTTCATCACAGGCGCATCCGGGTTCGGGAAGGACCACGAGATCGACTTGTAGCCTTTGCCCTCTTCACCAACCAGCTTCAGGTCCGCATCGTGGCCCGCCCACCAGACGCCGATCATGTTTTCCATCGGGAACTTGGTTTTGACGGCTTCGGTGATGGCACCTGCGTTCATCGCTCCCCAGCCCCACATGACCACATTGTCCGGACGTTCACGGCGGATTTGTAGCCACTGCGCGGATTGGTTCTGCATTTCCTTCAGACCAACCGGGATCGGCAGAAGCTCAAAACCTTTGTCTGCAGCCAGCTTTTCAAGGAGCGGAAGCGGCTCTTTGCCGTAAGGGTGGTCGAGGTGCAGGAAGGCGATTTTCTTGCCGTCGAGCGATCCGTCCTGCTCAAGATACTGGACGATCATGTCCGCCGCATCCCAGTAGCCCGATGGCACGTTGAACGCCCACTGGAATACCTTACCGTCTGCCATTGGCGAAAAGCCGTAGCCGGGTGCAAGGATCGGGATTTCATCGACGTTGGTTTTCGGCAGAACCTGAAGGGTGATGCCGGTCGACCACGGCTGGGTCACGATGGCTTTGCCCTTGGTCTTTTCATAGCATTCCACGCCTTTTTCGGTGGAATAGCCGGTCTCGCATTCCTCAGCGTTGATCAGCACGCCACCGACGCCCCCATCGCGTTCGTTCAAAAGCGCCATGTAGTCCGCCTGACCATTCATCAGCGGAATGCCCGTCGCCGCAAACGGCCCTGTGCGATAGGCCAAGTTCGGGGTGTACAGCTCTTGCGCAACAGCGGCTGTCCCGATCACGGTGCCCAGCGCAGCTGCTGCCGCCAGTTTGGTAAAGTGTTTCATTGGTGTCCTCCCATTGGAACGATTTTCTTGGTCTTGGTTCTTGGTCTTGGGCTGCCCCCGCTCAGTGCGGGAACGGCCAGATAATGAGTTTTTCCCGAATCAACCGCCAAAGCTGATTGAGACCGTGCGGTTCGATGATCAGGAAGAAGACGATCAAGGCGCCGATGATCATCACATTGATATGTTCGATCAAGGCGCTCTCGATACGGAAGCCTTGAAGCTGCGCATAGCCGTAGATCAGCGTCACAGCGCCAAATCCGATGGCGGCGCCCATGCCCCACATATTGCGCGCGATCCAGAACAGGAACGTTGCCGCCGCGATCAGCGCCGTCAGAAGAAGCGCGGAAGTAGCCGACATCTGGAAGACCTGCGTGCCAGCGATCACGTTGAGCACGACCGGCAGGCCAACGATCAGGATTGCACCAAGGTAGTTGCCCATGATGGACCCAAGGCCACCAATGATGGCAATAAACAGCACCTGGAATGAGAGCGGAATGTCGAAGACATTTGGCTCAGCTGCGCCTTTCCACATAAAGACATAGAGCGCACCCGCCACGCCAACGATGTAAGACGACACGGCAAAGGCGGTCAGTTTGGATTTCATCAGGTTGATCCCGATGAGTTCCGCTGCGATGTCCATATCGCGCGTGGCTTTCCACGTGCGGCCCAGATTGCCTCGGGTGAGATTGATGCACAGCACGGTCAACAGCGTGACAACAAAGAGAACGATGTAGTATTCGGTCACTGATGCCGCCTGTGGGCCGGATACAAACATCCCGAACATTTCAAGGTTTGGCACCTGGATCGCACCGGATGCGTTGTAGTTGTATAGCCAGGACCATTTCTCGAACAGCCAGACCAGAAAGAACTGTGCGGCCAGCGTGGCGATGGCCAGATAGAACCCTTTGATCCGCAGGCTTGGGATGCCAAAGACAACGCCAATCGCAGCGCTGAAGAACCCGGACAAGAGCAAGGCGACGATCAGGTTCATCTCGGGAAAGATGGTCACCATCTTGTAGCAGGCATAGGCCCCGACACCCATGAACGCGCCGGTCCCTAGCGAAAGCTGGCCGGCAAACCCCGTCAGAATATTCAGACCCATTGCCGCCAGTGCATAGATCAGGATCGGGATCAATAGCGTCTGGAAAGTGAACTCAGAGGCTGTCAGCGGAAAAACCACCCAACCAAGGATCAACAAAATCCCCAGAAGGAATGCGTCCTGTTTGACAGGAAACAGCGCCTGATCGGCGACATAGCTCGTCTTGAACTGACCTGCCGTGCGATAGAGCATCAGACGGTCTCCTCATCGTGAATGACTGCGCGGTTGCGAGGTTTGGCATAGCCCGTCGCCTCGGAATGGCGGATGAGCCAGAAATAGGCCCAAAGCCCAGCTGCCCCGCCTGCCGCTGCGAGCAAGATTGCGACAACGGTTTGGCCGCTTGCGTCTGACCCGCTGGACAGCGCCAGATAGCCAAAGGCCCAGAAGCCGGACCAGGCAATCACATTCATAAGGGCAATCAGTTTCGCCATATCGTCTTTGTCTTTCTTTGTAGTGCCTCACGGCACCGTCTTCATCGGCCGGTGTGCAGCGCGCCCCGCGCTGCGCTAGACCCTTTCGATGATGCGTTCCCCAAAGAGCCCTTGCGGACGGAAGAGCAGCACTATGAGCGCGAGCACAAAGGCAAACCACGTCTCGGTATTGCCGCCCAGAAGGGGCTGACCCCAGTAAATCTCGAACAGCTTTTCAAGGATACCGATCATCAGACCGCCCACGATGGCGCCAGTAATAGACTCAAGTCCACCCAGCATGAGAACCGGCAGTGCTTTGTAAGCAATCACCTCAAGCGCAAAGCTCACGCCAGCGCGTGCGCCCCAGGCGATGCCTGTCACAAGAGCGATGATGCCAGCAATGAACCAGACGAGAACCCAAATGGTCTGCAAGGAGATGCCCACCGAGAGCGCCGCCTGGTGATCATCACCCAGCGCGCGTATGGCGCGGCCCATTTGCGTATAGTTTAGGAACGCCAACAGCGCCAAAACCAGCAATGTCGCAACAACCACAACCGTGATGTCGAGATGCTGCAGGATCAGGAGGCCGCCAAAGGGCTCCAGAACCGTGTCACCCGTTGGAATGCCAAGCTCTTCGGTGATCATCACCTTGTTTTCACCACCAAAGATGGTCTCACCAAAGCCGATCAGAAAGAGGGTGATGCCAATGGTGGCCATGAACAGAATGATATCCGGCTGCCCGACAAGCGGGCGCAGCACCACGCGCTCGATTGAGACCGCGAGGATGAACATCACCCCCAGTGTCAGACCCACGCTGATCCACGCCGGGATACCCATCGCGTAAAGACCCACAAGGGTCAGAGCGGCGAATACCACCATGATGCCTTGCGCAAAGTTGAAGATGCGGCTGGACCGGAAGATCAAGACAAACCCCAAAGCGATCAACGCATAAAGAATGCCCGATACCAGCCCTTCCCAAAGGACCTGCATCAGAAAATCCGGGGCCGTGAACATATCCACCCAAGGATTGATGAAAATATCTGCTAACATGTCGTCGCTCCGTTGCGGCGTGTCAGATTATTCATGCGGCACCCCCAGATAGGCGTCGATCACCGCCTGATTGTTGCGCACTTCGTCTGGTGTGCCGTCGCCGATCTTCTTACCGTAATCCATCACGACAACGCGGTCAGACAGGTCCATCACGACGCCCATGTCGTGCTCGATGAGGCAGATCGTGGTGCCAAATTCGTCGTTAACGTCCAGAACAAAGCGGCTCATGTCCTCTTTTTCCTCGACGTTCATCCCGGCCATCGGTTCATCCAACAGCAAAAGTGACGGCTCCGCTGCAAGGGCACGGGCCAGTTCGACGCGTTTCTTCAGACCGTAAGGCAAGCGTCCCACTGGCGTTTTGCGGATGTTCTGAATTTCGAGGAAATCGATCACCCGCTCGACCTTTTCGCGGTTCTCCATTTCCTCATTCCGAGCCTTGCCCCACCAAAGTGCCTGAGAGGCAATCCCGGCATTCATATGCGTGAGCCGCCCGGTCATGACGTTGTCTAGTACCGTCATCCCTTCGAAGAGCGCGATGTTCTGGAACGTGCGCGCGACACCTTGTCGAGCGACTTCAAAGGGCTTCATCGGCGGGCGTTTTGCACCTTGATACCAAACTTCGCCTTCCGACGGCGTGTAGAAGCCAGAAATGACGTTCAGCATCGATGACTTGCCCGCGCCGTTTGGTCCAATGATGGCCCGCACTTCGCCTTCTCGGATGTCGAACGAGATGTCCTGAATGGCCACCACACCGCCAAAGCGCAGGGTGATGTTCTTCATCTCCATCAGTGTGCCACCAATCTGGCGACCGTCAGCAGTGACGTATCCTTCGGTGTCTTTCACGCGCCCGCCCCCTGCTTCTTATCTTCAAAAATATGCATGGCAACCTCAGCCATGTTCACACGCGTTGGGCCATAGAACATGACGGGATGGCGGGCGGGGCGATGTTTGAAAAACGAGCGTCGCATCGCCATCACTCCGCTGCCATTTTCTGCGATGTGGCAGGCACAACCTTCGCGTCGCGGATTTCCAAGGTCGCTTTGATCTTGCCCTTGCGCCCGTCTTCATAGGTCACTTCGGTTTCCGTGTAGACCGATGGCGACCCATCGTAGAGAGCGTTGACCAAGTCTTCGAATTTCTCACCGATGATCTTGCGGCGCACTTTGCGGGTGCGGGTCAATTCGCCGTCATCCGCGTCCAATTCCTTGTGCAGCACAAGGAACCGGTGCACCTGACAGCCAGACAGCATCTCGTCTTGTGCAACAGACGCGTTCACCTCTTCGATGTGGCTTTGGATCGTATCCAGCACCTGCTGGTGACCGGCCAACTCCTGATACGACGCATAGGCAATGTTGTTCCGCTCGGCCCAGTTGCCGACTGCTGTCAGGTCGATGTTGATAAACGCCGTGCAGCGGTCACGGCCCGATCCGAACACAACGGCTTCGAGAATGTTGGGGTAGAACTTGAGCTTGTTCTCGACATATTTCGGGGCAAACATCGCGCCGTCGGCCATTGCACCCACGTCCTTAGCCCGGTCGATGATGCGCAGGTGGCCTGTGGATTCTTCGATGAACCCAGCGTCGCCGGTTGCGACCCAGCCTTCTGGGTCTTTTGTGTCAGCGGTGGACTCTGCGTTTTTATAGTATTCAACAAAGACGCCCGGCGAGCGGTAGAACACCTCACCATTGTCTTCGATGCGGATTTCAACGCCCGGCGACGGCACACCCACTGTGTCGGATCGCACTTCGCCATCAGGCTGCTGAGTGATGAACACCGACGCTTCAGTCTGACCGTAGAGCTGTTTTAGGTTGATGCCCAAAGAGCGATAGAAATCAAAGATTTCCGGTCCAATCGCCTCGCCCGCCGTGTAGCCGACGCGCACTTTTGAGAACCCCAGAGCGTTCTTGAGAGGGCCATAAACCATGATCTCGCCCAGCCGGTATTTCAGGCGATCAAACGCGCTGACATCGTGACCATCCAGCATGGCGGGCCCCACTTTGCGGGCGTGGTCCATGAAGTAGTCAAACGTCTTCTTCTTGAACGCGCCGGAATCCTCCATGCGGATCATGATCTGTGTAAGCTGTGTCTCAAACACCCTTGGCGGTGCAAAGTAGTACGATGGCGCGATCTCGCGCAGGTCGGTCATCATGGTGTCCGGGCTTTCCGGGCAGTTCACGCAGAACCCCGACCAATACGCCTGCCCGATCGAGAAGATGAAATCGCCCACCCATGCCATCGGGAGGTAGGCCAGCACTTCGTCATCCACTTTGAGATGATCAAATTCGGACGACGCTTTCGCCGTCTCGATAATGTTCCGATTGGACAGAACGACACCCTTTGGCTTGCCCGTCGTGCCAGAGGTGTAAAGCATCACGCACGTGCTGTCGTAATCCAGTTTTGCTGTGCGCTTTTGCAGCTCGTTGATGTATTCGTCATAAGCCGCACGTCCCTGGTTCTGGACATGGCTGAACTCGTGCAGACGTGAATGATCGTATTTCCGTAACCCTCGCGGATCGAGGTAAATCATGTGCTCGAATTGGTGCAGATCGTCCTGAATCTCAATGATCTTATCGACCTGCTCCTGATCGCTGACGATGGCAAACCGCGCGCCGCAATGGGCGAGCACGTATTCCATCTCTTCCGCGACGGCGTCTTGATAGAGCGGGACAGGAATCGCACCGACGGATTCAGCGGCAACCATCGACCAATAGAGATAGGGACGGTTGCGACCAATGATTGCGATGAAATCGCCCTCATTGACGCCAAGGTTCAGAAGGCCAAGTGCCAGCGCTTCGACCTCTTTGGCCGTTTCAGCCCAGGTCCAGCTTTGCCAAATACCGTATTCTTTCTCGCGGTATGCAGGTGAGCTGCCATACTGCGATGCATTGCGGGCCAATAACGCCGGAACCGAGCGCAGACCCTCTGCGCCCTCGGTCAAATGTGCCAAAGCTTTTCCTCCCTTTGCCCGGGTTGCCCCGAACGGATCGCTTGTGCCGCGACTCTGTCCCAAGATTGGACATTACAGAACGTGATGGTCAACTTTTTCCTGAAGTTTTCCAAATCCCAACGAATTGTAACAGCCACTGACAGCGCTTGACTTGGGGCATCTGTGACCAGAGTTTGAGCCGACGTTACACATGGATAGCAAAGCAATGAGAGTAGAATTCTGGTTCGAATTTGCGTCCACCTATTCCTACCTCAGTGCGATGCGTCTGCCCGATTTGGCTGAAGAGCGCGGGATTGATGTCATCTGGCGTCCATTTCTGCTTGGACCAGTTTTTGCGGCACAGGGCCTGTCGGACTCGCCTTTCAACATCTATCCGGTGAAAGGCCGGTATATGTGGCGTGACATGGCGCGTCGTACAGATGCGCTGGGACTTGCCTTCGCCAAACCTGAACCCTTTCCGCAGAACGGGCTTCTGGCCGCACGCGTTGCCACCGCAGCTCTGCCAGATGCAGCAGGAATTGCCTTCTGCCAGAACGTCTATGACGCGCAATTTGCGCAGGGAAAGAATATCGCGAGTGTTGATGTGACCGCCGATTGCGCTGAGGCGGCTGGCCTTTCAAGGCAGATCATGGAGCAAGCACAGAGCGACACAGTCAAGGCAAAGCTGCGGGCCGCAACAGAAGACGCACAGGCCAAGGGCCTGTTCGGCGCGCCCTCTTTCACGGTCGATGAGGAACTTTTCTGGGGTGATGACCGGCTGGAAGAGGCGCTGGATTGGGCCGTTAAACATGGTTGACCGCGCGCATCCAGATGCCCTGGTCCAAGCGGGTCTGAACCTGATCGGTCAAGCGATTTCGATCTATGATATCGACCTCAAGCTGGCGGCATGTAATTCTCGATTTGCCGAGATGTTTGCTTTGCCAAAACACCTGACCACTCCGGGTGCCGACTTTGCCGAGACGCTTTTGCACCTCGTCAGTCAGGGCGAATATGGCAAGGTGGAAAACATCGACAGCTTCATACAGGTGCGCGTTGATCAAGCCCGTGCCTTCCAACCCCACTACATGGAGCGCCCTCGCGCCAATGGTCGAACCATCAGCGTGGAAGGTGCCCCCTTGCCGCAAGGTGGATGGGTGACTGTCTATACCGACATCACCGAAGTCAAATCGCAAGAGCAGCTTTTGCGGACGCGGTCAGAGGTCTTGTCTGAAGAGGTTCTGGCCCGGTCAGAAGAACTGGCGGCCACCAATCGCCAGCTTGCAGCAACGGTGTCAGCCCTCGAAGAAGCGCAGCGCGAGTTGACCGAGATGGAAGCGCGGACGCGCCTGACGACCGAGATGATGCCCGCCCATATTGCCCATGTCGACAGTGCCGGGCGTTACACTTTTTCGAACCGCAAGCTTTCGACAGTGATGCCCGGACGCCCGTCCAAGATCGAAGGCTTGCACATTGCGGATGCGTTGGGAGACGACGCATATGCGCGGGTTTTGCCGAACCTACAAATGGCGCTCGCCGGTGATCCCTCGACCTTTGAATTTACCGATAGACTCAGCTCTCGTCGCATCCGCGTGGCGTTCACACCGGACGAATCCGAGAACGGCGTCTACATTCTATCGATGGATGTGACCGAGGAAACGCAGGCCCGCGCTGCATTGCAACAAACCCGGAGGCGCGAGATTGCGGCACAGCTTACGTCGGGCCTTGCGCATGATTTTTCCAACCTTCTGACAATCATCCTTGGCATGCAATCAAAGCTTGCGCGCATGGACCTGCCGCAAGACGCCGATCCGCTTATCAGCGCAACTTTGCAGGCGGCGCGGCGTGGTGGTGAACTTCTCAACCGGATCGCCGATATCACGGCTCATCGCGCTTGGCAGCCGGAACCCTTGAACGTGTCAAACTTCCTTCATGACCTTCAGGTGATTGCATCGCCGTCGCTTCCGCCATCCATCGATCTAACAGTTGAAACCAAGATCACAAATCACGTTCGACTGGATCCAGGCCAGTTACAGGACAGTCTGCTCAACCTCATTCTGAATGCGCGCGACGCCTGCGGTGAGACGGGCCACATCCAATTGACGGCGGAAGAGGTCCGCGACACCTGGATCGACTTCACGGTCCAGGACACCGGCGGAGGATTTTCGGACGATGCGCTGAGCCATGCGACAGAGCCCTTTTTCACCACTAAAGGTGACAAGGGATCCGGGCTTGGGCTTTCTATGGTGTATGACACGGTCAAGCTGGCGGGTGGTCAGTTGAAGGTCCGCAACACTGACCAAGGCGCAAAAGTCATTCTTCGCCTGCCATATCGGCGCGCAGCACTGCACAACGCAAACGACCTTGTTCTGTTGGTCGAGGACACTCCCGACCTGCGTGTCACAGTTCGCGATATGCTCACCAATCTCGGTCATAGCGTGATTGAAGCATCCTCGGTCGATGAAGCCGTCGCGCTGGCGCGCGGCGTATCTGATATCGCTTTTGTCCTGTCTGATCTTTCTTTGGAAGGCGAACGCCTTGGGACAGAGCTTGCCGCTGACCTGCCGGACAAAACGGTGTATTTGACAACCTCCCTCCCTGCCACTGACCCGCGTCACAAACACGCTTTGGAGATTGCCCCGCTTCTTCCAAAACCGTTCACACAGCTTGAACTGGCCAAGTTCCTGGGTCATGACAATGGCGCCCCATGACCAAGCCGCTGATCACCATCCTTGACGACGAACCCGCTATCCGGTCCATGCTTTCCGAGGCGCTGACCGAGGCGGGATACGACACCAAGTCTTTTGCCCGCGCCGCCGAGTTTGAACAGGCCCTGCGACGCACCACACCAGATGTCTGTCTTGTCGACCTCGGCCTTCCTGACCGCGACGGGCTTAGCCTTGTGCATCGTTTGGCGCTGGAACAGGGCGCGACCGTCATCATCATTTCAGGTCGTGCGCAGGTGCAGGACAAGATCACCGGGCTCGAACTTGGGGCGGACGATTACATCATCAAACCGTTTGCTCCGGCCGCAGTGGTCGCCCGCGTCCGCGCCCGTCTGCGCACAAGGGCAACCCCCGCGCCCACCGGACAAACCGCACGCTTCGGCGGCTGGACAGCCCATTTTGACCGCTATTCGCTGGAAGACACCACCGGGGCAGAGACGCCGTTTTCGCATGCCGAAGGCGAAGTGCTGCGCCTGTTTCTCGAAAGCCCGAACCGCTTGATTACAAGAGACTATATGCAAAGCACATTGGGCGGTGCAGCAGGTGACAGCTTTGATCGGGCCATGGATGTGCGCATCTCTCGCCTGCGTACCAAGCTGAAGGAAGACCCCAAAAATCCGCGACTGATCAAAACGATCTATGGCGCGGGATACATCTTTCTTGGCGATGTGACGTGGGGGTAACGGCCTTTTAGCCGCCAATCACAACCCGCACAGATGGCAACACAGCCGCTGCTATAATGCCGATCACAGCACCGATCCCGAAACGGACCATGGGCGCGCCCAATCTAGGTGCAGCCCAGCTTAGCACGCCGCAGACCAGCGCGTAGAACACCAAAGCAACGATATCCATTTTGACGAGCCTCCCCAAGATTCCGGATCAGCCTAACACGCGTCCTAGCATCAGCCCAGCGCAGCAACCGCCCGTGCCAAAACACGCAATCCGTTGACCAAATCGGCCTCATCCGTGTCTTCTTCAAACGCATGGCTGATGCCACCAATCGACGGCACAAAGCACATGGCAACCGGCATTAAGCGCGCCACGTTCGTTGCGTCATGCAAAGCCCCTGACGGCATCACACGCCAGCGCTCTGACACCTCATCACACGCCGCATCTTCCAGCCCCTTGCGAAGCGCTGGGTCCATATCAACGGGATCGAGCCCCAAAAGCGGTCCGAAACTCAGCTCGAACCCTCCGCGGGACGCCACGTCTTCCGCGGATTTACGAATGATCGCCTCCATGCGGGACAGCCTGTCGGCATCTCCGTCCCGCCATTGCATCGAAAACGTCACGCGACCGGGCACGATGGAGGACGCGTTGGGATGCACCGAAACATGTCCGATTGTCCAAACTGTGGTCGGCGTAACCACATTGGTAAATCTATCCGAAATCAAAGCGTTGAACGCCGACAGCGCTTGAAACGCATCCTTGCGCAATTGCATCGGGGTGGTGCCAGCATGGTTTTGGTCCCCCTCAAACGTGATTTTCATGTCGCGAATGCCAACGATGGCCTCCACGACACCAATCGCATCCCCTTCCCGGTCAAGCACCGGCCCTTGTTCGACATGCATCTCAAGGAACCCGGTGAACCGTGCTGGATCGACGAATTCCTCTGACCGTCCGGGCATAAGAGCACGCGCTGCACCAAAAGTCACACCGTTGGAGTCCGTTAACGCGTCCGCCTCTTCAAATTGCACTTGACCGCTCCAGACGGCAGAACCGGTGGTTACACCAAAGCGGCCCTCTTCGTCTTGAAAGGACACAACAGACACTGGCGGGCCGCCAGCTTCTTGGGCGGCCCGCGCGATCTCAAGACCTGCAATCACACCCAGGGCTCCATCCAGCCAACCCCCTTCTGGCTGGCTATCCGTGTGCGAGCCCAACAGCAAAGACCGCGGATTGGACAAGCCAAAAACCGATCCGACGGGATCCACATGAACCGATAAACCTGCCTCAGCCATGCGTTCGTCCAACCAAACACGCGCCGCGATATCCGCATCAGAATACGCCGGACGGATGACACCCTTGCCAACGCCAGATGCCCCAAAGCGGCGCAGCGCGTGAAGATCAGCCAAAAACCGTGTCGGATCTATTGGCAGCATGTTTCCGGCTTCTTCTCTTCAAAAATATGCAAGTCGCGCGACCAACCACAGGCACATCGCAGTCAAACGCGTCATGGCTTCACACGCCAGAGGCCAAAGGGCGCAAGCCCGACGCCGAGACACCCTGCGCGCGTATGCGCACATTCCGCCAACCAAGGTTACTCCGCCGCAACTGCCGATACATCCGCTTTCTCAACACGCACCGCCGAGAACTTGAACTCTGGAATCTTGCCGTAGGGATCAAGTGCGGAGTTGGTCAGAATGTTTGCCGCCGCTTCGACATAAGCGAAAGGCAGGAACACCATGTCCGGCGCGACGGCGCGGTCCATGCGGGCCATGACCACGACCGAGCCACGTTTCGTCGTCAGGCGCACATGGCCGCCCGGCTCCACTTCCAGCTTCCGCAAGGTCGACGGATGCAACGAACAATTCGCCTCTGGCTCCACCGCGTCCAACACCGAAGACCGGCGCGTCATGGACCCGGTGTGCCAGTGCTCAAGCTGACGGCCGGTGGTCAGGATCATTGGGTATTCCGCATCTGGCACATCGTCAGGCGCGATCACCGACGCTGGCGTGAACCGCGCACGACCTTCGGGGCGGGGGAACCCGTCACCAAACACAATTGGCTGCCCTGGGTCTTCTGGCGACAAAGATGGATAGGTCACAGCGTTCTCGCCGCTCAACCGGTCCCAGGTGATGTTTGCGAGCGAATTCATGTTGAGCTTCATTTCCGCGAACACATCTGCGGGGCTGTCATACTGCCATTTAAGACCACAGCGCTTGGCCAATTCCACCTCGATCCACCAGTCTTCCTTGGCCTCGCCCGGAGGCGTGACCGCAGGGCGGCCCATTTGGACCTGGCGATTGGTGTTGGTCACGGTACCAGACTTTTCGGCAAAGGCAGACGCAGGTAGGATCACATCGGCATAATTCGCTGTCTCGGTCAGAAAAATGTCCTGCACCACCAGATGATCAAGCTTTGCCAAAGCATCCCGCGCGTGTTCCACATCCGGGTCAGACATGGCCGGATTTTCACCCAGCACATACATTGCCTTGATGTTGCCTGCGTGCACGGCATCCATGATCTCGGTCACCGTCAGGCCTTTTTCGTTCGAAAAGTCACCCGACCCCCAGACGTCTGTAAACGCCGAGCGCACACCATCGTCCGTCACCGTTTGATAATCAGGCAGGAACATCGGGATCAGACCAGCATCTGACGCGCCTTGCACATTGTTCTGCCCCCGAAGCGGGTGCAACCCAGCGCCGGGCCGCCCAACATGGCCAGTCATTAGCGCCAGCGAAATCAGGCAGCGCGAGTTGTCTGTACCATGGATATGCTGGCTGACGCCCATACCCCAAAAGATCATGCCCGCCCGCGCCGTTGCGAAATCGCGCGCAACAGCGCGCAGGGTGTCTGCGTCAATGCCGCAGATATCGGCCATCTTCTCGGGCGAAAAATCGGCCAGATGGGCTTTTTCGGCCTCCCAGTTTTCGGTGTAGGCTTCGATATACTGGCGGTCGTACAGCTCTTCTTCGACGATCACGTGCATGATCGCATTCAGCATGCTGACATCGGCACCGGGCCGGAACTGCAGCATATGTGTCGCGTGCCGTTTCAGTGCTTGTCCACGCGGGTCCATGACAATCAGCTTGCCACCGCGTTTGGTAAACTGCTTGAAATACGTGGCGGCCACCGGATGGTTCTCAATCGGGTTTGCCCCGATCACAATCGCCACGTCAGCGTTTTCAATCTCGTTAAACGTGGCGGTCACGGCGCCAGACCCGACATTTTCCAAAAGCGCCGCCACAGAGGACGCGTGGCACAGTCGCGTGCAGTGATCGACATTGTTGTGACCAAAACCCTGACGGATGAATTTCTGGAAGAGATACGCTTCTTCATTGGTGCATTTGGCTGACCCAAAGCCTGCCACTTCGCGCCCCCGGCCCTTGAGACCAAAGGCGGCGAAATCCAGCGCCTCGTCCCATGTCGTCTCGCGGAACACCGCTTGCCAGTTGCCTGGGTTCACGTTCAACCCTTTTGCGGGCGCGTCATCCCTGCGGATCAAAGGTTTCGTCAGACGGTGATCATGATGAATGTAGTCGAACCCAAACCGGCCTTTCACGCAGAGGCGACCCTCATTTGCTGGCCCGTTGATCCCCTCAACATACACCACTTTGTTGTCTTTGACCTTAAGCGACACCTGACAACCGACGCCGCAGAATGGGCAGACACTTTCGACTTCACTGTCGTAGTCTTTGCTATCGCCGACCTGTGCGTCGTCGAGCACTGTTGCCGGCATCAAAGCACCGGTCGGGCAAGCCTGCACGCATTCACCGCAGGCAACACAAGAGCTGTCGCCCATCGGATCATCAAAATCGAACACAGGGTAAGCATCGTGCCCTCGCCCCGCCATGCCGATCACATCATTGACCTGCACTTCGCGGCAGGCCCGCACACACAAACCACATGAGATACATGCGTCCAGATTGACCCGCATTGCCACATGGCTGTCGTCAAGCAGCGGAATGCGTTCGGCTTCCAAGGTCGGCAAGCGGCTTTGCGTTACGCCATTGGCCTCGGCCATGTCCCAAAGATGCGAGGACTTATCGTGAGACGTGTCGCGCTCTGGTTGGTCAGCCAGCAACATTTCAACCACCATCTTTCGCGCGCCACTCGCACGTGCGGAATCCGTGGTCACCACCATACCTGGAACAGGCTCGCGAATGCACGACGCGACCAATGTGCGTTCACCTTCCACCTCAACCATGCACGCGCGGCAGTTGCCGTCGGGCCGGTACCCGGGCGCAGGCTTGTGGCACAGATGCGGGATCACCAGACCGCGGCCATTCGCGACCTCCCATATCGTTTCGCCCGGCTGGGCTACAACTTCTTGGCCGTCCAAAGTGAATCGGATCGAGTCAGTCATCGCGGTCTCCCTGTTCGGCAACAGTTTAACCAAAAGAAACCGCATATTGGGACAAACAATCCCGACACCTCATGCCGGATTTACGTCGAAAGATGTTTCCGATCCGAACCTTTGCTGCGCATCGCGACGGATCAGTGGGCAAATCCAGCCTAACCTCTTGATGTGCGGAGACGGCACCACAAGTTTTTTAGTGTACGTCCAACACTGTGAAGGGAAGCCCCTATGATCATTCACCGCGCCGGAGACCGGCCTTCGGCAGCCGCTGGGACAGAGTATTTCACCGGTACAGTTCGCTTTGATCCAGTGGTTGGGCGAGACGATCCGTCCCCCACCAAAATCCTATCGGTGACATTTGAACCTGGCGCGCGCACAGCCTGGCACACCCATCCGGCGGGCCAGACATTGCATATCGTGTCAGGCATGGGGCTGGCCGGATCGGAGGGCCAGCTGTCAGAGTGCTGCGCCCTGGAGACACCGTCTGGTTCGAACCCGGAGAACGCCACTGGCACGGCGCCTCGCCCGACTGTGCGATGACCCATCTTGCGATCCAGACGGCTGTCGACGGCAAAACCGCTGACTGGATGGAGCATGTTTCAGACGACGACTACAACGCCCCGCGTCAGTAAGGCAGTAAGCCGCGCTTTTGGACCTTCGACTACACCGCCTACAACGCTGCAGCCCGTTGAAACGCTGGCCTTTTACGAAGGCGCTTCAGGTATGCAACCAACTCTGGCGGCGCATCGGGAAACTTGGCGAACCTTGCCCAACCGATGCAATGGGCCAGCAAAAAATCTGGCACAGTCGGCTCGGCGCCTGCAAGGTAATCTGATGACATCTCAGACGAAATCTGATCCATGTTGCGACCAAACTCGGAACTCAAGCTGTCGACGACATCTGGAACACGTTGATCCTCGGGCAAAACAAAACTGTGCCGCGCTGCTGTCCAAATGAGAGAGTCCAATTCATCGAGCAAACGAAACGTCCAAGCGTCTTGTTTGGCGCGGTCTGGTGTTCCGGCGGGATGGGTGAACGCACCGTGCTTGTCAGTGAGATAGGTCAGGATGGCCATCGAATCCGGGATCATTTGATCGCCATCCAACAAAGCGGGCACTTTTCCGGATGGGTTCGCGGCACGGGCTTCGTCTGATCTTGGTTTGGCGGGAACATGGGTATAGGGTACACCCAATTCTTCCAGCATCCACAGCACCCGAAACGCCCGCGTCATCCGATCACCAATGACTGTATACATGTGCTCTCCGTTACGCGTGGATGCTGCGCAGCCATGCACCCTATCCTAGCGCCTTGCCAACATCGCTAACCGAATAAACGACCGTTCCACGATGGCCAGCGTGGGTCCGTGCTGTCCGGCTGATCGCAGCGACAAGTCCGTCTCCAACAGCATCTGTAGTGCTTGCTCTAACCGGTGCATCCCCCAACCCGACGCCTGCCGTGCCATGCGGTCGCGACGCGGTCCAAAGACGGGCGGGCGCAACCGCCCGATGCCCTGCCCGACACCGCCCGGGTCAGAGGCAGCGGTGTGCAAAGCCCGGAAATGGCGCGTCGCCATAATCAGCAAGGTCACTGCCGCGGTGCCCTGCGCGCCCAGCCGTGACATGACCGGACCAATCTCTCCGGCGCGTCCTTCGGCAACGATATTCAACACATCATCCAAGTCTGCTTCGGTTGATCCCGGGGCACATAACGTCACTTCGTCTGGTGTCAGAGGTGCATCGTCACCGATCTTGTAAAGCGCAATCTTCTCAAGCGTTTGGCGAAAGTCTCCGGGATCAAGGTCACGCGACAAAGATGTCAGCATCTCCATCGCTGATCCGTCGGGCCTTGCCAGCCCAGCACGTGTCAATTCGGCTTCGATCTCTGCCCGTGACGGTGGATCATTGTAAAGTGCGGCGGCATAGGCATTGGCATGGCCTTCGAACAGCTTGCGCAATTGAGATTTGGCAGGCAATTGGCCTCCTGTGACGACAATCTGCGCGTCACCTGGTTGCCAGTCCTCCACCGCGCCGGCAACGATCTTGGCCACCGTATCATTCGCGTCTTCGACAAAGGCGACACGCGGTCCGGGAAAGAACCCAACCGCTTTGATCGCGTCCCCTAGAAGGGCAGGTTCTTTGCGCAGATCCGCCGCTGGGATTCGGGTGAGCCGCATTTCGGCCTCACCCTCTGGACCAATCAACGCGGCAATCAACTCTTGCCGTTTGAGCGCGACGCGCATGGCGTCTTCGCCGTAGATGAGAATGCCAGTCTTCTGCGGATCAGGCTTGCCGAAGTAGCCTGACGCCTGACGCGGAGGCAGCTTCATGCTGGCAAACCGTCTGCGGCCAGTACAAGGCGATCCACAATCGTGTCCGCGAGGATCACCATCAATCGTGCCGTCGCGTCCCGCTCTGCCGCGAGTGTTGCCACGGTCGATCCGGTGGCCGAAAAGCCCGTGAAGTTCGTCACGCGACCGCGACTCACGACCTGATCGGTTTCGGTATCGCGCAACGAATAATTCGCAAACCCTGTCAGGCGGAAGCGATTGGTTGTCCCTTCTACCGATGTTGCGAGGCCCTGGCGTCGAATTTCTGGCGTGACGTTCAGCACGTAGCGACCGCTGTCATTCCGGCCAAACCGGTCTTCTAGACGCTGCGAGATAAGGAATCCGTCGCGCCGATTTGGGGCCGAGACACGCAGGTTGTCTTGCAAAACAGATGCCGCACCTTGCGGGCCATACGCTGGCGTGAACCCACAACCGGCCACTGCGCCGAAAGCGGTCAGCGCAAACAACGTTTGTCGTCTATGCCACAACATTCACGATCCGACCCGGCACCACGATCACCTTTTTCGGCGTGGCACCATCAAGCGCCCTTACGACACCTTCGGTTGCAAGCGCCAGCTTTTCAACCTCGGCTTTACCAAGGTCTTTCGCCACGGTGATCTCATCCCGGCGTTTGCCATTCACCTGAATTGGCATTGTAACGGAATCTTCAACGAGCATTGCCTCGTCCGCAACAGGCCACGGCGCATTCGCAATGATCCCGTCACCGCCTTGATGCGCCCAGATATCCTCGCTCAGATGAGGGGTCATGGGTGACATCAATTGCGCCAGTGTCATCATGGCTTGCCGCATCACCGGCTTGCTCGCCTTGGATTTGGACAGAGTGTTTGTGAACGCATAAAGCTTTGCAATTGCTGCATTAAATCCAAAGCTTTCGACGCCATTGGTGACGTCACGGATCGCTTTGTGCATCTCTCGCAGCAGGTCTTGATCGACACTGGCGTCCCTGTCCGCTTCACCCATGGCAGCGATGCGATCGCAAAGGGTCCAAACCCTGTTCAAATGCTTTGACGCGGCTTCGGCGCCAGAGGCTGTCCATTCCACATCGCGTTCGGGGGGAGAGTCGGACAGCACAAACCACCGCGCCGTGTCGGCGCCATATTGCTGAATGATGGCGACAGGATCGACGACGTTGTTCTTGGACTTCGACATCTTGGCCGACGGGACGATCTGCACTTCGGTTCCATCTGCCAAAAAGCCTGACCCGTCGCGCAGTTCCACATCTTCAGGGTAGTGGTAGACCGGACGGCCATCAGCACCTTTGGTCTGGTAGATGGCATGCGTCACCATACCCTGGGTGAACAGCGCATTGAACGGTTCTTCACAGCCTTGCGGCAAATGCCCGGTGATCCGCATTGCCCGCGCAAAGAAGCGGGAATAGAGCAGATGCAAGATCGCGTGTTCGATGCCGCCAATGTACTGGTCGACATTCATCCAGTAAGATGCGTCGTCCAGATCGGTTGGCGTGTCAGCCTTCGGTGCCGTGAACCGCGCGAAGTACCAGCTTGAATCGACAAAGGTGTCCATAGTGTCGGTTTCGCGCTGTGCGGGCTTGCCACATTTTGGGCAGGCGCAGTTTCGCCATGACGGATGGCGGTCCAGCGGGTTGCCGGGCACCGAAAAGTCAATCGGCGTACCATCTTCATCGTAGGGCAGCGCAATCGGCAGGTTTTCTTTCTTCTCAGGCACCACACCGCAGTCATCACAATGCACCACCGGGATGGGACAACCCCAATAGCGCTGGCGGCTGAGACCCCAGTCGCGCAGGCGAAACTTGGTCACGCCATGGCCAACACCGTTCTTTTCGCAGAAATCAATAGCCGCATCGATGCCGTCATTGCCGGTTTGCTCGGTCTCGCCCGCAAAGCCACGCACGTAGATGACCGTTTCGGTCTTTGCGGGCACATAGGCGTCCCCGCCATCCTCGGGCATGGCAATGCCTTCGTCCTTGGCGGGCGCATAGGTGGACACAACCGGGAGGTCGTACTTGCGGGCGAAATCAAGATCCCGCTGGTCATGCGCAGGACAGCCGAAAATCGCGCCCGTGCCGTAATCCATCAGGATGAAGTTTGCGACATAGACTGGCAATTCCCACGCTGTATCAAAGGGGTGCCGCACACGCAGACCAGTGTCGAAACCTTTCTTCTCGGCTTTCTCTAACGCCTCTTCAGTCGTTCCACCCTTGCGACAATCCGCATTGAATGAAGCCAGCTCCGCATTGTCTTGTTCCAAATGTTTGGCCAACGGATGGTCCGGAGAGATGCCGACAAAAGACGCGCCCATCAGCGTGTCGGGACGGGTTGTATATACCTCGATCCGGTCATGCCCTTCAGGCGCATCGATTGTCGAAAAAGCAAACTGCAAGCCGCGGGACCTGCCGATCCAATTCGCTTGCATCAGCTTTACTTTGGCAGGCCAATCATCGAGCCCGTCCAAAGCATCAAGCAACTCTTCGGACATGTCGGAGATTTTGAAGAACCACTGCGTGAGTTCACGCCGTTCAACTTCCGCCCCAGACCGCCAGCCTTTGCCGTCGATCACCTGCTCGTTTGCGAGCACGGTCATATCGACCGGATCCCAGTTCACAACCGCGTTCTTGCGGTAGACCAACCCGGCCTCAAGGAAATCGAGGAAGAGCGCCTGTTGCTGGCCGTAGTATTCGGGATCGCAGGTGGCAAACATCCGCGACCAGTCGAGGCCAAAGCCCAAAGGCTTCATCTGTTCGACCATCGTGTCGATGTTGGAGTAGGTCCAATCCTTTGGATGCCCGCCAGACGCCATAGCGGCGTTTTCCGCAGGCATACCAAAGGCGTCAAACCCCATTGGGTGCAGGACGTTATGCCCCGTCGCAAGCTTATAGCGGGCGATCACGTCACCCATCGTGTAGTTGCGCACATGCCCGATATGGATGCGCCCCGACGGATACGGAAACATCTCAAGCACATAGTATTTGGGTTTGTCGTCAGACCTTACAGCACGGAAGGTCTGATGCTCTTCCCAGGCGGCCTGCCATTTCGGCTCAATGACAGAGGGGTCGTAAAACGACATGGGGCGTGTCCTTGGTGTTCTTGTACCTATCGTGGGGCGTGATAGGCCGATGCCAAGGGATCGTCCAGTCCTGCGCCCTCAGCCTTTAGCGATGCGGTCCGCGATGAACGTCACGTTGTTGATGCTGGCAAATGGCGTCTGCGAGTTGGCGCAGCCCAACAGTCGATCTTTGAGCCAGTCACATCGCGCAGTGCCAAATCCGTTTGCCGCATTTCGTTTTAAGCAGGGCCATTCGCTAAAAGGGTCACAGATTGTGTTACTCTTTTCCTTGGCTTATGCCGTGGGCAAACGGCGACAGTGCTCATGAACATTCTTTTTATTCACCAGAATTTCCCAGGCCAGTTCAAACACCTTGCGCCAGCGCTTGCCGCACGGGGCGATCGGGTGGTTGCCCTGACACCGAAGGTGAAACAAGCTGGCATGTGGCAAGGCGTGATGCTTCACCCTTATATTCTCAAAGGCCAAAGCACGCGCGGCATTCACCCTTGGCTTATTGATTTTGAAACCAAAATCCTGCGGGGCACTGCGTGTCATGACGCAGCGCAGGCGCTCCAGTCCAAGGGATATCGACCCGATGTAATTATCGCGCACCATGGGTGGGGCGAAAGCCTGTTCCTTAAAGACGTTTGGCCCGATGCGCGGCTTGGACTGTATTGCGAGCTTTACCACCGTTCGGCTGGGTCTGAGACCCATTTTGATCCGGAGTTCAGAGGTCAGACGCCTGAACGCAATGCGCTGCGATTGCGCATGAAAAACCTGAACAACCGCTTGCATGAAGAAGTGATGGATGCGGGATTGTGTCCGACCCAGTTTCAGGCGGCAACTTATCCGGATCATTATCAGTCACGGATCACTGTCAATCATGACGGCATAGATACGGACACGATTGTGTCGAACGCAGATGCTCGTTTGGATTTGCCGAGTGGACAGACACTAACGCGCCGCGACGAAGTAATCACTTTTGTCAATCGGAACCTAGAACCCTATCGCGGCTATCACATCTTCATGCGTGCGCTGCCGGACTTGCTGAGGCAAAGACCGAACGCGCAGATTGTCATCCTCGGGGGTGATGAGACCAGTTACGGAGCAAAGCCGCCCGAAGGTCAGACATGGAAGCAAATCTTCATCGACGAGGTGCGAGGAAACATTTCGGATGAAGACTGGGCGCGTGTGCATTTCCTTGGCCGCGTGCCCTATCCGACATTTTTGGCCCTGATTCAGGTCAGCCGCCTGCACGTCTATTTGACGTATCCGTTTGTGTTATCCTGGTCGCTGCTTGAGGCCATGAGTGCGGAATGCGCCATTCTTGCGTCAGACACTGCCCCAGTGCGGGAAGCGATCACCGACGGTGAAACGGGCGTGATGACAAATTTCTTTGACACCACTGCTTTGGTGGAAAAAGCCTGCGCGCTGCTCGACGATCCGGAGAAGCGCGCAACCTTGGGTAAAAACGCACGCAAGCATGTGGTCAGAAACTATGACCTCCGCAGAACATGTCTTCCTGGGCAACTTGCGTGGGTCGATGATTTGGCGAATACGCCGGATCCGCGACAGCCGCAGGACTGATTAGAAGCGGCTGTCCTGCTGGCGCAGCTGGCGGGCCCGCGTCAGGATCGCGTCTTCGACTGCGCGGACCGTCGATGCACTTGCCGGACCGGACCGCGTCATCAATGCGATATTCAGTGAGCGCGCATCCAAAGCGGGGTCATTCACCAAGATCGTTGCACGATATGCCCGTCCGCCGCCGGGCGGTGTTCCGAATCCTGTGGTGATCACACCGGTGAACGGGTCAACCGACTCAACTGGCAGGAAATCCAACGTCTCAAGCGACGCATTCCAAATGTACTTGTTCACTGCGCCGACCCGGCCTGAGTCTTCGGCGTTGCGGAAGAGATCAAAGATAGATGACCGCGACCGGTCCAGGCCACGTTCTTCCAAAACTTCGTCCAACAGTTCGTCAGCAGAAACCGTTTCAACAGGCTCTCTGCCAGAGGAACCTCCGAAAAAGCCACAGCCTGTTGCAAAGAACGCAATGAAAGCAACGGCGTAACCGGTCCTCACACGTGTAGGGTTCATAAGAGACTGCCCTCGTATATCTTCCGCCTCACGCCGTGCATACCTGTCGAGACAGATCACGACAAGCCGAACTTGGTGAGCCGGCGTAAGGCTGTGTTCTTTCAAAAGGAAAACGCCTTCCAAAGCTTGTGGCAATTCCGCACCACAGATCGCGAAGTTACCGCCTCTCCGTCTGCTTGGCTTGCAAATAACCCGGTCGGAGGAGCATAGAAGCTTTGGTAGCGTGGCCCTCAGGGGCTCAGATACACCTTGACGAACTCATGAGGGAAAAAATGAAAAAGCTTCTTCTTGCTTCCACAGCACTCGTGACATCGGCTGGCATTGCTGCAGCTGAAGTCTCAGTCGTCGGCTCCGCCGAAGTGGGCATCTTCCAAAACGAAAACGCGTCTGGCGACGGTTCCTCCGGTGACCTCGAAAAAGTACGCGTCTTCACAGACATCGACGTGACATTCGCAATGTCCGGCGAAGCAGACAACGGTCTGTCCTTCGGTGCAACCATCGACCTCGACGAACTCGACGGTGACGGCGACACATCCGACGCGGCACGTATGCCCGATGCGAACATGTTCCTCGCGTTCGGCCCAGCACGTTTGTCCATCGGTGACACAGACTCTGCTTTCGACGCACGTCTGACTGAAGTTGCTGTTGGTGGCGCGATCAACGACGACCACACAGTACACCCAGGCTACAACGGTAACTCCGCACTGGACGAAGCGTACGGTGGCCAGGAAATCCGTTTGGACTACACATTTGACGCCTTCACAGGCTCGATCTCTGTGTCGCCTGACCGCAACGCAACAGACTTCGACATGGCATGGGCAATCGGTGCTTCCTACAGCACAGAGCTTGCTGGCCTCGACCTGAGCCTCGGCCTTGGTTACATCGAAGTTGACGAAGCGTCCGCACTGTACGACTCCATCATCGGTGTCAGCGTCGCGACAACATTCGACAACGGTCTGAGCGCAACTCTGAACTTCTCCAGCTGGTCTGATGACAGCAGCAATGGCGCAGACGACGCGACGCACTACGCGATCGGCCTCGGCTACACCATGAACGCTCTGACACTCGGCCTGAACTACGGTGAGTACGACGTTGACGACAACTTCGCAGCAGACTCCAGCGGTTACGGCTTCACAGCCAACTACGACCTGGGTGGCGGTCTCGAAGCTCAGCTGGGTTACGGCGGTGGCGACATCGACGGCGCAGCAGACTACGAAGACACATTCTCCCTTGGTCTGTCCATGAGCTTCTAAGCTCGGGGCCGACTAGGTTTTTTGAGAGAGCGGGCCTTGAGCCCGCTCTTTTCTTTTGTGGTGCTGCTTAGTAGCTAAGGCGTGAAACCGAACGAGGCGTCAATGCTGCAATCTGCAAAGCAGGCCATAAAATCCACTTACGAAAAAGCAATGCGGCTGGCCCGCGACGGCCATATCGCTGATGCAGCCAACATGCTTGACGGATTGGCGTTACAGGCTCCCTCGCTTCCTGAAGTTCATTTCCAACGCGCAAGGTTGGCAACACTGCTTGGGCAAGCAGACAAGCGTCAGATCGCTATTGATACCGCCTTAAAACTACGGCCGCAGGAACCGGCCATTGTGGCCGAAGCAATCGAAGCGCACACCGTTCTTGGAAATCATGACAAGGTGCTGGAGCTTCACGACCAGCAGATCGCGCGTGACCCGAAGGCTGTCAAACCGCAAGCCGACAAAGCTTTGTACCTTCAGCAAGCTGGCCAGTTTGAAGCATCAGAAAAGCTGTTTCGCAAACTTCTGAAGAAGAACCCGAACGACGCCGAGCTGTACCGCATGTTTGCGGCGACTCATCGATTTAAACCAAACGACCCTTTGATCGGCGCGATGCGTCGCTTAGCGAAGCATCCAAAGCTGTCGCCAAAAGGCGTGATGCAGATCAACTATGCGCTGGCGAAGGCAATGGAGGATACACGCCAAACCGACAAGGTTTTTCCTCATCTACGCAAAGCGAACAACAGCCAAGCCGCGCTGTGGCCGGAAGACGCGAAGGAACGCAAGCAGGAGTGGCAGGCCGTCGTTGCAGCGCAGGATGGTCTTGCGCCGATTGAAACCAAAGAAGCGACGTCTCCGAACCTGATCTTTGTCACTGGCCTTCCTCGTTCAGGAACGACGCTTGCCGAACAGATTATCGGCAGCCACAGTCAGGTGCAGGCGGGTGGAGAAATCGCAACCGCGTTACGGACGGCATATACAGCCTTTGGCTCTGGTACCGATATGCAGAAGCTTGGCGTTTTGCCACAAGATCAGCTGCGGGATTTCGCAAAGAAGCTTGAGGTGCAAAACAAACGCTATGCAGATGCGACCAAGCCCTGCCTGACCGACAAGTCGATCATGGCCTTCCTCATCTATGGCCTGCTGCACGCGGCGCTGCCCAATGCGCGCTTTGTTGTTGTTCACAGAGACCCGCGCGATATCGCTGTTTCGATCTACAAGAACTACTTTACCGGCGGAACGCATCGATATGCCAATGATCTGAGTTCTATTTCAGATGCGATCAAATCGTTTAGAGCGATTATCGCGCATTGGCGGCAAACTCTTCATGATCGTTTTGCAGAAGTTCGATATGAAGACCTTGTTGCAGATCCGATATCCGGATCGAAAGCGTTGATCTCCGCGGCGGGGTTGCCTTGGGAAGATCAGTGTCTGCGGTTTCACGAAAACACCGGCACCGTCAAAACGTTAAGTCTGCATCAGGTTCGTCAGCCCGTGTATCAAAGCTCGGCCGCTGCATGGCGCCGATACGAAACTGACCTACAACCCTTCTTTGACGCTTGGGGAGACACGCCATGGGATTGACAGATATCACGACACGCATTGCCAAGGCTGCCGCTGATGCAGATCGCGATGCGGCTGATGTGACGCTGATCGCTGTCTCCAAAGTCCAGCCAAACGAACGTGTCGATGCCGTTTTGCAGGAAGGCCACCGCTGCTTTGGCGAAAACCGGGTACAAGAGGCCGCTGGCAAATGGCCGGATTTCCGGGAACGGTACGATGGCATTGATCTGCATCTCATTGGCCCACTGCAAACCAACAAGGCGAGACAGGCGTTTGAGCTTTTTGACGTGATACACACCCTGGATCGTCCAAAACTGGCAAAGACTTTCGCCCGGCTAGCGCAAGAGTTGGGTCACTGCCCTCCGCTCTTTGTTCAGGTCAACTCGGGCGAAGAGCCACAAAAGGCTGGTATTGCACCGAGTCAGACAGATAGCTTCGTCGAAGAGTGTCAGGCGTTGGATTTGCCCATTCAAGGTCTCATGTGCATCCCACCTGTCGACGAAACCCCATCCCTGCACTTTGCCCTGTTGCGCAAAATCGCTGATCGAAATGGCTTGAGCCAACTCTCGATGGGGATGAGCGATGATTTCGACCAAGCTATTGCGTTCGGCGCCACACATATCCGCGTTGGGTCAGCGCTCTTCGGTGCGCGTGTGCCGCCAACCGGCTGAGTTGGACCAACTTCGCTTTAAGCAGTTTTATCGGAGGCAGTATTCGCCAAAGCAAAAGCCCCGGCGACGACCGGGGCTTTGACGCAAATCGTTGCTGAGTGTCAATGTAGCTTCTGACCGACCTCGGCAATTGCGTCATCAATCGTCTTGGCCGCGTCTTTCGCCGTCATCTGCTTGGCCACGACATCACGCGCTGCCTTGATAGCCACGGCAATTGCGCGGTCGCGCACCTCTTTCACAGCGCCAGCCTGGGCAGATGCAATCTGATCTTCGGCTGCAGCCATCCGGCGTTCGATGGATTTCTCCAAAGCGGCCTGCGCTTGCTCACCGGCCAGCGCGGCTTCTTCTTTCGCATGCGCAATAATGCGGTCCGCCTGTTCCTGAACTTCACGCTGTTTGCGTTCGTAGGATGCCAGCAATGCCTGCGCCTCTTCGCGCAACGCTTTTGCCTCATCAAGCTCGGCCTGGATACCTTCGGCACGTTTGTCGAGCATGCCCGCCAGAAGCGGTGGAACTTTGAAGTAAACCAGCACCCCGATGAAGACGAGGAAACCGATGGTCACTACGAAGTCTGTGTTCGCGAGCGAAAAGAAAGGCTTGTCACCCGCCGCAAAGGCGGGGCTTGCCATCAGGGTCATCGCAGCCAATGTCATAAGACGTGTCATAGCGCTCACCCTTTCATCTGTGCGTCGACCGCGGCCGCCACAGTTGCGTCATCTGCCTGTCCGCCGATAGCCGCAACAATGCTGCCAGCCGTGTCTTTTGCCACAGCTTCGACGCTTTCGACAGCAGATGCGCGAATTTCTGAAATCGCCTTTTCGGACTCGGCTGCTTTCGCAGCAATCTCGGCATCTGCTTTCGCAATCGCTTTGTCCAGTTCGGCCTGCATCTCTGCTTTGTTCTGAGCGATGATGGTCTGCGCCTCAGCGCGTGCATCCGCCAGAGCTTTGTTATAGGCCTCTTCGGCTTCAACGGCCTTCTGCTTTAGGTCTTCTGCAGCAGAAAGATCGTTTGTGATGGTGCCTTGCCGTTCCGCGAGAACCGTCGCAATGCGTGGCAGCGCAACGCGCGACAACACAAAGTAGATCGCCACGAGCGTGATCAGGAGCCAGAAAATCTGGTTTGGCATCCAGTCTGCGCAAAGCTGTGGCATACCAATGGCACTGCCATCGGGACCAACACATGCACTCGCTGTGCCTGTTGTTTCGGTTGCCATGTCGTCCTCCGTCGGAACTTGTCGTTACATCGGGCGGGCTGTGTCAGTCACAGCACCGCCCGCGCGTAAGGATTTTGGTCCGAGGCTTAGACGGCGAACATCAGCAGGAGCGAGACGAGGAATGCGAAGATCCCCAGCGCTTCTGCGAACGCGATACCGATGAAGAGTGTTGCTGTCTGCGACGCAGCAGCGGATGGGTTGCGCAGAGCGCCAGCCAAGAAGTTGCCTGCCACGTTGCCCACACCGATTGCGGCTGCGCCGGAACCGATTGCTGCGAGGCCTGCGCCGATGTGTGCGAGATCGCCTTCCATGTGAATTCTCCTTACGATTGGAAGTTAGCGTTAGTGCGTCCAGTGCGTGGTTTCACGTACCGTTCGTTAGTGTGACGGGTGCAGTGCATCCTTGAGATACACGCAGGTCAGAATGGTAAAGACGTAGGCCTGGATCGCCGAGACGAGCACTTCAAGCCCGTAGATCGCAACCACGCCAAGGATCGACAGGGGTGCGACCGCTGTCAGCGCAGCAAAGCCTGCGAACACCTTAAGAACCGCGTGACCGGCCATGATGTTGCCTGCCAAACGAATGGAGTGGCTGACCGGGCGCACGAAGTACGAAATCACTTCGATCACGGCGAGGATCGGGCGCAACGCCAGCGGCGCGCTCGACACCCAGAATAAGCCAAGGAAGCCCGCGCCGTTTTTGACAAAACCCAGGATTGTGACCGCAAAGAACACACCGAAACCAAGGATTGCTGTGACCGCGATATGCGATGTGGGCGAGAAAGACATCGGGATCAGCGCGAGGAAGTTCGAAAACAGGATGAAGATGAACAGCGTGAAGATGTACGGGAAATATTTCACCCCGTCTTTGCCTGTTACGTCTTCGACCATCTTGTAGACGAAACCGTAAATCAGTTCAGCAATGGACTGCGTGCGTGAAGGAACGGTTGCGCGCTTGGCTGTGCCCAGAACCATCAAACCGATCACACAGGCCACTGCAAGCAGCAGCCACAACGTCACGTTGGTCACCGTGAACATGCCTACTGCGCCGTCACCGAACAGCGGCTTGACGATGAACTGATCCATCGGGTGAAACACCAGACTGCTTTCGCTTGCTCCGTCAGCCATCTTTGTCCCTCTCGTCCTCTCCGGCCAGCTCGGCCAGTTTCCTGGTCTGGAACTCTTTGGCGGTGCGGATCATCACGTTGACCCCAGCCGCAAAGCCCAGCAATGCAAACAGCACCATCAACCAAGGTTGGGTGCCAAACACCGCATCCAACCCGTATCCGATGCCAAATCCGATCCCGAGACCGGACACAAGCTCGATCACCATCCGCCAGGCTTGTTGCGCCTGTGAATAGTGTTCCTCCTGATGTGGCGTCTCTTCTTTGGCCCCTTTGGCCGCCGCAATCCGCGCTTCTAGCTCTGCCAGTCGCTCTTTGGGATCACCTTCAGACACGCGCTCCACCTCAGTTGGAACTTTGTGATGTGCTACGGTGCGGTATGGCCCGAGTCAAGTCGGCCGGAACCAACCTTGAGATAGAATTAAACTATTAATATCATTATGTTTTCCCAGCATCGAATTTGCCCCGCCAATCAGTCGTAACCCATGTTGGCGCTCGCAATCGCGGATTCCGATATTCAACTTTTCGGTTGAGTTTTATCACCCAATACGTCACCTGCCTGCTATGTCGGACCATCTTGATACGATCTTCGCAGCTCTTGCAGACCCAACGCGCCGCCAGATTCTGACGATGCTGCTGGAAGACGATATGGCCGTGACAGATGTGGCAGACCCGTTTGAGATGTCATTGGCCGCCATTTCCAAACACTTGATGATCCTCGCGACAGCAGGCCTCATCAGTCAGGAAAAACGCGGGCGCGTGAAGTGGTGCAAGTTAGAGCCAGATGCTCTCAAAGATGCGAGCGTTTGGATGCAGGCTTTTGGTCAATTCGAGGCGATCAACCTGGAGGCTTTCGAGGCCTTCTTGGAGCAAGAGAACTTGTCCCAATCCCAGCCATCACAAGACTGACAGGCGTCTTTTCCCAACAGCGCACCTCGGCTACCCTTGCTATGGAAAACACAGTAGCCATTCGCAGCCGCCCCATGTTCACATCTTGGATCAGAACCAAACGACTTGGATGGGCGCTTGCAGCAGGGCTTTGTCTGGCACCAGCTCAGAACGCCTTGGCCTGCGCCTTTCACGGCTATATTCCTGATCCAACACTGGTTGACCTGCTTCTTGCGACTGAACAGGCCGTCATTGCGCGCCCGACGCAGCGGGGCACATACCAAACAATAGAAGCACTGCTTGGTCCAAATCTGCGTGATATCCCGGTAACGCCAAGCGCGGCATTTCGTGGCGCAGACACCGTGTTGCTTTTGCGTGATGGCGCTTACGGCCCTTGGGTAGAGGCTGCAGAATTAGACCAACGCTTCCAAAGCATCATCAGGGCGGTGATCCAAAACCAATCCGCCTGGCAACTAGGGCAGGACGCTAGTCGTATCCAGCTTTTTGCGTCGCTCGTGAACGACCCCAATTCAAGCATCCAGCGTTTGGCCCTACAGGAACTCGACCGCTTGCCCTACGCCACACTGAAAGACGTACAGGTCCCGCCACTGCGCGGCCTGTTGGAAAACGTCGAGGCCGGAGAGTTGGACCAACGCCCAATCCGCATCCTGTTGGCAGGTCTGTCGGACGACCGCCGTTTTGGCCCCGCCCTTGCCAACGCACTGCACGCGGCTGTGTTGCAAGACAAGCCTTACCTTGGTGCGTACGTCACAGCTTTGATCGAGCAACAGGGCAGACCTGCGGTTGAGGAAATCATTGCGCAGTACCTTGCCTCTGGCGCCACGTCACCAAGCGTTCAGGCAAAACTGCTGGACGCCCTCGCGCTGCAATACAAAACGGCGCGCGGTGGGGTTCGACGTACCATCGCGCGCGAGATCGCAGCCCTGGTGAGGGACACCCCAGATATGACGGAGCTTGTGGTCGCCCAATTCGGCCCACAAATCAGCGGACGCATCCTGCGCTGATTTACGCTGCCAGCCCACGCCCCTTGAGCAACGCGTCCACGCCCGGCATGCGGCCGCGGAACTTGGTGTAAAGCACATCCGCCTCCTCTGACCCGCCGGCCGACAGAATAAACTCTTCCAGCTTGCCTGCCATCGCCGGGTCAAACGCGCCGCCCGCTTCCTCAAACGCCTCGAACGCGTCGGCATCCATCACTTCGGACCACATGTAGGAATAGTAACCCGACGAATACCCGTCACCCGTAAACACATGCGCAAAATGCGGCGTCGCGTGGCGCATGACGATTGCCTCTGGCATACCGATCTCGGCCAAGACCTCAGCCTGTTTCACCATCGGATCAGCGGGAGGCTCCCCTTCGTGGAAGGCAAGGTCGACCAGCGCCGAGGCAACGTATTCCACCGTTTGGAAGCCCATGTCGTAGGTCGCGGCTGCCAACACCTTGTCCAGCATCTCTTGCGGCATCGCCTCACCGGTCTCGGCATGAACCGCAAATTCCTGCAGCACCTCCGGCACCTCCAGCCAATGCTCATAAAGCTGCGACGGCAATTCGACAAAGTCCCGCGCCACCGACGTGCCCGAGATCATGTCGTAGGTCACGTCCGACAACATCTGGTGCAGCGCGTGACCAAACTCGTGAAACAACGTCCGCGCGTCGTCATAAGACAACAGTGCCGGATCGCCTTTGGCAAAGTTGCACACGTTCACCACAATCGGCGCCTGCACGTCCGGGAACTTGCGTTGCGACCGGAACGCCGAACACCACGCACCCGATCGTTTCGATGCGCGGGCAAAGTAGTCGCCAATAAACACCGCCACATGCTTACCATCGCGAGTCACGTCCCACGCCCGGCAATCGGCATGGTAAAGCGGCACATCCAATTCCTCGAACGCCAAGCCGAACAATCGCTCGGAACAGGCAAACGCCGCCTCGATCATCTTTTCCAACTGGAAATACGGCTTCACTTCGCTCTCATCGAGCGCAAATTCTTCACGCCGTCGCGCATCGGAATAATACCGCCAGTCCCAAGCCTGCAAAGGCCCGTTCACGCCATCCGCACGCATCCTTTCTTCCAAAATCGCGGCGACCGCCAACGCCTGAGTTTTGGCAGGCTCCCACACATCCATTAACAAACCCCGAACAGCATCCGGCGTCTTCGCCATCTCTGTCTCAAGCTTGTAGGATGCAAAATCATCATAGCCGAGCAACTGCGCCCGCTCTCTCCGCAACGCGAGGATCTCTGTCACCGCCGCGCGATTGTCGGTCTCACCACCGTTCTCACCACGCGCGACCCAAGCGCGCCAGGCTTCTTCGCGCAGCGACCGGTTTGGGCAGAACTGCAAAAACGGGACAATGACCGACCGTGACAACGTGAGCACGGGGCCATCCGCACCGCGCTCTTTGCCCGCGGCGCGCACGGCGTCGATCACAAACGCCGGTAGCCCTTCGAGTTCGCTTTCCGACAAAGACCGCTGCCAATCCCGCTCGTCCGCCAAAAGGTTTTGCCCAAATGACGTGCCAAGCGTTGCCAGTCGGCCTTTGATTTCTTTCATCCGCTCGGATGCGTCACCCTCTAGCGCGGCCCCCGCCCGGACAAATCCGCGACGCATCAACATCAGCACACGCGCTTGTTCATCCGTCAGACCAAGCCCCTCTCGGGCCTGCCAAACCGCGTCGATCCGGGCAAAAAGCGCTTTGTTCGAATAAATCGCTGCGGAATGCGCCGCGAGTTTGGGGGAAAACTCCCGCATGATCTCTTCCCGTGCTGGGTTCGAATCCGCGCCTGCGAGGTTATAAAACACACCCAATACTTGATCGAGCTTCGCCCCAGTTTTCATGAGGCCTTCAATCGTATTCTCAAATGTCGGTGCTGCGTCCTGCATAACCAAAGTATCAACTTCAGCCAGGTCTTCGGCCATCGCTGCCTCAATCGCCGGCGCAAAATCGGCATCATTGATCCGCCCGAACGGCGCCAGTCCAAACGGTGTATCCCAGGTCTCAAGCAACGGGTTGGTCATGCAAAACTCTCCTGTGTCCTTTCCCAAGACCTAGGCGCAGCGCAGACCAACGACAACCAACCGCTATGCTTTAAGAGCAATACGCCCACAGACAGGACAGTCCGCGCGCCGTTTCAATGCGATCTTGCGAGTCTCACCCCATAGCGCGTCATAGATGAGCATCTCACCGCGCAACGCCTGCCCTGCACCTGTGATCAACTTGATAGCCTCAACTGCCATCATGGAGCCGATGACACCTGGAAGAGGCCCAATTACGCCTGCTTCAGCACAAGACGGCGCCAGACCGTCCGCAGGCGCTTCGGGGAACACGCATTGGTAACAAGGCGCGCCTGATGCTGGGTCAAAAACTGAAATCTGACCTTCCCACTGCGACAACGCACCTGAAATAAGTGGCTTTCCCAAATCGACCGCGACTTTGTTGGCGAGGTACCGCGTATCGAAATTGTCAGTCCCATCGAGCACGAGATCGTAATCCGCAAACAAATCTGCCGCGACTTCTTCAGTTAGCCGACGATGATACGGACGCACGTCAGCATAGGGATTTTGGGCGATCATAGCAGCCTGTGCAGAGAACACCTTGGGCAGGTCGATGTCCTGATCCCGGTGGATCACTTGCCGTTGTAGGTTTGCATTCTCAACAATATCGTCATCGATCACGCCAATTGTTCCGACACCTGCTGCAGCGAGGTATTGCAAGGCCGGTGCCCCAAGACCGCCCGCTCCAATCACCAAAACCTTGGCATCGCGCAACGCTTTTTGCCCCGGGCCGCCAATCTCGCGTAGCACGATGTGGCGGGCATAGCGTTCGAGCTCTGTTGCGGAGAAGCTTTCGCTACGGGTGGCTGGCGGCGTTTCGGCGCTTTCCTTTGCTGCGGCACGACTGCGCAATCGACCGATACCTCGACCGTAAAGTGCCGCAATCGCCCCAAAGACACCAATGAGCACCCAAAGTGCGGCGCTTCCACCTGTCGCTTCCCGCAACGGATGCCCTGCAGGCAAGGCGATCTGCAAAAACAGAACCGCGATGTAGAGCAATCCGATCATGTAAAGCCGCGCGCTGCGCGGAATCCTCATAATCGATCCAAGTCCCCACAAAGCGCCGGCCATGACAAAAACGACGATCATGACGAAACCCCTGTCGATCCAAATCCGCCTGCCCCACGAACCGTATCGCTTAACGAGGACACTTCGCGAAAGGCCGCGCGTACCACAGGCGCGACAATCATTTGGGCAATCCGATCACCGTGCGCAATTTCAAATGGCTCAGTCCCTGCATTCATCACAATCACGCCAAGCGGTCCGCGATAGTCACTGTCGATGGTTCCAGGGCTGTTGGGCAGGGTAATGCCATGCTTCAACGCCAGCCCAGACCTGGGACGTACCTGCACTTCAAACCCATCAGGTATGGCCAGCCGCAATCCGGTTGGAACCAAGACCCGCGCACCAGGGTTCACAACCACGGATCCGCGATCGACAAAATTTGCACGCAGATCAGCGCCTGCTGCGCCATCGGATGCATATTCCGGTACGCCTAAGGACGTATCCGCCCCGTCATCCCACATCAGCTCAATCGCGGCCACGCCAAGCCCTTCTTCTCTTTTCAAATATGCAAATGGTGCAACGGCACCGTCAGACCAGAGCGTCGGCAATCCGATCTGCCAACTGCCGCGCCACGGCGTCTTTGCCCATGCGCGGCCAGACATCCGCACCGCTTTCGCTGATCACCGTCACCGCGTTTTCTAACCCGCCCATGATGCCTGAGGCAGGTGACACGTCATTGGCTACGATCCAGTCACAGCCCTTGCGCGCGCGTTTCGCAGTGGCGTTCGCCACGACATCATCCGTTTCCGCCGCAAAGCCAACAACCAGTTGTGGGCGTCCTTCGGACATTTGCGACACCTCTGCCAGAATGTCGGGGTTTTCTGCAAATTCGAGCGTCGGCAACGCACCGGCCTGCTTTTTGATCTTGCTCTCAGACGCCCCAACCACACGCCAATCCGCGACTGCCGCCGCGAAAACAGCCGCATCGGCTGGATGAGCGTTCGCGACCGCTGTTTGCATCTCTGTGGCTGTTTGAACTGGCACCACAACAACACCGTCAGGTGGCGCGATCTCTGCCGGTCCAGTGATAAAGACAACTTCAGCCCCTAGATCTCGCAATGCTGTGGCAATTGCCGTGCCCTGCGCCCCCGACGACCGGTTCGCAATGTAACGCACCGGATCAATCGGTTCGTGTGTCGGGCCCGAGGTCACAATGATGCGTTTTCCAACCAAAGGTCCCGCTGACAGGGCGGCGATCACAGCGTCCACGATCTCTAACGGTTCGGCCATACGCCCAGGTCCAAACTCGCCACAGGCCATATCACCTTCATTCGGGCCAACAACGCGGACACTGTCTGATCGCAAGATCGCCAAATTGCGTTGTGTCGCCGGATGATCCCACATCCGGACGTTCATCGCGGGCGCAATCATGACAGGGGTGTCTGTGGCAAGTAAAAGCGTTGTCGCAAGATCAGAAGCCTGACCCACTGCCATCTTGGCCATCAAATCAGCGGTTGCTGGGGCCACCAGCACGAGGTCTGCGACCCGAGACAGTTGGATATGACCCATTTCGGCCTCAGCAGTCAGGTCGAAAAGATCGGTATGCACAGTCTCGCCTGCCAGTGCAGAAACGGACAGAGGCGTGACAAACTCAGCGGCGGCATGGGTCATGACCGGCGTGACATCCGCCCCGCGTTCTTTCAGGCGTCGGATCAGATCAAGGCTTTTATAAGCCGCGATCCCACCGCCAATGATCAACAAAACGCGTTTGCCACTCAGCATAAGGCCTGTCCCAGTTGGTTCCCCGACGCCCAGTGTTAAGAGCACCTTCAGGAAAACTCAATCAGCGGAACGCAGCGCAGGGGTCACCTCGATCCACAGGTGGAGAGGTGGCTGTCATATCAAACACACCAGCGGGCGCGTCGGCGCCTGTTTCGGATTGCCCCAGTGCAGCCACTGTCACCGAAGGGTCAGCCGCCTGCACATAAACCGGCGCTCCCCAATCCAGCCGCGCATGCCCATTTCCAGTGATGACAACAACAAGCGCGCCGTGCTCTTGCAGGGCTTGCAAGGACGCATACGCAAGCTCTGCATCACGCAGGCGCTGGATATCGACCATCAGCGGCAGCATTTCTTGCGGCATGGCATCACAATGGGCTGCGAATTGGAGCGCCTCGCGCGCCTCTTGCTGCTCATCGGGAAGCGGTGACGCAAGACCATAAGCCTCTGCATCACCACGAAACGCGGCAACGATGCCTGTCTGCATAACCTCCATCGCAGTGTCGCGAGGCACTGCAGCGCCAAAGACAGACGCATTCGGAGCTGCCGCAAAGATCGGGTAGTACATCGAAAAATCGGGCCAGCCGCTGTCGTTCCAACCCAGCGTTGCTTCTAGGTCTGCTTCGTTTGCAACCAATTCCGGTGTGACCAAATCCGCTTGGGCCTGCGTCAGCATTTCAAATACAAGCGCTGAAGGCTGAAGTTCAGAGACAAGCTCGGCCTGACGCGCATGATGGCCGGGATTGTCATGTAATTCGCCAAGAAAAACAACGTCGACGCCATCAAAAACGCCCCCAGCGGAGAGTACCGTGGGGGCGCAGATTAGAGATATCAGAATGTGCCTCATACGAGGAAGTTATGAACCTCGGGGCTTTGCGCCTCAAGCGATTTCCGGATCTTCTGGAATGCTGCGGCCTCAAGCTGACGGACACGCTCTTTTGACAGTCCAAGCTCGTTTCCAAGGCTTTCGAGTGTCCGAGAATCCTCGCGTAATTTCCGTTCACGGACGATGAACCGCTCCCGCTCATTGAGTTGGTTCATCGCCATGGTGAGCCACTGGCGCAACTGTGCAAGATCGAGGTCTTCCTCAACCGTCTCCTCTGCCTGAGCGCTGTCATCTTCCAGCGCATCGATCCATTCACGGCCTTCGTCTTCAGTAGACTGCGTGGCATTCAGCGAATAATCAGAGCCCGACAGACGGCCTTCCATCATCTCAACGTCATGGATCGGTACGCCAATCTCTTCCGAAATAAGGCGGCGCATCTCATGCCCTTCGAGCTTTTTGCCCTCAGCTGCTGCTTCGCGCTCCAAACGGGCTTGCACACGGCGCATGTTGAAGAACAACGACTTTTGGGATGATGTCGAGCCAGTGCGCACGATTGACCAGTTGCGCATGACATAATCTTGGATCGACGCTTTGATCCACCAGACAGCGTAAGTCGAAAACCGCACACCACGATCAGGGTCAAACTTGTCAGCCGCCTTCATCAGGCCGAGGCCTGCTTCCTGGATGAGATCATTCATCGGCGCGCCGTAGCGCTTGAACTTCGACGCCATCGAAATAGCAAGTCGCATGTAAGCCGTAATCAAACGATGCAGTGCAGCCTCGTCGCGATGGTCACGCCACGCATATGCAAGTTTGAGTTCCGTTTCCGCGTCCAAAAGCTCTGCCTTCATCGCGCGGCGCGATAGTGTTTGGTCGTTAAATCCGTCCAGCGCCATTTTATCCACTCCCGTCTTTTTAATCCCTCACACAGAGATACGGAGCGCGCTTAGGCTCGGATCACAAAAGTCACGAAAAAATCTACAGAGCGTAAACGAGACGGCAGAATCATGCGCAAGTGTGATGCTCGGCGTCACAAAAGACCATTGGGAACTCTAGACGCGGGCGCGTACCCTAAATTCACTCGACACGTTAAAGGGCCCATAACGATGACTTACGACCTATTCATTGGCGACTACGCTTACTCCAGCTGGTCTTTGCGCGGTTGGCTGTTGTTTAGGCATCTGGGCCTGAAGCCGAATGTACATCTTGTTGATTTTAGCTCCCAAGACGTGGCAACGCAGATGGCTGACCACGCCCCGGCCAAAACGGTGCCTGCCATGCGCGCACCCGAAGGAACTGTAGTTTGGGACAGCCTTGCCATGGCAGAGGAACTGAACGACAGATATCCCGATGGTGGGCTTTGGCCGAAAAATCCTGCGGCTCGGGGTTTGGGGCGCGCCTTGGCCGCCGAGATGCACTCCAGCTTTTCCGCGTTGCGAACCGAATGTCCGATGAATGTGCGGGCGTCTTATGTGAACCCACTGCTTAGTGACGACACGTTGTCGGATATCGCCCGGATCGACACGCTATGGTCTCACGCCCGCAGGCTTTACTCCAACGATGGTCCTTGGCTGCTTGGAGAATATTCCATCGCAGATATCGCCTTCGCCCCCGTGGCCGCACGTTTTGCAGGTTATGATGCCAAGCTGTCGGAGGTCGCACAAACCTATGTCGACACGCATCTTAACGACATCATGTTCCGCCAATGGCGCACGATGGCTCTTGTTTCGGGCAGCACACTCCCATGGTACGCAAAACCCTTTGAGACAAAGCCTTGGCCCGGCCCGGCAGTATTGCCCGCTCAGAAAGTCGCTTCCGGCCCAAGCGTTAATGACACCTGCCCGTTTACTGGCGGGTCTCCTCATTACTATCTGAGATTTGGCGACAATACGTACGGTTTCGAAAACGAGATTTGCCGAGACGAAACCGTCGGAGACCCCGAAGCCTGGCCTGCCTTCATGGCAATCACGCGGTAAGGGGTGACAGGTCGGAAAGCGCTTGCACCACCTTTTTTGCGGGCGCCGCGAAGCATTCCATGATCGTTCCGCTTCAGCGTTAACGAATTGGCAACCAACCGCGGCGAAAGATTTGGCCATGGTTTCGCACGCCTATACAGTCGCCTTTGAGGGCGTGGATGCCCGCATGGTGGAAGCCCAGTGCGCCGTGACCCCAGGCATGCCCGCCTTTTCGATTGTTGGCTTGCCCGACAAAGCGGTTTCTGAATCCCGCGACCGCGTGCGCGGGGCGTTGTCCACGCTGCACATCGCCTTGCCGTCCAAGCGCATCACGATCAACTTGTCGCCAGCTGATCTGCCCAAAGAAGGGTCCCACTTCGATCTGCCCATCGCACTAGCCCTGCTGGCAGAGTTGGACATCCTTCCCAAAGACGCGGTGTCACAATCCGTGGCCCTCGGAGAGCTGTCTCTCGATGGCGCGCTTATCCCCGTCATCGGGGCATTGCCAGCAGCAATGGCTGCCGCGGAAGAAAACCGCGCACTGGTCTGTCCGTCCGCGTCGGGCGCAGAAGCCGCTTGGGTGGGTGCGTGCCAAGTGATTGGCGCGAAAGGTCTGATGGACGTCATCCAACACATGACCGGTCGTGCACCGCTTCAACCGTGTGACCCAGGGGAGGTTGCGACGCCAGCCAACGCATTGGACATGCGGGACGTCAAAGGTCAGGAACGCGCGAAACGGGCGCTCGAAATCGCAGCAACAGGTCGGCACCATGTGCTCATGGTTGGAACACCCGGGTCCGGCAAATCGATGCTGGCCGCGCGCCTGCCCGGCATTCTGCCGCCACTGACGCCGACCGAAGCGCTCGAAACATCAATGGTGCATTCCCTTTCGGGACTGATTGAAGCGGGCGGTATCTCGCGGCACCGCCCCTTTCGCGAACCGCATCACACTGCGTCGATGGCGGCAATCGTCGGGGGCGGGCGCACCGCCAAACCTGGTGAGATCAGCCTTGCGCATAATGGCGTGCTTTTCATGGATGAATTTCCGGAATTCCCCCGCGCTGTTCTGGAGACCCTGCGCCAGCCGATTGAAACGGGCGAAGTGATGGTCGCGCGCGCCAACGCGCATGTGAAGTACCCGTGCCGCTTCATGCTGGTTGCCGCCGCAAACCCTTGTAAGTGCGGGTACCTGTCTGATGCGGCCCGAGCCTGTTCACGCGCACCCAATTGCGGCGAAGATTATATGGGCCGCATATCTGGTCCGTTGATGGACCGCTTCGACCTGCGCGTGGATGTTCCACCCGTTGCGTTCCGTGACCTCGACCTGCCAAGCTCTGGAGCCACGTCCTCGCAAATTGCCGAACGTGTCGCAAAAGCCCGTGCCCTTCAAGCGGACCGTTTCGCGGATCAGAAAACGATGTCTCAAAATGCGGACCTTGAAGGTGACGCCTTGGATAAGGCAACAGCGCTTGATGAGCCGGCTCGTGCTTTGCTGACCCAAGCAGCCGATCGCTTTGGTTTGTCTGCCCGAGGGTATCACCGCGTTCTACGAGTGGCGCGCAGTATCGCGGATCTGGCGGACATCGAGTCAGTTAAGCGGGATCACGTGGCAGAGGCGCTCAGCTACCGGCTGCCACAGTCTGCTGCCTAATCTAATGCTGCACCTAAATCGTACCTAAATTTAGGCTTAGAGCTTGGCCTCAATCGCCTGCCAGATCTTTTCAGCGATGTTGACGCCGTCAAACCGTTCAAGCTCTTGAATGCCAGTCGGAGAGGTCACGTTAATCTCGGTCAGGAATTGCCCGATAACGTCAATCCCGACAAAAACCTGTCCCTTTTCTTTCAGCAAAGGTCCGATCCGCGCGCAAATCTCTAAGTCTCGCTCGGACAGGCCTATCTTTTCAGGTCGTCCGCCGACATGAAGGTTCGACCGCGTCTCACCTGCCGCCGGCACTCGGTTGATCGCGCCGACCGGTTCGCCATCCACCAGGATCACACGTTTGTCGCCTGCGGACACGTCGGGCAAAAACTGCTGGACAATCAATGGCTCCCGCGAAGCGCTCATGAAAAGCTCATGCAACGAAGTCAGGTTCCGGTCATTCGCATCAAGCCGAAACACACCAGCCCCACCGTTGCCGTAGAGTGGCTTTAGGATCACGTCCCCATATCGCGCTTTGAAGTCTTTGATCGTCTCAAGATCATGCGCGATCATCGTCGGCGGAGTGAGGTCGGGGAAATCGAGCACCAAGAGCTTTTCGGGGTAATTTCGTACCCAAAAAGGGTCATTCACGACCAGAGTATGACCCTTCAACCTGTCCAAAAGATATGTTGACGTGATGTAGTGCATGTCAAAAGGCGGGTCTTGGCGTAGCCAAATCACATCGAATTCAGCCAAATCTACCTGTTCGATTGGCTCCATCGCAACATGATCGCCTTGCACGCGCTGCACGGTGAACGCGTGCCCTTTTGCGACGATCCGCCCTTCATCATAGGCCAGTTGATCGGGGCTATAAAAGAAGAGCTCATGTCCACGCGCTTGCGCTTCCTCTGCTAGGCGAAAACTGCTGTCAGCATTGATATCAACCGACTGAATCGGGTCCATTTGAAACGCAATTTTCATGAGCTGCCCCGTGTGACGTTCCTTGCGGTAATGACCGAAAGGCAAAAGGCTTGCAACCTTAGGCCCGGCTAGATCGTCATGCTGGCATTCCGCACGATACGTACTGCGCCTTGACCGTCGACCAGGGCCACGTCAATCCGCATGTCGGTCAACGATCCTTGAGGACAACTTCCCAGATAGGCTTCGGCACTTGCGCAGATCCGTGCCATTTGGCGATGTGTCACCCTTTGCAGGGCGTTCACGTGCGTTTTGCTGGTCTTGACCTCTACAAAGACAACACGCGCGCCGTCTTCGAAAATGAGATCGATTTCACCGTCGGGACCGCGCCACCGTTTCTCCAACAAGCGCGCGCCGTTTCTTGTGTAGACCTGTGCCACTGTATCTTCGGCGCATAGTCCAGCGTAGTAGTTGACGCGTTGACGAACCGCCTTTTGGCGTGGCGCGGCCACCGCAGGGCGTGCACAGAAGTCAAAACACAGCTGCGGGTCTGCGACAGTCTTAGCGGGGTCTGCGGCATCGTTTTGGAAGTCTAACGGCACGGTTTTCTCCTGTCAGAATCACCGTAGCCAAATGAACCTAAGATTTACTCAACGCCATTGCGCGTTGATATGCGTCGCGCCTCGGTAATCCGAAACGTGTCGCGACATCGCGTGCTGCATCCTTGACTGACATGTTTTGCAAAGCTTCTGTCAGCGCTTGATCGACCGTAGCCGGATCCGCCGCTTGGATTTCTCCACGGTCAATCACGACAACAATCTCGCCTTTTGGCGCTTGCGCCGCGTAATGCTCTGACAGAGCTTGCAATGATCCTGAGCGTCGTTCTTCGAACTTTTTGGTCAGCTCGCGGCACACCGATGCCGCACGATCACCACCAAGAACTTCTGCAGCATCGCTTAGCATTGCGGCCAAGCGCTTGGGCGACTCATAAAAAATCAATGTTGCAGGAACGCCCGCCAGATCACGCAGTGCAGTTTTCCGTTTACCGGACGCATTGGGCAAAAAGCCCGCGAACAGGAACCGATCTGACGGCAGTCCTGACAGGGTCAAAGCAGCGACAGCCGCAGTCGCACCGGGAGCAGTCGTGCAAGGCATGCCCGCTTCAATGGCTGCGCGCATCAAGTCGAAGCCAGGGTCCGAAATCAGCGGTGTCCCAGCCTCGGATGCATAAACGACAGACTTGCCTTCAGAAAGCGCCGACATCAGCTTTGGCCGCGCGCGATCCCCATTGTGGTCATGATAAGCCACGAGTGGTCGGTCACCAACCGGAATTGCATGGATATCCATCAAACGCCGGAGGGAACGCGTGTCTTCGGCTGCCAAAACATCTGCCCCGGCCAGCAAATCCAAAGCCCGCAGCGTGATGTCGCGCGCGTTGCCCAGAGGTGTCGCCACCAAATACAAACCCGGCGCGATGTCGCGTGTTTGCCATTTCATGTCTGGACCCGCCTTTTGCGTCGTTTATGATCTCGCCCAATCAATAAGCCGTGTGCGATCTCGTTGCGGCGTTCAGGGAGTGCGTGCCATGTTGTCTGTTTTGTCCAACCGTCGCAAGCTATTGCGCAAAGCGGTTGCGGTTGCCGCATTTATGGGGCTGTCCGCTTGTGACCCCAGCATGATGGCATCCGTCGGCGGCGGGGCCGGGCCTCGCGTGAACACAAACGCGCCTGTTCCGGTGGCACTTTTGATCCCGCGGTCCGATAGCGGCGCGGGTGCGGTTGCCGCAAGTCTGGAGAATGCTGCACGATTGGCGATTGCGTCACTTGACGGCGTCCAGATTGACCTGCGCGTATATGATACGGCCGGAAACGCTCAACGGGCTGCAGTGCAGGCCGAGACGGCTGTTGCGGATGGCGCGCAGATTATCCTTGGTCCGCTTTTTGGCGAAGCTGCAAACTCTGCCGGCATCGCGGTGGCTGACAACGGCATCAACGTTCTGAGCTTTTCGAACAATCCAAGCATTGCAGGCGGAAACGTGTTCATTCTTGGACCAACTTTCCAAAACACAGCGACCCGACTGTTGCGGTATGCAAACCGTCAGGGCCGCAGCTCTACGGTTATTGTACATCCCCAGAACGTTGAGGGTGAATTTGGCAAAGCCGCCATTCAGGCTGCCGCGGCTTCAAGCGGCGTGCGCGTCGCCTCTGTCCAATCCTTTCCGTTCTCGCAAGAAGGCGTAAGCGCTGCAGTGCCCCGCATTCGCGATGCAGTGGCATCATCTGGCGCGGATTCTATCTTTTTGACGTCGACGGCGGCGGGCGCGCTTCCGCTCTTCCTTGATCTGCTACCAGCCGCAGGCATAAACCCGGCAACCACGCAGTATCTGGGCTTGTCCCGTTGGGATGTCCCTCCACAGATCCTGTCGATGCCAGGGGCTCAGGGTAGCTTGTTCACATTGCCTGATCGCGCTTCGGCCACTGCGTTCGAAAACCGATATCGCGCGCAATTCGGCTCGTCGCCACATCAGCTGGCAGGCCTCGCATTCGACGGCATCAATGCCATTGGATCGCTTGTGCGCCAAGGGAGGTCTGATGCTCTGTCAGGCCGCGCGCTGACCCAGAACGCAGGTTTCCAAGGCGCGACAGGTGTATTCCGTATCCGCCCAGACGGCACAAATGAGCGCGGCCTTGCCGTGGCAACCGTGCGCAACAATCAGGTGACAATCCTTGACCCAGCCCCTTCCGGCTTCGGCGGCGCAGGCTTCTGAATCCATTGCACCCGATGTGAAAGACGGCAGTCTCGCGCCGTCTGATACGTTTGATGACATTTGTGACGTCGCAGCATTGAAAGCCGCGATCTGGGAAACCATTGGTGAGGCGCGGGATGAGAAAACAATCCGTGCTGCGCTGGTGTGTGCCCTTAAAGATGCTCAAACGTCAGGGCGCGCGGCCATAGCACTGCGGCTCAAAACCGATCCGCTGAACGCCTACGCCGTAACGACCGCCTATACATGGCTCACAGATCAAATGGTGACGTTGATCTACGAGGTTGTCACAAAACGGGTGCATCGCAATCCAAACCCGACCGAAGGTGAACGCATGACCGTTATGGCGGTTGGCGGGTACGGACGTGGAGAGATGGCGCCGTTTTCGGATGTCGATCTGTTGTTCCTGACACCGTACAAAATCACCGCATGGGCCGAGAGTGTCATTGAGTCGATGCTCTACATCATGTGGGATTTGAAGCTCAAAGTTGGGCACTCTTCCCGCACGGTTAAGGACTGTCTTCGCCTTGGGGCCGAAGACTTCACCATTCGCACCGCGATGATGGAACACCGGTATCTGTGTGGTCACGAACCACTCTCCAAGGAATTGGACACCAAGCTTTGGAACAACCTGTTCAAAGGCACTGAGTCCCAGTTCATCGACGCCAAACTTGCAGAACGCGATGCCCGGCACAAAAAGCAGGGTCAGCGGTACATGGTCGAGCCAAATGTCAAAGAAGGCAAAGGCGGACTGCGCGACCTGCAGTCGATGTTCTGGATCGCAAAGTACATCCATCACACCGACAATTTGAACGAGTTGGTACGAACTGGTGTGTTCACGCGCGAAGAGTTTCAGACCTTCGTCAAAGCAGAAAACTTCTTGTGGGCGGTGCGGTGCCACCTGCACCTGGCCGCCGGGCGCGCGACCGAGCAACTGACTTTTGACATGCAGGTCGATGTTGCCGCGCGCATGGGCTATGTCGACAAAGCAGGCCGGCGCGCGGTGGAAGTCTTTATGCAGGACTTCTTTCGCTACGCCACATCCGTGGGCGATCTGACACGGATCTTCCTCACCTCCTTGGAAGCGTCACAGCAAAAAGAACCACCCTTGCTGCTTCGACTTCTCAATCGCGCCCCTCGGGTCAAAGATGGGTACGAGGTGGTCAACAACCGGCTCGCGATCGGCGATGTTGCGACGTTCCTGTCTGACAAAATGAACATGCTCCGGCTTTTCGAAGAAGCCCTGCGCACCGGGCTGTTGATCCACCCTGACGCGATGCGACTGGTCAGCGCCAATTTGCATCTCATCGACGCGGACATGCGCAAAAGCAAAGAAGCCCAGCGCATCTTCCTCGACCTGCTTTTAAAGCACGGAAATCCGGAGCGCGCGCTGCGCCGGATGAACGAGTTGGGGGTTCTCTCTGCGTTCATTCCAGAATTCGAACCCATCGTCGCGATGATGCAATTCAACATGTATCACCACTACACGGTGGACGAGCACACGATCCAATGCATTTGGCACCTGTCCGAAATTGAGCATGGCCACCTTGAAGAAGACTTGCCAGTTGTCAGCACAATTCTGAAAGAAGGGGTCAATCGGAAGGTCTTGTATATCGCGCTGCTGCTGCATGACATCGGCAAAGGGCGAGACGAAGATCATTCCGCCCTTGGGGCCAAGATTGCCCGAAAGGTTGCGCCGCGACTTGGATTGAACAAGCAGGAATGCGCCACTGTTGAATGGCTTGTCCGGTATCACCTGCTCATGTCTGATATGGCGCAGAAACGCGATATTGCTGACCCACGGACCGTCCGTGACTTCGCCAAAGCTGTGCAAACCAAAGAACGGCTTGATCTGCTTTGTGTGCTGACGGTGTGTGACATCCGTGGTGTTGGGCCGGGCACGTGGAACAATTGGAAAGCAGTTCTTATCCGCGCGCTCTATCGTCAGACACGCCGCGGCCTCGAAGACGGGATGGAAGCGCTCAACCGCGAAAACCGCGGAGCAGAGGCAAAAAAAGCCCTGCGCGCCGAGCTTTCGGATTGGGACACGAAATCCCTGCGCGTGGAAACGGGCCGCCACTACCCCCCATATTGGCAGGGCTTGCATATCACAGCGCACAAGGTCTTCGCTGAACTGCTGCGCGACATCGAAAACGACGACATCAAAGTCGACATTCACCCGGATGAAGAGCGTGACGCCACACGTGCGTGTTTTGCGCTGGCTGACCACCCCGGCATATTCTCGCGTTTGTCAGGCGCGCTTGCTTTGGTGGGCGCAAATGTTGTGGATGCGCGTTCCTTCACATCGAAAGACGGGTACATCACAGCAGCGTTTTGGATACAGGACAGCGACCGTCATCCTTACGAAGCTGTCCGTATTCCACGTCTGAAAGACATGATTTCGAAAACGTTGCGGGGTCAGGTGGCTCCGCGTGAAAAGCTTCAACCGCGGGACAAGCTCAAGAAACGCGAGCGGGCATTCAATGTCCCAACCTCGATCACCTTCGACAATGAAGGGTCCGAGATTTACACAATCATCGAAGTCGACACACGCGACCGACCCGGCCTGCTGTACGATCTGACACGAACCATGGCCAATGCAAATGTCTACATCGCGTCCGCTGTGATCGCGACTTATGGCGAACAGGTTGTCGATACATTTTACGTCAAAGACATGTTCGGCCTGAAATTCTTTGCCGAAAACAAACAAAAGTCCCTTGAGACAAAACTCAAAAATGCCATTGCTGAAGGGGCAATCCGAGCCGCTGAATAGCTGTCATCCCATACTCTTTGGAGCACCCAATGCGCCTAACCTACACCGGCAATAATTCCCTGTTCCTCAGCCAGTCGTTCTTTGACCCTGACGGCGCACTCTCTGTTGAGCTTGTGTCGTTTTCGCAAACGGAAGTTGTGTTGACCAACACAGCCTATCCGCAAGCCAACGTCCTTATCACGTTCCGAGGGACTGATTTCTCAACCAACCCGGGCGAGATCTTCGTGTCTGGCAATATAACGTCCATCGAATTTGACGGGCTGAACATCCGCCAAGCCACAATCACGGAGATTAACTGGAGCGGTGAAGCCTTTCGGGATGGATTGCTCGACGTCGCGCTTGATTCCGACTTTGCGGCAATTGCAGCGTTGATCAACGCCTCCGGACCCGTCGAAGTTGATGCAAGCGGTGCGCAATCAGGGTTCGATTTCGAAGAATCTTGGGGCGTGTTTTTACCATTGCTGACGCAGCCGGTGACATTCACCGGCTCCATGTTCGATGACAGCTTTGCAGGCACCCCGCAAAACGATGTGGTCGACACGAAAAGCAGTGTCAGCAATGGCGACCGCATCGCTGGCAGCGAAGGGGATGACTTGATCATCTTTGACCTGCCCGATGAAAGTCAAAGCCCCGGTTACTACATCGACTATGACAGCATTGGCGCGGGCATGACCATCGACATCAACGGTGTCACGAACACAGGCAGCGCAACAGGTCCAGGCTTCGTCGACACGTTTCAAAATGTGCAGGACGCTCTAAGCGAGTATCTTGGCATCGAAGGAACATCGGGCGACGACACCTTTACAGTGCGTTTAGCACCTAATCAGGTGTATTCGTTTATTGGCGGCGCCGGGACGGACAGCTACAACTTCACTGGCGACGGTGCCCAAGCGATATTGGATTTCTTTTTCAACAGCGTCACATCCGGCATCAACCTCGATATCGGCAGCGGCGTGATTGCCAATGACGGTTTTGGTAATACCGAAACACTCGACATCTCGGGCACTCCGGATGCTGTTATTGTCCTAGCGACAAATCAGAATGACAGTGTCGTCGATGGTACGGGAGACCAGCTCATTCGCTTCTATGATGGCGACGATACGTTCGAGGCCGCAAATCTTGGCGACGATAGTATTGACGGCGGGACAGGCACGGACACCGTGGTCTTTGACGGGTTCTCGCAAGGCGAGGCCACGCTGAGCTTTGAAGGTGCCATCACTGCGGTGACTGACCGGGACAATCCATTCAACAGTACAGCGTTGCTGGCCGTGGAACTGCTAGACATGCAAGGTGATGGCCCGTTGGAGCTTTCCAAGCATGACGGTATCGGCTTGATCAGCGCTGAAGATCTTACCGCCTTGACCGAGCTGTATATTGCGTATTTCGACCGTGCCGCAGATGCGTTGGGTCTATCTTTTTGGGCCACAGCATTCGTGAAGAATGGTTTTTCTCTGCGTGAGATCGCGGATCTCTTTTTCACGCAAGCAGAGACCCAGGCGCTTTATGCAGGAGTGTCAGACGGTGGGTTTGTTCAGGCTGTGTATAACAACGTGTTTGGCCGTGATGCGGATGATGCTGGTTTTGCGTTCTGGAGCGATCAACTGTCTTCGGGCAATGTAACGGAGAGCGCATTTATCCTTGAGCTGCTCGCCGGCGCGCGAGCACCGTCAGGTGATCCGGCAGATGTACAGTTCATCGAGAATAAAACCGACCTTGGACTTTATTTTGCCGTCATTCAGGGACAAAACAATCTTACGGCAGCACAAAACGTTATGGACATCTTTGATGGCTCGCAGGAAAGCCTGCTGGATGCTGCTGCCGCTTCGGCTGATGCATATGATTTGGCACTTGCGTCCGATACCGAACTCCTGATGCCCGTCATTGGCGTTGTCGACTCTCCATTCTTTTCAATCAGCTAGAGAATTCACTTGGTGGACACACCACGTGAACAGATAGCTCAGAATAGCTGAAAGAGCTTGAGAGTTTCATCAGAGGGAGGCGTAGCGCAAACCCTTTCGCATTTGGCGTTTGTGCTTTACCCCAAAGCAATCGCTAAGGAACCATATGAAACCGATCCGCCTCATCTCTGGTGTTCTGACTGTCGGCTTCTGGACCCTGATGAGTCGTATCCTCGGCGTCCTGCGCGAGATCATGATCCTTGCTTTCATTGGCCCGGGACCGGTGATGGACGCGTTTGTGGCGGCGTTTCGACTGCCCAATATGTTTCGCCGTTTCTTTGCCGAAGGTGCGTTTAACGCGTCGTTTGTTCCGATGTTTTCAAAACGTTTGGAAAGCGATGACGATCCTCAGGGGTTCGCCATTCAGGCGCTCAGCGGCCTTGCGTTCGTTTTGCTCATCTTCAGTGCGCTTGCGATGATCTTCATGCCTGCGCTGGTTTGGGCCACTGCGGGTGGGTTCGCAGGTGACGAGCGATTTGATCTGACTGTCGAGTACGGTCGCATCGTATTTCCATATATTGTGTTGATTTCACTGACAGCCCTCTTTTCAGGCGTGTTAAACGCCACAGGGCGCTTTGCAGCGGCTGCGGCGGCGCCCGTTTTTCTAAACATCTTTGTCTGCGCGTCGATGGCTTTGGGGGCGTATTTTGGAGGTGAGATCATCCGTTGGCTGATCTGGGCAATCCCCGTAGCAGGTGTTGCACAGCTGGCTTTGGTGTGGATCGCGACGGATCAGGCTGGCATCCGCCTGCGACCGGCACTTCCTCGATGGACGCCAGAGATGAAGCGTTTAATTGTCGTGGCGATCCCGGCAGCGCTCGCTGGCGGGGTTATGCAGATCAACCTCCTTGTGGGTCAGCAAGTTGCATCGCATTTCGACAAAGCCGTCGGTTGGCTGTACGCCGCTGACCGTCTGTATCAATTGCCATTGGGTGTTGTCGGCATCGCGGTTGGTATCGTTCTGTTACCCGACCTCGCCAGACGGCTAAGTGCAAGGGACGATGCCGGGGCGAAACACGCATTTTCGCGCGCGGGCGAGCTTTCGCTTGCACTGACCATTCCTGCCGCGGTTGCGCTGATTGTGATCCCTCTGCCTGTGGTTACTGTCCTATTCGAACGCGGCGCCACAGGTCCTGACGACAGCGCTGCCATTGCAGTTGCGGTCGCCGTGTACGGGCTTGGGCTGCCTGCATTTGTGTTGCAAAAAGTGCTACAACCGCTCTTTTTCGCGCGTGAAAATACAAAAAGCCCGTTCCGGTACGCGGTTTGGGCGATGGTCATCAATGCCGTCATTGCCATTGGGCTTGCCCCGACCATCGGCTGGATCGCGCCCGCCATCGCAACAACGCTTGCGGGATGGGCGATGGTCTGGCTGCTCGCGCGCGGAGGACGCCAGTTCGGCGACGTTGCCCGATTTGACAGCCAGTTCCGGGACCGGATTTGGCGGGTATGCCTCGCGTCAATCCTGATGGGCGTGATCTTATGGGTCACCACATTGGTGATGGGGCCTTTCCTTACCCTACCCGGTATAAAGTTCATCGCTCTGGCAGTTTTGATTGCCGCAGGTATGGCCAGTTATGCGCTGATCGGGCAATGGATTGGGGCGTTTTCCCTGCGCGAGATGCGCGGTGCGTTCCGTCGCGGCGGTCAGTCTCTCTGACGCAAACGGTTCACAAGCTTTGCCCATCCGCCCGGGACCAAGATGATAGACAGTGCAAAACCGATCCCAAATCCGGCGATGTCAGCCACCCATTCGGCATTCGACCCGAACAGAAGCCCAAACACCAGCTGAACAAACAGCAAAAAGCCAATGAGAGAAAACGCTCGTATCTGGTTTTCCCCAAGCTGACCGAGGCGCAACCACAGCATGTAGGTGAAACCACCAATTAGCCCGTAAATGGCCGGGAAAGCCCCGATCAAAGGCGTCGGGTTCCCTGTCGTCAAGGCATAGACCAATGCGCCACCGGACGCCGAAACAAAGAAGATCGCGATAACAGCAAAGCTGCCCATCGCCTCACCCACCATCTTGCCCAACGCAAGCAACATGACCCCCGCAAACAAGGCATGGGTGAAGTTGGCGTGGACAAACGGATAGCTGAACATCCGAAGTAGATGCTCAATTGACCAGCGGCCCGTTGCTTGCATCCAGTCAAGAATTTCGGGTGAAAACGCAAATTGCTCCATAAAGCCGATGCGCCAGCCAATTGCCCCGGGGCCACCGACAATCCCGCGCGCGCCTAGGGTAAACACAACCTCAATTCCGACAATAACAAGAAACAGCGCAATGACGACCGGCGGGACCGGGTTCAAAGGGGGTTCGTTATGTGGATGGGTCACGGCACACGAGCCCTTGCTTGACGGCACATAAGGTCATGGGTAAGGCACCCGCACCACTTTTGCCAGATGGAGATTTGCCATGTCTGCGGACAGGTCCGAGGGGGTCCAAACCTCTCCCATTTTCACGCCCCGCGTTTTCTCGGGCATTCAGCCGTCCGGGGGTCTGACACTTGGCAATTATCTGGGTGCGATCAAACGCTTTGTCGACATGCAGGGCGACGCGTTTGAGACGATTTATTGCATGGTCGATCTACATGCGATCACTGTCTGGCAAGACCCAGCAGCACTTCGTCACCAGACCCGGGAATTGGCAGCAGGCTACATCGCAAGCGGCATCGACCCAACAAAATCCATTCTGTTCAACCAGTCGCAAGTGCCGGAGCACACACAACTTGCGTGGATCTTCAACTGCGTCGCACGAATGGGCTGGATGAAGCGCATGACGCAATGGAAGGATAAAGCGGGCAAAAACCAAGAGAATGCATCACTTGGGCTGTTTGCCTATCCTGCGCTGATGGCTGCAGATATTCTGCTTTACCATGCGACACACGTGCCGGTAGGCGAAGACCAAAAGCAGCATCTGGAATTGACGCGCGACATTGCGACCAAGTTCAATCATGATTTTGGGACAGAGTTCTTCCCGATCACCGAACCGGTCATCGAAGGCGCAGCGACGCGGGTGATGTCGTTGCGCGATGGGTCCAAAAAGATGTCCAAGTCTGACCCCTCTGATGCGAGCCGGATCAATTTGACAGACAATGCAGATGCGATTGCGCAGAAAATCCGTAAGGCGAAAACGGACCCTGATGCGCTGCCTTCAGAGGCCAAAGGACTAGAGGACCGCCCGGAAGCGCGGAACCTTGTGAACATCTACGCCGCATTGGCAGAACAGTCGGTTGACGCGGTTCTGGCCGATGTTGGTGGCAGACCGTTCTCGGAGTTCAAACCGATGCTGTCAGACCTCGCGGTCGAAAAGCTTGCGCCAATTTCTGGAGAGATGGCGCGCTTGATGCAACAGCCTGACGAAATTGATGCGATCCTGTCCAAAGGCGCAGCACGTGCACGGGAAATTGCCGCGCCAATCCTGCGTCGCACTTATGACATTGCTGGGATGGTGTCCTGACGCCACACACAGAGCTCGCTAAGGGCTCTGCGCATTCTGACGCAAAACCCGCACACGTGATTGAAATCGCAATCTGCTTTGCCTTGTTGCTGGACTTTGTAGCGCTGGCCGACGTACCCAGCGCGCAATCACACCATTAAAAGCAGTAACATGTATCCCACGAACCTCGCCCCGATATCCGAACTCTATGTGTCCTACGACAGCGCGCTGAAGTTAAAGCAAGACGCAGCGGGTTTGGTCAGCCACGATCTTACGCCACGCCAAATCTGCGATCTTGAGCTATTGATGAACGGTGGGTTCAATCCGCTTAAAGGCTTCTTAAGCGAGGAAGACTACAACGGCGTTGTCGACAACATGCGTCTTGCAGATGGCACGCTCTGGCCAATGCCGATCACGCTTGATGTGTCGGAAAGCTTTGCTGAAAGCCTCGAGATCGGCCAGGACATCGCCCTGCGTGACCAGGAAGGTGTTATCCTTGGCACGATGACTGTCACTGATCGCTGGACGCCTGACAAAACGCGTGAAGCCGAGAAAGTGTTTGGCGCAGATGACGATGCGCATCCGGCAGTCAATTACCTGCACAACAAGGCCGGATCCGTTTATCTAGGCGGGCCAGTTACTGGCATCCAACAGCCAGTGCATTATGATTTTCGCGGTCGTCGCGACACGCCAAACGAGCTACGTGCTTACTTCCGCAAATTAGGGTGGCGTAAGGTTGTGGCCTTCCAGACGCGCAACCCTTTGCACCGTGCACATCAGGAACTGACCTTCCGCGCAGCCAAGGAGAGCCAGGCCAACCTTTTGATCCATCCAATCGTTGGTATGACAAAGCCTGGCGACGTTGATCACTTCACACGTGTCCGCTGTTACGAAGCGGTTCTCGACAAGTATCCGGCCTCTACAACCACTATGAGCCTGTTGAACCTTGCCATGCGCATGGCGGGTCCACGCGAGGCTGTGTGGCACGGATTGATCCGCAAAAACCATGGCTGCACGCATTTCATCGTTGGGCGCGATCATGCTGGCCCGGGCAAGAACTCCAAAGGTGAGGACTTTTACGGGCCTTACGATGCGCAAGACCTGTTCCGGGAGCACCAAGAGGAGATCGGCATCGAAATGGTCGATTTCAAACACATGGTCTACGTGCAGGAACGCGCGCAATATGAACCTATGGACGAGATCAAGGACAAGGATGACGTCACTATCCTGAACATCTCGGGCACGGAGTTGCGCCGTCGTTTGGCCGAAGGTCTTGAGATCCCGGAATGGTTCTCGTTCCCCGAAGTTGTGACCGAACTGCGCAAAACAAGACCTCCCCGGTCGCAACAAGGCTTCACTGTGTTCTTCACGGGCTTGTCCGGCTCTGGGAAATCAACCATCGCCAACGCCCTGATGGTCAAACTGATGGAAATGGGCGGTCGTCCGGTGACGCTGCTCGACGGCGACATCGTGCGCAAGAACCTCAGCTCTGAACTGGGTTTCTCGAAAGAGCATCGCGATCTGAACATCCGCCGAATTGGCTATGTGGCGTCCGAGATCACCAAAAACGGTGGTATCGCGATTTGTGCGCCGATTGCACCGTATGCGACCACGCGTCGGGCCGTGCGCGAAGATATTGAAGCGTTCGGGGCGTTCATTGAAGTGCACGTTGCAACCAGCCTCGAAGAATGCGAACGCCGTGACCGTAAGGGTCTGTATAAACTGGCGCGTGAGGGCAAGATCAAAGAGTTCACTGGCATCTCGGACCCTTATGATGTGCCTGAAGCGCCAGAACTGCGCGTCGAGACCGAGAATGTCGAAGTCGACAACTGCGCGCATCAGGTCATTCTAAAGCTCGAAAGCTTGGGACTGATCGCAGCGCAATAAATTGGACGCTTTCGGAACGTCAAAAAACGCGGTGCATTAGGTTGCGCCGCTTTTTTTGGGCGATGACGCTTTGTCTTGAGTTACGCTGACGCGAAGATGCTCACGATATCTCTCACATCCATACCACCGCGATTTGGCACTCTGCCTAAAGTGATTGCTTCGCTTTTGAACCAAACAATTCCTGTGCGGGTCGTGGTGTCTTTGCCGCAAACTTATCTCAGATACCCGGGGCATGTTCCGACACCAGATTTGCCGCAAAGCGTTGATGTACGTCGCATTACAAATGACTTTGGACCAGCGACCAAGCTTCTCGGGTGTCTGAATGATCCGCAAGCAACGGATATCCTATATTGCGATGATGATTGGCACTATGCGCCTAAATGGGCCGAAGCACTGTTAGCGGTCCGGGCGACATCCACATCCGCGGTCGCAGCATCCTCCTTTCCTGTCTCACGCCTAAAGCGATCAGCTGCGCCGATGTTAGACCAAGTTGCGCAAGGGTTTGCAGGTGTTTTGGTGCACAAGGACATGTTTGGTTCAGATGTCTTTGATCTGCCTCGATCTGCCTATGCTGCAGATGACATCTGGCTGTCGGGTTATCTTGCCTCACGGAATGTGCCGATTTTCAAAGCAGACAAAGCGAGGTCTTATTGCTTACCTGTTGCAACAGACGGTGCCCAACTTCAGGATCTTTGCATTAATGGTTTGTCTCGGCGCGATGCAAACGAAGCTTGCGCAGACGCGATCACACGGCGTTTTAGTATCTGGCCAAAGAAAACGCCACAGACTGAGCCCGGCGGATTAAGGTAGCGAAAGCGCACTTAGAGAATTGGAGGGCTTCATGCGATTTACTTGCGTCGTTCTTTTAGGCCTCATCCTCGCTTTGACGAGCGCCGCACTTGCCAACACCACCTGTGACGAAAAATATGGCAAAGTCTGTGTCGAGGCTGTCGCGACAAGCGACACTGTCACATTCTATGCTGAAAACAGATTTGATTTGGTTCCGGTTACCCTGAACATCGATCTCACACTCAGGAATCTACAACTGCAATCTGGCGACCACGGTCCGTTCGTTCTAGAGGGGAAAGATCGCATTGCATTGTTCACGTTGCGGTCAATTCAGCCGACGGCGTGGCGATACAGGTATGAATTCACCTTTAGCCGCGGAGATGTGACGGCCCAGCACGACAACTGGTATCGCTATCGCTTGCCGTTTGAAGAGGGCCGTGCCGTGGCCATCGGTCAGGGGTGCAACGGACGATTTTCGCATATCGGATACCAAAGATACGCAGTCGATTTCGTGATGCCCATCGGCACTTCGATCTTAGCGGCGCGCGAAGGGCGTGTGGTTGCGGTCAAGGAAGACTCAAACCGAGGCGGGCCGTCACGGGCGTTCGAAGACGACGGCAATTACGTGATGGTGCTGCACAACGATCGAACGATTGCACAGTACTTCCATCTTAAACAAAATGGAGCCGAAGTTCGTCTTGGCCAAACCGTTCAGCGTGGGCAGCTTCTGGGTTATTCCGGCAATACTGGTCGGTCGACGGGCCCACACCTTCACTTTGATGTGGTTAAAGGTGCCGTCGGCACCGAAAGCGAAACGTTACCCATCACGTTTCAAAGCTCGAATGGACCAATCTCTTGTCCACCGGAAGGGACGCGCCTCAACGCGTCCCGATAAAGTACGCAAGATCGCACGAGCGCCGCAATCAATGCACGGTGACTGGCGCCAGATCATTCTGCCGCGCCAACATGAATGCCAGTTTACGGTCTTTCACCAAAGCAAGCCGTTCGCCATCGGCGCGATGCACGGCATAAACCGTTTCGCGATTTCCAATCTCGTCCTGCACATCGTCTGGCAAGTCGGCGACCGCAACCGGGCGCACGTAAACCAGATTGGACTGATCTGCCTCTTTAAAATCAAATGGTGTATTCATGGCCTACCCCTTCTTGATTTGTATCGTCTGAACGACGGTTTCGGGCCGCGACATTGAAAGGTCTACGTGCAGCAGACCGTTTTCCATAATCGCTTCACCAACTTCAACGCCGTCAGCTAATACAAAACTGCGCTGAAACTGGCGCGCGGCAATACCACGATGCAGGAAAACACGGTCGGCGCTATCGTCTTTTTGCCGTCCACGGATCACAAGCTGGCGATCTTCAACGGTAATGCTCATATCTTGTTCACGAAATCCCGCGACCGCGAGTGTGATGCGGTACGAAGTTTCGGAAGTTTGCTCGATATTAAACGGCGGGTAGCCATCATTCCCGGACTTTGCCGTCCGTTCGAGCAAGCGCTCGAGTTGTTCGAACCCAAGCAGATGGGGGTACGACCCCAAGGTCAATTTCGTCATTTACACGTCCTTTGCGCAAAGCGACTGTGTGGTGTGGTCCCGTTATGGCGACCGATCTGAAGTAAATATGGGGAGCCTCCATAAGAGACGCAAGGGCTTTGCGGAATCGCCTTTTGCGAGTATTCTCACAACTCAGCCAGTCCAAGGACCTCTATCGACCATGAACGCGCCAACTGATCTCTCGATGAAAACGGACGACGTCTTGCAAGTGGAGCTTGAGGTGTTTCGCCGCGAACATCGCGACCTCGATGAAGCGATCCGCGCGTTGCAGCAAACGGGGACGGCCGATCAGTTGACCATTCAGCGTCTGAAAAAGAAAAAACTGCGTCTCAAAGACCGGATTGCTTTAATCGAAGACCGTCTTCTGCCTGATATCATTGCCTGAGTTGCTCCTCTATTCGATCTGGCTATAGTGCGCGCTCCGACCATCGAAGGGGACAGGCGCTCATGTCCGACACCGTCAAAATAGGCATCATTATGGGCAGCCAGTCCGACTGGCCGACGATGAAAGAAGCCGCGGACATCTTGAGCGCATTAGGCATCCCGTTTGAGACCAAGATTGTCTCGGCGCACCGCACACCTGACCGCCTTTGGGAGTACGGCAAAACCGCTGTAGATCGTGGTCTGCAGGTGATCATCGCCGGAGCCGGAGGTGCCGCACATTTGCCCGGCATGATGGCGTCAAAAACCCGTGTCCCGGTGATTGGCGTTCCGGTACAAACACGTGCCCTGTCCGGCGTCGACAGCTTGTATTCCATTCTTCAGATGCCGCGCGGCTTTCCTGTTGCGACTATGGCCATTGGTGCTGCTGGGGCCACCAACGCAGGTCTGATGGCAGCGGGCATTCTCGCGCTTCAGGACACCGCGGTTGCGGATCGTCTTGACCAATGGCGCGCAGATCTTTCGGCTTCGATCCCTGACGCGCCTTTGGATGAAGGATAAGCTGATGCCAGATGCACTTCCTTTACGGTCGACCATTGGCATCATCGGCGGCGGTCAATTGGGACGAATGTTATCCGTCGCGGCCAGTCGCCTTGGCTATCGATGCCATATCTTTGAACCTGGCGCCGAACCACCGGCAGGCCAGGTCGCACATTCAGTCACAACGGCGACTTATGAAGACACCGACGCGCTCCGCGCTTTTGGTGGAAGCGTCGACGTCATCACTTACGAGTTCGAAAACATTCCGACCGCCGCCCTGGACGTGTTGCAAGACACCGCGCCGATTTACCCGGGGCGCGAGGCGTTGCGCGTCTCTCAAGACAGGCTGACGGAAAAAGCGTTTCTGCAAGGTCTCGGTTTGAAAACCGCCCCCTTTGCAGACGTCACAGATGTTGCAAGCCTTGACGCCGCAATTGAAAAAATCGGAACACCCGCGATCCTGAAAACGCGACGGTTTGGCTATGACGGGAAAGGCCAGGCTCGGATCATGTCACCAGCCGACGCAACATCCGCTTTGTCGGATATGCGAGGTGCGCCCGCGATACTCGAAGGCTTTGTGGATTTCTCACACGAGGTGTCTGTCATCGCAGCGCGCGGTCTTGATGGCGCTGTAGCGGCGTTCGATCCTGGCGAAAACGTGCATGCGGACGGGATTTTGCGCACGACAACCGTTCCTGCGAACTTGTCGGCCAGCCAAAAATCAGATGCTGTTTTGATCGCAGCGCAGATCCTCAACGCGCTAGATTACGTCGGTGTTCTCGGTGTCGAGCTATTCGTCACACCGAAAGGGCTGATTGTGAACGAGATCGCACCACGGGTGCACAATTCTGGTCACTGGACCCAAAACGGATGCAGCGTCGATCAATTCGAACAACACATCCGCGCCATCACTGGCTGGCCGCTTGGAGATGGCGCGCGTTATGCAGATGTGGTGATGGAGAACTTGATTGGCGAAGACATGGACCGCGTCCCTGATCTGGCAAACACCGCGGACACAGCACTGCACCTTTATGGTAAGGCTGAAACAAAACCCGGCCGCAAGATGGGACATGTGAACAAGATCAAACACGTCTGATCTTCTTCTCTTTCAAAATATGCCAGGGAGTTTGAGGGGCTGGCCCCTCAAGATGACAGAAACCGCTCCGCAATCCTGCCGGACATATATGCGACCTGCCCCCCAGCTATCGTCGCCGCAACGCGTCGCGTCGCCGGGTCCAGGACGACAATATCTGCCCGTTTTCCCGCTTCCAAATCACCACGATCGGACAATCCAAGCAATCGGGCCGGGCCGCGTGACACCTTTCTCCAAGCCACTTCAAAGCTGCACAGTTCTAATTCCGCGAGTCGAAATGTGGCGCGCATCGGGGATGGGTAGTGATAGTCAGATGCCAGGGCGTCACACAGCCCTTCGCGGACCAGATCAGCGGCTGAGATATTGCCCGCATGGCTTGCACCGCGCACGATGTTTGGCGCGCCCATTACGATGTGTGCCCCATTGTTACGCGCCGCCTGCGCAGCTTCCAGCGTTTCTGGAAACTCACTGACAGTTGCGCCGCGTGTCGCCCATATCGCGCGCTGGTCTGGGTCATGGTCATCATGGCTGCCAAGCACAACACCTTTCGCCGCCAAACGCTGGGACAAGGTATCCAAAGCGTCGGGAACGTTTGGTGATCTGGCGTGCAGATTCAGAAGAAATTCAAAATGGGCATCAGGGTTTCGCCCCGCCTTCAAGGCTTGGCCAACAAGGCGTGGGGGCTTTCGGCCCTCCGCCAATCTATTGTGTGGGAGATGATCGTTGAAGACGACGTATTTGATGCCGAACCGATCAATTGCTTTTTCGGCACGTCCGAAATCATCAAGCAGGTGCGTCTCCAATCGCAGTTGGAACCGCAAATCAATGGGGATCGTTTCACGCACGCGAGTCACGCATTCAAACACGTGCTCTGCGAAGTCTGGGCTGCGAATGCCGCCTTCCCAACTATAGAACTGCGCCATGACCGCCGTTGTGATCCCGTGTGCGGCCAGTTCCGACGCGCAAGCGATCACGCCATTTTCAGCCTCTCGCAATGCGCCGCGACGCGGTGCCATGTGGCGTTCGAACCCGTCGCCGTGCACGTCTACAATACCGGGCAGAATGTCATAGCCGGACAGGTCAATCTGTCGGCCAACCACGTCGCGTTGAATGTGCCCATCCGCAACGGCCAAAGGCCCATCATGCCAACCGTTCGCCCCAAGCACACGACCGCTGACAAAGGTACACTCAATCGTCATCCAGCGGCTCCGGGCAAATCCCGATCAAACAGGCAAAATCGTCGGTATCGATGGCTTGCGTCCAGTCAAGCTCGGGATCAAAGCGACCGGTGCGCAAGAAAAGGTCAACTTGTGCGATCACGACCGGCGCTTGCATGATAAAGGTGTGACTGACCGGAAGCACCAAATGCGCGGACATACCCTGCACGCGCGTTGAAGCAACAGACACTTTGCCATCATCATCACCCGGGATCAGGCTGGAAAAGAAGGGGTTTAACGACCGCGTGCCAGCAATGACACCAAGCTCGAAATCGACCGGAGGCAACGACTTGGGCAGACTGCTCGCATCGGTGCCAAGCTGCATGCCGGCCGGGCCGTTGAGCCATTCGAAAAACTCCAGCCCGCCCAACTCGTCCACCAATTCGCTGCCCTGGTTTGGCGGGGCAAGCATGACGACGCGGCCCAAATTTGGCGGACGATTGTCTTGCAACCAGACACGCAACAGAATGCCGCCCATCGAATGCGTGACAAAGTGCACCCGGTCATCACCGCAGCCCGCCATCGCATCGGGAAGTGTTTCCTCAACCAGTGACTGAATACGCGCAGTAGTCGAGGGATAACCCGGCGCCTTGACCCTATACCCTTTCGCCTCGAGCACGCTTTGCATCAGGACAAAGGATGTTTCCGTACGCGCGAGGCCATGCAGCAAAATAACGCAATCCGCCCGTGCTGTAGGCGCGGAGGTTAGCAAGAATACTGCTGCCAATAACAAAGAGACTGCACGAAACATAGAAGGCAGATACGCCGATGCACCGTGTCGTTAAAGGGTTTACCGCCGCGACGTAACGGCCAAAAGAACACCACCAAGCACCAAAGCCGCAGCAATGATCAACCGTGGCCCGACCGCTTCGGACAACAGCAGCGCACCCCCCAGCATGGCGATGACCGGAACCGTCAGCTGGGCCACCGCCGCCGTTGTGCTGCGCAAGTTGGGCAAAACGGTGTACCAAAGCGCGTATCCCAGACCCGAAGTGACCGCGCCGCACAGAATAGCCATGGCCAGACCAAAGGGCGTCGCCTCGGGCAGGCCCTCAGAAGAGGGCAAAGCGAGTTGGGAGAGACCAAACACACCAGCCACCACTGCCGCCCAAATAAAGTTAGCCGCTGTTGCGCCGAGTGGGTCTGTGCTCCCACGCCCATGCAAAGAGTAAACACCCCAGGCTATCCCGGCCACCGCCATCGAAAGCGCATGGAACAAGCTCGGCGACGCGGCATTGCCCGGCCAGAGGAGCCAAACCAGCCCCCCAAACGCCAATCCGGCCCCAAGCCATCGTTGCATCGCGGGGCGTTCACCACCAAGCAGCGCGCCTGCAAACATCGTAATCTGCACCATCCCGAACAGGATTAGCGCCCCAAGCCCAGCATCAAGGCTCTCATAGGCCCAGGAAAAGCTGAACGTATAGGCAAGAAGGGCGCTGACACCGACCCACAGGTTGCCACCAAGCAGCTTCAGGCGCCCGCTTTGTGCGAGAACCAAAACAGCCAGCATCACGGCACCGGAAATCAGCCGAACAATGCCAAAATCCACCGCATTCATGTCGCCATTGGCGATGCCGACCCTGTTCAGGATCGAGTTTGAGGCAAATGCAATCATGGTCAGGCATGAGAGCAGGACAAGGCGCGATGCTGGCACTGTCATTCTAGGCGTGTTCAACCGATTGCATAAACTCTCGCATCACGCGCTCGCTGCCGTCTGGGTCATCGCGATGCACGCCATGACCACAAGCGTCAAACACCACAAGTTCAGCGTTGTCGCCGATTGAATTGGCGATATCCTGCGAGCAGACCACCGGCGTCACAGGGTCAAGCGCGCCCGCCAGAACAAGTGTTGGGCACGTAATTTCGGACAGGTCCGGTCGCATGTCCATGTCCATCATCTCTTCGCGAAAGAAATGCACGGTCACTTCCGGGCGCTCTATCGCGCGGGCGCGAAACGAAGCGCCTTTTTCTGGTGTGTTCTGCGTGTATAGCGGCAGGCAAACCTCGGCATATGTTCTGTAGGTATCGAGACTTGGATTGGTGAACAATGCGCGAGCGGCAGTCACGGCATCGTGTCCACCCAAGGCCAACGCCATCTCCAGCGTCGCGTCCAATTCAAAATGCGAAGCAGTTGAAGACAGGATGAGCGCTGACGCCAGTTCGGGATGCCGTTTGGCCATGCGCATGGCGACCATGCCACCAAAGGATTGACCAAAGACGATTGGCGTCTTGATACCGAGCCTTGCACAGAACTCTGCAACATCATCGGCCCATTGATCCAAGGTCCAGGTGTCAGGTTCCCCACCAGACCGACCGCACCCGCGATGATCTGAGTAAACAACCTGTGCAATGTCGGCGAACCGGTCGAAATGAGGCCTTAGCGTTTGATGGTCATAGCCGGGCCCTCCATGCAGCATGAGCAAAGTCGGGCGTTCGCTTAAAGATTCGCCCTCAGCGTCAAGCAATGGTCCGACGACATCGAAAAAGATCCGGGCGGAGGAAAGATCAATATACATCCGGGCACAGTTTCAAGTTTGCCGAAGATGGTCAAACCCGGTTCTGTGTCGCCTCAAAAGAAAGGGGCCGCCACATGGGGACCCCTTCAAAGTCAGTCAGATTTGGGTGGCTTACATCATGCCGCCCATGCCGCCCATGTCGGGCATGCCGCCACCGGCGCCACCGGCACCTTCTTTTGCAGGCTTGTCAGCAACCATCGCTTCGGTTGTGATCAAGAGGCCCGCAACAGATGCCGCGTCTTCCAGAGCAGTCCGGACAACTTTCGCCGGGTCGATCACGCCGAACTTGAACAGATCGCCGTACTCTTCGGTCTGTGCGTTGAAACCGAACGATGTGTCAGCGGATTCGCGGACTTTGCCCGCAACAACTGCACCGTCGACGCCAGAGATCTCTGCGATTTGGCGCAAAGGTGCTTC
>ERZ1740070.57-NODE-57-length-84659-cov-15.585942_pt1 | contig 84659 bp, 74 predicted proteins | sample MGYA00581734_ERZ1740070 | MGnify/ENA primary metagenome ERZ1740070 (study PRJEB43018, sample SAMN04849744) | marine metagenome | isolation source: floating plastic debris | place: Pacific Ocean | collected 2008-09-01 | study: EMG produced TPA metagenomics assembly... | reverse complement strand
AAGTAGACTGTAATGTAGCTGCTCAATGAAAAAGAAAAACTCAAAGTCAGCGTTTGTTTTGAATGCATAAAATTTTACGGAATGATTTTGTTCAGGATGAAGTCGTATATCTGTCACAGGCAGGTCGCTGGTCAGACTGTTCTTAGCAGCCTTAACAAGCTCACTTACCGGTTTAGAATCATTCTGTGCTGCATCAACATAATATATATCTGAATAGACAATGGATTTGATTTCCTCCTCAAAAACCAGGATACAACCTGTAATACATAATATGATCACCACTAGCCCGGATGTTAATCCGAGCCAGAGGTGAACCTGTCCAATTAGTTTTTTTAAGGTCATGAACCTTTTTTAGCATTATGTAGAACCGTCACAGCGAAATACTACGGATAGTTAGAAGAAATATTACTCTATAATGGCTAAGTCCAAGCCAGTATAAAATTGAATAGAAAAAGAATTGGGGTTATTTAGCATAACCCCATTCCCTAATATCTAGCTCTCGGTTTTTACCATAGTTGATGTAACCGTTGCATAGATCCCCCAACATGCTTAGTGAGTCGAGTTACACTGAAATCGTTCTCTATTTCCGCAACCCAAGATGTTTCAACATCATTCTCAAAAAAACCTACTACCGAGTATCTTGTTCCGTTAGTTGTATGACCAAAGCCAACGTAATTGAATTCGTCAAAATCGGTAAAAATTGAGACATTTCCTGTTACAACATTTACGGTTGCAACCGGCCAATCGGAGAAATCATCGAATATGGTAAATCGGTCATTAAAACTTTCACCAAATCGTGAGGTCGTACTATCAGCGTAAATAAATGGAATCAAGTCTCCTGAAGAAGGAACTTCGAAAGCTCTAGCAAATTGCGTTGGCAAGACACTTTTCAAGTTAAAACTGAAGTCTGTATCGAAATCTCCATTTTCATCGATTCTCAAAACATTGAGTTCGGCAGATACTCCGGACGGTATGTTATCCATATATTCCACCGCAAGCGAATGGCCCAAACCAGGATTTATGTAGATACTTCCATCTTCCCCTCGTACTAAAGATTCTGCCGACAGCAGTCTATCGTCTTGCTTGAACTCTACGGTATTTGTCCTGGTGTCCAAAACCGCTATTGGAAACCCATTTGGTCCATCATAATCGCAACATCCTGTTGGGAAATAGCTTATACCATATATGATTTTTTCGGTTTCTGGTATAAAAACAGGTTCATTAGTAAAATAAAATGCATTTACAGGCTCAGTAAAAGGGAAATCAAATTCTATTACCTGTGTAATTTCCATTACACTTGGGTTAAACTCCACAATTAAACCTTCTGCAATAAATGGTACATAAGCCTTGGTTTCCGATACGAATCTTATGTCCAGACCTATGTTCCCAGATATGCCCAATGATGCGAAACTGATTATGCCCTCAACGGAAAATTCAAGCGTGGTTCTATCCACGTCCCATTTCGTGATTGTCCCGGCATCATCGTTCCAGGAATAAGGGTGCTCACCAAAAGAAGTGATTCTTGAGCCAAATCCTAATTCTACAGCATTTGAGACATTGGTTTCATCAAGGATATTTTCGTTCGCCTCCATATAGTATAACCTTCCCTGTGGTGTTGAGGTAAAATATCCCGTGAGCCATGCAGAGGCTACTTCCTGACCACCAGAGGTCACATCTGTATTGTCATCATCACTACATGAGGTGATCCCAATGGACATAGCACCTATCAGGAATAGGGTAGCCCATTTATAATTTTTAATTGTCTTTTTCGAATTTAAGATTCTCATTTTTCTTATTTTGTAGTTAACAGTTTTTTAATTGTTGACCTGCCGCTACATTGAAATGCATCCTTGCCCGATGTATTTCAAGGCAGGTTTTTTTTGTTTTATCTCATTCTTGTTTCTTCATGTTATTTATTTGACCCAAGAAGGAGATCCCGGTATTGCTCATGCTTCACAAACCGGGATGACGGTTGGAATGTGGGGGGAGAGGCCGGAGTTACATTGATTTTTTATTCTTTTCATTATTGTTCTATTTAAAATTGGATGGTTGATTTTATATAAAATGCTCGGCCGGGTCGTTGAACCCCAAAAAGGTCAAAGACCTTGGCATTGGTCAGGTTTTGTACTTCCAGCGTGAGCGCGTTTTGTATATTTTTAATGTTCATGCGATGGGTCAAGCCAGCCACATGGGTGGTTTGGTTTGGTACTTCCAATTTGAATTGCTGCAATCCCGCACTTTCCCAGCCGACAAAAAAGGCTTTGACGAAGCGAACATTCCAGAAAATAGAGAGCCTGTCCTGTTTTTTGATGAGATCCAGGATCTCGTATTCTGCTGCACCGTTTGCAAACAGATAAGGTGTGTTGGGAATACGATCGCCTTCGAACCTCTCAAATGGTCCCGATTCTGAGGTGTTGAGGTATTCCTGGTATGTTGTATTCGCAGAGAGGGAAAGACCTTTTATAACCTCATTCCATCGACCGCTTAGTTCAAAACCATGGGAAGTGGCGCTCCATACATTTTGAAATGAACCAAAATCATCCTGATTTACGAGAAGAAAGATCAGGTCATCAATCCTGCGCAAGAAGAAATCTCCTTGTAGCTGCCAATCATTGCTTGCACCTGTTTTGCTTGTGTAATTCCATTGCAGGTTCAAATTATGACTACTCTCTGGGCGAAGCTCCAGGTTTTCCCGGATGAGTTGACCATCTCCAAAAATCTCGTCTTGCCTAGGTAGACGATAGGCATACTCATAGCTTAACTTGGTAGAGAAGCGAGGTGACCATTTGTATTTGAGACCGTTCCCTGCGCCATAGTTGCTTACAGAGCGTTCTTCTAATGTTCCTTCTACCAATGGATCAATGGATTCAATACGTATTTTCTGTTGGTAGTTTTTTACAAAAGCAATATTTTGCAATCGCTCATTCAAAAAGTCAGCGGTATATTCTATGCCACTGACCAAATCGAAGAGAGAACCTTTATCCAATGCCGGATCGAATTCTCCTGCTACTAACAGATCATCAGCTGTTCGGTACTGGTAGGTGGGTGCTACAGCTAACTTGAAAGTGTGTTTATCTGAAAAGGTATACGTGAGTTGCTGACGGGTAAACCAACTCTCACTTTTCGTGATTAAGTGATCTGCCTCCTCAAATTCCCCCGGCTGATTTTGTACTCTTGCAACTTCTCCAAACCAGTTATATAGGTTTCGGCTGGTATCGATGGATACTCTTTCGTTGTAATTGTACCCGCCTTTTAAGTCCAGTTCCCATTTGGAGGACAGGTTCACATTATAGTGTAGGTTGGCTCCTTGTGAAACACTGGTAAATCTTAACTCTCCAAACGGACTGGCGGCCACTGCCTTGTCGATTCCCAAACTTGGCTGGTCAACAAGTCCGGGGGATTGGCTGTTTTGTATCTCATTGTCGTAATCGCCATAATAACCTTCCATGCTTAACACATTAGCCCATTTCCTATCTTTGACCCCGACCCTAAGGTTTACCCCAAAGGCTTGATAACCATCGTGAAAGCGTCTTACGCTTTCTTGTTTTAGCTGCCCTTGTTCGTTGGCTATTGCTACATCTATTTTATAATCGTTATCGGTATAATCGTAAAACCCTCCTGCTACTAGAAAAAGGCCTGTTTTATTATTTGCGTAATTCATGTTCCCGGTTAATCGATGGGTATTGAATGATCCGACCTGGTAAGAGACTGACCCAGCCAACCCATTATAAATCTCAGGTGAAGCCAAATTAACTGCACCCCCTAAGGCATCTGCTCCGAACTGAATAGGTACCACCCCTTTATAAATTTCTACCCGATCAATAACGTTCACAGGCACATTGGCAATGCCAAAGGCATAGGGACTAAAATTGAGCGGGATACCATCGTAAAAAAACCGGATCTGATCACCGGAAAGCCCATTGAGCGCAAAACGGGTGTCGGATCCTAAACCACCTACACGTTGCACGTTTACTCCTTCCGTTTGCGCCATTATCTGCCCCAGGTCAGCTGATTTGAGCTTTGCTTCCCGGGTTTCAATTACCTGTACGGATTTGGCGGAGAGTTCTAATTTCTGGGCTTCAGATTTGGCAACGATCACCACTTCATCTAGTTCTGAAGTGCTTTCTTTCAAAGTGATTGATCGTTTTACTTCTTGTCCTTTTTCGAAACGTAGTTGCAACGTTTGCTTTTCGTAGCCTAAACCGGAGACTTCTATCTTGTAGGTTCCTGGCGGGATGTCTTTTATGATATATTTCCCTTGAGCATCTGAAATAGCACCTGTGTTGGTTCCCATTAATTGAATGGTAATACCCGGAACACTCCGATGACTTTGGTCGTCAATGATCTCCCCTGAAAGATTAGCTGAGGTCTGTGACAAAGCGCTTTGGACACTCAACACGATCAATATGGCGCTGATTGCTTTGATGATTCCGTATTTGGAAATTGAGCGATTAATCTTATTGTTTTTGGATTGAAAAGTAACCTTCGAGTGAAGGCGGTTTTTGAGAAGAGATCTTATATCGATCTTCAACTATCAGTTCCGGGTTTTGACTATTGCCAATCAAATAATGGCTTTTTCTGGGTGTGAGCATAAAAGAGGTGTCACCAACATTGATTCTTTTCGGCGCTACCGAATTATTATAAAGCCTTAAAGATCCATCAAACTTTATCTTAAAATTGTTCCCTGGAAGGTTGCCTACGGCATCCTTATATCCAAAAATGAACAGGTGATCTGCAGTTGGATCTTCCGGTACCGGGCTCGCATTAACCGTTCCGGTAGAATACCTTCCACCAAAAAAGGCAATGAAAATGATGCATGCTGCCGCAACGTAACGCGTGACCTTACGGTACAGTGGGATAGATTTTAATCTATCCGTAGCAACGTGTCCGTCAAGCTCCGGCACCATTTTGGAAAGCTTATTCCACGTTTCTTTTTTGTTTTCTTCAATCTCTTGAAATGATCTGGTACTCATCATAGGTCCTTCGAGCCGATCAAACCATTCTTCAACTGCCTTTCTCTCCTCCGTAGTACAAAGTCCCATGCCATGTCGCTTCAGTAGTTCTTTCGTAATCTTCATCATCAATTCTTTTTGATTTTCAAAGGCATTTAAAGTATCAGCCTATCATTAATAGGCGTTCTTGCTTAGTCTATCGCTCAACTACGCTTCTACAATACCTCTCTACCTTAAAGATTTTTCCAACAAGGCTACTTACACAGTGGTTAGTCACACAAGTGACTGATTGTTAACTACTTGAGAGATAAAAAATTAAAAGAATTAGGCTGAACTTCTCTAAAGCTTAGATATACAATTGAAAGAGGCGAAAATGATTATATACCTGTAGACCTACTAGGAATCTGATAGTCCCTTAAGTTTTCCTTTAGATGCTGAATTGCCTTGGAAATATGCTTATTTACACCTGCCATTGATATTGACATATGCTGCGCTATTTCGCGATGCGACAGCCCGTCTACTCTGCTGAGCTGATAGACTTCTTTGCATCTGGGTGGTAGCTTGCCCACAAGTTTGTCAACTTGTTCTGCTAACTCATGGTAGTTGAGGTCCGCTTCAGTAGTATTTTCATATGGCGATAATTCTTTTGTGGCGTTAGACATGTAACGTTGAACCCGCTCCTGTATCCTGAAATGGTCATAGATTTTATACTTAGCCGCTTTTGTCAGGTAGCGCTCCCAAAAGTTTTCCTCTAATGATTGCTCAAAAATCTCTTCTCTCCTTTCCCAGAGGGAAGCAAATATTTCACAGGTGACATTTTGACTAATATTGTCATTATGTATATATCTATCACAAATCCCAAAAACGAATTTGAAATACGTATTGTAGAACGTTGTAAAACCTTCAGCAGTACGTATGTCGGGCTGCTGGCTTTGTCGTTTTCTTTTGGATAAAAACATTTAAGATGTTCAGTGCCCACCCTATGGCGGCATACCTAAATGATATTATTTAGAATCAATCTAAGTAACAAATGCGTTTGGAGTCAAAATGTTTTCAATCCTACTTAAAATCACTAGAAGTAGTGATGATTAATGTGTTGCCAAGTGCCATCTGTTCTGGACTTGGAGTTAGATCAAGTCTCAAAAAGAAAAGTCAAACTCAGGCTTTTCAGATTAGTTCATTATTGTAATTGCTCCATAACTCACAAAAGATTTTTTTTATTGAACCTTCGAATCAAATGACCGAACTCTTTGGATTTGGCAGTCTTAATTCCTTTCAGAATGATACGATGCTTTAGCTCTGAGTGCAGCAAGATAGCCGTTTTCAAATCCTTGATCTCCTGGTAATATTTTTGCGGAATCTGTTTCAATTTTGTGCTGGGCTGACGGTAGCCGTAGACTTTTGAATAACAGTATCAATATCTTCATTCAAGGGCGTTTTAGGTCTTTCCTTTAAACCAGATACTGCAAATATCAAAAACAGAGTAACCAGCGCTAATTTCTCATTTCAGTTTAATTTATCGCTTTGATAGGCGATGGGTATGTAAATACTTAGCATTAAAATCCTGTGATTGCAACATTTGGAGGAAAAGAAATCTAAAACACTTACATACGCTGGGATTCGGCAAAGCAGAATCAGCTACAATTATTTCATTTCTATTGAGGCTTATGCTTTTTCATTAGTTGATGATCAAAAACATACCATGATAACACCGCCATCATAATCATGATGGTAGAAATAATAATAATGCTTAGTGAAGAAGCCGCATACCGAACAACCAAAGTTCCGTACATAAAAAACAGCATAATTCCAGTAAAGATATAATTGATATACTTCCAGGTTTTACGCTTCGGTTTTTGGTAATGCGCGGTACGCTTGAGCGCCACCCAAATACCGCTAAGCACCAGGCCAGAGATGGCCATCCCGCCAATAAACCAGATTACTTTTGTAATTAAGCCTCCCCAATACCCGAAATGCAAGGGGTCTGCAATATCATTCAGCCAGGTAACTGTCGATATCTTTTTGGCTTCCTGTATACCGATAACCTCTAATGTAAGTGGATGCAGAAAAATACGGTTGGCGCGATTGCGTACGAGCGGAACATCACTCATACCGTTAACGTAAAGCACACCATCAGGCCGCCCCGGGGGTAAGATATCCTTAACCGTAAGTCCGGGTATGGCATTTATTGCCGATTGAACCGCCTTATCGTAATCAATATCATAGCTAATGGTAGCAAAAACCGCCGAATCTAATCTCGGAGCCTCTATACTCGGGGATCTGGTGTTAGCAATTTTTGAAACTCCCCCCAGGTTTGTGCGCTCAACAAAATACCAAATACCGGTAATGGAAAATAAAATGGCAAATGGTACGGACCAAAGCCCCACAAGACGATGTAGACTGCGGAAGAAAGCTAATCTTCCTTTTCCGATTTTAAGTTCAAACAACTTTCTCCACCATTTCTTATAAAAAAATAAAGCGGTAGTCATGGATATAAACAGCATAAAGCCGAAGATCAGTACAGTAAAATGGCCTACCTGAAATGGTATAAATAAAAAGTAATGGAGGTCTCTGAAAAAGCGCTGGAAAGTCAATGTTGCAGTTCCTTGAACTTCGCCTGTGTAAGGATTAGTAAACACATAGTAGCGTTGACCATTTTCAACAACCTGAGCAATATCACACAAATAAGACTCATTAGAGGCGCCCCAATAGACGATTTTACCTTTAGGAAAGGCCGATCGAATATTGGCCACCCGTGTATTATATGGGGCATATTCCCCCTTGTATTCTGCCCTGATTTCTGGGAAGAACAGCCAGTCCATTTCATGACTTAAAGTGGCCAAAGAACCGGAAAAGCATACTATAAAAAATAGTATGCTTAACTTAATTCCAACCCAGCTATGGATCTTAAAAAATATCTTTTTATTGAGTTTCATTAGCTGGTTCCAAAGAAATCCAACTTAGAAGGTATATCCAATACTCAACAGATAATTTCTAGGTGCACCCGGAAATAACCTTACAAAACTATATCCTCCAACCCAATGAGTCTCATCAAATAAATTATTCAAAGTGAACGCCACTTTAACTTTATTCACCTTGTACGATACCCCAGCATCAAAAACCACGTAACTAGGGAGTTCGACTTCGGTCTCAAAAGTATTACGCTCCGTAACAAAATTCGCTCCCAAGTTTACATTTAAACCTCCCAGTATTCTGCCATTGAAAGCGTAGTTCGCAAAAAACCCACCGGAGTGTAGCGGAGCGTTCTCTTTTCGTTCCCCAATCTCTTCCTCATCGTCGCTTTCTTCTATTGTAGCGTCATTATAGGCATAGTTTGCTGTAAGACTCAAATTAGCGCCAATTCTACCATTTACATCCAGCTCAAAGCCCTGCGCTTGCTCTGCGCCACGCTGCTCAAAAAGTCCGGTATTAGGATTCGTGATCAAAATGTTTTCGTTTTCAATATTGTAAATTGCCAAATTGGCGGATAAACGGTCGTTAAAAAAAGTCCCCTTGGCTCCCACTTCAACCATTTCTCCCTGCATAGGATCAAAAGGGCCGCCTACCGCCTCAACCAGGTTAGCCGGATTTTGCGGCTGAAAACTTTGGGTATATGTACCATATAAATTAATAGCGTTATTTAACTCATAAACTAATCCTAATCTTGGTAAGAACTTGTCCTGGTCTGTGGTTTCTTCGTTCGGCTGTTCGTAATTGACAACATCCGTGTAAAATTCTTGCCGCAGACCAATTAATAGTTGAAATCTATTCCACTTTATTTGGTCTTGAATATATATCCCCTGGGTGTAAAAGCGTGTCGCAGCAAGTTCCCCTCTTCCCAATATGTAATCGCTTGGATACCCCAGCGTATAAAAAGGATCTACCAGATTGAAATGAGGAATATTTGGTTTTGGCTGCCCATTTTCAAAAATAAAGTTTTCAGGGTTTTCAGGGTTGTAGGTAGCCAATCCACCATCCACAGTTCTGTAAATGGCTCCACTACTCGTAAATATGGAAGCTCCACCTATCGGCCTTACACTCTGAACGAAATCATAGCCGAAGAGTAACTTATGTTGCAGTTCTCCGGTAGGCACATCCCAGATGAAGTAAGAAGAAACATTATCTGTAGTTTGTTTTTGTTCCCTTGCTGAAATACGCATACCCATTAAGGTTGGGATTTCATTTCCTAAACTGTCTACCGCAAATCTATTAGAAGTACGGTGCTCAAACAGATCCTCATTATAAGTATATCTCATATAAGACGAATTAAAAGAGAAGTTTTCCGTAAACTGATGGTTTAATGAAATAGTACTATAGGCCACATTAGTCTCGTGATAGTCATTAGCCGCTCCGATTGCAAATGATATTGGCGTAGAGTTCAAATCCGTACCTGCCGATGCGCCAAAGATAGGCTGACCTCTATCCAATTTCCCATCGAAATTGGTAATCACGAGATCAAAGTTCACCCGAGTTTTATCAGTTGGCAAAAAAGTAATCGAAGGCGCTACCATAAATGACTTAAACTCTTGCAAATCTCTAAAATCATCAGAATTCTCATACGCCAAATTCAAGCGGTAGAGCAGGGTTTCATCTTTATTGAGCGGTCCCGTGAAATCTAACGTTGACCTTAAGGTATTAAAACTGCCAGTAGTAAATGTAATGGCTTTACGCTCTTCATCCAGAGGTTTTTTAGTTACCCGGTTCATAGTACCTCCGGGAGACGAGTTACCGAAAACCGCAGAGGCCGGACCTTTGATTACTTCAACACGTTCCAAATTGGCGGTTATTATTTGCGGACCAAAAAGGCCTATGACCCGCAATCCATTGATCAACTCTTGTTGCGACCGAAATCCACGTATGGTATAGTCATTATAGTAGGAGAACTGATTTATACCACTGATATTTTCTACAACATCATTTACTCTGTAAGCTTGCCGGTCAGCCATTACTTCTTTGGTGACATAACTTACGGTCTGTGGCGTTTCCTTAATGGGAGTAGCTACCTTTGTAGCCGCAAAAGAAAGTTCATTATCATAACTTACCGATTTCCGTCCGGTAATTTCTACTGTTTGCAGTTTAACCACACTCTCTGAGAGATCGAAATCTACCTTTAATCGCTGACCTGTAGTAAGCGCAATTTCACGGAAAACCTGCTCATAGCCGATTGCCGAAGCTAACAAAATATAGCTCCCGGGACGTAAATCATCAATCAGGTATTCACCGTTTTTATCTGTAGTCGTGCCTTTTGAACTACCTTCCAGGGCAACGTTTACGTACTCTATTGGCGCACCATTGACATCCTTTATAACCCCATAAACAAGAGTGTTTTGAGCCATTACCAAAGCGCTGCCTGTTAAGAGAAAAATAAGAAGTAAGTATTTTTTCATTTTATTTTTATTTAGACTTATTATGAATAAGTGCTAAATTAGAAGGGAAACAAAAGTTCGTCAATCGCTATCAATAGTGGTTTTACATCGCTATATATGATGAATAATGTGTCACTAGAAGTAGTGATTTTATTAAGTCGTATAAAGCGGGACGCTCATTCCAATGGTGAATTTTTAATAAAAACAACTTTTCCAGTGATCAATCAACGACTTCTTTGTTATTCTTATAATTTATAGTCTAACGCCAAAAAAATGAAAGCACATATAACTAGTTTAATCAATGCCATACTATTAGTCGCCTTGTCTTCCTGGGGTTACCTAGACTCTGAAACGCCATCCATAACAGCATTAATCCCAGCCTTTATCGGCGCAGCGCTGTTGATCTGCAATCCGGGAGTTAAGAAAGAAAATAAGATAGTCGCTCATGTCGCAGTTTTACTCACTTTAGTTGTTGGTATAGGCCTTTTCCGACCTCTTATGGGAGTTATAGATCGAGCGAATATATTGGGTATTTTCAGAGTTTCTGTTATGCTTATCAGCACTGTTATTGCCATGGTGTTTTTCGTGAAAAGTTTCATTGACGCCAGAAGAAATAGGCAAGCCACCTGATTATTATTGCCCTTAAAGAAGGAGATTAATCAACAAGGAGTGTGCGGTTGTAACGTCTTTCCGAAAATATGCTCTACGTCATGGAGTGCACCAGACCATGCCGTTTGTCAAGTCTTCTTCAAGCAGAAGGACTGAATCACAAAATATCAAGCTTATATAACTAACTGACATAGAGTGCAGATGTCATAGGGTCTGGATTTAAGCATCTATTTTGCTCCGCCTTACGCACAAATAGAGAATGATTCAATAGCTAATAATAGTGAAAATAATGATGTCAATTTCACTATATCTGGCGATTGACTAGCAATCCCAAGCGGTTTTAATTTGCGCGCTGTTACAAACCTGAATAAGCTGGATGCGCTTCTTTTTTATACTAACACTAGTCCTCCCCACCCTACACCTAAATGCCCAGTCTATATCGGGAAAAATTCTTGATCTCTCCGGTACACCTATAGTTGGTGCAACAGTTTTAGTACAGAACCTGGGCGTTGGCGCTGCCGCTGATGAGGATGGCTATTTTCAGTTGGACGGGCTTAAGTCGGACTCTTACAAGCTACGTATTTCAGCTATTGGTTTTATTGCCCAAACTCTGACTGTTCAACTAACCCAGACTCAGCAGAACTTACTAAATATCACGCTACAGAACGATACGCAAATGTTAGGCGAGGTGGTTATTACAGGAAAATCTAAAGCGACAGAAGTGAGGGAGCAAGCCTATGCCGTTGAAGTCATCGAATCAAAAGGGTTCAAGAATTTATCTACCAATGCCAATGATATATTAGGCCGGATATCGGGCGTGAATTTAAGGCAGTCCGGAGGTGTGGGTTCCGCATTTAATCTTTCCCTAAATGGCTTATCCGGCAATCAGGTCCGAATATTTTTAGATGGGGTACCGATGGACTACTTCGGCACATCGCTCTCGTTGAATAACTTTTCAGCTAACTTAATCAATCGCATCGAAGTGTATAAGGGAGTAGTGCCGATTCACCTTTCATCGGATGCCCTGGGAGGAGCCATAAATGTAATCACTAGCGGAACTTTAAGCTCTTACATTGACGCGTCTTACACGGTGGGCTCATTTGGCACACAACTCAGTTCACTTAATGCACAATATCGCCATGAGAACAGCGGTTTTACCGCACGTCTGAAGTCATTTTACAATCGGTCTGATAATAATTATAAAGTACCGGTCCAGCTCGTAGATTTTCAAACGGGTAAAGCGGCGGATGAAGCTACCTGGGTGGAACGCTTTAATGATGGCTATGAAAGCAGGATGGCCTGGGCCGAAGTAGGTTTTACCGGAACAAAATTCGCAGATCAGCTTATGGCCGGAGTTATTTATTCTGACAACTATAAAGAGCTTCAACAGGCCGCAAATGCCATAGGCCAGGCTAATATTCCATATGGTGAAGTATCGGAAGAGGAAGATAAAATACTGGTGAATTTTGCCTACAATAAGCAAGGCCTCTTCACTGATAAACTATCTGTTAACTCCTATTTTGTCGGTGTTTTTTCTGAGACTTTACGAAAAGACACAGCCAGTGTAAGATACGACTGGTTTGGTAATCGGTTTATAAAAATAGACGACACTACCGGAGAAATAGAAAACCGTAAAACCCTACTTACACTAGATACAAAAAACTATCTGGCTAATGTAAATAGCGAATATCAGCTCGCTAAAAATCAAAGCGTCACATTAAATTACAGCTTAAATTATCTCACTCTTGAGGGTCATGATCCCTTCAAGGGTCAAAACGCAACTCAGTTTGGATATCCCAGCGATGTTACTAAACAAGTGCTTGCAGCCAGTTATACGCGTACTGTATTTGCCGATAGGCTTAAAACCACTCTTTTTACAAAGTACTATGACTATGGCGTGAGCGCTGTTGAAACCAACTATAATGGAGACGACTTAATACCATTTGAAAATGATAAATCCAATTTAGGATTTGGGCTTTCAGCTACGTATCAAATAAAAAAATGGCAATTCAAGGCAAGCTATGAAAATGCCACCCGATTTCCGGAGATTGTTGAATTATTTGGGGATGGGCTAAATGTGGAGCCCAGTCCGACCATCGCTCCTGAACAAAGCGATAACTACAACCTTGGGGCTATTTTTAATACTCAAACGCCTTACCACTCCTTAATGCTGTCCTTTAATACTTTCGTAAGGTCGGCAGAAGATTTTATTATTCCACAAATCAGAGGCATCAAGGCCTATCACATTAATTATGGAAAAGTATTATCACGTGGAGCTGACTTCAGCGCAGGTTACACTTATAAAAATAAATGGGTACTTTCTTTTAACGGCACTTATCTTGATCTACGTGATAATAACAGATGGCGCAATGATCAGGTAGGTTTAGAGAATAATGCCTACCGGGTAAGGCTACCTAATGAACCCTATTTATTTGGCAACCTTAGTTTGTCATACCGAAATGAGCATTTACTCTCAGGCCATGACCATTATTCACTGTCTTTGAGCCAAAATTATGTTCATAAATTCTTTTATCGATGGCCTCATTTAGCAAGTCAGGAAAAGAATGAAGTTCCTACGCAAAGCGCCACTAATCTTGAAATGGTTTACTCACTTAAAGAGGGTCGGTACAATGCTTCCTTTTCTGTGCTGAATCTATGGGACGCGAAAATATACGACAACTTTAGCCAGCTACGACCGGGAAGAAACTTTAATGTAAAACTTAGATATTTCTTAAACTAAATTTAATTATCATGTATAAAATCAACCTTTTCACATATTTTATCTTTACCGGCGTGGTGCTACTGTTCGCCTGTTCGGATGATGACCCTGCGGTCATAAGCGCCGAATATTTTATAGGTGTAGAGGCCTCAACAAACCCAGCAACCGACGTTTTAAGCCCAGCAGCTTCCATTGACGAGGGGATTATATCACCGGTAAATAATGGCTTTGAACAACCCGCCTGGATGACGTTCATTCAGGGAGAAGATCAAATTTTTACGGGGGGTTATACCGCAGCCCCAGAGTTCACCAGTTACGAGTTAGTTAACGGTCAACTGACAAAAGGTGAAAGCTTCTTCACAGATCTTGATATTTATGCGCTAGACGTGGTAGATGAGGGTACCATGGTGCTTATGGGCTCGGCAAGAACAGGCCTAAGCGCTAAGGTAATCTACTCCATCAATACCAATGCAATGGCTATAGTAAAAGCAGATACTATAGATTTCGGGAATGATGTAGAGAACAACCAGGTAGCGTTTCCAGTAGATCTGGCCGTAAGAGGTGATAAGTTATTTGCCGCCTACTATATGGTATCGGCTTCCGGCGATTTTTCTACCCCTCAATCGGATGAAGCAAAAGTGGCTGTTTTCAGCTATCCGGAAATAAAGTTTGAAAAGATCATTACGGATGATCGTGCCCCCAACATTGGAAGATACTACACTTTTAATGCACTGGAGGAGGCTGAAAATGGTGATATATATGCTTATTCGCCATCCTCATTGGCCTGTGGCTATGCCCCTGTACCCTCAAAAAATTCAGCTGTACTCAGGATAAAAAATGGAGAAAGTGAATTTGACCCCTCTTTCTACATAGATTTTGAAACTATAAGTGGAGGATATAAAATCAACGATTTGTATTACGTAGCCAATGGCAAAGCTGTGGTTCGCGTCCTAAAAGAAGATGAAACTAACCCAGCATATCTGTGGGCTACTTATGCGCCAACCTCTGATATTCCACTTTTAGAAACCGGTATAGTGGACTTAAATAGCGGCGCCTTTAGCCTCTTGAGCAATGTGCCAAAAGGTGGCGGTGGATGGAACAGCGCTACTTTAGTAGAAGGAAGCAGACTTTATCTTGGGGTGAGCAATAGCAGCTATGCAGGGATCTATGTGATTGACGTGGATAATGAAACTGCGATAGAAGGCGCTCAAATAGATGGCAACTACGCCAAAGCCATATTATCCCTTTAAAAAAGAAAGAGTCAAATTGTCTGGCAGACTAATCTGCCAGATAATTTTTTTATGAAAAAGCGTCTAAAAAAGGTCGCATATAAGTTACATCTCATTATTGGGCTGGCATCAGGACTTGTAGTTTTCATAGTAGCCATTACTGGTTGCCTTTGGGTTTTTCAAGAGGAGGTGACTCTGATTCTCGAAGGGAAACATAAGGTTATTCCCCAAAAGCGAGCTTTCATCTCCCCAAGTAAAGCCAGGAAAATCGCCCTGACGGTGTATGCCGATAAGTCCGTGCATGGTACGGCTTACGGCGATCCGGACGATCCGGTAGAAGTAATTTTTTACCAACCGGAGCCCGAATTCTATCACTCCGTTTTTCTAAATCCCTATTCAGGTGAAATACTGGGTACTAAAGATCATCGCAAAGGTTTCTTTTGGTTTGTGCTCCGAGGCCATTTATACCTATGGCTCCCACAAAGCATCGGCTCACAGATGAACTCATACGGTACAATGGCCTTTGTAGTCATGTTATTTACCGGCATTATTTTATGGTGGCCGAAGAATAAGAAAGGTCGAAAAGTACGACTTAAACTCAACTGGAAGTCCAACATACCATGGAGACGCAAGTATTTAGACTTTCACAGAGTTATAGGTTTTTACGTATCCATTGTAGCCCTGATAATCGCTTTTAGCGGCTTGATCATGGCATTTAACTGGGTCTATTACGTGACTTATAAAAGCTGGGGTGGGGATAAAGATCCACGTTTCATAATTCCGAATAGTAACCCCATTCACACACTTAAAGATGAAAATTTCGTGTTAGATAGAATAGTACAGAAAATCGCAGCCGAGGCGGCCAATTATAATAAAATTGAGGTACACTACCCAGATTCTGATACCTCTAGCATTTATATTGAGATAGCAAAAAAGTCAGGAGTCTATTATAGTTCTGACTACCGCTTTTTTGATCAATACTCCGGTGAAGAGTTAGATGCCAACAGCATTTACGGCAAATACCAAGAAGCTAGTATAGCGGATAGAGTCATTCGCATGAATTATGATATACATGTGGGTGCAATAGGTGGTTTGGCAGGAAAAATTATAGCTTTTTTTGCCAGTCTTTTATGTGCTTCGCTTCCGGTAACTGGTTTTATGATATGGTTTAGCCGTAATAGAAGACTTCTTTCAAAGTTTTGAAGCGGTATTACCTGTAAATACCATCTATTGCTAGACGTTAAGCCTCCACCATCTCCTCAATTTCCTGCTCGACTTGTGTCAGCCAAGCCTCAAGTCTGGGCTCATTCATATCATATTGGTTTTCAAAATCTAACGCCAAGCCATAGAAATAATCCTCATTGTAGAGTCCTTTGGACTCATCAAACTCGTACCCTTCGGTTGACCACATGCCGATGATATGACCACCATTAGCAACGATTACCTCTCCGAGAATGCCCAACCCATCCACAAAATATTCGGCATAGCCCGTTTGATCCCCGAGCCCAAACATCGCCACTACTTTGCCCGAAAAGTCTATCGTTTTAAATTCTTCATAGAAGTCTTCGAAATCACTTTGCAAATCACCATCATACCATGTGGATAACCCGATAATAATAATATCGAACCGGTCATAATCTGCTGTGGTCATATTGCAAGCCTCGATCATTTCTATTTCTGAAATTTTCCAGAGCTCTTTTAAATGATGTGCTATACCTTCTGTGTTTCCTGTGTCTGATCCAAAAAAAAGACCGACTTCATTTTCAATGTAAAACGACATATATCCAAGATTTTTTTGCAAAGTTGGGCGCCAACTTCTTTGGTGTCAATAGTTAGAACTAGTGATTTTTGCTCTTTTAAAATTATTTCTCCACACATTGCTCCTAATTTTAAACAGGCAATTAATGAAAAATCCTAGTAGCAACGAAGCCTGGTTAAAGCCCTATTAATTTCCGGGTCCACGGATTGGTATCCCTACACGACCAATAGTATAGCCGGTGACTTACATCATTCTACTATAAATTTCCCTCGCATTAAACCCCAATGACCGGGAAAAGAACAAAGGAATTCATAGGAGCCCTTATCAGGAGCTTCAAATGTAATCATTGTTGTCTCGCCGCCTCCGATCAATGCGGTATGTATCAGTATATCATCACTCTCAGGAATATAATCATTCTCCTTGGCCTCGATCGCTTTTTGAGCAAAAGCAGCCACATCTGTTCCCTCCTTAAGAATAACCACATTATGCCCCATAACTGCTTTGGCCAGCTTACCGGTATGGTTTAAAGTTAACTCAACTTTAGCGCCCGCAGTAACCCGTAGCTCCTCCTTATCAAAGCGCATGAGGTCATCGCTATTGACCACAAGCTTTATCGCACCATTTTCAGTATATTCAGGTGTTGCAGACGTCTTCGATGCCGATTCATTGGATTTTTCCTGTTGGCCGCCACATGTCGTTAATAACGTTATACTTATAAATATAAGGGCGGTTTTTACGGCAATTAAACTTACCGTCTTACTATTGTTTCTCAAGATTACATATCAGTTTGGTATCCTGTAAAAATACACGCCACGCATCGTAATTCATTGATTACGTTCACAAAATCACAAAGCAAGATTAGTTAAGATCGTATTTCACCAGCAGCTTCTGGGAGAGATAGCCTTTGCCTCCGTCGTAAACTTCAGTCCATCCGTTTTTCTTAAGATACTTCACCAAAAAATGGTTGAGTAACCCATGAGAAACCAGCAGCGTCTTTCTGTTCAGCATAACATCTTTTGCAAGGAAATTCGCTCCTTGACGGGCACGGGCTTTAGCCTGTGAAAAACTCTCAATTCCTTTTTTATTAAGCCCCATAAACCACAAAACGCGGGATGTAGTCAGCCAGAATTTAAGGCCTAGTTTAATATTCGGGAAGGAAAATATCTTACGTTCAAATTCCCGAAACAGAGAGTCGGGGCGTTGTAGATCTTCTCTGTTAAAAACTAACCTTGCTGTCGAAATAGATCGTGGAATAGAACTTGTGTGTATTACCTCTAGCTCCTCATCGTCTATGCTGACGGGTACAAACTCAGGAGGATAGATGCCAACAGAGTCGTAATCTTTAATAAACTGGATAGCTTCTTTTCGCTTTTTCCACCCCTTTTTATTGAGGGCAGGCTCTCCGTGCCGTAACAGAATGATTTGTGAAAGTTTAGCATAATCGGCTACCAAAGCCATCCGCTCAGAAGCAAAGTGAATAGTTTCAGGTTTCTTTTTAGACTTTTTTTGAAGCGAGTCATAGTATTGTTCCAGTCTCTGGATCTGGCTATAGGAATTTGATCCCATGCTAGGGAGGAACCAGCATACCAGTAATGAAAATACGTATATCCTTGTGATCAAATTCTTATCTTTAAATCTTTGCAAGATAGTAGATTTGAACAGCTGAATTCAAAACTGATGCAAATAAGTAATCTTACCTATCAATTCTTTTTGTGAAAAACGATTCTCTAACAAATTATCATCCGATTGATTGCTGTTAAAGACAATATAAATAAACGAAAGTGGTCGATACTCCCAGGAGAAGCGTAAATTCCAAATGTCTGCTTCATTGGCGCTGTTCCATTGATAGGAGCCAATAAGCTGTACTCTCGGGTTTAAAGCAAGGCGAGCCCTGGTGGACAGCAAATGTGTGTTAAGGTTACGATTCTCTTCGCCTAAATCCCTGAACTCGTTATATCTGTAACTCCCTGTTAATTCTACATAAGGTATGGGCGAAATCCTAAAACTACCGCGCCAGCTACTAATTCTACCGCTGAAGAAACCGCCCCCTTCATATCTAAGCGACCCGGCAAATTTTCTTGAAAAGTCACTGGCAATACCAATTTCCATGGTTCCGAATTGGTAGTATCCGGAGTTAATATCAATAGCAAGCGGACTAAATCCTTCGTCTAACTGCTGCCACTCCTGGTTAATGCGAATTTCAAACTCACCTCCTTTATCAAATTCCATATCCACTACGGCCAAATTGGCGATAGCTTGCTGAAAGGAACCATCTGAGGCACGCCAGTAGACATCTACTTGACCATCGGGGCCATAGCTGCGAATAAAATCAGGAAGCCATGCTGGCCGAAGGTCAAGATCAGCTCTTGGTCTTAACCGAACGAAGTCAGCAAAACCTAGAAATCCACTCCCCGGAAGATAATTCTCTGTAGCGAATTGTCCGATTAAACTCATAAATAACCAATTCGTTTCTTGCCACATAGCGAAATGACCTGCAAGCCCATCGCCAACCTCAGAATCTGTAGAAGCGGAAATCATGGTTTCTAAAGAGAGAGACTGTTTTGGCCGAAGAAAGCTATTAATAGTGGCAGTGGCATTGGTCGTACTCCCATTACCTTCAAATGCATCGTCCTGCCTCCAGGTGACCATTCCTCCCAATCTGCTCTGTTCTGAAAAGTTTCTCACATATCTTCCAACCGCAAAGTGAGCGGCTGGGCTACTGGACGTTTCACGCTGTCGCATAACTAACATTCCGGAGGTTTGCTTGTTTGTCTGACTGGTAAGACGCAAGCCTCCATCCAGAGAAATAGGTTGCCCATCGTCATCAAGACCGATTCTTCTACTAAAAAAAGGCTGTATAAGATCCGTTGAGCTTGTTCTGAAAATATTAGCGTTTTCAAGAAAAAATTGCCGTCTTTCCGGGAACAAGACAGAAAAACGCGTCAAATTTTGTACTTGCTGATCCACATCGGCCTGTGCAAAGTCAGTATTAATGGTTCCGTCTACAACCGTATTTGGGGTTATCGCCCATTTAAATTCGCCTCCAAATTTTAAATTATCAGAGTTTACCATAGGTGCATCACCTTCAGTTGTTTCACCGGAAGTCGCAAGTACATAAGGATTGATCTGAAAGTTTGCGGAGGGCGGCGGTGGTTCTAACCCCTTTAACACTGCAGCATACGCCATTCGAAAATGAGAAAAAATACGCGGGTGAGCCGGCCATGTAGTCCACTCACGATTTCTTCTGATGTTTCTATTAAAAGAGATCAACATCTCGTCACTATTTTCATTGTATCTCAGGGTCTTCCAGGGAATAGCCATCTCCACAATCCAAGCTGAATCCGTTATTGCGGTACGTGCATACCAGAGGGCATCCCAGTTTACATTGCCATCCCATTCGTCACCATCGATAACTTGTATCTCGCGCTGGGCGCCGTAAGGGGTAACTTCAAAGCCGACAGCGTTACGCCGGTCTTTTAACCCATCAATAGCTACTGAAAACCGGTCATTACTGTACCCGGCGAAATCTCTCTGTAAATTAAGTACGCGCAACTTATCCGGGTCTTTAAGGCTGTCATAACATACGGCGCTTATGTATAAAAAGGTCTCGTTAAAAAGTATTCTAACCTCGGTATCCACGCTGGCGGCCTCCCCCTGAAGGGGGTCGCGCTGAGTAAAACCTGATATTTTTGGAGGTCGATTCCACTCAGGTTCGTTTAAAATCCCATCTAACTTAATAGCGCCCGATGCTACTTTGATGGTGTAGACTTCCTTAGGGTTCTCCGGTGGGGAAAAGGCTTTTTGAGCCGTTGCAGTAGGAGATATTATTTCAACAAGTACAAAAAAAATTAGAGATCGGCATATATAGGAATGATTTTTTCGCACGGTTTAAATTGTTTCTTATCCCATTTATTTGAGCTAACCTTTCGTTCATGAAATGGTTTCAATCATGAATATATTTCACTAGAACTAGTGATTAGCGTCAATTTAAAAGACATCTGGAACTCAATAAAGTGTGTGAGCGCATCACTTTGAAATCATCAAACTACAAATGCATGAGCTTTGACTCTTCTCGATCAAACCTTGCTAAAATCATCAACGGCTTTTGCTGCCAGTGCGCGGCTTTCATCTTTGAACATTTTTCGGAGTTTTCTTTTTAGATACGGACAATCGGTAGATTTTATAGCCCCTAAAATGATCCGGTATTGCATCGTTGGATTCTCCTGGATTCGCTGTTGCAGGTTTATAAAAAATTGATCAAAGTCAGAAGGCTGGTTCATGGGCTATTTATTATTTTATGTGCTTCGTGTAATGTCTCCGCCTCATATAAAGCCCGTAATACCGGATCGATATCTTCTTGACGAAGGCATATTCCCATAGTTTCATTTTTTCCACGTATTATGGCCGTGGGACGGTTAAGAAAATCATACAGGAAATCAATGTCTTCAAGTGATTCGATTGCTTTTCGCAGGCCAACTAATTTCTTAAGGTCAAAAGAAGCACAGCAGTTGTTATATACGAAAGAAAAATGCTCGCAACAGGTACAGTATGTAATCTGACAATTCTCAGATTCGCTCATTATTAGGTGGTTACTTCTCTCACACATACCTGTTAACTTCTAAGTTCATACACATGAAGTAAATATTAATTAACCATTTTCTTATTAGGGCTACCAAAAGCAGAGTACGGCAGGAATGTTCTTCCGTCAGATTCTGCAAAGAATTTTTTCCAAATGGCATAAACATTGGGTAAATCCCGATTAAAGCAGGTAATACCTGAACGATATACACGATCGTACGTGTGTTCATACCACAGCCTAGTTCGATTACAGCAGCCCTATTATTCTTCTCAAGTAGCTCCAGCAACAGCGGGTCATAAGCTAGTGTGCGTAGTGCAGCCCCCTTAAGTATAGGTTTATTTTTTACCAGCGTAAAATCATAATCAAGCTGCTTTACTATCTGTACTGCTTTTAGATCTGAAATTAAACCGTTGTTTTGCGTTTCTGTGGCCCATCCATACAAGGGAATTAACAATGTTTCCCGCACTTCACCTAACTCAACATGTACCGGTTCAATCATAACCAATTTAATTCATACACATGTCCATAATAAAATGCCATGATCTACATAAAAGAACCTTCGTAGAACAAAGAGCTACTATCTTGCCCTGTATAAGATCAATTCAAAAATCAGTATACTCCAATACTTCTTTCTCAAGCTCTAGCGCCTTTGGAATAAGTACCTGTTCTTCGAGTTTGGCATGTACCAGTAAATCTCGTTCAAAGCTCTCAAGTTTAGAAAGCAAAACATTCAATGCCAACTGGTCTTCAAAGTGTTCTTTCTTGTCTTCAAGCAACTCAATCAATGATCGCAATTTCTTCTCCGGCTCATCGGTATGGTGCAACAAATGATTTATTAACATTAACTTCTGCTCAAAGCTGAATTCGAGACGACCAGACTCTTTCGCATTAATTAAGGATCGTATGTAAGGAAAAAGATCACTCTCTTCTTCATCAATATGCAGCTTTAACTCAGATATATAAGTCGTAAAAGCATGTTGCAGTACCGGACTCAAATATTTTTTATAGTCTCCTTTATATGTGAGTACACTCAGGCTAAGGGATATCTCATTGAGGCATTTTTCTAAATAGTAGATATGCGTCTTTTGTAAATAATCAAGAATAGCACTGAGTGAATATTTAGAAAACTGGGTGGCGCTAAACTCATTTGGATTTAAAAAAACCAGTGTAAGTTGATCAAATAAACCGTTTTGAATCGCTGTGGAGTGATTTTTTATTACACCACCCCCATAGCGATATTCAATTTGGTCCTTAATGACTTGTAGCTGATGGAACATAAATATGACTAGGATAATATTTCTTTGGCGCTCAAAAGCGCCAGCGCCTGATTCAGGTGGTTAGCTATTTTTTTAAACTCTGACTGTTTAAAGTTGAATTGGATATCGCGATGCATTGAATTTATGATCAACTGACGCTCGCCACCGGGAAACATTACACAACATTTTTCAAATTCTATAAGCGAAAAAGACCGCACAAAAGTCTTAAAGTCTTTTTTTTCAAACCCGATTAAAATGTTATTGTAAGAAAACCCTATCCGCTGACATCCTTTACAAATGGAAATATTAACACCGTCCGCGTCCACTAAAACTTCTGGAGTACAACTCATTTTTTGCAGTTTAGGCCCTTGCCTGGGTCCAAGATGTTTTTTGGTTTCGACTCCTTTATTTCGAGGACCCAGCAAGGATATTATTTAGACTCGCTCTAAACAATGTAAAAGTATAGAGTCCCCAAAAGTTTGTCAATCGCTAGAACTGGCTAAATGAGTATCACTAGTTCTAGTGATACTTTTTAAATACTACTTTTCCTGCGATACAGGTTCTGTTACAGTTGATCGTATGGCAGAGTACTTACGGTTCAATTCAGTTAAATAAGTATCCATTTCCGTAGCCACTAACCTTAAATGTCTGGCGTACTCTCGTATCATTCGCTCATCTAATTTCTCGATATCTATATTGCCTACTAGCCCTAACATTGACGCTACCGGCCTTCGGGCAATGTGTGAGATATCAAAAAGTATTTTTTCTAAAACCTGGGTATATTCCTTGGTCTCTGTTATATCTTGAATAGTACCATACCAGATGACTGCGCTATCAGTCTGTTCTTCAGGTACTGCTCTTGTTTTAAGCCAAAGTACCTCCTTTTGCTTTGTAAGTATTCGATATTCTATATCCAGCGGTACGCGTTGTCGGAAAGAAGCTTGAAGTTTTTCTTTAAAACGGTCAACGTCATACGGATGGATAGCTTCAAACATTAAAGTGGTATCTTTCTTCAACTCAGCTATGTCCAAATCAGGACTAATTTTAGTAAGCCCCTCACTTATAAATGAAAATGTCAGGAGCCCTTCCGGACTTTGTTCTGCCTGAAAAAGAGCGCCTGGCGCTAAGTTCGTAACCTTTTTGAGTTGTGATGCGCTTAGCTCCAGTTGATTGCGTTGATGAAGAAGAACCTTTCTTATTTCAAGGTATTGTACTACTTTCTCCGCCAGTATTTGCAACGCTCGTATCTGATGTTTTTCAATCTTTCGAGGCTTGTTATCCACTACGCATAATGTTCCTAACACATTTCCGCTAGGAGTTTCTAACGGAGCTCCGGCATAGAACCTGATATTTGAATCGCCATGAACTAGCGGGTTATCTTTAAACCGAATATCGTTCTGTGGGTCGTCAACAATAAGAACTTCTTTTGGATTCGACAGGGCATGCTGACAGAACGAAAGTTCTCTTGGCGTTTCCTTCACCGTCAAGCCTACACTTGATTTAAACCATTGGCGCTTTTCGTCTACAAAAGAGATAAGTGAAATAGGTGTATTACAAATCGCTGATGCGATCTCAGTAATTTCATCAAATTCTAGCTCCGAATCTGAGTCAAGGATCTTGTACGAAGCTAACTCATTTAAACGCTCTGATTCATTCATATCCACCTGGCCGTTACACTCAACAACGTATATTACGGAAAATAACTCTTAAAAATGGGTTTTACTAAATCTATTTTACCAGCCCAATCTCATGCGCATAGGCTACCAGCTGGGTGGGAGAGGTTAACTTAAGCTTCTTAAGTATATTTTTACGATGTGAATTAACGGTATGTATACTTATGTGAAGCTGATCGGCAATTTTAGCGGTGCTTAATCCTTTTGCAATCAGCTTAAGTATCTCAACTTCTCGAGCAGAGAGATTAGTAGGCACGCAATCATCCGGGTCATTACCTTCCACATGCGTAAGCAACTCAAGCACCTTATTGCAATAGAATCGATTACCTTTCGAGATCATTTCTACGGCAGAAAGTATCTCTTCCGAAGTGCAGTCCTTGGTGAGGTAACCCGGGGCGCCCATACTTATTAGTTCTCTTATTCTTGGCGTATTTTGATCTGCGGAGATAATCAAAAGCTTATCAGTATATTTTTCCAATAAATTTACACGCAATCCACTCTTGATATTAGCCGTGTATGGTTCCATATAATCTGTAACTATCACATCATAACCTGAATAATCCTCGTCGGTAAGTACGTCCTCTTGCATTTCAATATTCAGGTCATCCAAATTATCCAATAGATGGAAGAGACCATTTCGGGTAAGGTATTGCGGATCAACTATGAGCACCGATGTTTTCAACTGCACTTATTTAGACTAAATCTAAACAAAGGTAAGGCAGTTAATCTGTAATTCAAATTCTTTTGCTTTCTGAACTTCTCTAGACTCATGAGACGGTAGAAAAACAAGGTGAGTCGCGTCAATTGAACAGCAAGTATTAGGCTCTGCCAGAACTATTTTCATGTTCAATCATAAATTAACCTACAGAAAGATCAATTTATTGGTTTATCGCTTACTTTCATAGCCTGGGGACAATCAGGGACATTATTGCGCTGTACCTGGCAGTAAACATACTTTTGAGTACGCTAATGGTTCTTCTGATCCACCTCGATTTTAAGATGCGCCGAGATTACGTAGCTAAAATCCTTTGTATCAAAAGAGACCAGCCTATTATTGTATGCGGAAGTAAGTGATATTTAGCGGATCAATTAAAGAAAGCAACCGATTCATCAGAAAAAGAGTCAAAAATTATAATCCGGTCGGCGTAGATTTCTTTTGCTTCCCATGAATACCGGGATAGCTACTTGAGTACTGACACTACCAATACTCCTGCCTCTACGAACGAAGCACAGCGTACACGCATTGGGGACCAGAAGTCGATTTACGGCAACTTATTTTAAAGTGGCTTGCTAGTGACAGGCTTGATGTTACTTTCAATATAAAAGGGCAAATTGATGAATCTGACGCCAGTGATTTCTTTATCATGCAGCAGCGTGACGAAGCATTAGTAAACCCGGATCGGGTACGCCTTGGATATGTAGGTAGCCACAGGCATGATGCGATAAACACTCAATTATGCGCTGCCAGGAATGAATATCAGTTCCGTGACTACATTTCAGGAGATAGGACTGCCTTATAAAAATATCAGTTGGACATTTTCTTTGGTGGCGCTGGTAGTCTGTATTCGTCCTACCGCAATGGTCAGTTTGGTGTACGAGGTATGTTCTGGGACAACTTTGGGCAGTAAAGACAGAACTTATTGCCATTAAGCCAGACAAAATAAAAACCGTAGTGGGTGTAGAGATAGCGCCCAATACCATCATAGATTCAGTGGAACAGTTAGATACCCTAGTTATACCGTGTGGACTTAAAGGAACAATAGAAGGCGCTTACAATCAAAAGCTTTTAGACTGGATCAAAAAAATCGACGAGCGCACTATGTTTACGGCAAGTGTATGTTCAGGTGGGTGGATATTAGGGGTTATAGGTTTACTGGAAGGCAAAAAAGCTACCACCAATTGGCACAGAGCCGAGCAAATGCTTAAGAAGTATGGCGCCACTTTCAAAATGAGCGCTTCGTTCGCAATGGCAAATACTGGACTTCAGCAGGGGTAACCTCAGGTACCGACATGTCTTTGGCCATCATGAATGAGGTTCGTGGCGAGGACTACGCGCAGGCGGTCATGCTCGACATGGAATATGACCCGGCCCCACCGGTAAATGGAGGTACCCCGGAAAAGACCAAACCCAGCGTCTACCAAATGATGCTATCTATGTATGACAAAGACGCCCAGCCATTAATAGACAGCTTGGAAAACAGATGAAAAATAAAGCGCGGATAAATAAGCTTCGCTTTATTGCCTCAGAGGTATTGGTAAATATAAATCTTAAAGTAATTCATAATTAGTGGTCGTTATTCCTATTAATATTAAAAAAATCACCATATATTCATGTATTATAAAAGTGATTAACAATGTTGGTGGCACAGAGGTTATAAACAAGAGTATATGTTTAAGTATAATCACTTTATCAGGGGAGCGATAATTACAGTTTTGCTCATTGTTCTGAATCAAGCTTTAATTCAATTCTGGTTATACCAAAAACGACAAGATGCTCGTTTGATTAATGTAGCTGGCCGGCAAAGAATGCTTTCCCAAAGGATAAGTCTGGAATTTCACAGGAACTTAGATAAGCAAAATGACACATTGATCCGAGATCTGTATCACCAATGGACTACAGCACATTATGCGTTTCTGAACTCCAATGATTCACTGGACATTTCAGTCGTTAGTGAATCGGAAACTTTGGCGTTACTCAATCGTCTTTCAGCTAATGTGCATTTCATAGAACCGTTTCTGGATGCTAACCCTATTACCAAAAGAGATCTGGATAATATTTACCGGAATCAGGCCTCCTTCCTTCAGGACATGGAAGCTGTGGTAGGTCTGCTTGAGGAAAACTCAGTATTCAAACTCCGGATTATCATCTTTGGCGAAATACTGCTTGCCATTTTATCCGTCACTATTCTTTTGCTGGAGATAAGATACATCTACCAACCAATTGCTAAGAAACAGGCTGATCTGGTTAAATCGCAAGAAAGTAAGCTTGAAAACCAAGAAAAGAAGCTAAGCCAAATTGCTTGGGAGCAATCCCATTTAGTAAGAAGCCCAGTAGCCAGTTTAAGTGGACTCACCTACATGTTTATGCACGAAGCCGATAATCTCACCGAAGATGATAAAAGGCAAATTATGCATTTTATTGAAATAGAAACCGGTCGACTAAATGAAATTGTAAGCGAAACCGTACGGCTCACTAATGGTGACGAGCCTTTGTAAGTATTTGAACATTATAGTCGATACCACACTTAAGCAGCTTTAGTTTCAAGCGCCAAGAAATGAGAAACGTTGCCCTCCAAGTTTAGTAATGGATATATGGCCACCTGACACAAATATTCTTCACCATTTTTTCGATAATTAATCACTTCGGTATTGAAAGGGCGCGTACCATTTAACTTTTCTCGGATGAAGCCGCGAGAGGCTATCGAGGTCTTTTCTCCCTGAAGCATCTTAGGACTTCTTCCGATTACCTCTTGACTGCTGTAACCCGTCATTTTATTAAATCCTTTATTTACCCACTGTATTTGTATCGAATTGTCAGTGAGTACGAGTGCATCATAATAGCTATCCAGTATTTTTAAAAAATCAACATCCCATTCATTAATGCTCTTCAGGCCAAGAAGATATTGAATATCATCATGATTATTAATTCTTTGGTTCATGGTGTTAAGATATATAGAAAATATATCCCAACATTTGAGTGGAGCTACACCCTCTGTTATTTTCTTCTCTTCTACGCTCATATCAATGTATCTATTAAGGGTTTTTCCACTCATTGAAAGTTAATAATAATTAAAGCGCGCGAATTTTTTAGATAATTTAAAAGAAAAACGGTTTTAGAAAATGGATTGTTTAACGCTATTATAGATTTAGTGGTAAATGTATTAACACGATTCGCCTGGGCCATCAAAAGCTATGGTCAAATGATCAATAGATTCATCTGCTAGAGCCCTTTTAAACGCTTGTTGATCTCAGCTTGACGACACAAATTGTAGCCCTGATCGAGCGCTAAATGAGCAGTAAGAATAATGTAGTTTCCATCCATAGACCAGGCGTAGCGATCGTGTATATTAACTATCTCATCGAGTTTATAAATTTTCTGCCAAACCTCTTTCAGGTTCACGTTTTCAGGAGTTCCTTTTAGAATAATCACCAGAATCCGCTTCAGGTTTTTGAAAACATTGTAAATCATCAATAATGAGATGGGAATGGAAAGAAGCGGGTCAATGAACGGAGCATCAGAATAAAGCATCCCTTTTACGTTCTTAGATTCAGGCTGAAGCAGTTGCGGACCTGCGTGATAAGTATAATGACAGCATTGATTACCGCCCCAAGCAAAGAAAAACGCTGGTACCCATAGGAAAAGCTTTCGGTCCGTTCCTTTTTGGAAAGTCTTTCAAAATACCATGACAGGCCGAGGCTCAAACCATCCCCAAGGTCATGCAGAGCATCCGAAAGGACGGCCAGGGTGTTCGTATACAGGCCTCCGAGAGTTTCGACAACGGTAAAACCAAGATTCAGGAAGAAAGCAACTTTTATATTCCCTTCGCCATGATAATCATGAGACATATTTAAAATTCCGAAATTAAAGTGATATTACCGTGGAAGTTATTTTCGTAACGCGATTAGTAGTTTCTTGCTGTCCATATATTCAAAATAACGTTGCTTTACTTTAAACTCCGGGTCGAGAATGATCATGGTAGGTGGTACAAACTGGCCATTGCGCTGTGCCAATAGCTCCGCCATCTGGTGTATGGCATTTCGTTTTTTGCCGGCTTTTAGGTTTACGAAGGGCCGACCCTCAAAATAAATGGTATCGGTGGTTTCAGCGTCCATGCGTACGGCATAATACTCCTTATTTAATAGATCGACAACTTCCGGTTTTGTAAAAACTACCCTATCCATTTTACGGCAAAAGATGCACCAGGAGGTGTAGAAATCGATAAATACCTTTTTAGGCCTTGCATTTAATGAATCGCCTAATTGATCAAAAGAAAGCCAATTTACCTCTTTCTTAACTTGCGCATTACTTTCCGGATACAACATTGAAATTGCCAGGAGAAAACAAAAAGGTATTACTGACTTTGTAAACATTAATTGAAATGACCAATTTTTAAAGATACAAACACTGAGCGGGGAGCGGCAGGACCGTAGATATAATCTGAATCCCTGCCTGCGCCCGAATCAAAATCATCCTGATAGCTGTTGAATATATTTTTTACTCCGCCACTCAGCTCAAGATGAAAATCTTCGCTAATATCAAATTGATAAGAAGCCTTGATGTTTGCATCAAAAAATGGGTCTGATTCGATAAGAGCAAGGAAACCGGATTCACTTATTACTCGGGGTACGGTCATCGAGCCGGTATAAGTACCGGTAAAATCGAACCTAAAAGCATCTGTGACACTCCAATTCGAGTTAAAGTATCCGTACAGGTTGGGGTTTCTGGTAAACTCATCTACGACTACAACTGATTCTCCGTTTGTCATTCCTTCAGGTTCAAAAAGTACTTGTTCCTCATCAAACACGGCCTGCTGCGCCGTTCCACCTAGTTGCAAAGAGAATGTTGACGAGGGAGAGAACCCCGCTTCAAAATTTACCCCGGATACGGATGCTCCGGAGCCGTTTCGCACTTCTTCCAAAATAGAGCCGTTCGGTAAAACGGACCCGGTACTTACTTGCACAAAAGGATCATTGAGTTGTGTATAAAATCCTTCGATAAGAAAATTAGTTTGGGTCAGTCCAAAATCACGAGTGATGTTCAAAGAAGCAGTGTAGGCGTTTGAGGTTTCTTTATCAAGGCCTTCAGAAAGAATGACGAACTGAGGTTCTCCACCCACAGAAGAAATATGCAAGTCTTCATTAAATGCTTGCGGAGCTCTAAAGCCCCGGGCATAGCCTCCCCGGAATTGAACATTCTCCATGAGCTGGTAAAGTAGCGTTACTCTGGGACTGAACACGCCCAGGTCCACATCGGAAGCGTTAGTAATATCCCCGACCCGGTACTCTCCATCTACATTAGTGGCGTCATATCGTGCTCCCAATAGAGCTGTAAGACGGTTTGTAGGTTTCCATTCATACTGTCCGTATAAACCAATGGTATTAACTCGTTGGTCTACCAAACGGTTATACCCAGCAATCTCATCTTCCGTATCGTTAAATTGGTTTTCCACACCCAAGGTCAATACATCATTATTGTTCATGTTTCTGGTATATTGGATGCCTGTTACCATAGCTAAATCGTCTGTATTCCCGTATGCATTAAGAGCCAATAAACTATCCTGTGGGGTTCTACCTCCACCTAAACCGCCGTAAAAACTATCTCTATTGGTAACTTGAGATGAAAAATAGAACGAAAACTTATCCTGTTTACTTTTCGACAAGAGGTCGTAGTTTAAGCCAGCAAAGATCGTATTATGATCTAACTCTTCTGTTATGTCAGTGAAATGGGGCGCAAGCTCTAACCGGTCACCGCCACGGCGGTATTCTTGTATGGAACTGAAATCAATGGAAAGTTTGCTTCTTTCAGTAGGTTTCAAAAAAGCTTTCCCTCCAAATACGTTATTCTCAAGGTTTACCAGCTCGGTAAAACCGTCTCCATTAGCATCATAGCTTTCTCTGTCCCTTGACATACCGTAAAAGGTGACACCACTTTTGAGGTCTTCACTCACAATGGAGCCATTAAAATTAACAGTACGGTCAAAAGCATCTCCATCTATTAAAGCAAGGTTTGAACCAATCTGCCAGGTGTTTTCCACCGGCTCCCTGGTTATGACATTAACCGTACCGGCTATCGCGTTAGAACCATATAAAGCGGAACCCCCACTTCTGACCACTTCAACTCTTTCTACAATATTGGTTGGGATCTGGTCAAGTCCATAGACACTGTTTAAGGCGCTGAATACAGCTCTGCTATTAATCAGGATCTGAGAATAACTACCTTCCAGCCCATTTAACCGCACCTGAGTAAACCCACAATTTTGGCAATTTGTCTCTACGCGAACACCAGGCTGATAATTCAACCCATCAGATATGGCGAGTGACTGTGTAGCCGACAGCAACCTGTTACTCAAAACGCTAACCACAACAGGCGCTCTTTTTCTATCTAATTCATAACGTGTGCCGCTCACTACTACCTCCTCCAGGTTGAGCAAGTCTTCCGTAAGTACAGCATCCACAGTAGTGTTACTATTGGCCTTTACATTTAGAGTTTTTGTAAACGTACGATAACCTACAGAGGCTACTTTTAATGTGACCTCACCTACCGGAACATTTTCAATGCTGTAAGCTCCTGATGCGTCCGTGACCACCCCAAGCGTAGAATTAGCTATCGAAACGCCGGCAAATGCCAAGGGCTCGCCCCCTGAGATAACTTTACCGGAAATAATACCTGTTTGGGCCTTTGATATTACGGAGTTAAAAGCCAGAAAGCATAAAACCCACAATGGTATTGTTGTTTTCATCCTGTTATATTGAGATGTATCTTATTCTTTAATTAGTTAGGCTAAATTAATAAGTTAGATTAATCTAACAAATATATTTTAATGCTTTTCTATCTTTGTTACACATTGATTTCGTATGGCATCACAAACTGAAGAAAACTATCTCAAAGCCTTATATCACTTGTCATCGGAGCAAGCAGAGGTAAGTATATCGGCACTAAGCGCTGTATTAGGGATAAGTAAACCTACAGCGAATAGCATGATCAAAAATCTAAAGGATCAGGGTTTAGTCTATTACGAAAAGTACAAGCCGCTTCTACTTACTGATGCCGGAAAAAAGGTTTCTGCATTAATAGTGAGAAAGCATAGACTTACGGAGATGTTTTTAGTTGAGAAAATGGGTTTTGGCTGGGAAGAAGTTCACGAAATTGCCGAGCAGGTTGAGCATGTTAAAGTGCCTGCTTTTTTTGATCGCATGGATGAATTATTAGGATATCCGACAGAAGACCCGCATGGTTCTCCTATTCCTGACAAAGAGGGAAACATAAGCAAGCAGCGCTATAAACGTTTAAGTGATTGTGAAATGGGCGCACATGTTAAACTCGCTGCGTTGAAACAGTCATCAAAAGAGTTTTTGGCTTTTCTTGATGATCGTGGCCTTAATTTAGGCGCGGATTTATTTGTAGAAGCTGTAGAGCCTTTTGATGGCAGCATCGTGGTTCTGTACAACGATAAGCGCGAATCATTCAGTCTAAAAGTAAGTGAAAAATTGATGATCGAGGAAGTATGATAGACTTGCTTGGATATCCATACACTGTCTCTCTATTCCGTTGATTCCGCAAAATGCTTATGAAAAAGGGTAATCGTCTCAATTCCTTTCATATAATTAAATAGTCCGTAGTGCTCATTAGGGGAATGTATAGCATCAGAATCCAGGCCAAATCCCATTAAAACCGTATCCAACCCTAATTCATCTTTAAACAACGAAACAATGGGAATACTACCTCCGTCTCTCGTGGGAATAGGTGTTTTGCCCCATGCCTCTTCAAAAGCTTTGCTTGCCGCCTGATATGCTTTCGAATCTGTTGGAGTTACTGCAGGTTCCCCACCGTGATGCGGTGTGACTTTCACCTTGATGGATTTCGGAGCTACCGATTTAAAGTGCGAGGTGAATAGGTTAGTGATCTCTTCCGATACCTGGTTAGGTACAAGACGCATTGATATTTTTGCATACGCCTTGGAAGGGAGTACAGTTTTTGCGCCTTCTCCAGTATAACCACCCCATATGCCATTGACATCCAAAGTAGGACGAATTCCTACGCGTTCAAGCGTTGTGTAGCCGCTTTCTCCCTTGATATCCTCAATGTCCAGATCAGACTTATAATCTTCGAAATCGAATGGAGCTTCATTTAAGGCTTTGCGTTCAGCTTCAGTTAGTTCTGCTACCTTATCATAAAAACCCGGAACTGTAATTTTTCCATTATCATCTACCAGCGAGGCAATCATTTTACACAACTCATTTATAGGATTGGCCACAGCGCCGCCATAAACTCCAGAGTGCAGATCTCGATTTGGACCTGTTGCCTCTACCTGTAAATAGCTTAACCCGCGCAAACCAACCGTTATTGATGGCGCTTCATTGGAGATAATTGAAGTATCAGATATAAGAATTACATCCGCTGACAGCTTTTCTTTATTTTCCTTTACAAAAATGCCGAGATTATCCGAGCCAACTTCTTCTTCTCCTTCGATCATGAACTTTACGTTACAGGCCAGAGAATTAGTCTTGGACATCGCTTCAAACGCCTTAATGTGCATATACATCTGGCCCTTATCATCGCAGGCGCCACGTGCATATATCTTTTCGTCTTTAAGAACGGGCTCAAAAGGGGGTGAATCCCAGAGCTCGTATGGGTCGGCAGGCTGAACATCGTAATGTCCGTATACTAAAACGGTAGGCAGAGACGGGTCAATAATCTTCGCTCCATATACTATGGGATGACCGGCCGTTTCACATATTTCAGCCTTATCTGCTCCAGCAGTTTCCAGACTGCTTTTTATGAAGTTCGCTGCTTTACGTACATCATCCTTAAATTTAGAGTCGGCGCTTATGGAAGGAATACGAAGAAGGTCGAGAAGTTCGTTGATGAAGTTGTTTTTGTTGGTGTCGATGAACTCTTTGCTAGTCATAATAAGGATGTAGGTTAAAAGAGTGCAAAGTTAACTTATCACCTTTAATCTCCCTCAACGAACTGCGTTATTCTCAAAAAGTAACTCCAAACCCAAACTCCATCATATCTGCTGTTCTGCTATGCGCTTTTAGAGTAGCCCGGGTGAATATTTTGTTTGTTACCAGGTATTTGAATCCGTAACGCTGATACCAATCAGCATAAAGAATTTGGGGCTTATAGACATAAAAACCTCCTTGAAAAATAACAGACAGCTTACCTATCAGCAGCTCACCACCAACCGTAATGGCTAACTGGCGTCCATCATAATCGAGTACATAATCCTCCGGCAGAAACTTACTCTTATGCACATTCAAAGCACGTACCATAGATTCCTTGTCGTAATGAAAAGCATCTACACCTAAAAGAACCGTATTGTATTTAGTAATCTGTTTACTCAGGTAAACAGAAGCGCTGAGGGCTTTATGCTTAAAATCTTCCTGAAGCACTTCACGCCAGGCTATGGCTCCCATTACGTTGAACTTTATTGACCGATCAAAATAGGCCCCTGTATCCTTCTTAAAATCAATTTTACTTGGGTTGGGTACGTACTTAATTCCTACTCCAAAAACGGGAAAATTCATACCGTTATTTGGAATATTGAGTCTACCGTTAGAATAGTGTCTGAAAGCCGCATTTAAATTTAAAAAAAGATTATCCGATAGCATGAATTCATAATGTACTGTGCCTCGCGCCACATAACTGATTCTGCTACTTATAGCTTTATTTTCAGGATTGCGCTCCGGATCGAAACGTTTACTGGAGTAAACAAACCCCGACCCTATATTTATGCACCATTTATTTCTTTTTCCATTGTTGAGCGTAAAGTCAAGGTAGCTTGTGGCGGATACCACCTCTCCCAGTTCAGCCGGCACATTGTAATTATAATATTCTAAAGCCACACCGAGTTCAGGATAATTGAATAACCGCTCCCATTGATTTCTTCCATTTGTAAGCTTATTCGCATACAGCTCTATGCCATAAAGTCCGGTCCAATCCAGTTTCTTCATATTTTCCTTGTACCTCAATACACCACCATAGAAGGAATTCGCTCCAAAAGCCCATGATGCCTTTTCAATGGATTGGGCGCTTAAGTCGGTCGCCGCTATGATCAATATGGTAGTTAAAGTCCAGCGCATTTCATGACTGATCGGTCACAATTTTATCTACTAGTTGTACAAGTGGGTTGATTTGGCTATTGACCACTTCATCAGTCAAAGCAGAGTCCATGAACTTAGCAACTATTCCGTTCTTAAAAATTCGCACAAGGAAAACCTTAGCTTCCAAATCCCGAGAAACCATGAATGGCATGAGTCTTTTTAAGCCTATTTCTATAAAACTATTATCTCTCTCTTCAATAGGATAGTCGCTTTCCAAATCCGCCCGAACCAACAGCGCCTGCATTTCTGAAAATTCTTTGGCAAACTTCAATTCGGCAAGGCAAACCTGCAGAAGCCAAAAATCAAGTGACTGAATGCTCCGTTGTGCCACAAAATCCAGAATTTTGTACTTCCTGTCTAAACTTATCTGGATCAAGTAGGTGTATAGGTCAAATTTATCTTTGAAATACTGGTAAATGCTACCTTTTGCAATCCCGAGCACCTTCACCATACGCGAAACAGAAGCCTCTGCAAAAGAGTGGCTGGAAAACTCCTCAAGGCAAATATTCTGTACTAGCTTCCTTTTATTTGCGGGAAGATTATTAAAAGTTGATTTTGGCATTTATGACTATATAGTCACAATATAAATAGTTTCAAAATTATTTCAAATTAATTCAGCTCAGGGACTTCAAAAGACTCAAAGACTGCGTCCGGAACTTGTTCATACACCTTCACATTCTTTGGACCTCTATTATCTGACCGGTCTGTTGACAGTAGTAGGCCATTATAGGATTGGTAATTATCCCAGGGCCAAATGGCTGAGGCGCTATCTTGACGGGCCTCTCTGAAGTACGACCACTGTTTTACCAAGCTATCAGATTTATCAATAAACACCTCGTATTTATTATTTGGGGTTACACCCACCTCCGAAAAAGTAAGCTCAAGAACCTCCGTTTTAGCCCCTTTCATTGTAGTATCCGGGCGAGAATACTTTAAGGTAACTCCACTATCTTTCAACTTAAACGGCATTACGAGCCAATAGGAATCGTTGATCCAGATACTTTTGGCCCTAGCGAGGTATTTTTTTAAACTGTCCGGCTGCGTCAGCTCTTCTCCTTTTTGCCAAACCCTTCCTTCCATAGTATTGATATTGAATAGGTAGATGGAACTGTCTCCAGGAAAGTCAATTCTTACTCTGCCGGTGGGCTTTTCCCAGATCAAATCTCGCGCACCGAAAAAATTCCATGAAACTACACTAAGCTGATCCCATTTTTCCCGCCCGCCCATAGCGCTCATGCAGGCATCTGCCCAGGCCATAGCCAAAGAATCCGACCCCATTGCATCAAAACCTTCCACCGGAGGATTTGAAGGTGGCGCTTCTACCGTAGTACTCTCTTTAGAAGTTTCACAGGCAATTAATGTTAAGACGACCATTAGGGCCGGAAGGCTATTTTTCATTAGGTCCATGTTTTTGTTTAAGTCTAAAAAAATCCAGTAACTGTATGTTTTTTTCTTTAAAGATATATTTTCTCAACAGCCCTTCCAGCGGCAAAATGATAATAGCCATGATAACCTGAATGGCAAAATCAAAGATGGCCGAGCTTTTTGTTTGAAATTCGTTTTCCGCGATGGTCTGAATAAATTCAATAATGATGATTAATGTTAAAAGCGCCAGCAAGCGGCTGCCTAATCGGTATCGGTAGCCAAGCCTTTTGATTCGTAACGATATGATCAGTAACAACCCCAAAGCGGTGAATTCTAATGCGTAAAACCAGGGCCTTTTCCAATAAGGCGGTACCACCTTAAATGATATGGTTTCAGCGCTGCTCACCATGCCAAACGTATCTCTGGATCTAACACTTAACGTATAATCACCTTCCGGCAGGTATGGAAAATTAATAGTACCATAGTCCTTTGACCACTCGGTCCATTTAGAATCCGCCAAACCTGCAAGTTTATATTGATATTGAATATCCATGATGCCGGAGTAGTCAGGCTTTACAAACTCAAATTTCAGCGCGCTTTTGTCCTGATCAATAACAAGTTTTCCTGAGGCTTTCAGATTGCTGGAGTCTGTGGTTACGCCCCTAAGCAATAAATCATAGGTCGATGCTATTCCTTCTTTTCGGGCTCTGGAAAGTCTAAGTAAAGATTGATCATTGATCAACCATACATAGTCATTTTCAAGTGTTAAATAACGGGGATTAACAAAAACAGTTAAAAGCTCAAACTTATGATCTTCATTTTTGGAACCTAAAAGTTTCCACCCATCAGTTTCCAAAACCCAAACTTCCGAACCAGATCCTTTCACAAATTTCTTAGGTTCGGATACCTGTTTTATTCCATCTTCATAAAGTTGATATTGGCCACTGGCATTGATAAAGACCACCTCATTATCCTTTACTCCCCCGTAAGTATCATAAAAATATGGGTTTTCAAAATTCACCTCCCCCGTTTCGTCCAGATCCATTCCATCTAGGGTAATCCAGATCATTTTAGACGTGCCACAGAACCATAATTTGTGGTTTATATCCTCGAAAATATGGGAAGTGTAGCTTGAAAAACCATCAAAGAAATGTAGATCTACGGGTTCATTCGCCATGGCTACGATCTTAATTTCACCATTGGCCGTTCCTAAAAAGGCAGTCTTATAAAAAGACGAATAATAAAGTGCGTTTACCGGATCTTTCAATAGTTGGGTAGCAACCTTATCATTCACTTCAAAAAAACCATCAACGCTAGCCACAAGTAATTGGTTTTCAGCGGAAACAAGTTCTGATACCCTTGAATTGATACCTTTCACTTTTTTATACCGGTACAGTACCGAGTGCAGCTTTTTTCGCAGTTTTTTTTCAGTTACCGTCCTGGTGGTTAAAATCGTTTCATCCCGGACTGTATCCGGTTTGTCAGGACCTTTGTTTCTACCTTTCTTTTTCAGAAAAGAAAATAGGCCTCTTCTCTTTTTCTCAGAAGGTAGCTGAGGTACCAATTCTAACGCTTCCCGAGATTCACTTTTATCAACCACTTCACGTGTTTCATAATAAGCTTCGTTTTCAAACTGCTCCACGGTTTCCAGAAAATATAGCCCGGAAGTAGTTCCTACATACAATGTTCCATCATGCCTAATTGCTGTTGACAGTTCACCGTCAAGCCCAGTATATCCACTAAAATTCCTAAATGGAATAGTAGGAGACACCCTGGTAAAACCTTTTCTGTGGGATATCCATAGATTCCTTTCACTGTCAGTACTTATGAAGTAAATCTCGTCGTCAGGCAATCCGCTTTCACTGTCCAGAACTTGTAAAAACTTGCCGCTGGATGGTTCTAGAAATACAAGACCTCCTCTGACCATACTTGCCGCCACTACGTCCTGATCCAGCCAAACGATTTGTTGAATGCGGTTGTCTTTAAGAAAAGACTCATCTTCCATACCAAGAGGAATTTTACTCAGCTTTTTATCCTTGTAAAGCCATAGCGATTGGTCTTCCTGTTCGAGGATATGGATTTTGTTATCTGAATAGCTGGCAAATGAATTAACAAAAACCCCGTTCAGATTTTCTTCTTTTGTTGGTATGAGCGATCCTTTATCCAGTTCAAGAATGCCTCTTACTGTATTGATTACATGCACCCTATTGTCTAGAAGGAATAAATCCGTGAAATAGCCTCCGCTTTTTGCCTGTATAGAAATGACCTGCCCTGTTTCTAAATCGTATTCAAAAAAAAGCTGCTCATTAATACCATAGAGCTTATTCTTAGATTCTAAAATTGAGAATATGTCGGAGTTTGTAAATGAGGAATCTGAAAGCGGTTGATACTTTAGGTTAAAAAAGTTGTTCCTCTCAAGTTTCCCAAATCCATTTCTACCGGCTGTATAGATCGCTTTAGTGTCCTTACTATATGTTAAGGCAAAAATTGCCGATGGTGTCTGAAGAAAATCCCAATGCTTCCCGTCAAAGATGATTATGCCCGTTCTATTAGCCACGTACATAATGCCCGTGTCATCCTGAAGAATATCGAAACTTACTTCGTCAAATGTACCTTGAGGTTTGTGATGGCTCAGGAAATATCCACCTTGCTGTGCTGCAAGGGGGCCAATGGTTAGCAAAAAAAACAGTAGAGATTTTAGCGCTCTAACTGCCAACGTGAAGCTCATAATGCTTTGAAAACTAATGATTTTAGTTAAACCATCATAGTACCCGGTGGTTTTTCCAATCAGATTATCCCCTGAGCGATCATGGCATCGGCCACTTTTATGAACCCTGCGATATTAGCCCCCGCCATATAATTTCCTTGAAAACCGTAAGTTTCAGCAGCCCTGAGACAGTCGTCATGTATGCCCTTCATTATGCCTTTTAGTCGATTGTCTACTTCTTCGGAAGTCAAATAACTGCCCGTATAGTTTTGCATCATCTCGATACCAGAAGTGGCCACTCCACCTGCATTAGAGGCCTTACCTGGTGAGTACAGAACATCGTTATCAATTACATGCTCAATGGCTTCTGCCGTAAGTGGCATATTCGCTCCTTCACCAATCAGCTGGATGCCATTCGTTACTAGTTTCTCGGCATCTTTTCTGTTGAGCTCATTCTGAGTAGCACATGGGAATGCACATTGGGCTTCGATATTCCACAAAGCATTTGCCTCATCTGAGCGCTTTGTATCGTGGTACGTTGCTGAGGGGTATTTCTGGACATACTCCTTGATCCTGCCTCTTTTGTTGTTTTTCAGGTCCTTGATGAAGGCAAGTTTCTTATGATCAATACCCTCCTCATCGTAAATAAATCCTGACGAGTCGGATGCGGTTACCGGCTTACCGCCTAGGTGCAGTATTTTTTCAATGGCATGTTGAGCTACATTTCCGGAACCTGAAACTAAGCATATCTTATTTTTAAAATCATCATCCTTAGTGGCTAACATATTCTGAGCAAAATACACAAGCCCGTAACCGGTAGCTTCAGTACGCATAAGGCTTCCTCCCCATCCTACACCCTTTCCAGTCAGCGCTCCTGTAAATTGACTACTTAACTTTTTATGCATTCCGAACATATAGCCTATTTCCCGACCGCCCACACCAATATCACCGGCAGGTACATCGATCCTATGGCCCACATGCTTGATGAGTTCTGCGTAAAAGCTTTGGCAAAAACGCATTACCTCCTCCTCTGTTTTGCCCTTAGGGTTAAAATCTGCTCCTCCTTTTCCTCCTCCCAAAGGCAATCCTGTCAATGCATTTTTAAATGTCTGCTCAAAAGCTAAAAACTTTAGAATACCCGGGTAAACTGAAGGGTGAAATCTGAGCCCGCCCTTATACGGGCCGATAGCCCCGTTCATTTGTACCCTATACCCACGATTAACCTGTACCTCATTGTTATCATCCATCCAGGTAACACGAAAAGAGATCAATCGCTCTGGCTCCAGCATTCTTTCCAGAATTTTGTGTTTCCTATATTTAGACTGTTTGTCAAGAACAGGGGCAACGGTTTCAATGACTTCTTCTGCAGCTTGATGAAACTCAGGTTCTCCCGGGTTCCTACTTTTAATCAATTCGAGAAAATCAGACATAATTTCAATGAGGAAGTTTACCCAAATATAATGGATGTACGTCTATTGCAAACGTATTCGAAAACTATTATGCCTGTAACCTAAATACCAGAGGAAGACCTACAGTTTTTCTTTTAGAAATGAAGCAGTGTGATTGTCAGAGAGGTTTTTCATCTCTTCAGGGGTACCGGCAAAGGTCACGCTCCCACCTTCTTCACCTCCTTCAGGGCCAAGATCAATGACCCAATCTGCACACTTTACCACATCCATATTGTGTTCAATAATTATCACAGAATTACCCTGATCAATTAATGCATTCACCGAAGTGAGGAGTTTGTTAATATCATGAAAATGAAGACCTGTAGTAGGTTCGTCAAATACAAAGAGAATATGATCTTTACCGGCATTTGTATTCTTGCCTAAGTAGAAAGCTAGCTTTACCCGTTGGGCTTCGCCGCCACTTAGGGAATTAGAGGATTGTCCAAGGCCGATATATCCGAGGCCTACATCAAACAAAGGTCTGATTTTATTAATGATAGGGCTTTTGCCTTCAAAGAATTTCAGGCTCTCTTCTACCGTCATGTCCAATACCTCAGCGATATTCTTATCATTATATTGGATATCCAAGATTTCCTGCTTGAACCTGCGTCCTTTACAGCTCTCGCAGGTCAAATAGATATCAGCCATAAATTGCATTTCAATTTTTACGACACCTTCTCCCTGACAAGTCTCACAGCGGCCGCCGTCTACATTAAAAGAGAAGTGTGACGGTTTATAGCCACGTTGTTTCGCCAAAGGCTGATCAGCAAACAGCTGACGAATACTGTCATAAGCTTTGACATAGGTCACCGGATTCGATCGTGATGATTTACCAATAGGATTTTGATCTACAAATTCTATCTGAGTCACCTTTTCGTAGTCGCCATCTAGCTTGGAAAACTTACCGGTGGTTTCTGAAACAGTCCCCAGGATTTTACCAACTGCCGGATAAAGTATTTTTTTTACCAGCGTAGACTTACCGGATCCGCTGACTCCTGTAATGGCGGTAAGTACGCCCAGAGGAAACTGGACATCCACGGATTTGAGATTATTTTCAGTGGCCCCGATAATTTTGATACTGTCCTTCCATTTTCTTCGTTCTCCGTTCCATTTTACGTCTTCCCGTCCCAGCAGAAAATCAGCGGTATGTGATTGTGTACCGTTCAGTTCGGCAATTGTACCTTGAAAAATCAAATCACCGCCATGCACCCCTGCATCCGGCCCAATATCAATAATTTGATCTGCAGCTTTCATCACTTCTTCTTCGTGTTCCACTACGATTACCGTATTGCCCAGATCTCGTAAGGTTTCAAGAACCTGAACGAGCCTTTTTGTATCTCTTGGATGGAGACCAATACTCGGTTCATCAAGAATGTACATAGAACCGACTAAAGCGCTCCCTAAAGAAGTCGCCAACTTTATTCTTTGGAATTCCCCTCCTGAAAGCGTTGAAGTCATTCTGTTTAGGGTTAAATAACCCAAACCCACTTGTTCAAGATAGTGCAGGCGATTCTTAATTTCTTTGAGAAGACGCAGCGCTACAGTTTCTTCATAAGCCGTGAGCTTAATTGCATTAAAAAATGCCACAGCTTTGGAGATTGGCATCAAAACCAGTTCACTAATAGAGGTATTGTTGATCTTTACATAAGAAGCATCCTTGCGTAAACGTGTGCCCCTACAATCAGGGCAAATTGTTCGTCCTCTATACCTTGAGAGCAAGACCCGATACTGAATCTTGTGCGTCTTGGACTCTAAAAATTTAAAAAACTGATCCAATCCCTCAAAGTACTCATTACCTTTCCATAGAAGCTCAACTTCCGCTTCGGTAAGATCCTCAATAGCGCGATGGATAGGGAAGTCAAACTTTATTCCATCCTTAAGTAATGGCAATAACCATTTTTGCATCGCTTCGCTTCGCCAGGGAGCTATAGCGCCTTCATATACAGAAAGGCTTTTATCAGGGATAACCAAATCAGAATCAATGCCTAGCACTTTACCAAAGCCTTCGCAGGTACGGCAGGCTCCGTAAGGGTTATTAAAGCTAAAGAAGTTGACCGAGGGCTCCTCGAATTTCATACCGTCCGCCTCAAAACGATCAGAAAAGGATTTCTTAGTGTATCCGACCACTTCAACATTACAATCCCCCATACCTTCAAAATAAGCAGTTTGAATTGAATCGCTTATCCTGTAAACCGTGTCCTCATCGTCCGCATCAATTACCGCACGATCGATTAAAATTTCCACTTCCTTGCCCTTTTCGATCTTGGATTTGGTCTCCAGCAGTTCCTCAATAAAGGCCATATCACCATCCACCAATACTCTTGTATAACCTTTGCTCAGAAGAATATCGAGTTCCTTTTCCAGCGAGCGGCCCTTTGTCACTTTTAAGGGGCAGGAGATCATTACACGTTCACCTTTCTTATGACCATTAATGAAATCCACAACATCGGTGACAGTATCTTTGGCCACCTTTTTGCCACTTACCGGGGAATAAGTGACGCCAATTCTGGCAAACAAAAGCTTGAGATAGTCATAGATTTCCGTGGTAGTACCTACCGTGGACCTTGGGTTTCTTGTGTTCACTTTCTGCTCAATGGCAATGGCGGGAGAAACACCTTTAATGTAATCAACCTCCGGCTTTTCCATTCTACCTAAAAATTGACGCGCATAGGAGCTGAGGCTTTCAACATACATTCTTTGACCTTCGGCGAAAAGTGTATCGAAGGCCAAAGAAGATTTTCCAGAACCCGAAAGGCCGGTAACCACCACTAATTTATTACGAGGAATAGCGACGCTAAGATTCTTAAGGTTATTAACCCGCGCACCTTTAACGATGATAAATTCTTTTGGGTCTAAAAGATCAATATTGGTCGTTTTTTGAAGGTCTTTCATGTGAAGGCGCAAAGATACAATACATTATACAGAAGCGCCCTTACCGATGCAAAGATTGCTACATTTTAAAGTGTAATGGAGCTTGGGTAAAATAATATTTCGAAGGTTGTACAAAAGACAATAGAAAAAATTATCGCCTAAATCCTTTGCCTTTTAACCTTTAATTTATTTACATTTGATTTCTTGCATAAAAAATAATTCACATAAACCCCCAGGAGCAACAATATGATATAAACCTCTACGTTAACTAAACTGTACGACTTAATGGAGAAATACAAGATCAGTGATAGTCAGTTGGTATCACTTTACAAGAATGGTAACGAAGAGGCATTTGAACAGTTGCTCACCCGCCATAAATCGCGGGTTTTTACTACCATCTATTTAATTGTAAAGGATAACTATGTAGCGGAGGATCTTTTGCAGGAAACTTTTGTGAAGGTGGTAAGAACAATTAAGGAAGGTAGGTACAATGAAGAGGGCAAGTTTTTACCTTGGCTGATGCGCATTGCCCATAATATGGCAATAGATTATTTCAGGAAAGAAAAACGATATCCTACTATCATAATGGAGGATGGTAGTCACGTATTTAATACACTGGAGTTTTCTGAAGATTCCGTTGAATCTAAGCAAGTGAGGCAGGATACACATGCAAAGTTGCGTGAGCTGATTCAAGAACTGCCGGAATCTCAAAAAGAAGTGTTAATGATGCGTCATTATATGGAAATGAGCTTTCAGGAAATAGCGGAAAATACGGGGGTAAGCATCAACACGGCGTTGGGAAGAATGAGGTACGCGCTCATTAATCTAAGAAAGAAAATGAAACAATTTAATATCGCCTATGACCAAAACATTTACCCAAAATGACGTGATTAGATACGTCTACCATGAAACTTCAGCGAAAGAGACTAAAGAAATAGAAAAAGCCTTGCTTTGCGATGCAAAATTAGAAGAAATATATAAGGAAGTACTTTCTATGAAAGCAGATCTTAACAAGGCAAAAAAGGTTCCTTCTGACAAGGTGATTAATAGCATTCTTAATTATTCAAAATCTCTAAATTTGCCTTCCAATAAATAGGGAATGCACAAAAAGGACAGGTATGAGCAATTCATAACCTATTTTGATAAAAATCAGCCTGAGGCCGAGACGGAGCTAGTGTACAATAACACTTTCGAGTTATTGATAGCTGTAATTCTCAGCGCTCAGTGCACCGACAAGCGAATCAATCAAGCGACTCCGGCACTGTTTCGGGAGTTCCCTACACCCGAACACTTGGCGGCGAGCCATTTCGATGAATTATTCCCTTACATTCGTTCGGTTTCTTACCCAAACAACAAAACCAAGCATTTGCTTGGTACGGCAAAAATGCTTGTGGAAAATTTTAATTCCACGGTACCTTCCAATTTACAGGACCTGCAGAAGTTACCCGGAGTGGGCAGGAAAACAGCAAATGTTATAGCTTCTGTAGTTTACGACCAACCTACCATGGCCGTAGACACACACGTTTTTCGGGTTTCTAAGCGGCTGGGCTTGGTAAATCAGAATTCAAGAACGCCTTTGGAAGTAGAAAAACAACTTGTTAAGCATATTCCTGAGGAGCATGTGAACAAGGCTCACCATTGGTTAATATTACACGGCAGATACACTTGTCTGGCAAGAAAGCCAAAATGTGAAAGCTGCAAAATCACTCATTTCTGTCGCAACTATCAGCGCGCTTTTCTTTAAAGGATGAACATTACTGTCATTCATCAATACTTCAGAACTCCTAATGAAGGAGGAGGCATTAGGTCATATTACATAGCTGATTATTTGACCAAGCTCGGACACGACGTTCAAGTCATAACGGCGTATAATGAGACTCGTTATACTGTAAAAACCATTAACGGCTACAAGGTTCACTACTTGCCAATTTACTATACAAACCATCTCAGCTTTTGGAGTCGTATCCATGCATTTTGGCTATTTGCTTACAGCGCTTACAGGATTCTGAAGAAAATACGACCTATCAACCTGAATTATGTCATAAGTACTCCGCTCACTACGGGTCTTATCGCATTACTGGCAAAGATGCGCCTGGGTATTCCCTACCTTTTCGAGGTAGGGGACCTGTGGCCAGCGGCCCCGAAACAATTAGGAGTGCTGCGTAATCCATTTTTAATCCGGCTAGCCAGAAAACTTGAAAAAAACACCTATTCCAGGGCTCAGGTTATTATCGCACTTTCGGAAGACATTAAAGAGCATATCGCTACCATAGCCCCAGACAAAGAAATAGAAGTCATCACAAATATGGCTGATACAGATTTCTTTACCCCTTCACAGAAGAGCTCAAAAAATTTCACAATAGGCTATTTGGGTACTTTTGGGTTGGCCAACCACTTGGAATATCTTGTACAAGCTATCAAAGTAGCGCCCCTGGAGGTGGACTTCATTTTGATGGGATCAGGGGCTCAGTACGACAGAATAAGATCTATAGCTGAAGATTTGGAAAATGTTACCTGGGAAGCAGAAGGGGATAAGGAAAAAGTAAAAACCGTAATGCAGCGGTGCGATGCTATATACATTTCCTTTCACCATGCACCTGTATTAGGGACTGGCTGCCCCAATAAACTCTTTGATGGGCTGGCCGCTGGCAAATATATCATTATCAACTTTGAAGGTTGGATCAAGAATTTGATAGAGTACACAGGCTGCGGAGTAAGTTATGATCCGCGAAATCCTAAGATATTATTTGAAAAACTTAGCCCGGTTATTCAGCATCCTGAGTTCTTAATTCAGGCCCAGGAAAAATCGCGGCAGCTGGCAGTGGAGCGATTTTCTCCTGAAAAGCAGTTAGCAAAACTTGCTTACCTAATGGACAAAGTGGTACATTAAAGCGCCTCTATATTTCTGATTTTAGTTAGGAAGGATACAGAACCCCAACCATCAAGGTCGGGGTTATATTCAATTAATATTAACATCTATTTCCTCACCAAGCTTGTTATAAAACTTGTACTCGGTAATGGCGATAGATGAGTCCTGGATGAGCTTCACCCATTTAAAATGTTTTAAATACCATTTCAAACGTTTTGATACGGCGCCTTTAGTGAAATAAGCATAAATGAATGGGTGCACTACTACGCTTATGTTTTTTTCATTCTGTTTGCTAAGCAGATATTCAACAGTTCTCTCAATTTGATCGGAAACCAGAATTGAAGCGCTGATTTTGCCCGAACCATTGCAAGAAGGGCAAACCTCCCTCGTTGTAATGTTCATTTCCGGCCTTACACGCTGCCTCGTAATTTGCATTAGACCAAACTTTGAAAGTGGCAGCACTGTAAATTTCGAACGATCAGAAGCCATCTCGGTTTTAATGGTATTATACACGAGTTTCTTGTTTTCCGTCTTTTTCATATCAATGAAATCGACAACAATAATACCCCCCATATCGCGTAACCTCAGCTGTCGGGCCACCTCTTTGGCGGCTTCCATGTTTACCGATAGTGCAGTAGCTTCCTGGCCTTCTTCACGGTTGGACTTGTTTCCACTATTGACATCAATAACATGTAACGCTTCTGTATGCTCAACAATGAGATAGCCTCCTCCTTTGAGACTTACAGATTGGCCAAAAGCTGACTTTATCTGTCGCTCTATTCCAAAATGCTCGAAGATCTTAGTCTTGCCATTGAATTGCTTTACGATCTTCTCTTTATCCGGAGCAATGGTTTTTATGTAGTCCTTTACCTCGGTAAAGATTTCCTTATCATCAATAAATACATTATCAAATGACTCATTAAGTACATCGCGAAGTAAGGCAGAGGCTTTGTTCATCTCACCAATTACCTTTTCCCGAGGCTTGGCTATCTTAAGCTTCTTTACGCCCTTTTTCCAGGACTCTACAAGATTTCTGAGATCGGAATCTAACTCTTTAACATCGCGACCTTTTGCCACAGTACGTATAATGACTCCGAAATTGGCCGGCTTGATGGAGGACACAAGCCTCAAGAGGCGCTTACGCTCCTCGCCACTTACAATTTTCTTTGAAACATTAACGGTATTGGAGAATGGTACTAATACTAAATACCTCCCCGCTAATGATAACTCACAGGATAATCGCGGCCCTTTGGTAGAAATAGGCTCTTTTACAACTTGTACCAGTATTTGCTGGTTTCTGGAAAGAATATCAGTGATCTTTCCATGCTTATCTATATCCGGCCTTATGTTGAAGTTATCAAGCTTACTTGATGCGTTCTTCTTATTCAGCGCCTGTTTTGTAAAGGCTTGTAGTGAACTGAATTTAGGCCCTAGGTCAAGGTAGTGTAAAAAAGCGTCTTTCTCATAACCTATATCTATAAAAGCAGCGTTCAGACCTTGAACGACTTTTCGGACTGTCCCCAGATAGATATCACCAACTATAAATTGTGTACTATCCTCTTCCTGGTGAAATTCAACAAGGCTTTTATTCTTTAATAGGGCTATACGAGATCCATTTTGAGTTGAATTTATTACTAATTCATTGCTCAAAACAAATGGATTTAAAAAATGAAACTTTGATTAACTAAAAGAAGCCAGCCCACCTATGTGGGCTGAAAGAGTTATTTCTTCTTGTGTCTGTTTTTTCTAAGTCTCTTTTTTCTCTTGTGAGTGGCGATTTTATGTCTTTTTCTTTTTTTACCGCAAGGCATAATGTCAAATTTACTCCGCCCAATGGCGGATGGTTAAACAATATTTTATTACATATCTTCTAAGTATGAATTCACAGTAGCCTGAACTGCCGGATCATCATCCATAGATTTCACTAACAACAACTGCTCTTTAGCTTTTTCTTTACTGCCGATTTCCAGGTAACTAACCCCAAGGAAAAAACGTGCCTGCGTATTTTCCGGATATAATAAGGTAAGACTTTCAAAACGCTCAACGGCTTTTTCATACTGTCCGGATTGCATGGAAAGCACCCCTAAATTGAATGTTGCCTGTTCGTTATCCGGATCTTTTTGCAAGATTTCTCTCAGCATGAGAATACCTTGCATCGGGTTTGAAGAAGATACCAGTGTCATAGCAATCTTATTTTTTACGGCCATGTTATCCGGCTGCTTCTCCAGTACTTTATTAAAATAAAGCCTGGCTTTCTCAGCCATTTCAGACCGCTTACCGGCATCCATGGCAAAACCAAAAGCTTCATAGTAGGTGTCCGCTGTAACTATCCAGTTTTCCAAATTGGGCACACGCTCGGCAATTATCTCAAAGAACTTTGCAGCGCTGTCATATTTATTTAAAGAAATATACAGCCTTGCTAAAGAGTCTGCAAAGGTAAGATTTTTTTCAAAATCATCACTATTAGCAAATTGATCATTTAATTCATTAATCAGCCCGCGGTTTTCTTCAGATATGTCGGCGGAATGTGGATCTTCTTCCGTCTCTTGTGATGAACTACCACCCGCTATTTGCTCCTTATCGTTATCAACTACGGATTTTGGAAGTAAAAAGAGAAGATAAACAAGGACTGCAGCCCCTACAGCCAATATGATACGTGTTTTTAGCATACCTAAATTAACAGGCTGCAAATTTGATCAATAAAACGCCATTAAAAAAAACGAATTACATGATCTCTACCTGAAAAAATTAAAATTTTCCGATTTACCCTATGGGGAGATTGATCAACCGGCGTAAAACAAAATGGATATCAGTAGTTAATTACCTAGTTATTTGACTCCAATACTTTATTACTACCTTTAATTTTTTCTACAAACACCTTAGAGGGCTTAAAGCTTGGAATATAGTGTTCGTCTATAACTATAGCAGTGTTTTTTGAGATGTTTCTGGCTATCTTCTTTTTACGCTTCTTGTTTACAAAGCTGCCAAAACCTCTGACATAAATATTATTACCATCAGCCATGGAGTTCTTAACAATATTAAAGAATGCCTCAACGGTTACCGATACGTCTTCTTTTGGTATGCCTGTTTTTTCCGAAATTTCTGATATTACTTCTGCTTTAGTCACTATGCACTTTTGTTAGTTGTACGTTTAGGATTTTTATTTGCATCCTAAGTTCTGACAAATTTAGAATCACGCCTTGGATATAAAAATGTAATTCACGTGCAATCTGGTGCAAAAAAGTACATGATGTAAATCGATGACCTAAATAAAGTGGAAAATCAACTATTTGCTGGAAAATTAATTGAATGGTATCAGGTCAATAAGCGGGACCTACCTTGGAGACACACCGTCGATCCTTATCAAATATGGCTTTCTGAGATCATACTACAACAAACAAGAGTGATTCAGGGACTGCCTTACTATCAGGCATTTACGAAAAAATTCCCCCGGGTTTCTGACCTGGCTCAGGCCGAAGAACAAGAGGTGCTTCGAACCTGGCAAGGCTTAGGTTATTATTCTAGAGCTAGAAACTTACATAAGTGCGCTAAAATCATTTGCCACCAATATGGGGGGCAATTCCCTGATAACTACGCAGAGCTAATTAAATTACCAGGAATAGGCCCTTATACAGCGGCAGCCATAGCCTCATTCGCATTTAAAGAACCAAAGGCCGTAGTAGATGGAAACGTGTATCGTGTACTTTCACGATTTTTTGGGTTACAAGAAGACATAGCGAGCAATAGCGGACAGAAAGCCTTTGCAAAACTTGCCCAAACTTTGATCAATCATGAGCATCCGGATTTATACAATCAGGGGATCATGGAGTTTGGCGCCACACATTGTACTCCAAAATCTCCAGCTTGTAGTAACTGCATGTTTATGGACAACTGCGTCGCCTTTGATCAAAAATTGCAAAATATACTACCTGTAAAATCAAAAAAAGTGAAAGTTCGCCTGCGGCACTTTTACTATATAAATGTGGTACAAAACGATCTTCTTTTGATGAAAAAAAGGGTTGGGAATGGCATTTGGGAAGGCCTCTATGATTTCTATCTGCACGAGAGTTCTGATCCATTAGATCATCAGAATATTACTTCTGAAATCGATTTTTTAACAAGTTTAGGGGCAAAAACTAAGAGAATCGATTTAAGCAAAGAATACATTCACATTCTTTCACATCAAAAAATAAAAGCCAGGTTTATAACTGTTTATATCCAAGGAGTAAGCGCCGACATCATGGTCGAGGAACACTTAAAATTTTATCCACTTGATGAGGTGCAGGACCTCCCAAAACCTGTACTCATCTCTCACTATTTGAATGACACCTTTTTTTAGCCTAGTTTTAGTTAAAGATTTTTAATTTTGCGTTAGATAAAGAAGTATGTCGGGAGTTAATAAAGTAATAATCGTTGGAAGACTGGGCAGAGACCCGGAAGTTAGGCACCTTGAAAGCGGGGCCTCGGTAGCCAATTTTTCCGTGGCCACTTCTGAAACCTACAAAGACCGTAACACCGGTGAAAAACGTGAGCAAACAGAATGGCATAATGTCGTTCTTTGGAGAGGGCTGGCCGATATAGCTGAAAAATACTTGCATAAGGGAGATATGGTTTATATCGAGGGCAAGTTGAGAACCAGATCCTGGGAAAAAGATGGTGTTACGAGATATACGACCGAGATTGTTGGCGATAATATGAATATGCTTTCACCCAAAGGCTCTAATGAAGGCGGAATGGATTATCAAAGTCAAAGCACATCAGCACCGGTGACTAACACGGTACAGACACCAACTGCCGATATTGCCATGGATGACGAGTCTGACGACTTGCCGTTCTAATTGTTTCACTAACGAAAAGCTATTGGAATCATCCTTAGACGAACCTCCTAGTCGACTCTTAGCAGAAATATTCATTAATGGAGACTGGCTTTTCTTGCTAATGAGCTCCTTCTCCCTTTTGTTCTTATTATGCCTTTCAGCACTCATAAGCGGTTCGGAAGTGGCGTTTTTTTCACTTACTCCAAAGGATATTGCCAGTTGCAACGAGTCTGAACGTGGCCCCGATCGAAAAATAGTTAGGCTGATAAAACGCCCAAAGCTATTGCTGGCTACCATCTTGATTGGCAATAACTTCGTGAATGTGGCTTTTGTTATTCTTTTTACCTACGCTTTCAGTAAAACACTGAGTGGTTTATGGTCGGTAGAAGTAGAGTTTATCATTAATACCAGTATTAACTTAATCCTATTGGTTCTTTTCGGAGAGATTTTGCCTAAAGTGTATGCTGGACCCAATAATCTGCGCTTCGCCCGTATTACGTCCGGTCTCATTCGGTTTTTGGCATCCATATTCAGGCCACTTTCCTGGATGCTCATGTCATTGAGCAGTATCATTGAGAAAAGGTTTAAAACAAAGGGTTATGACATATCGGTAGAAGAGCTACATCACGCCCTGGAATTAACAACCAAGAATGAGGATACGACAGAGGAGGAAAAAGACATCCTTAAGGGCATTGTCAATTTTGGAACTCTTACTGTAACGCAGGTGATGAAATCAAGAATGGATATAACGGCTTTTGATACAGAGATGGACTTTCACGACTTGATGGATAAGATTAATAAATCAGGGTTCTCTCGTGTGCCGGTCTACTCAGATACCATTGACAACATTGAAGGTATTCTTTATATCAAAGACCTTCTACCCTACACGGAGCAGGAGGACGACTTTAAATGGCTAGAGTTATTACGACCTGGCTTTTTTGTACCGGAAACAAAAAAAATCGATTCACTGCTACGGGATTTTCAGGAAAAAAGAGTGCACATGGCCATTGTGGTGGATGAATATGGAGGTACAAGCGGATTAATAACCCTCGAAGATATTATTGAGGAAATTGTTGGTGAAATTAACGACGAATTTGATAATGAATCTTTAGGGTTCAATAAAATAGACGATAGAACCTACGTCTTTGAAAGTAAAACCACTCTCAACGACTTTTGTAAGTGGATAAATGAAAGCCCTGCAACCTTTGAAGCCATCAAGGGAGAAAGCGAGTCATTGGGTGGATTACTTTTAGAAATCAATGGGCGTCTGCCGTCAGCAGGAGAAAAAATAGAGTATGATAAATATACCTTTACGGTCATAGCCGTTGATAATAAGCGGATTAAGCGTGTGAAAGTGCAAATCAATCTTCAAAATGCGTGATAGGGTATTCTTAGCTTTTGTAGTGGTAACCTTACTGTCCTGCGAGTCGGAATATGTTCCTAAACCTAAAGGATTTAACCGTTTCGATCTGCCAAGTCATGATTACGTAGCTTTAGCCGATACCCTGCCCTACCAGTTTGAATATTCCAGACATGCGAAAATTCTACCGGATACATCGTGGATATCCGATAGATATTGGATTGAAATATATTATCCTGAATTTAAAGCAGATGTACACCTCACGTACAAAGTGATTGAAAATCAGGACTCGCTCAAGGAGTATCTTAATGATGCCTATTTTCTTACGGCTAAGCATCAGATAAAGGCTTATGCTATTGATGAAAGTATAGGTAAAACTCCGAAAGGTAAAACCGTGGTTTATGCAGAACTCTCGGGGGAAGTACCCAGTCAGTTTCAGTTTTTTACCACAGACTCTACTAGTAATTTCTTACGTGGTGCACTTTATTTCAATACTACCGTTCAAAATGATTCCTTGCGTCCGGCAATTGAATTTGTAAAGGTGGATATCGTACATATGATGAACACCCTTGAGTGGACATCAAAAAACTCTCTCTGATTTAGCATTTATTCTACTCGGTGGCTAGTTTGCATCAATGTCGGGTTTTTTTGAAACTCCTATTGAATTTTTAAAAGGTGTAGGCCCTCAAAAAGCCATACTACTTAGTAAAGAGCTAAAGATCTTTACTTACGGTGATCTAATTCAGCACTACCCATTCAGGTACGAAGACAGGACTAAGTTTTACTCAATAGGCCAGTTGGATGCTTCGATGCCCAACGTTCAAGTAATAGGAAAAGTAAGGCACTTGGAAGTAGTAGGTTCACCCCGCAAAAGACGACTTGTAGTCTATTTAAAGGATGATACCGGAGAAATAGAGTTGGTATGGTTCAAAGGAATTGATTGGATAAAAAAGAAAATCCTTCCCGGCGTAGAATATGTCGTGTTTGGAAAACCAAACGCCTTCGGACGTAAAATAAATCTGGCCCACCCCGAAATAGAAGTACTGGCTACTTTCAATAAGGATAAAGGCCACCTTCAACCTGTTTACTCGACAACGGAGGTGCTCAAAAAAAAATACCTGGATAGCAAGGGAATTGCCAAGCTCCAAAAATCACTCTTGGAAACTGCCACTAGCAGAATCCGGGAAACGCTGCCTCAAAACCTTTTAGAAGAATTCAAGCTTATCCCTAAACAAGAAGCGGTTAAGCAAATCCATTTCCCTGTTCAGCTTGAAGCTCTTCAAATGGCACAATTCAGACTAAAGTTTGAAGAGCTTTTTTATATTCAGCTTAGGTTGCTAAAGCTAAAAATAACTCGCCTTGATAAGTTCAAAGGCTTTGTTTTTGATAATGCTGACCTGTTAAATGATTTCTATAAGAATCATCTGCCGTTCGATCTAACCAATGCTCAAAAGCGCGTAATCAAGGAGGTTTACAGAGACATGCGTTCGTCGAGTCAAATGAACCGTCTCTTACAAGGAGATGTGGGCAGCGGGAAAACCATCGTAGCCTTCATATGTATGCTTATAGCTGTAGGCGCCGGCAAACAGACCGCTATGATGGCCCCAACGGAAATATTAGCCATTCAGCATTATCAAGGGTTAAAAGACTATGCAAATAAAATGGGGTTAAGAATAGCGCTTCTTACCGGGTCAACGAAGACTGCTGAACGTAGAATAATTCATGATTATCTCAAGTCCGGGGAGTTGCATATTCTTGTCGGCACTCACGCCCTTATCGAAGACAAAGTGCAGTTTAAAGAACTGGGTTTAGCTGTGGTGGACGAGCAGCATCGCTTTGGAGTGGCTCAGCGTTCTAAGCTTTGGCAAAAGAATAAAAACATTTATCCGCATGTATTGGTAATGACCGCTACGCCCATCCCAAGAACGCTTGCCATGACCCTCTACGGTGATCTGGACATCTCCACCATAGACGAACTTCCTGCAGGCCGGAAGCCGATAAAAACCACACACAGCTATGATTCAAACCGGCTAAAGGTAAACGGGTTTATTAAAGATCAAATAAGTCAAGGCAGGCAGATTTATATTGTTTATCCACTTATAGAAGAATCAGAAAAGTTGGATCTAAAACATTTAATGGACGGATACGAAAGTGCTTGCCGTGCATTTCCCAATGTGCCGATCAGCATTGTACATGGCAAAATGAAATCAGAAGCCAAGGATTTTGAGATGAATCGTTTCGTAAAAGGCGAAACAAAAATAATGGTGGCAACCACGGTCATTGAAGTAGGGGTGAATGTGCCTAATGCTTCGGTAATGATCATTGAAAATGCAGAACGATTTGGCCTTGCGCAGCTACACCAGCTTCGTGGTAGGGTCGGCCGGGGAGCGGATCAATCTTATTGTGTACTTATATCAAGCTACAAATTGTCCAAAGAAGCCCGAGTACGCATTGAGACTATGGTTAGAACAAACAATGGTTTCGAGATAGCAGATACTGACCTTAAGTTAAGAGGCCCGGGAGACTTAATGGGTACGCAGCAAAGTGGTGCACTTGACCTATTGATTGCCGACTTGGGCAAAGACGGCAAAATCCTGCAAACCGCCAGGCAGGCAGCTCAAGCTCTTTTAACTGATGATCCGGATCTCGAAAAACCGGAAAACAAAAATGTACGACAGCAGATCGAGTCGATGAGAAAAACGGTGATCAACTGGAGCAGAATAAGTTAAGCTCACTTCATTTCGCAAGTCTTATTCAAAAGTTATCTTTGACATTTAGAACCTGAACTATCGAAATATAAATCTATGCGAAAAAAAATAGTAGCCGGCAACTGGAAGATGAATAATACGCTGGAAGAAGGACTTAAACTGACTTCGGAAATCGTAAATATGGTTAATGATGAAGTTAATGACGACGTAACTGTCGTATTAGCGCCCCCATTTATTCATCTTACCTCAGTTAAAAATAGCATAAATGGCGCTGAGAAAATCTATTTATCAGCCCAAAACTGTAATGAACATCCCTCCGGCGCTTATACCGGAGAAGTTTCCGCACCCATGCTGAATTCAATAGGTGTAGATTATGTAATACTTGGCCATAGTGAAAGAAGGGAATACTTTTCAGAAACAAATGCCCAATTGGCAAAGAAAGTAGATGCAGCTTTAGAGCATAACCTTATTCCTATTTTCTGCTGTGGTGAGTCACAGGCTATAAGAGAAAATGGCGATTTTGTAAGCTTCGTTTGTACCCAAATTAAAGAAAGCCTTTTCCATCTTTCAGAAAGTGACTTTTCAAAAATTGTGATTGCTTACGAACCTATTTGGGCAATTGGTACAGGATTAACCGCGAGCTCTGAACAAGCCCAGGAAATGCATGCCGCGTTAAGGGCATATATTGCAGATCAATATGGCTCAGAAGTAGCTGATAATACATCTATACTGTATGGTGGAAGTGCCAAGCCCGGCAATGCGCCAGAGCTTTTTGCATGTCCTGACGTGGATGGAGGACTTATAGGTGGGGCCAGCTTAAAATCACGTGACTTCGTGGATATCATAAAGTCCTACTAATGGCAGGCATTGATTTCCTGGCCGTTCAAATAAAATGCGCTGAAGACATTCGCGACATTATGATTGCCGAGCTTTCAGAATTGCAATACGATTCTATGATGGAAACACAAGAAGGCTTGGAAGCTTATATAGAGAAGGCTCTATTTAAAGAAGGTCAGTTGAAACAACTTATAGCAAAATATTCTCAGCAGTCGATTACTTATGAGGTACAACCGGTGGTTGCTCGGAATTGGAATGAAGAATGGGAAAAAAATTATGACCCTATTGTAGTAGAAGATCAGATCTATGTCCACGCCACTTTTCATGACGCCCAACCCACCTTTCCTTTTGAGATTGTCATAAATCCTAGAATGTCATTTGGTACGGGACACCACGCCACTACGTACCTAATGCTTAAAAATCAGTTGGACTTGGATCATAAAAAAAAACGAGTACTTGACGCGGGAACGGGTACCGGCATTTTGGCGGTAATGGCTGAGAAATTAGGAGCATCCGAAGTGATTGCTTATGATAATAACAGCTGGAGTATTGAGAACGCTCCTGAAAACCTGAGATTAAACCATTGCGAAAAGGTGCAAATTCAGGAAGGCACCATAAATACTTTGAACCTTAGTGGTACCTTTAATATCGTGCTTGCTAACATCAATAAGAATGTTTTACTCGATGAAATGGCATCATACTGTTCTTTTTTGGCGATGAATGGCTTTATGGTACTCAGTGGTTTTTATGAGGATGATGCAAGTGACATTGTGACCTCCGCTATACAATGCGGTTTGGTAGAAAAAAAGCGTATTACCAGGAACGACTGGTGCTCAATTGTATTTACAAAAATGAATTAATTGCAATCATCATTCTATTTTTTTCGTTATTACCATTCCGGTGTTTTCTAATGGAATTGGTTAATTCATTAATATTTAGGAATTTATCACGTTGATATTCAAATTCAGATCATATTTCATCATTTCATTCCTGCTGATTTTACTGCAGAGTGCAGCCTTTGGACAGTCTGCGGTAGTAGGATCGGATTCCTTGAAAACCCGATTAGATGCCTTGCGTTCTGAACAGACCTTAGTAATTCGGGACGATTTTCTATTTACATGGCCCAGGCTGGGGCCTGATTTTCAGGATAAGATCATGAAGAATGTCGCTACTATCATGAACATGCGATATAATTCAAAGAGCCTTTTGGATGATTACTTCCATTCCATAGCCTCCGCTAAGGACATAGAACGGATAGATGATAAGATGTTAACATCATACCTGAACGTAGCTGAAAAGATGATTGAAAATCATGATTCACGAGAAATTAGCACATTCCTGAAGGCAGCGGTGCAATTCTTTGAAAATGAGGCCCTTTACTATTCAACCTCCAATAAACTGTATGTATTAAATGATACCTACAGCTTTGAATATGTGGATGACCCAGTAATAGAAGAGGTAGTTGAAGAGCCGATTGAAGAAGTTGAGGAACAGGAGGAAGAAGAATGGTTTGACGACTGGGATGAAGAGGAACCCGATGAAGACTGGGATACCGAATGGGAAGAAGGGGAGGAGTACTATGAAGATGAGCCCGAACTTTCCGAAGAAGAATTACTAACACAAGCAATTACAGCTACAGGAGGGGCAAATTTACCTGTCGTAACCGGACCGGTTATTCAATTTTCTGCTGTGGACTTGAATTTTGTTACCGGGTATGACTCGGTTTTTTTGACCAATACCAGCGGCAGTTACATGATGATGACTCGCGAATTTGCAGGAAATGGCGGTAGGTTTGATTGGACAATGGCTGGTCTCAGTGCAGACTCTGTTTATGCAGATCTTTCAGAATATGGTCTTGACACCAGGAAAAGCGAATTAAAAGCTGAATCTGCTAAACTTACCTATCTGGGTAAGGTTGATGATAAAGTTGATGGGGTATTCCAGTACAAAAGTGTTGCTCACGATTCCACGAACGATGCAAGCTATCCAAGGTTCCAATCTTATTACAGCAATATCCCGGTAAAAGGGTTTGCCGATGGATTTTTATATCAGGGAGGATTTTCCATGAATGGCGCCAAGTTAAATAGCTCATCTCTTTTTGGAAAAAACTCGCTTATCGAAGTTCAGGGAGAAACCTCTAAACAATTTAAGGCCCGCGCAGAATTTTTTGAGTTTCAGGATTCGATAGTTACTGCCCTAAGAGCTTCTGCCGTTATCTATCAGGATAATGATTCCATTTATCACCCTGCTGTACGTATTAAGTATGATATGAACAGCAAAAATTTAACACTTCAAAAAGATAAAGGGGGGTTTAGAAATACGCCCTACACCTCGAGCTACTTTAACATAGACTTCACTGCGGATATTATTAGATGGGACATGCAGTCAGACAGCCTCGATGCATCTATATTGGCGGCTCGCACCATAGTACCGGCCTATTTTGAATCTTCTGATCATTATAACTATGAGGACTACACATCTTTGGGGGACAGGGTATATGATTTCAATCCGCTTGGCATTGTTGCTTACTACGCTGATAAAGAGGGGGTAGAACAATTCTATGTTACCGATCTGGCTAAATTCTATAAAAAGAAGGAAAGAATATTACGCGGAGCCATGGTATTTCTGGCGCAAAAAGGACTTATCGGCTATGATCCTAATGACGGTTTGGTGACCGTTAAAGAAAAAACGAAGCACTTGTTTAACGCTAAAAGAGGACGTAAAGACTTTGATAATATAATTATCAAGTCAGTTACCGCAGAAAAGCCAAATGCCACTATAAACTTTAAAGAAAGATATATGACGGTACGCGGCGTAGAGAGCTTTAAGATAAGCGACTCCTTAAATGTAACAATAGAACCTGATAGCAGTGAGATAACCCTGATGAAAAACCGTGATTTCAAATTTGATGGTAAAGTATATGCCGGAAACTTTGAATACATAGGCCATGATTTTACCTTCAAGTACGACAGCTTCCTCATTTATCTAAACCAGATTGATTCAATAGAATTTTTCGTAAAAGAGGAAAATAGCCGGGGTACGGGGGGAACCAGGAAAATCAACAATGCATTGGTGTCAACCGATTCTATTCAATCAACAGGGAGCAGAGCAAGTAATATTCAAGGTGGCTCAGGCACACTTTTTATAAATAAACCGGGTAATAAGTCCAGTAAGAAAAAATATCTAAACTACCCTAGCTTCACATCCGAAAAAGGTCAGGTGGCTTATTTTGATCGGTCGGAAATCCTGGGAGGCGTCTATGACAGATCACTATATTTCCTTATTCCACCATTTAACCTGGACAGTTTAGATGGCTCTGATCCGGCGGCCATCGGTTTTGAAGGTACGTTCAACTCCAGTGGCATGTTCCCTGCTTTTAAAGAAACCTTGCGTATTCAACCCGACTATTCGTTAGGTTTTCAACACGAAATACCTGCTGACGGCTATACACTTTATGAGGGGGAAGGGAAGCTCTACAGTACGCTTAGTATGGATAGCCGTGGGCTGCGCGCCGACGGAAAAATTGATTTTCTTACCAGTTCGCTTGAATCCAAGGACTTTATCTTCTACCCCGACTCCGTAACTGGCAGCGGCGACGTTTTTTATATGAAAGAGGACGAATACAATGGTGTACTTTTTCCTCAGGCGACACTCAAAAACTATGAAATGAAGTGGTTGCCAAAGAAAGACAGTATGTACGTTAAAAATGTAGAAGACCCTATACAGTTTTACAATGAAACGGCATCGCTTGATGGTACTGCAATTATAACAAACAGCGGTGTTTTTGGCTCCGGGCTACTGGCTACAAGGGGCTCCGAATCCAAGTCTGATGAGATATCACTAGGCCAGAGTGAATTCTCTGCCAGGAATGCCCAGTTCGACCTGAAATCCAGCAATCCGGAGAAAGCCGCCCTCTACGGTGATGATGTAAGACTAAAATTCAATTTGGATGAAAACTACGCACTGATAAGTCCTGAAGTTGAGGGAGAAGCCGCCATAGAGTTCCCCTATGCTCAGTTTAAAACATCAATTACGGAAGCTCGCTGGGATCTTGAGGAAGAAAAAATAACAATGACCAAGCCTGAAGATGTATCCATCGAGAGCTCCTATTTTTATACCACCCGAGAAGATCTTGACTCACTGCGCTTTAACGCTACCAAGGCAGAATATGACATAAATACATTAGAACTGAAAGTGAGCGGTATACCATATATCATTGTAGCCGATGCCAAAATAACCCCTGAAAATAACGAAGTACTGATTCTGGAGAACTCGAAAATTGGTCAACTTTCCAATACCACGATTATTCTGGATACACTTAACGGCTACCATAGGCTTACTGAAGGAGCCATTGAAATAAAATCAAGAAATGAGTTTTCGGGTTATGCCACTTATCAATTTGTAAATGCCCTGAATGATACCATACCCATAAAAATGGAGGATTTCCGCCTTGAAGAGATATATGCTGAAGACGCAAGAAAAAAAGATCTGCCGGAAAAACACACCGTAGCCAATGGATCGGTCAGTGAGCTTGAGAATGTACTGGTTTCTCCAGGGATCTTCTACAAGGGCGACCTGATTTTATATGCTCATAAGCCTGCCATGGAACTGGCCGGCTATGTGAAGCTCGACCTCAAAGAACCAGGTTATAATACCTGGATCAAACATAGCAGTAGCGCAGACCAACATGAAGTGGTGATTGATTATGACAATTCTACCACGGAAGAAGGGCGAAAGCTTGAAGCAGGCCTGCACTTTTCATCCGGAGACAATAGCCTTTATCATTCTTTTATAACAGAAAAGTTCACACCTGATGATGAAGACTTCTTCACACCGTCAGGAGTATTATTCTATGATAAGGAAACCACGGAATTCGTGATAGAAGATTCTCTTAAGGCTTCAGGAAAGTCATTTGCAGGCAAGATCTTTAGATACAACCAAAATACATCTGAGTTAAAATTTGAAGGACCAGTTACTTTTGTTCCGGCAAGTAAAGATGTTGAGATTGGCGCCTCGGCATTGGGTCAGGCTAATATTAACGAGGTAAGTTATAAGCTAAATACATTATTTTCTATTTCGTTTAAGCCCGTTCCAACAGCCGCTTTCGATGCCATGGCCATTGATATACTGGATGTAGTAAACAACCTAGGCGCCCCGGAAGGGTTAGGCGATCCCACAGAACTGCTTTACAAGCTGGCAGATATCTCAGGTGAACGTGCCGCTCGAGAATATGAAAAGCAATCTTTGGAGGCCTATGTGCCGCTGGCCGGATTTACTAAAGAAATGTCTGCCTCCATGGTATTCGCCGATGTAAATATGGAATGGTCAGCTGACTATAATGCTTTTTATAACAATGGAAAGCTCGGCATGTCTAACGTACAACGCACAGACATTAACGGAGCATTCGATGGGTTTCTTGAAGCCAAAAGAAATGAAGCGGGTGGGGCCATTTTTAATCTCTTTCTCAAGGCTTCTGCAGACTCATGGTACTATTTCAGTTATGAAGATAACCGTTTGCTGATCTTTTCATCCAATAATGCATTTAATACCATAATTAGTAAAAAGAGTAACGGCGCTAAGGCAAAAATTGGAGAATTGGTTTTTGCCCCTGCAGACCGGGCAGAGACTTTGAACTTTATTAATAGATTTAGACTTCAATATTATGGTATTGAAGATCCTTATCAACTTGATTCCAGCGTAGAGGAGGAAGAATTGGACAATACCGAAGAAGAAACAGATGATGATGATGGGTTTGACGATGACGATGATGGATTCTAAGTTTTCTAAACTTTCTTAATTCCTTATATTTGCAGGCTCGCACCTAATTAAAATAAGAGTCAATTAGGTTCATATTTAACTTAAATGCCATAGTATGACAGTATTATTCATTGCCCTTGGACTTATCATAGCTTACTTTATGGGTTCTATTCCTACAGCTATTTGGTTCGGAAGAGCAGTTTATAATACGGATGTCAGACAGCATGGAAGTGGAAATCCAGGAGCCACTAATACTTTTCGTGTTTTAGGAACAAGGGCCGGAACTATTGTTATGCTGGGAGACATTATTAAAGGTTTGCTGGCTACTTCAATAGCTACTCTGTTGATGCACGGAAATATCATCACCCCGGCTAACCTGGTTACCTATAAGCTCATTTTTGGCGTGGTAGCTGTAGTAGGTCATATTTTTTCGGCATTTCTAAATTTCAAAGGAGGTAAAGGAGTGGCTACATTATTGGGAATGATGATAGCGATTCACTATGAAGTGGCCATTGTTTGTATACTAGTGTTCCTCATTTCTCTCCTTATCACGAAATATGTTTCGCTGTCCTCAATCATAGGGGCGCTCTCTTTTCCATGTATGCTGGTTTTCATTCCGCGATTTAAAACGAGTGAGCCTCTACTTATCATTTTTGGGTTTTTTCTTTTTGTAGTTATTGTTTGGACACATAACAAGAATATTAAGCGCCTACTCTCGGGAGATGAAAACAAAACACATCTTATAAAGCGTAAGAATTAATTTTATAGTTTCTACAGGCCGTTTATCCCTATTTCAGTCTGATAATGTAAATATCAGTCTCTTTCGCGTTGAGTGACGTTTGAAAAACTAATCACTCAGAGCCCACCTATTTCTTACTTAAACCTATTTATTATGTTATCTAAACGACTATTTAATTTCGTTTTTCTGGTAGGCTTATGTGCTTTCATGAGCGCTAATGTTTTGGGCCAGGGAATTACACTACCAAGGACTAGCGGAGCAGCTACAGTATCGCAGACTGTTGGAATTAGTACTATCACCATAAACTACTCAAGGCCAAATGTAGTAAGCCAGCAAGGCCAGGACCGAACTGACCAAATATGGGGTTCTGTTGTACCCTACGGTTACAACAATCTAGGCTTTGGTACGGCCACCGAGGCTCCCTGGAGAGCAGGGGCTAACGAGAATACGACTATTGAATTTTCTAATGATGTTAAAGTCGAGGGGCAGACCCTTGCAGCCGGCTTGTACGGCCTTCATTATGCCGTGTTTGAAGATGGTAAAGCCACAGTTATCTTCTCTAATAAAACTACTGCGTGGGGTAGTTATTTTTACGATAAAAAAGATGATGCTTTACGTGTAGACATACAATCAGAAGGATTTACACAGACAAATGTTCTGACCTATCATTTTGTAGAGGTAGGAACTTCTGAAGCCATTTTAGCCCTTGACTGGGAGAAAAAACGAATCCCCGTAAAGTTCGAATTTGATACTCCTGAACTGGTTTACCAAAATATTAAACTTGAATTGGAAACCAACCCAGGTTTCCAGCTTACTAGCTGGACCGCCGCGGCCAATTACCTGGTTCAAAACAACATTCATCTTGATGATGCCTTGACCTGGGCCAGCGCCGCAGTAGAAGGACAGTTCTTTAGTCAAAAAAACTTCAATACGCTTTCTACAAAGTCGGCTGTACTTAACGCAATGGGCAAGACAGATGAAGCTATTGCGGTCATGGATGAGGCCCTGGCTGACCCTTCGGCTACTATAAATAACTATTATGGGTATGGCCGTCAACTGATTGCTGCTAAAAAAGTAGATAAAGCAATGGAAGTATTTAAAAAAGCAAATAAAAAATGGGGTGATCACTGGCTCGCTCCACATGGCTTGGCTCGTGTTTATTCAGCATCAGGAGATTACGCGAAGGCATTAAAATACGAGAAAACAGCTCATACTAAAGCTCCTGAAACAAGTAAGCCTTTTTTGGAAGGTTACTTGAAGTCATTAGAAGAGGGGAAAGACTTTAATTAGTCTCTAGCGCTCCTATCATTTCTAAAATATCATCCAAGTGTTCCCGACTGTTACTAAGTCGGGGCACTTTGTTTTGTCCACCTAATTTCCCCCGTTTTTTCATCCAACGATAGAATGTGCCTTCCACGACAGAATGTACGATGGGTGGTTTCAAAGCCATATCCTTATAACGTTTGGCATCATAGTCGGAATTAATTTCACGTAACTTCTCGTCCAATGCACGTTTAAAATCATCAAGATTTGACGGCTGGCGCTTAAATTCTACAATCCACTCATGACCTCCGGTACTATCAGTTGCGAAGTAAACCGGCGCTGCGGTAAAATTATCGATTATAGCATTGGTTTTTTTGCAGGCTTCAGTGATAGCAGTTTCGGCATTTTCTATGATCATTTCTTCACCAAAAGCATTTATGAAGTGCTTGGTTCGGCCACTGATCTTTATTCGGTAAGGGTCCGTTGATGTAAATTTTATAGTATCGCCAATATTATACCGCCATAATCCTGAGTTTGTAGAAATAATCATGGCATAATTTTTACCGATTTCTACCTCATCCAGTCCAATGGTATCCGGATTCTCATCTTCAATATGTTCAAATGGAACGAACTCGTAAAAAATGCCGTAGTCAAGCATTAACAAGAGTTCCTCTGAGTCCTTTTGATCCTGAATTCCAAAGAAGCCTTCAGAAGCATTATAAGTTTCACAATACCTCATAGTATTGGATGGAATCAGCTGCTTAAACAACTCGCGATAGGGTGTAAATGCGACAGCTCCATGAAAAAATACTTCAAGATTCGGCCATACTTCCAGAACGGAACCAATTCCCTTTAACTCCATAATCCGCTGAAGTAATAATATGGTCCAGGTAGGAACGCCTGAAAGACTAGTCACATTGTCCTCGGCGGTAATACTCGCCATCTTCTCTATCTTCTCTTCCCACTTATCCATTAGCGCAACTTCAAGGCTTGGCGTACGGATAACCTGTGCCCAAAAAGGCAGATTTTGCATGATCACAGCAGAAACGTCTCCATAGTAAGAATCCGCATTCTGATCGAATTCATTGATCTGATGGCTCCCTCCAATGGCCAAGCCCTTACCGGAAAACATGCGACTGTCGGGGTAATTGTTCACGTAAATAGAAATAAGGTCCTTGCCTCCCTTGAAGTGACAATCCTCCAGAGCTTCAGTGGAAACCGGAATAAACTTACTCCGTGCATTGGTAGTACCGGATGACTTAGCAAACCAGGAAATGTTAGAAGGCCAGAGCACGTTCTGATCGCCCTTCATTATTCGCTCTATATATGGAAAAAGTTGCTCATAAGACTGAACAGGTACATTATTTTTAAAATCCTGATATGAATTTAAACCAGCGAAATTATGAGCTCTACCGAACTCGGTTTTCTTAGCTTTTAATATCAGATCCTTAAGCAACTCTTCCTGAACCTCATTAGGATACTTCATGAAAAGTTCGATATCATGTATCCTTTTTTTCATTACCCAGGTTAGTATAGAGTTTAAAATATCCATTGTTTAAGTATACACTTTAGACTGTTAAAATACTAAAGTGAAGGGAGGTAGCGCATAAAAACAAGTTTAAAAAATAATGTGAGTTAATAAATCTCACTGGTAACAAGTACTTATATTAGAAGCAGGCAACGATAACCGGCATGAAACCAAAATGCGTGATATTTGATTGTGATGGAGTACTTGTTGATAGCGTAGATCTATCCATAAAAGTACTTGTTAAGATGGCCCGGGCTCAAGGTTTGGATTTAAAATATAACTTCGCTTTCGAGCGTTTTGGTGGAAGTTCACTACGCAGTTCGTTCGATTATATCGAAGAACAGACTGGAAAATCTCTGCCAAAATCCTCTGAAGATCAATACCGCAAAAAGACATATGAGATTTTCAAAAAAGAGTTAAAAGCCATTGATGGCGTCCACGAGGCGCTGAAGCGACTGCATATTCCATTTTGTATAGCCTCAGGCGGCCCACCTGAAAAAATCAAACTAAACCTGACACTCACAAATTTGATCAGCTACTTTGAGGGTAGGATATTCAGCTCTTATGAAATAAACAGCTGGAAGCCAGATCCGGGAATATTTTCACATGCCGCTGAAAAAATGGGCTTCCGCGCTGTTGAATGCCTGGTAATAGAAGACAGTATAGATGGAGTGAACGCAGCCATGTCTGGCGGTTTTCAAGTTTTTGGATATGTTCCGTCTAGAGAAAGAAACAACCTTAGTTCATTTGACATTAAGCTGTTTCACAAGATGAGTCGGCTTCCAGACCTTATTCTTGAAACGGAATAATCTAAATCTTCCGTTTCAACTCAAAATGCTGACCCAGGTAAACCCTTCTTACCTGCTCATCAGCAGCCAGATCCTCTGCCGTACCCGCCTTAAGCAGTTTTCCTTCAAACATGAGGTAGGCACGATCTGTAATTGACAAGGTTTCGTTCACGTTGTGGTCAGTAATTAGTATCCCAATATTCTTTTCCTTTAGCTTGGCCACGATACTCTGAATTTCCTCCACGGCAATTGGGTCTACTCCGGCGAAAGGCTCATCCAGCAGAACAAAATTTGGATCTACGGCCAAAGCACGTGCAATCTCCGTTCTTCTTCTCTCACCTCCTGATAGCACCATCCCCAAATTTTTTCGTACATGCGTTAGGCTGAATTCCTCGAGGAGCGCTTCCGTCTTTTCCTTCATCTGCTTCTTGGACATTTTTCGCATCTCCAAAACAGCCATTATGTTTTCCTCCACGGTCAGCTTCCTAAAGACCGATGCTTCCTGTGCCAGATATCCAATGCCCAACTTAGCTCGGCGATACATTGGTAAATCGGTAATGTTTTCTTCATCCAAAAAGATCTCTCCTTCATTTGGCTTAATAAGCCCTACTATCATGTAAAAAGTAGTAGTCTTACCAGCGCCGTTAGGCCCAAGCAGACCAACGATTTCGCCCTGTGAAACGATAACGGATACATGATCAACCACCGTACGTTTTTTATATTTTTTAACAAGCTCCTCTGCTCTTAAAATCATCCTTAATACTATCTAATCAAATTTTAAATCCTTAACCGTGAGCTGGATTGACCTTACTCCTCTAAATTCATTCTCTTCAATAGAGAAAGCTATTTTAAATTCGTTTTTGCTTTGTAGTAACTCCTGATAGTGAACCATGTTAAAAGCAATACTATCGTATTTACTACTTCCTCCTATCTGAGTCACACTGAATTTTAGGTGTTTATCCTTAATAACCTTAACCCCTCCAACTATTTTGCAGTTCTCAGCAGCAAAAACCGGGCGAAGATTCTCAGGGCCATAAGGCTGCATACGATTTAGCACTTTCACAAAGTTGGGTGTGATGAGATCAAGATCCAACGAGGCATCAATTTCAATCTTGGGAATGAGTAATTCATCAGGAATAGAATTTGAAACCACTTCTTCAAAGCGTTGCTTAAAGCTTTCTATTTGTGCAAGTTCCATAGTTAGACCCGCAGCATATTTATGCCCGCCGAATTGAGTAAGCAGCTCGGCACACTCTTCAATAGCGTTATGTACGTCGAATCCAGGTACGGAGCGAGCAGAACCAGTTGCCTTACCATTTGATTCGGTTAAAATTATAGTCGGTCTGTGATACGTTTCGATGCACCTGGAGGCTACTATTCCGATAACTCCTTTGTGCCAATCTTCTTTAAAAAGAACAGTGGTTTTAGCGCTAGTAAGTTGCTGGTCGCTGGCTATCATTTCAAGCGCCTGACTCGTTATTTTGGTATCTACATCCCTACGTTTGTTGTTTTTGATATTGAGCTTCTCACCGAAATGATAGGCTTCTTCTTCTGATTCCGCTAAAAGCAGGTTAACTGCCATTTTTGCATGGGATATTCTACCGGCGGCATTGATCCTAGGCGCTAAACCGAATACAATCCCTTCGATACTGGCATTCTTAATAATACCTGCCAGATTCATTAGCGCTCTAAGCCCTGGACGAGCCGATGCATTCAATCTTTCTATTCCAATGAATGCCAAGATCCTATTTTCTCCGGTTATGGGTACTATGTCCGACGCAATACTTACCGCTACCAGATCGAGGTATTGAAATGGATCGATGGATAAATCATTATGCTGGATAATGGCCTGTACAAACTTGAAGCCGATGCCACAGCCGGGTAATTCTTTGAAAGGATAATCACAATCATCACGCTTAGGGTCCAGTACCGCTATGGCAGGAGGGAGAATACTTCCCGGGCGATGATGGTCACATATTATAAAGTCGACACCATTTTCTTCGGCATAAATTACCAGATCTACTGAACGAATGCCGCAGTCGAGGGATACAATTAGTGAATAGTTGTTTTCAATGGCCCAATCTACTCCTTGCTTTGAAACGCCGTATCCTTCAGAATATCGGTCCGGAATATAAAAATCACAATTCGGATAAAAGGAGTCTAGGAAGCCAAAAAAGAGTGCGACGGATGTGGTACCGTCCACATCATAGTCGCCGTATACAAGTATCCTCTCATCGTTTGTCAAGGCCTCAGTTATTCTTGCCACGGCTTTTTGCATATCCCTCATTAAAAAAGGGCTATGGAGTGCGGATAGGGACGGATTAAAAAATTCTCTGGCTGTATCGTAGTCCAGTATCCCTCTTTGTGCGAGGATGGTTGCAGTTGGTTGAGATACGTTTATACCCTGGCTTAGTCGTTCTACCAGATTATTATCTGGTACAGCTTTATAAACCCATCTTTTTTCTCCCATTTCAAAAAGCTCGTCACAAAAAAAGCAGCACAAATGTACTGCTTTCTACTTGCAATAAATTATAGATAATTCTCAATCGCCGGTATCTTCGGCTACTACATTTTCTAAAACTTCTTTCAATTCTACACGAGTTCCATCTTTGTAAGAAACTATCCAGGCGTCCTTAACGCCCATTTCACGCAAATATTTTTTGAAAGTATCTGCTTCCCAATAATCTCTGAATTGGCCCAAGGTAATTTTCTGAGTATCCCCGTCATTTTCACCGCCAAAATTCTCATTATTTTCGAAATATTTAGAGAGGTCCTTGTTTCTAAATGCACCAATTTGAACCTTGAAAACCACACCATCTACCATAACGCCGCCACTGGTTGCTACAGGCTTAGGACTGGACGTAGCCTCGCGCAATTGATTCTTTGCCGAAGACAGGTCGGACCTTAATTTAGACAGATCATCCTGGAGCTCGCTTATTTTAGCATCTTTATCGTTCATTCTTGACTGAAGTTGGGAATTTTCAGATTTAAGACTGCTTAGTTGCCCTGACATAGCCTGGCTATCTTCTACCAGGGTTTTTAGCTCTTCCGGATTCTTAGCGTAAGTTTTCGCCTTTTTTTTCCATTCCTTTTTTTCAGCTTTAGACAGCTGAGCATAGGAGTTAACGGAGAATAAAGCCACCAAAACAAATGCAACAAGTGCTGTTAATTTTTTCATGAGTATAATGTTAAAAAATGGACCGTATTTGCCTTTACAAATACTTGATTATGTTTGTTTTTTTGGATATATAAATCGCTGAAATATAGGCAATAAATTCAAATAATTAAAAGTTAACTCCTTAGACTACCTACCATATCGGCAGGCACTACCCATTTTTCAAATTCCTCCTCAGTTACAAAACCTGAGTTTAAAGCCTCTTCTTTTAATGTTGTCCCGTTTTCATGCGCTGTTTTGGCTATTTTGGCGGCCTTTTCATAGCCGATATGCGTATTTAATGCCGTAACAAGCATTAGGCTCTTGTTTAAATTACTTTCAAGGTTTTTGTAATTTGGTTCTATGCCCACAGCACAGTGGTCGGTAAAAGAAACACAAGCGTCTCCAAGAAGCCGCGCAGATTGTAGGAAATTGTAGGCCATAACCGGTTTGAATACATTCAACTCATAATGGCCCTGGGCACCGCCAACCGTAATAGCCATATCATTACCCATAACTTGTGCACAAACCATTGTCATTGCTTCACACTGTGTTGGATTGACTTTACCCGGCATAATGGATGAACCTGGTTCATTGGCAGGAATATTGATTTCCCCAATTCCCGCCCTTGGTCCTGAGGCTAATAATCTTATATCATTAGCTATCTTATTTAAAGAAACGGCCAATTGTTTCAAAGCGCCATGAGATTCTACGATAGCATCATGTGCTGCCAGCGCCTCGAACTTGTTTTCAGCAGATTTGAACGGCAGACCTGTGAACTCCGCAATCTTACCAGCCACATGTTCAGCATATCCCTCAGGAGTATTAATGCCTGTTCCAACCGCAGTCCCGCCCAGCGCTAACTCCCTCAAATGGTCCAGCGTATTCTTCAAGGCTTTTAATCCATGATCGAGCTGAGATACATAACCGGAAAATTCCTGACCGAGGGTAAGTGGAGTAGCATCCATAAGATGAGTACGCCCTATTTTTACCACATCCATAAACTCTTTTGACTTACTTGCCAGTACATCTCTAAGCTTCTGTACTCCGGGAATAGTATTTTCAACTACCATCTTGTAGCAGGCAATATGCATTCCTGTAGGGTAGGTATCATTTGAAGATTGTGATTTATTAACGTCGTCATTAGGATGGATCAAACGACTACCTTCGCCAAGAGTATTCCCTGCTATGACATGCGCACGATTGGCAACCACTTCATTTACATTCATATTTGATTGGGTACCCGAACCCGTTTGCCACACCACTAAGGGAAACTGATCATCGAGTTTACCTTCAAGAATTTCTTCACATACCTGTGAAATAAGGTCACGCTTTTCTTCTGAAAGCACTCCCAATGCATGGTTCGTATGAGCCGCTGCTTTTTTAAGATAAGCAAATCCGTAAACCACTTCTAAAGGCATACTGGCAGGGGCTCCTATCTTGAAATTGTTACGCGATCTTTCAGTTTGTGCACCCCAGTACCTATTAACAGGTACGTGCACATCTCCCATGGTATCTTTTTCTATTCTATAGTTCATTTTAAGCCGTTTATTTCGAGTCACTAAATTAACCCAGAATGAACAAAATGAACCTTTCAGGACGACATTAAAAAGAGGACTTTAGTCAGTTTCTATTCCATCAACCCCAATCCGTCTTCATCTTCCTCTCTTTTATCTACCATTTCGATATTTACCTCTCGATTTAGTTGTTCTTCTTTACGTTGGCCCAGAGCAGGTGCTATCCCAAGTCCAACGGACGCTATTATTAAAATGATTGTAAAGCCAATTAGGCGTATTATTTTCTTTATTCTATCCACAGATTAATAGGTTTGATTGATCAGCCGTATATTTGACAGCTCTTAGACAGGCCGATTATTTGAATTTGATACAGGTCACATTGAATGACCCACTGATATTGATCAGGATAGAGCGTACGGATCTACCGGCTTCTGTACGTACGCCAGGTAGTTAAACCCTCTGAATAGTTCGATTTTTTGAAGTTGATGCAAGGTTGTTTTTAATGATAATTCCATCAACTGACTATGATGCCGTTCCAGTGCATGATGCTGTGGATTATCAAACCAAAAGTGATGTTGTCCGCTGTTTTCGGCTAGAAATGAGAAATAGTTAAGGCACTTAGCACTCTTAAATACTTCCGCTGAGCCCAGAAGTTCAATATCCGAACGATAAGGTACTTTATCACCTAACTGAGTCGTGAACCCACCAGTTAAGGTAACCGCTATTAAAAGTACATTGAATATGTGCCTTAGTCCTGAGATCATACTATTCCATTGGATACGCGAAAGGTAGCAATAGGTTTTAATAATAAGAAAAGCTATAAAAAAGACTTACTACATTTTCCTAACTCGGATTTCCACCCTGTTATTTGAGATTTGTTAATTGGTGATTGCATCATTTAGGATGTCTTCATCCACTCAAACATCCGATAGTGTTCTCCGTCCATACCCAGAGCAGTGTACACTTTCTGCGCCCGAACATTATCCTTTTCCACATATAAACGGATGCCCTTATAGTCTTCATTGGTCTCTACCAAATTCTGGATATATTCGTAGAGCAGCCTAAAAACTTTTTGTCCTCTATATTCTGGTAAAACATAAACGGATTGAATCCAAAGCACAGTACCGTTACGCCATTCGCTCCACTCATACGTTATTAAAAGGCAGCCCGCTACTTTATCACCGTCAACAGCTACGTAGTAGATCCCTTTATTTCGGTCTTCGAAAATGGCCCTACTTCCAGGCATTAGCTTTTCTTCAGTCAACACCAGATCTTCCGTTTCCTGTGCCATTCGTATTTGGAAATCAACAATAGATGAGGCCTCCTCTGGTTTTGCTTCTCGGATTTGGATCATGGGTTTAAAGATATAGCTAAATGGCCAAGTATTCGCCCCACTCCAGCTCATTAGAAAGATCCAAGGAATTAAATCCCAGGTGTATACTCTTCTATTTATTGTTAGTTGTTTTTGATTCATGAAGAAGAAGTGGCTGAATTCTACCCCGTCATACAGCTTTAACTTTTCCTTTTAAGCTAAAAAAGGAATATTTACCTGCTCTTCACACATTTATACATCTTGATCTACGGCTTTCTCATACTACTAGTAATCCTTGCCTACCTGATACTTAGGCAGAAAAAGAGAACATCCCCAGACAAGATCCATCCACAAACACCTCACAAGTGGAAAGGGATCCTAGAACAAAAAGTTCTTTTTTATCAAAACCTGGATGACGCCAAGAAAGCACAGTTTGAGTCAGACATTTACAATTTCCTGAGTCACGTACGAATTACCGGAGTACAAGTCGAAGTTACACTTGAAGACAGATTACTTGTAGCTAGTAGCGCTGTCATCCCTCTTTTTGGTTTTCCCACCTGGAGCTACAAGCATCTGGATGAAGTGCTTTTATACCCCAGTTCATTTGATAGAAACTTCAATATTGGGAGTAATGAAGAGATCATTACTGGAATGGTAGGGAGCGGCGCCATGGAAGGCAAAATGATCTTGTCAAAGCCCTCGCTACATGCAGGTTTTGATATCTCGAATGATAAACGAAACGTGGGTATCCACGAATTTGTACATCTTTTCGATAAAGAGAATGGTGAAATTGATGGTATTCCTCCGGGTTATGAGCATAAAGAATATTCACTCCCCTGGATCGATTTCATTCATCACAAGGCGAAACAAATTACCTCGAACAGGTCTGACATTGACGGTTATGCTACTACAAATCGCCAAGAGTTTTTTGCAGTAGCAAGTGAGTACTTTTTTGAACGGCCACATCTTTTGAAGAAAAAGCATCCTAAGCTATACGACCATTTGGCACAAACCTTCCGACAAGATGTGACCGAAGTTCTGGACTCCGCTCCTCCACCAAAAAAAGAGGTTGGCCGAAATGACCCCTGTCCTTGTGGTAGCGGGCACAAGTATAAAAAGTGCTGCCTGGAGTAGTATCCAATACATCCTAGTGTTCGTGAATAGTACATCATAAGATGCCTTTGAGAGACCAAAATTTAGACTATCCGGAACATATCCTTTAGCCCGATAATCACTTTTGGAATGAATTTACTATCGCGAACTCAACAACTTCTTTTGGTACTTTCCCTGAACCAGATCGACCACGACAAGAATGAAGATCACAAAATAAAACGTGGTTTTACTCATGGGTGTAATTGGATTCCCAAATATTTCCAGATGCGCCAGATGTCCCCCTTCGGATAGTAACATAACACCCACCAGGAATAGGATAAAAAGCCCTAATATCTCGTAAAGCCTGTTCTTAGCCAGGAATTTAGATACACCATCAGAAAGCCAAATCATCAAGATGCCACTGATAATTATAGCGCTGGCCATTACCCAAAATACATCACTTAGCGCCATAGCGCTTAATATAGAATCGAATGAAAATATCAGGTTCATAAGCACGATCATCATAATTACCTTATTGACAGATGTTTGTTGCTGCTGATTTTCTTCATTTTCATCGAAGTAGACCAAATGCCAGATCTCCTTCACAGCGGTGTATAAGATAAACGCCCCACCAAACAACACAATAAGTGCGTGTACATTTACAGAGCCATGTAGAATACCGTCTATATTCATGTTGAAAATCGGGTCCTGAAAATATTCTATCACATTGATAAGTACGAAAAGTAAGACTATACGCAGAACAATGGCTATAGCAATTCCTAGGGTTCTCACTCTTTTCTGCTGATCCAAAGGCGCTCTTTTAGATTCTAGAGAGATGTAGAGAAGGTTATCAAATCCTAATACAGCTTGTAGGAGGATTAGCATTAGTAGTGTGAAGATGTTTTCAAGCATTGAGATTTGGTTTAATTATCAAAGATAGTGATGATATGTTTCAATTAGACATACTGAGTTTCTCCGACCATTCTAGCCCATTAGGAATATCCAGAGAATTAAATTCAAGGTGTATCACCCTTCTATTCTTATTGTTAGTCGTTTTTGATGATGCATGAATAAGAAGTGGTTTCATCAGCTGAATTCCGCCAGAATCAACTTCACAGACAGTAGAAACACTACTCTCAGTTATGAGCCCAATTTGCTCATCGCTTAGCTTCTTTTTATGTGAACCTGGCAGAACTTTTAGAGCCCCGTTTTCACTAGTAGTGTCATCAAGATGAACTCGGACGGTAACGGTTTTAGATAAAATATTCTCAGGTGGGCATACTCCATAAAACTCTCCCTTTTTTGTCCAGCCTTTAAAACCTTCGGTATCGATTTTTTTCTTGACATTTATCGTGGTGTCTTGATGCCAGGTTACATACCAATTTGACTGAGCAGGTTTATCGAAAAAAATAGCTTTTGTGAGAAATAGATCTTTATCTATGTTCGAGAGAATAGTCTTCAAATTTTTATTGAACACGAGTCTCGCTAAGTCAGGGAGCTCATTAAACAAATTCCTTATGGCATAAATTGCTCCATCATAATTCGGTCGTTTTGTCCTATGATGATGTAGTATGGAACCTATCTTACCAATTTCCCTCCTGGTATACACATGATTAGCAATAACAAAGCCCTCCGCTTCCAAACGTTTATCAAAATTCCTGATATGGTTTTCATTAAGTTCTGTTTGATATTGGTCAATCGCATGATTCAATCGCTCCTTAATTCTTGACCTTAACCTTGGTGGTGAAATGACTTTTATACTATCCCCAAAACCTAAAATCTCTCTTTCGAGTTCAAAATTTGGTTGAACGTAAATAGATATGATGATTCCCTGATCATTTTTCTCAATTAATTGCTGACTTTGATGTATAGGTTTGGTCAATACATAAGGAGCATTTAAACGATCGATAAACAATCTCACTTCCTGAGGTTCTTCTCCGGTATTCACGCTTACGCCTATTATATCCTTGAAAAAAGTTGCAATCTGATGATCTTCAAATTCAGTCACTTTTTCTGAAGTTTCGTTTATGGACTCAATCCTGTCCAACGCAAGCAAGAGAAATGGCACTGATGGTTTCTTTTTGCCAAGAACAAACCACCTGTTTCTGAATTCTTTTAAAAGTGCCGGATGAAAAATGAATTTGTCTGACTTTCTCGCCTTAAAAGATTGGTAGGTAATCTCGATACATTTTTTTTCAATGATGGCTTTGTATATCGGGTCAATGTGACCCAAACCTTTCAGACTGTCATTCTTTTCTAGATCGATGACAGGGCGTTCCTTGGTTTTAGAAACGTGGATCTTGTCTTCCAATTTTTGAACCATACCACTTAGCTCCTGGAAATGACTAAATCCCTTGAACTGTTTTAGAATATCTACTACTTCGGTCAGTTTACCAAGGTCTTGATCTGTAAGCGGAATATTAGTGATCGAGTAATCGGGATCCTCGTAAGTGTAATACTTCTTTTCTTTTACAACAATAGGCGCATGATAACCCAACTTATCACTGCGCATTATTTGAAGATCCATCTGCAGTGTTCTCCTACTTACGCCTTTATCTATTCCTTCGTATTCATATAATGCTTCAGAGCAAGCTTCTATCAGATCCTCAAGTGTCCATTGACGGTACCTGTTTCTAAGACAGTTATCAATAGTTTTATATCGAATTAACGCGTTTCTATTTACTGGCATAGCTATTTCACCTCTCCTAAATCCTCTCCTTTAGGAGAGGACTTGCTCTCTACTCCTGAAGGAGGAGGGTTGGAGGTTAGGTATTTACTTATCTTTTCCAAAACAATCTTGATATCCTCCTCTATAGCCTTATTGTGAAATCGGATAACTTCAAAACCTAATTCTTCCAACTCAAAAGTCCTCCCCGAATCATACTCCGCCTGCTCAGTTTCACTGTGATATTCTCCGTCTAGTTCTACTACTAGGCTGAATTCATGACAATAGAAATCCACGATGAAGTCTTTCAATGGATGTTGCCTTCTAAACTTAATCCTGTCCAATTTTCTATTTCTCAATTCATTCCATAACATCTTTTCGGCCTTTGTTTGATTGGACCGATTTTTCCGAGCATGCTGGAATAAGTCACCTGAAGCTCCTTTATGTAGATTTTCATTCATCAATTTAGGTATTTCACCTCACCTCAATCCTCTCCTTCAGGAGAGGACTTACATGCGCCCTTCTCCTTGAGGAGAAGGGCTGGGGTTGAGGTGCTTTTTAAACAATTTCACCAAAAAAACTAAAATATCTTCCACTACGCAAAAAGATTGCGCAGTAAGCGCTCAGCTTTGGATCATGATTCTAGCTACCCCCTGCAAATTGCAGGGGCCAAAAAGATGTTTGAAGGGGCGCGCCAACGTTGGAGAGTTGGGCCAGACTGTAAATCTGGTGCCTAAGGCTGAGTAGGTTCGAATCCTACGGTCCCCACCATATTACTCCTTCTAGCATAAAAGGAAGTGCTGCGGTAAAAGTCCTGAACGCAACCGTGTACTGCCTGGATGATGTCGTGTAGAGCACGCCTTTACACGGATAGAATTTGCAGAAGCACCGAAAAACCGCTCAAACGAAGTCTAGTAGGGAAGCGCATTTATAGCCAGGCTAATCCCATCAGGAGGTCTCAGTTCGAATCTGGGGAAGGAGACAAAAAAACAAAATAATATTTGGTTATTAAAATTTATTGTTCGATACTTGTAGCGTTAAAGAAAAAAAGAGAATGAAAGAATTAATACAAAATCAGCATTGCCCCAAGCTATTAGAAAATAGCTTTACAGGCTTTAATTGTGCTTTATGGTCTGATTGACGTTAATTAATTTGTTATAAATTAAGAAACCCAGGCCATAAGGTCTGGGTTTTTTTGTTATGTCAAAATTTGACTCTAAAGACATGAAACAAAATAATATTTGGTATTTGATAAAATTCCAACGGGAGAGCTACGCCCTTTTTGCTCGGTTGGTAGAGTCGAATATCACTTGCCTAGTTAAACCAGGAAGGACATGAAAATATAGATGAATCACATCTCTATTAGATTGCCCCTTCCAGAAAATGGTAGGGGCTTTTTTCTGGTCTATGGCTCAAGGGTTAGAGTAGCACTCGTATAAGGTGCAGGTTCCCGGTTCGAATCCAGGTAGACCAACAAAGTAGTCAAGGGAGGGGTAATTCAGATGCCTCCTTAAAGTTCAAAGAGTGGTTAAAGGCCATAAGCAGAATTCTGAATGTTCTGTGATGTTTTGAAGAAGCTTTGAGCAGAGTTGACTGGTGATGTAGCTCAATGAGGTAGAGCGGCTCCCTGTTAAGGAGAGGGTTATTGGTTCAAATCCAATCGTCACCGCCGTTGCATGGTGAGTATGGCGTGATAGTAGCGCGCAAGTTTGTGGTGCTCGTTTACCGCACTCACCACAAAGTGTCTGTAGCTCAACAGGTAGAGCTCCGAATTTTTAATTCGGAGGTTGGAAGTTCGACCCTTCCCAGACACACTAATGATATTTTAAAAAAATATTTATTGCGCAGAAACATTGCGCACTTGGACAAGAGCTTTGAAGCATGATTGAGTTAAGGAGCTCAATCAAATCGTTGGCTGCCCCCTCCGCAAATGGCGGAGGGGTTTAGATAACTGGGAAGATAACGGTGGTTGTTTGCCCGCCCTGGAAGCGGGAGGTCGCAGGTTCAAATCCTGCTTCCCAGACATAGAAAGCTCTTTGAATAAAATTGATCTGGTTGAAACAATCAGAACTAAAGATCTTCCCCTAAAGGGAGGCATAGAAAAAAACAGATGGCGGTAGACCTGATGAGAGTTTCTGTATGGCTCCATAGTGCCCGCTAGCTAGCGGGTATGCTGCTTAAGTCGGACGTTGTTTTTCTTCACTTGTGTGACGCGGGTTCGATTCCCGTCTTTATCTCCCGAAAGGGCTGGATAATGTAGCTCAGATGGTTAGAGCATCAAGTACCTGTAGGACGTGGGTTCGAATCCCACCCACCATTTACGGTGTGTAGTTCAGTGGTAGAACGACAGATATGGACTAAAAATCCATTCTTGACGAAGCCGCCAGCTTCTAAAACATGGCCCCATTCTGAAAGCAGAATGAATTTAGCCGGCAACATTTCTCTTCGGAGAAGTGGAGCAGTCTTAATAATGTCTTGAAATGGTGAGGATACCGCGTGAAAAGGCTCCATCGCTTTTCTCAAAAATGGTTCCCTAGTATTCATGATCAAATGCTGATCCTGATGAAACGGATTTCCCCTTGAGAAAACTGATCGACTCAATTCAGGCTTAATCATTATTCCACATTTGAGGGATGGCTGATTTCAAACTGCTTTCTTTAATAGAATTTTTTAACCTTTTAAATATAAATGTGATGAAAAGGATCAGAGTAAATGCCGGTAAAATCGGTTTAGTGTTCAGCAGAGGCGATTACAAGCGCGTGATAGCCGCAGGAACGCATTGGATAAATCCACTTGAGAGCGTTACTCTCTACGATTTAGCCAAGCCATTCTATCCTTCAATCGAACTAAATGTGCTTTTGAGGGATGAGGAGTTGGTACAACATCTTACTATCGTTGAGGTAGGCGACAACGAAATAGCCATTCAATATGAGAATAGCAACTTCAAGGCGGTCTTGACACCAGGTAGGTATGCCTTCTGGAAAGGATTGGTAGACTATTCATTCGTGAAAGCTGATTTAAGTAAGATTGAGATCACAGAAGCGATTGATCTTTTGGCCATTAAAAGAAGGGAGTTGGTACCCTATGTACGGTTATGCAAAGTAGACTCCTATGAAAATGGTGTTTTATTCGTAGATAATAAAGTTGAGAGGATCTTGGGTCCGGGCGAATACTACTTCTGGAAAAATGCTCAGGAAGTAGCAGTGTCCAGAGTAGACTTAAGACAGTTGCAGTTGGAGGTATCTGGTCAGGAGATTTTAACCAAAGACAAAGCTGCGTTAAGGATAAACTTCTACACACAATACAAAGTGGTAGATGTGACCAAGGCCGTAATCGACAACAAGGATTACGAAAAGCAATTGTACATATTGATGCAGTTCGCTTTACGCGAGTACATTGGTACGTTGACTTTGGATGAATTGTTGGAAAACAAAGAGGCCATTACGAAGTATGTTATGGGTTCTTTGAAGGATAAAGCTGCCGCGCTTGGTGTTGAGATCAGGAGTTGTGGTGTAAGGGACATCATCTTACCCGGTGATATGAAAGAGATCATGAACCAGGTGTTGATTGCCCAAAAACAAGCACAGGCGAATGTGATTGCCCGAAGGGAGGAAACTGCCTCTACCCGAAGCTTGTTGAACACTGCGAAGTTGATGGAGGAAAACGACATGTTGTTCAAATTGAAAGAGATGGAATATGTCGAAAAAATTGCCGATAAAATTGGTGAGATCACTGTTGCCGGAAACGGCCAGATCATCGATCAATTGAAAGGTATTTTCACTCCAGGCAAATAAATAGTGACAGGAGATGTATAAAGCATCTCCTTTTTTATTAAAAAATTCTCACTACGCAAAAACATTGCGCACATCACCCATTACTTTGAAGCATGGAAAAAAATAAAACCTCTGTAACTGGTAAAGAACTATTAGCACTCGGACTTCCGGAAGGAAGGGTCATTGGAATAGCACTTGAGTTGATCAATCAAAAGTCTATCCATTTAGGTGGATTCCATGAAAATGTAAGTCAACTGCTTAAAAGCCCAGAACAATACTTAAACCATCCCGAGTACGCACCATTGGCCGAGGTATTAATAGCTCCTAAAGATGACGTGCTTCTATTGCGAGAAACACCTGATATCTACAAGGTGTATGGAGCTGAAGGTATAGAACAAGGTGCTTTGAACCAGATAGAAACGGCTATGCGTCTTCCCGTTGCCAAAGCAGGAGCCCTAATGCCTGATGCCCACCAGGGTTATGGGCTACCTATTGGTGGAGTACTGGCCACAGAAAATGCTGTGATCCCCTATGGTGTGGGTGTTGATATCGGCTGTAGAATGTGTATGACTATTTATGATATCCCTGCATCTACATTGAATGATCGAAAGGAAGACCTGAAGAAGATGTTGGTGAGAAATACCAAGTTTGGTAAGGCAACATTCAAAAACCAAAAAGACCATAAAGTGCTTGAAAATGAACTTTTCAATGAGATCCCGCTTATAGGTCAACTGAAAGACCGGGCTGCCACCCAAATTGGCACCTCGGGAGGTGGCAATCACTTTGTAGAATTTGGTATCACTGAAATAGAGGATGAGAATAACGAGTTTGGGCTTGCAAAAGGCCCGTATCTGGCCTTGCTTTCTCACTCCGGATCCAGAGGGTTTGGTGCCAATATAGCCAGGTACTATACCAAGCTAGCTATGGAAAGCCGTAAGCTTCCACATGAAGCAAGACATTTGGCCTGGCTTGATCTGGATACGGAGTTGGGGCAGGAATATTGGCTGGCCATGAACCTGGCAGGGGATTACGCCTCCGCTTGCCACCACCAGATCCATGATCGAATGGCGGTCGGGTTAAGAGCCACACCTGTCGCTCAGATTGAAAACCACCACAATTTTGCCTGGAAAGAAAAGAACAAAAATGGTGACGAGATCATAGTGCATAGAAAAGGAGCGACTCCCGCAGGAAAAGGTGTTTTGGGTATTATTCCAGGGTCTATGACTGCGCCAGGGTACATTGTGAGAGGGAAAGGTGACGAAGCGTCTATCAATTCTGCATCACATGGTGCAGGCAGGGCAATGTCGCGAACCCAGGCTAAAAATTCCTTGAACAAGGATGCCGTGATAGATCACATAAATGCAGCGGGAGTTGAAGTAATCGGTTCCGGCCTTAACGAGGCGCCTATGGCCTATAAGGACATAAACAAAGTAATGGAGTCACAGAAAGAACTAGTAGATGTGGTGGGCTCATTCTTACCAAAAATTGTGAGGATGTGTGGTGATGAGAAGTTTCATGAAATGGATTGAGAAGATGTTTAAATTACTTGGTTTGACAGTTAATTCTGTAATGAAATTTAGAAAGGTCCACGAATGTGTATTCGGAGTGCTTGCTTTAGAGAGTGAGGCAGTGAATCCCAGATTATGAAATAATAATAAAATCATGAATAGAGATTGGCTTGAACAAATAATGTATCGTTCAATTGAAAAATTAGATCTTCATAATCTTGATGAAAACCAAGTTGAAGAGCTAATAATAAGTTCCATTAGGGAAAGTCTTCCTGATTTGATTGAAACGATTGATTCTCAACTGATGAACAATTTAAATAGGAATTTGAAAGAAGAAAGGGCCAGCAAAAAGAGTTTTATTAAAGATTTAGCGAGCACTTGGAAAACGGCTTTTGATTTACTTGAATATACAATAGAGCTACATTTTCAATATGGATTTAAGTTAAATGAATCAACTATGCTTAAAAAAAATCAGGATTTACGTTTTCATATTCATTTTCAGCTTCACGCAAGAGCCTGCCAAATGTCGCGCGAAATTTTGTCATTAATTAAGCAAGGTTATGCAGATGGGGCGATGGGTAGGTGGAGAACTTTGTACGAGATATCTGTAATTAGTTGCTTTTTACACGAAAAGCCCTTTGATCTCTTTGAGAGGTATTGGAATTATTCTAAAGTTGAAAGTCATTTTGAGCTACTTGAACTTAAAAAGAACTATGCCAAACTTGGCGAAGACCCTGTGACAGATGAAGAAGTGAAGGCCTCCCAAAGAGAGATCGAAACGCTTCAGAACCAATACGGTTCAGACTACACCAAACCGTATGGATGGATCGGAGAATATCTTAATAAAAAGAAATGGAACTTCTCTGGAATTGAGGAAACAGTACAGTTCAAATTCATGAGATCACACTACAAATGGGCTAATAATTATATACATTCCGGGCCAAAGTCTATGCAATTTAAGCTGGGTCTATGGGAGAATGGGGAAGATATGTTAGCAGGCCCGAGCAATTATGGTTTTGCAGACCCAGCACAAAATACTGCCTATTCTCTTTTGCAGGTATCAACGACTTTATCAGATGGTGAAAATCGATTAGAAGATGCTGTTTATCTAGAGGTTTTTGGGAAAATGCTTGACCGTGTTGGAGATGAATTTATTAGAATACAGAGAAGCCTTAGCAAATAAGTAATTGGAAAAGTTAGTTAAAGAAAAGCTCGTAGAAATAGAATCTGAGTATAATACCAAAATCCTCTACGCCTGCGAATCAGGTTCCCGCGCTTGGGGATTTCCTTCTCCAAATAGCGACTATGATGTTCGGTTTATTTACTCGCATGATTTGGATTGGTATCTTTCATTGAGAGATAAAAAAGACACCATAGATCTACCTATTAATGATGATTTAGATATTGGAGGCTGGGAGATCAAGAAAGCTCTTGGCCTTCTTTGGAAGTCCAATCCTCCATTATTGGAATGGTTACAGTCTCCAATTGTATATCAATCTGCGAGCAAATTTTTGAATGATATTCAGCGTTTGTGTTCTGAGTATTTCTCTCCAATTGCGGTCATGCATCATTATTTGAGCATGTCAAAGAAGTATTTAGAAGCTTGCCAGCAAACTGATCAGGTAAAACTTAAGAAGTATTTCTATGCACTTAGGACAGCTATTGCAGGTAAGTGGGTGAGGGAGAAGGGAAGCATTCCACATATCGAACTACCAAAAATGTTCGGTGTAGTTACAGAAGAAATTCAGATTAAGATTGAAGAACTCATTGTCATTAAATCTCAACAAAATGAGGATTACCTACATACAAGAGAACCTTTAATTGATGAATTTCTAAGTGAAACTATCAGGCAGAATGAGTCCATTGCTAATGATTTGCCTTCGGCTAAAGGTGATATTGAGGAGTTGGATAAATTCTATCGAAAAGTGGTGAAAAATGCTTGATCGAGAAATTGTCCCCCGCTGGCGGGGGCTAGGGGGTGGAAAAGAATTGACAAAAGACCTCGAAACTATGTCGAATAAAAACAATAGCCATTATAATAAGAAGCTTCAGCCATTTGCTAAGGCTTTGAGATCAGATATGACGAAAGCTGAAGCTTGTTTATGGAAATATGTATTGAAGGCAAGGATGATGAAGGGCTATCAATTTCGTAGACAGAGACCCGTTCTAAACTATATTGCTGATTTTATGTGCAAGGAGCTAAATCTCATCATCGAAGTTGACGGGATCACGCATACCTATGAGGAGGTATCTCTAAACGATGAGAAGAGAACCTTGGAGCTTGAAAAACATGGTTTCAGGGTTTTGAGGTATACCGATGAAGAAGTGCTACAACAAATAGATCGCGTTTATAATAGCATAGCTAGTTGGATTGAAAAAAATGCTAAAGTTCCACCCCCTGGACCCCGCCAGCGGGGGAAAAGAAAATTATGACACTGGAAGAGCTTTATTCAAAAGATATCATCGTCTTTGAATGCTTGAGTGGTAGTCATGCATATGGCTTAGCCACTCCTGAATCAGATGTGGATATAAAAGGTGTATTCATTCTTCCAGAGGATGATTATTTAGGTTTGAACTATGTGGAGCAGGTAAGTAATGAAACCAATGATATCGTTTATTATGAGCTGGGACGTTTTGTAGAGTTGCTTTCCAAAAGCAATCCGAACATACTGGAATTACTATACACACCTGAAGATTCTGTTAGAAAAATTCATCCTGTATTTAAAAAGATCAGAACCATGAATCTGCTTTCAAAACAATGTAAAGATAGCTTTGGCGGTTACGCCATGGCTCAAGTACGGAAAGCAAAAGGGCTGAATAAGAAGATTTTGAATCCTGTAGAAAAGGAACGAAAAGGCATTTTGGACTTTTGCTATGTGGCTTACCAGCAAGGCTCAATTCCTATTACTGAATTTCTCCAAGTAAACAATTTAGATCAGGCAAAATGCGGCCTTTCAAAAATTCCACATATGCATGAGATGTATTGTTTGTATTATGGAGAGCCTTCATTCAAAGGAATTGCAAGGAAGGAAACTGCTAATGAGGTTTCATTAAGCCCTGTTCCCAAAGGAATCGAGCCAATTGCAATGATGTCTTTCAATAAGTCTGCCTACTCTAAATACTGTAAAGATTACAAGGAATATTGGGAATGGGTTGAAAAGCGAAATGACACACGCTATCAAAACACTTTGGATCATGGAAAAAATTATGACGCTAAGAACATGATGCATACCATTAGGCTATTAACAATGTGTGAGGAGATTGGAAAGAGTGGAATTCTTAACGTAAGGAGGGAGGACAGGGATTATCTTTTAAGGATCAAAAAAGGTGAATTTCAATATGGAGAGCTTGTAGAGCTGGCCGAAGCTAAGATCGATTCAATCAATGAAGCTTATGAAAATTCCAGTTTACCTGATCGACCGAATTTCAATGAGTTGAATAAGGTATTAGTGGAAATAAGAAAAGACTTCTATAATTACTAAGTCATACCGCTAGGCATCTTTGCCGTCAGCATAAGTACATAGAGCGAATTTGCGAAGAGTTGATGACTTGCACAGTGGCAAAGTTCGTATGCTTGAAAAATGGACTTCGAGTTGGTCTTCATAATAGATG
>ERZ1740070.56-NODE-56-length-85677-cov-10.163252_pt1 | contig 85677 bp, 95 predicted proteins | sample MGYA00581734_ERZ1740070 | MGnify/ENA primary metagenome ERZ1740070 (study PRJEB43018, sample SAMN04849744) | marine metagenome | isolation source: floating plastic debris | place: Pacific Ocean | collected 2008-09-01 | study: EMG produced TPA metagenomics assembly... | reverse complement strand
TGGGATATTGCGATGGAGTTGGTTCTGTTTCGGTTCATGTTCAGGCTCAGGATCTTTCTGAGCATCAGGCTCATGCTCTTGCTCTGGCGCATTCTCAGGCTCAGGCTCAGGAATGGCCTCGCCCGGCTCTCCTTTCAAGTCAACGGGCTCTGCCGCCACGCTGTTCTGGACTTGATCCACGGCCTCTACTGCGACATCCGCAACAGCCTCTTCCTCGCCACCATCTTGGACAATAGCATCCAGACCCTCGTCAATTTTTGACGACGATCGGAACATCCGCTCTTTCAGCTTCTTGAAAAACGCCATACGCGCCTGCCTTAAATCACTCTAACAAATGACCTAATAGCTGGGCGTGCAATTGAAAAGGCGTCTCAGACTTCATCGTTGAAATGCTGCATGACCAACCGGATCGGATTAGGGGCTGCCTGCCCCAGACCACAGATTGATGCGTCAGCCATTGCAGTACACAAATCCTCTAACAACGGCTGATCCCATTGATCCGCCTGCATAAGCTTCACTGCCTTTTCGCAGCCCACGCGGCAGGGCGTACATTGCCCACAGCTTTCATCCTCAAAAAACCGCAACATGTTCAGCGCCGCATCTCTCGCCCGGTCATGGTCTGACAGCACGACAACGGCTGCTGAGCCAATAAACGTTCCCAAAGGCTGCAAAGTATCAAAATCCAATGGCACATCATTGATCGACGCAGGCAGAACCCCCGAGGACGGTCCACCGGGCTGGTAAGCCTTAAACACATGGCCCTCAGCCATGCCGCCCGCAGCCTCAATAATATCCGCAATCGTCGATCCCGAAGGCAAGACATACATGCCCGGCCGCGCCACACGACCCGATACCGAATAAGACCGCAGGCCCACCCGCCCGTTCTTTTCAGTCTTATTCAACACCTCTGGCCCTTCGCGACAAACCCGCGCGACCCACAGCAGTGTCTCAACATTATGGACCAGCGTTGGACGGTCAAAGATGCCCACCTGCGCCACAAACGGGGGTCTGTGTCGCGGTATTCCGCGTTTGCCTTCGATGCTTTCGATCATCGCTGATTCTTCACCACAGATATAGGCACCCGCGCCGCGCCGCAGATCGATATACCCCGATTCAACAATCCCCGCCTCCTCCAGGGCTTTGATTTCACGGGCCAGAATACCCAAAACTGCTGGATACTCGTCGCGCATATAGATAAAGCACGTCTCAGCCTCGACCGCCCAAGCAGCGATCAGCATGCCCTCAAGAAACAGATGCGGTGTGCGTTCGAGATAATAGCGATCCTTGAAGGTCCCAGGCTCACCCTCATCCCCGTTGACGGCCAGATAGCGGGGACCGGGATTAGCACGGACAAAACCCCATTTCTTACCCGACGGAAAACCGGCACCACCCAAGCCCCGCAGGCCGGAAGCCAGCACCTGTTCTTGGACCGCCTCCCAATCACCCTCGGTGCGCAGAGAGGCAAAGGTGGCATAGCCGCCCGCCGCCCGATAAGCGCCCAGATCCTCATAGTCTGGGACATGCGCATGGGTGTCATCTGCCGCGATCGCAGCTTCGACCTTCTCCAATGTCGCATGATCGATATGGTGATGGCCAAGCTCCAACACAGGCGCTGTATCACATCGGCCCATACAGGGGGCACGCAAAACACGCACCTCCGCCGGGTCAAGCCCATCTTCCAACGCCGCCTTCAATTGCTGTGCACCAGCCAATTCACACGACAGTGAATCGCAAACCCGGATCGTCAGGGCGGGCGGCGGCACCTCGCCCTCCTTTACCACGTCGAAATGCGCGTAAAAGGTCGCAACTTCGTAAACCTCTGCCTGGCTTAAACGCATCTCTTCAGCCAGCGCACGCAAATGAGCAGCTGACAAACACCCGTATGCGTCCTGAATAAGGTGCAAAAACTCAATCAACAGATCACGCCGGCGCGGTCGATCACCAAGCAGCGCCTGCACCTCGCCCCACGCAACGTCGTCAAGCTGACGGCCCTTGGGCGTATGACGGCCCTTGCCTTTGCCCGACTTCCAAACGCCGTCACGATTGTCCAATGCCATAGCACCATTCCCCTGCAAGTCATGGGCAAGATACCGCCCTCAACACACGCCAACCAATCAAAAGCGACACGTTGCGCCGCCTAAGCGTTTCGATTTCTGGATTATCTCTTATCAATCGGGAAACCGATGCTAACTATGAGAAACATGACGCCCACCATTCGCCTCTTTGCAATCGCCACCCTAACGCCCGCCGTCTTGATCGGAGTCGCTGCCATTACAGGCGGACTCTGGATCGCTCTGGCCGTCTTTTATCTGACGGCATTTGTCAGCATCCTTGACCGGCTGATCGCCCGCGTCAGTCCACGAGACGAATTTCCATCCGGTACCGCACTTAACGTGGCACTCGGCGTGATCCATCTCGCACTCTTACCGCTTTGCGTTGCGGCACTCACCGGGTCATGGCTGGTACCGCTGGAAAAGGCGGGGTTGTTTTTTGCTGCAGGTCTTTATTTCGGACAGGTCAGCAATGCCAATGCGCATGAATTGATCCATCGCAGCAGCCGGATACTTCACCGGCTGGGTATGTGGGTCTATATCTCGCTTCTTTTTGGACATCACACATCATCACATGTGCTGGTGCATCACAAACATGTCGCAACGGCCCACGATCCCAACACGTCACGCAAAGGCGAAAGCATCTACCGCTATATCCCCCGTGCCTGGATCGGCTCTTTCCGCGAAGGCTATCGGGCAGAGGCCGCGCGGCTCGCCAAGATCAACCGTACCGGCTGGCGCAACCCTTATGTGATCTATGTCGGCGGTGCCGCCCTCTTTATCACTGCTGCCTTTTTGCTTGGTGGCCCGCAGGCGGGCATATTCTACATCTGCCTGACAGCTTACGCGCAGATGCAACTTCTGATGTCGGACTATGTGCAGCATTACGGGCTTGTTCGGGGAACGGTTGCAAACGGCAAGCCGCAGCCCGTCACGACGGCACATAGCTGGAACAACCCGCATTGGGCGTCATCCGCACTGATGCTGAATGCAACGCGCCATTCCGACCATCACACGCACCCCGCGCGCAACTATCCAGCGCTCGACCTGCCCAAAGATGCTCCGATGCTGCCTAAACCGCTACCGCTGATGGCCAGCATTGCGCTGATCCCACCGCTCTGGCGTCGCATGATGGACCCGCGTGTGGAAAGGTGGCGCAATGCGTAGCATCCTTGCCTTTTGCCTGCTCGCCCTGCCAGTACACGCACAAGAGGCAATGACAGCCGAAGACTTTGAAACCTATGCCGAAGGGCGCACGTTGGGCTACAGCGTTGGTAATCGCGATCCGTACGGGACCGAACGCTACCTACCCAACCGCCGCGTTATCTGGACGACAATTGGTGGCCGCTGCAGCACCGGCAGTTGGTTCCCCGTCGAAGACCAGATCTGCTTTGTCTATGACGACGATCCGGACGAAAAATGCTGGCATTTCTTCCCAAATGCCGACGAACTGGTTGGCATATTCGAACAAAGCGTCGGCCAGGCCTACCGGGTCAGTGTGATTGATGACGATGACCTTTTTGCCTGCGACAGGTTCATGTCATGATCCGCATGACGCTCGTCATCATTGCAGCGCTCGCCAGCGGACATGTTCACGCGCAAGAACAGATGGACGCCGAAGCGTTCGACGCCTATGTGACCGGGCGAACCATCACGTTTCGCACGGACTTTAACTCTGAATTTGGCGTCGAGCGCTACCTGCCGGGGCGGCGCGTCATGTGGTCAACCTTTGACGGGACCTGCCAATATGGCGTCTGGTTTGAAAGCAAGGGTGATATCTGCTTTCGCTACGATCATGATCCCGAACACAAATGCTGGACGATCTATCTTGAACCTGACGGGCTGCGCGGCATCTACACCACGCGTGCGCCGGCAACGGTGATTTACGAAGTTCCTGAACGCGAAGACCCGTTGATCTGCAATGACCTGTCCTCCTGAACCGAACTCTGCGGATTTGGAGGCTTTCGCCGTCCACAACCCTAGCTTTGTCACGCAAACCTGCCTTGCGACAATCTGGAAAGTCCAACGCAAGGATGGTAGCAAAGCTGCGCTCAAATGCTATGCCGATCCCGCCATGCCAGATGAGCGCCCAGGCTTTGCATTGCTTGACGCTCTGGCGGGTTATGGCGCGGCACGGCTTTATGCTGTGCATGGGGGTTCCGCCCTGATCGAATGGCTGGACGGTCCGTCCTTGGGCGACATCGCCCGCGCTGGCGCGGTTGAAGAAGCTGATATGCGCCTTGTTGTCGTGGCGAAAGAGATTCATCGCAAACCGGCGAAAGCATCAGCCGACATGCCACATCTCACTGATTGGTTCGCTGCCCTGCGCACCGTAAAACCGCCCCAGGACTGTTCTGCCGAAACGCAGCATAACGTCTGGCGCTCGCAGCTGCTTGCCGAACATCTGCTGGAAAATCAAAGTGATATCGGCCCGCTGCATGGGGATCTGCACCACGACAACGTCAAGATCAGCGCGCGCGGTGACCTGGCGTTTGACGCGAAAGGCATCGTTGGCGACCGCATATACGAACTGGCCAATGGCTTTCTCAACCCGGTCGGCGCGGCTCACATCACGACACGCCCAGCCCGAATTCAGCGGCTGACGCGAGACTGGGCACAAGCCTTTGATACCACGCCAAAAACACTTCTCGATTGGGCTTGCGCACATGCTGCGTTGTCTGCCGCGTGGCATCTACGGGATGGAATATCGGCTGATTTTGCCATGCTCAATCTGCTGTGGCAGGTCCGCGACAGGTCAGATTAGGCGGCCTTGCGGGTCCGCATTGACCGGCATACGACCATCGGCAAATTCGATCTCCAGATCAGCCGCGGCTTTGGCGCTCGCCACATCCGTAACGACCGCGCCGCCCGCACGCACAACCGCATATCCCCGTTTGAGCGTTTCGACATAGCCCAGCGTCTCACGCAACCGATCCAACGCCTCCAACCGCGCAACACGTTCCGCCTGCTGCCGCGTCGCGCGGTCTGATAAACGGCGCAAAAGCACGTCCAATCGCTCCTGCTTGCGATCAATACGCGCTTGCAAGACCTCCCCACGCAACCCACTGGCTGTTCTGTTCAATACTGTTGCCGCATCACGTGACCGGCGTTTTAACGCAGGCACCAGACGATCCGCCAGGCTATCCAAACGTCGGCGGTCCTCGGCCACGCGGCGCGCCAGTATGCCAGGACGCAAAGCAGCCTCGGAGAGTTGCAGTCGTTTTTGGGCTGCTGCACTGCGCAGCGCATTTGGCAACCGGTCACCCAGATAGTCCAATCGCTGCCGTGGAACATCGACAAGGCTTTCCGCCTGCGGCAAAGCCCGTCCCAGATCACGCACCCGCTGTTGGCGCTGTTGCACCCCGGTCGACAAAGCACGGCTCAGCCGCGCACCCTGTTGATCGACCCAAGCGAGCAACTCCATCCGCACCGGCACCGCAAGTTCGGCCGCCGCTGTTGGCGTTGGCGAACGCTTATCGGACACATAATCGATCAGGGTTGTGTCCGTCTCATGACCCACCGCCGAAATCAGCGGAATGTCAGAGGCCGCCGCCGCACGCGCTACAATCTCTTCGTTAAAGCCCCACAGGTCTTCAAGCGATCCGCCTCCCCGCGCCACGATCAAAAGATCGGGCCGAGGCAGTGCACCACCCGGCGTCAGGTTATTGAAACCTTCAATCGCCGCTGCAACGTCCGGCGCGCATTTTTGCCCCTGCACTGCGACAGGCCAAACCAGTACCTTGCGCGGAAACCGGTCCCGCAAACGGTGTAGAATATCGCGAATGACGGCCCCCGAAGGTGAAGTCACGACACCGATAACTTCTGGCAGATAAGGCAGCTCTTTCTTGCGCTCCGGCGCAAACAGTCCTTCAGCGGCCAACTGTGCCTTGCGCTTTTCCAGCATCGCCATAAGGGCACCAGCCCCGGCAGGTGCGATATCTTCGATGATCATTTGATACTTGGACTGACCCGGGAACGTGGTCAGCTTGCCAGTGGCGACAACTTCCATTCCTTCTTCGGGTTGGTGGGCCAGCCCTTGCGCGCGCCCTTTCCAGATGACACCTGCCAAAACAGCCCGGTCATCTTTGAGGTCCATGTAAATGTGTCCCGAGCCCGGGCGGGAGACGCGACCGACCTCACCGCGTACGCGCACATGCGAAAATCCGTTCTCGATGGCTTTTTTGACCGCACCCGAGATCTCGGCAACAGAGAATTCCGGTGTATTGTCGGTGGGGGCATCCTCAAACAGGTCGTTCAATCAATCCGCCTCGACTTTCAGGTTGTGCAGCGGCAGGGATGAGAATTTCCACCGCAGGAACAGTCCACCACCGATAACAAATGCCCCGAAAACCGCAAATAAAATCGACCCGATCAGGAACGACAACGCAAATGCAGCGACACCAACGATCCACATCATGAACTTGGAAAACGTCACTGCAGATACGTCAGGATCCGGCCAGAATTGAACGTTCGGACGCCCGAATTCCTGCGCATAGTATTCCAAAGTACGCTCATAAGCCGGGTCTTCATCGACACGATCGGGGACCGGGTTATGATAAATGGTACGTCCGATGATGCGCGGGCAGAAATCCTCAAAATATGCGCGCTCGTCCTGAATGTGCAGTTGCCAGACCAGATCAACGATCGGAGACGGCGCCAACGTTTCGCCCGTACTGCCAACCAGGTACATGTACCGGCGGTATTCCTCGACCAGCGTGTAGCAGACATCAATGGAATGACCGGTTTCCTCTTCCAATCGATCCACAAGTGAACGCGTCAGAGGACGTTCGTGAAAACTATACCCCTCCAGCCGATGCCAGAGCCGCCGATCCCGTTTTGTACGCTTCATGCCGTGATCTCTTACATCACGCCCCCACGTACAACCTTACGCTGACCTGTCACGATCACCAAGCACCCTGTGACAAAAAACAGCAGCTTGTGATCCTCGCACCCCATGCCTAGAACGCAGCAGGGCAAAATGGTGGGTAAGACGATGAATATCCTGATCTTGGGCAGCGGCGGGCGCGAACATGGGCTTGCCTGGGCAGTCAAACAGAACCCCAAATGTGATCGCCTGATCGTGGCACCCGGCAATGCCGGCATTGCGGCGATTGCCGATTGCGCCGATATCAACATTCTTGATGGCGGGGCTGTTGCCGTCTTTGCCGAAGAAAACGCGATTGATTTTGTGATCATTGGGCCCGAAGCACCGCTTGCCGCAGGTGTCGCCGACCGTTTGCGGGCCGCAGGTCTTTTGGTCTTCGGACCAAGCGAGGCAGCGGCTCAGCTTGAAGCATCGAAGTCATTCACAAAGGCCATATGCGATGCCTCAAACGCGCCCACGGCCCGCTACGCTCATTTCACAAAGGCGGACGCCGCACGCGCCTATGTCCGCGAACAGGGCGCGCCGATTGTCGTCAAAGCCGACGGTCTGGCCGCTGGCAAAGGTGTAATCGTCGCGATGTCCGAAGAAGAGGCGCTTGCGGCCATCGATGACATGTTCGAAGGCAGCTTTGGCGATGCCGGGGCCGAGGTGGTGATCGAAGAATTCATGGATGGCGAAGAAGCATCTTTCTTTGTCCTGTGCGACGGCCAAACCATCCTGCCCGTCGGCACAGCACAGGATCATAAGCGTGCCTTTGACGGCGATACCGGCCCAAATACCGGCGGCATGGGAGCATATTCTCCGGCACCTGTGATGACACATGAAATCACGCAAAAGGCGCTCGACGAGATCATCCAGCCAACAATGGACGAAATGCGCAAACGCGGCATGCCATTCCAGGGGGTGCTGTTTTGTGGGCTGATGATCCAGAACGGCCAGCCCCGTCTGGTTGAATACAATGTGCGTTTCGGCGATCCCGAATGCCAGTGCCTGATGATGCGGCTTGGTGGCCAGGTTCTGGACCTGCTGCAAGCGTGTGCCGAAGAACGGCTGGACCAGATCCAGGTCAATTGGGCAGACGATCATGCATTGACCATCGTCATGGCCGCCAACGGGTATCCAGGCGCCTACAAAAAGGGAACGACCATTGGCGGGCTCGACAACCAGCCCCAGGACAGTTTTCACATGGTATTCCATGCGGGAACGACCGAGCAGGATGGGCAGATCACAGCCACCGGCGGGCGCGTTCTAAACATCACGGCGCGCGGTGCCAGCCTCGCCGAAGCCCATGAAAAGGCTTATGCGATGGCACAGGGCATCGATTGGGATGACGGGTTTTATCGGTCCGATATCGGCTGGCGCGCGCTGTAGATCGCAAAATCAGCAGTCAAGGAAGGTGACAAAGCTTTTGCTGCTATTATTAATCTGTGTCGCGGCCTGCCCTGTCCAAACACATCCAGTCTGTTCGGCAACTTTTTGACTAACCTGCGTGACCAGCGCATCACGCGACAAAGTCGATCCAAGCAGCGGCTCAGAGACATTGGTGACAAACCCCAGACTGCCAGCCGGGCCATCAACCCGATGCAGTGATCCAGTGATATCGGCGACTGCAAAATCGACCTTTCCCGCGCTCCGATCAAAGAATGTTCCCGGATCGGCACGCCCATAAGCGAGGATCAAATCCCGACGACCCATTGGTCTTCCGCGCCTGTCCAGCCCGTCCGTTTCAGCCTGATACACCGGTACGGCACCCGTAGACGTAACCTGAGATGCCGCAACATTCTCAGACGCGACATTTGCAGGTTCGCCCTCTGCGCAGGCCGCGCAGAATGCCAAAACAAGCAGGTACTGAATTCTCATGGAAACTCCTTAGAGTTGGCAAGGTACTATCGGACCTTGGATAACCAGCTTGCTTGGGATAGGGACTGGTCAACTTGACAAGGTACTGCGGTGCCAGCGCCATAAAAAACGTTGAGGCTGACCGCTATTCGCGGCCAGCCTCCTTATACAGTTTTTTGTCGGATCAAGCCGCGCGGCTCACCAACACACTGTCAATCTCTGCTGCAGCAGCTGTCTCGTCATTGCCAGCCACAGCTGCAATTTCGCGGGTCAAACGCTCTAATGCCGCTTCATAAAGCTGCCGCTCGGAATAACTCTGCTCGCGCTGATCATCCTGACGGTGCAGGTCACGCACGACCTCTGCAATGGCAATCAGGTCACCCGAATTGATCTTTTGCTCGTACTCTTGTGCACGGCGAGACCACATCGCCTTTTTCACCTTTGCTTTGCCACGCAGCGTCTTCATTGCATGAGAAACGACATCAGGTGTTGCCAGGGCACGCATACCAACCTCGGCTGCCTTGTGTGTCGGAACACGCAAGGTCATCTTGTCTTTCTCAAACGCAATCACAAACAGCTCCAACTCAAAGCCGGCAACTTCCTGCGTTTCCACGGATACAATCTTGCCAACGCCGTGGGCAGGATACACAACAAACTGCTCGGGGCTAAATTCACTTTTCTTCTTACTCATGATCGTCCTTTCATGGCGATCCCTAACATCAAGCGACAAAAAAACCGCCGGCAACGTCAGTCACCGTCGGGCATTTCGATTGGTTAAGCGGATCAACTCGTTCGCGTCATTACGTATAGTATATCATAAAACTGTCATCTTCGGAAGCGTTCCTCTGCACTGCAGCGCAACGTCAATAAATGCTGGGTTTTCAGAACCAAAGGCGGTCCGAATCAACCACCCTCACCGGCAACTTCAGAAAACAGCTCCATCTTGCCTTCTTTCCCGTCCATTTCGTCAGCGGTGGGCAGCGGATCCTTCTTGGTGATGATCACAGGCCACATTTCCGAATATTTGCGGTTGAACTCCACCCATTTTTCCATGTCCGGTTCTGTGTCAGGGCGGATCGCATCAGCGGGACACTCGGGCTCACACACCCCACAGTCGATGCATTCGTCAGGATGAATGACCAGCATATTCTCGCCCTCATAGAAACAATCCACGGGGCAAACTTCCACGCAGTCCGTGTATTTACAGGCGATGCAATTGTCGTTGACGATATATGTCATGAGGTCATCCGGCTAGCTAACGCCTGTTAGCTATGACAGACGTCGCAGACGTTCAAGATCGAAAGGATCACGGTAAAGCAACTGCGGCATCATAACCCGGCGTCACCGCATCAGCGCGATCAAACAGCCCGGTTAACTGTTTGTTTACCTTATACGCAACTACTGGCGCTTATTCACATAATCTAAGGCCTTTTTGGCGCAGTTTGCCGATACGGCGGCCGTGAAAGGTGCATTCATGCTGAACTTCTTCTTGAACATGCGCAAAAAGGTCTCCGCGACCGTTGTGATTCATCTTTGCTTCTATCTTTCAGCTGTCATCGCATGGCCAATCATGGCCGAAATGGAGCTTTTTGAACGGTTTTACGAATTCAGCCGCGATTATGAAGACTGGGATATCGACGAATTCGCACTTCTGGTCGTAAATCTGACGGTTGCATTGATCTTCTCGGCGCTATTCCAAAGCTCTCGGCTCAGAAAACTTGTACGTCAACGCGATTTCCAACGTCAGCGGGCCGAACAGAATGCCCGCCATGACCCTTTGACCGGGCTGATGAACCGACGCGCTTTTGGTGATCGTCTTGAGAAAACAGCAAAAACAGTATCGGCAGCGCGACCTATATACATTGCTATGTTGGACCTTGATCGGTTCAAGCCGGTCAACGACATCCACGGCCATGCAGCCGGTGACATGATCATCCGCAAAGTCGCGCAGCGTTTGACGGTTGAGATCGGCAAAATTGCTCAGATCGGTCGATTGGGCGGGGATGAGTTCGCCGTCATTTTTGAACCCGGCACAACCGTGACACAAGTTGAACGCTCTGCCAGCCGGTTGATCCATGCGATTGAACAGCCGTTCCATTTTAACAAAACACCAATCTATATCAGTGGCAGTGTCGGTCTGATGAAATGGGACGACGATCTTTCGGTGACAGAGGCGTTGCGACGCGCAGACAAATCGCTTTATGCGGCAAAGGATGGCGGGCGGGCACGCTTTGCCTGGTATGACGCAGAGCTGGACCAGAAATCGCACGAACGCTCCCAGCTTGAGATCGATTTGACAAAGGCCATCGCCAATAATCAGATCGAGGCCTGGTTTCAGCCCATTATCAACATTGAAACTGAAGACCTGATTGGTTTTGAAGTGTTGGCGCGATGGACACATGAAACACGCGGGATCGTTTCACCCGGCACCTTCATTGAAATCGCGGAAGATAGCGGTCAGATCGGCGATCTTGGCCTCAGCATCCTGCGGCAGGCCTGTCGCGCCGCTGCAGACTGGAACCCGGAACTGACGATTTCGTTCAATGTCTCACCACTCCAGTTCCATGACCCCAATCTGGTCGAACAGATCAAAGGGATTCTGGATGAATGCCATTTCGATGCGCGACGGCTGACAATTGAAGTTACCGAAAGCTCCATCATCCGGGATTTTGACATCGCGCGCGCAAAGCTCGACGCGCTCAAAGATCTTGGCGTCGCTGTCGCTCTCGACGATTTTGGGACAGGTTACTCAAGCCTCGCCAGTCTGCGGCAACTCCCCTTCGACCGCATCAAGATTGATCGCAGCTTTGTCACCAACATTGCCACCGAACCTCAAAACCAGAAAATCGTTGCGGGCATCATGGCACTGGCGACGGGGCTTGAGTTGGATGTGACGGCAGAGGGCATCGAAACCGATGAAGACCTATCTTACCTACAAGATCTCAGTTGCTCACTGGGTCAGGGCTTCCTTTTTGAACGCGCCGTCCCTGAGACGCACGTTCATTGGTTGATCGACAGCAAATGGAACGATTGGCCCCTTGATGCGCAACGCGCAAATGACCTTCAAGAAACCAGCATGAAGGCCGCTTCATAACCATCGCCCGCCAGCGTTTGCTGAAGCTTTCAGCGGGCCCAATGCAGCAGAAAGCAGCACCCGGATGTGTCCGATATCCATTACTGAAAACACTGCTTCACAACAGTTATGAACCCGCCCCCAAAAGCATGGGCTGGACTGTTCACGAACTTCTCCGCATCATGTGTCACCAATTCCAGCAATTGGATTGTCACAGAAGTGGGGGAAAAAATGTCGTTGATGAATACGGTTACCAAGATGGCCATGGGCTTTGCCATGGCCAAAGGAATGGACGCAATCCAAAAGAATGGCGGGATTGGTAATATGCTGGGCGGGTTGACCGGCGGTGGCACGGGCAACGCGCAGCAGGCTGGGATGGGCGGTCTGGGCGATATCTTGGGCCAACTGACCGGCGGCACAGCTGGCGGCGGTGGCTTGGGCGGCATGCTCGGTCAATTGTCCGGTAGCAGTAACGCAGCTGCGGCAGGTGGTCTTGGTGGTCTTGGCGCGCTGCTAGGTGGTCTTGCGGGCGCACGCGGCGGTGAGGCTGGCGGCGGTCTTGAGGCACTACTGAACCAGGATAACCCCACCGAAGAACCCGATGAAGATGACGTTGCAAAACTCATGCTGCGGGCCATGACTCAGGCCGCACGCGCAGATGGCGATCTTGATCAAGGCGAAAAATCCAAACTGATCGAACTCGTCCGTGAAGGCGAACCGGGCACAATGGAGATCCTGCAAGAGATACTGGATGAACCGGTCAGCGCGGCACAACTGGCGGCTGACACGCCAAAAGGTTTGGAAACCCAAGTGTACACCATGTCCGTGAACGCAATCACGCCCGACAATCAATCAGAGGCGCAATATCTGCACGACCTCGCGAGCGGGCTGGGCATTCAACCGCAGACAGCGAACACAATCCACGACAGCCTGGGTGCACCACGGCTTTATAGCTAGCCGATCAAACGCCAGGCCGCGACCCTAGCCTAATGCAGATGCGATACGCGGTAACGCGTCTGCAAATTCATGCTCTTCCAGATGTGGGCCTTCGAGGGGAGGCAACAGATATGCTTTGCGCTTCATCGCCTTGCCTGATCGCATCTCATAGGCCAACGGCGGGACATCCATCAAAGACAATGCCTCGCCAACCTGCACGCCAATATCGAAGTCATCCGGTCGGGCAAGTACGGCTTCAAACAGGTCGCGCCCCAGCATAATCAAACCACATCTGAACGCTTCGAAAGCATCGTCCGAGCATCCATCATTCAACAGATACGCCAAAGCCCATACATCATTGCGATAAGCCCGATGGTTCATCTCGTGCAACAACATATCAAAGGCCTTGATCTGATTGGCCTTAAAGCGCGCCAATCGGTTGGGCAGATCATCAATGCGCTCCGACAGACCGCCATCATCAGGTGTGCCGATCACCTCCCAAAACACATTTACATCCATAGCCCGGGGATCAGGTTTTCCGGGTGATTTGCGGATTTCTGCTGCAATCTCGGCCCTCTCGGCAGCAAGGCGGGCCAACTGCGCCGTCGTAGCACCTGCCCGCACAAACGCAACATGGGCGAAATCGATCATCTCTAACAGTTTATCGCGATACTCCGGGATCGGCGCGAGCAGTTTTGCGTAAGCCGCGCGTTGCACCGCTTCCGGTGCTGCCCAGTATTTTGCCATGCGAAAACCGCGCTTTCGCTCATCAATCCGCGACCAGAACATCGGCTTTTGCAAGGCCAGATAATTGCGCAAAACCCGGATCGCACGCTGCCCCTCACCCACAGCGATAAAGCGTTCCACATACTCCAGCATCTCATGATGCGGCCAGCCAAACGCGATGTCGAACGTGTAGATGTAGTGCTGCTCGACGGCCGCATAAAGCTGACGGTTCCAATATGCATCGATGATACGGCCGTTTGTCTCTTCCAGGTACACATCACTCAATGACTTGCCCGGCACATTCGCCAGCCGCCCCGCATGCGCAAGCTCCACCACAAGCTCCATCAGCCTGTCCATATCTTTGCTGATACTGTCAAAACGCGGTGCAAACACCTCAGTGTCTGTAATTTGGACTGTCGTGGTCATTTACCATCCAGTCCCATATCCCGGCGGTCCTTCTTCGTAGGACGCCCCCCTTTTTCATATTTGGGATTCGCGCCGCGGACCACCGCAGGCCGCGACGTCGGCGCTGGCGTGAGATCTTCATAAAGCGCCTGTGCTTCTGGTGCCGGCCCCCGCCTTTCGCCACAGGCAACAATGCGAACAACTTTCGTCTCGCGCGCCTGTATAAATGTCAGCACATCGCCAGGACCCACAGACCGCGCCGGTTTGCTGACGGGTTGGCTGTCGACCCTGACCTTGCCCGCAGCAACCACACCAGCCGCCAAACTACGCGATTTAAAAAACCGGGCATGCCACAACCACTTATCCAGGCGAATTGTAGGGCGGGGGTCGGTCAATCCTTTTTGAATCCAGCCAAGGCCGCTGCAAAGGGATTGTCAGGGTCTATCTGCTTTTCTTTTTTCGGTTTGGCAGAATAGCTTTGCGGTTTGTTCCCACCACGCTGTGGCTTGCCCTTACCCTTTGGCTTACCTTTGCCTGCGCGCGGGCGGTCCCCCTGCGGCCGGTTCTGCCGCGGCGCGCGACCACCCCAGGTAAAGGTGTAAAACACCTCCGTCTCGGGGCCGGTCTCAACAAGCTCCAACACAGCTTCTGCAGGTGCCTCATCTGTCGGTGGCACAACCTCTGCAGGGCTCTCACTCGGAACCTCCGCAGGCTTTTCTTCGGTAGCCGGAGCCTCGGCAGCAACCGCTTCGGTCGACACGGCCTTCACCTTCTCACGCTCATCCTTGACAGCCTTATAGCCAAGGCCCTGCATCAGATCGGCAAACTGTTCCAGCGTCATACCCGTGATGGACAACATGTCGGCTGTCGCCTCAAACCCGCCCCGGCTGTCCTGATCGCGCAGCATGTCTGCAAGCCGTTCCAACATATCAATGCGGATCGCCCGTTCACCCGCCGCACGGTATCCTGCCATGGCGTAGTAGCCCGGCACAGCTTCTTTTGCCGCTGGCACCGTGACAAGTCCCGGTGGCGGGCTTTCGGGGAATTCCTGCAGACCTTTGGCCAAGGACCACAGGACAAGCCGCAACCGTGTCGGGGCCGGTTTCAGCAGAAGCGGCTGGAAGATCGTGAACTGCCCAAAGCGTACACCATGTTTGCGCAATGACCCGCGCGCAGCCTGATCAAGCGCTTTCACCTCATCAGCCACCTCACCGCGCGGAATGATTCCAAAGCCTTCGGCCATGCGAAAGGCAAAGCCTTTGGCGGCCCCTTCCAGCGCCTCATCGTTCTTCAACGCCAGCAGCCCTTCAAACCCGGCGGCAACTTTGCGGTCGATGAAATGCTGCAACCGGCGCTGCACTTTCGCGGCTACATCCGGTCCGGCCTCATCATCAACAAAAGCCTCAACCCCTGGCTTGTAAGGATCAGCCCCGGCAACCAGCTTACCTACCGCCTGATCGCCCCACATCAGACCACCTTGTTCGGTGAAATCAATCTCGGGATCGGGGGCGTTATAGAACCGGTCAGCCAGAAGGTGAAAATGCGGGACAAGTGCCGCGACCGACGCCTGGCGCAGCGTCTTTGCCTCATCCGGGCTGCCCGCCTTATCCATCCGGAAACGAAAACCCTCTAGCCGCCCGACGAATTCGCCTTCGACGGTGACCTCACCCTTGTCGTTCACGTCAGCCACAAGGCTCTCCTTCTGTTTGAGCCGGCGAAGCAGGATACTGGTCCGCCGGTCCACAAATCTTTGCGTCAATGCGCCATGTAGCGCATCTGATAAACGGTCTTCTACAGCGCGCGTCTCGTCCCGCCAATGAGATTCGTCAACCAGCCACCCACTGCGCTGCGCCACATACGTCCAGGTCCGGATGTAAGCGAGCCGTTTTGATAGCGTATCGATGTCACCTTCGGTCCGGTCAATCCGTTTCACCTGCAACGCAAACCAATTGGCATCAACATGCCCAAGCTGATGCAAATCGGTGAAGAGATGGGTCAACAGACCGGCATGCTCGCCTGCCGAAATCCCGCGAAAGTCGGGCACCCTGCAGACATCCCAAAGTAGCCGCACCGATGGCCCATCGGTCGCGCGTGCGGCCACCTCTGGATCATCCGCCAGCGCTTTGAGCGCGCGCAAATCGTCGCTTTCACGCACGCGGGTCAGCCATTCATCATCGGTGCGGGCTTCCAGATTGCTGATCAACCGCTTGACCGACCCGAATTGCAGATCGCTGTTGCGCCATTGCAGTTTCTTAACCGAGGCAAAACGATGCTCGCAAATGGCTTGCGCTACCCCCTCATCCAGTTGTTCTGCCTCGCCTGTTACGCCAAAGGTACCGTTTTCGAGATATCGACCGGCGCGGCCTGCGATCTGAGCCAGTTCTTGTGGTTGCAGATGTCGCATGCGACGCCCGTCAAACTTCGTGAGCGCCGAAAAAGCGACATGGCTGATATCAAGGTTCAGCCCCATGCCGATGGCATCTGTGGCCACGAGGTAATCCACATCGCCATTCTGGTACATTGCTACCTGCGCGTTGCGGGTACGCGGGCTAAGCGCGCCCATTACAACCGCAGCACCGCCTTTGGTGCGGCGGAGCAGTTCCGCTATCGCATAGACATTTTCAACCGAAAACCCGACAATCGCCGACCTGCTTGGCATCCGGCTTATCTTTTTCGAACCTGAATAGGTTAGATCAGACATGCGTTCGCGGCGCATGAATTGCGCCTCAGGGACCATTGCTGCAATTACGCTGCGCATGGTTTCAGCCCCCATGAACAGCGTCTCATGCGTGCCACGCGCATTCAGCAACCGGTCGGTAAAAACATGGCCACGCTCAGGATCGGCGCATAACTGGATTTCATCGACAGCCAGAAAATCGCAGCCCATCCCCTCTGGCATCGCCTCGACCGTACAAACCCAAAACGCAGCACGGGGCGGGACGATCCGCTCCTCGCCGGTGACCAAAGCCACCACCGACGGCCCACGCACCGCCACGATCCGGTCGTAAACCTCGCGCGCCAAAAGCCGCAGCGGCAAACCGATCACGCCCGTACGATAAGACAACATACGCTCGATCGCGTAATGCGTCTTACCGGTATTGGTCGGGCCCAATACAGCCGTGATCCGGGAGGGTATCATATCTTTCCCCGATGGGACGCAGACGCGTTAGAGCGTCTGTCCTTCAAGCTGCAATGTCAGATATTCGACGGCAAGTTTCGCTTCGTCAGAGTTCGGGTTGATCGTTAAGATCAGCTCGTAAAGTTCCAGCGCATCTTCCTCACGCTCTAACTCCTGCATGATATTGGCCAAACCGCGCATTGCCTCGAAATGGCGTGGGTTCAGGCGCAGTGTTTGTTGGATATCATCCAATGCCGGCCCAATCAGCCCTAGCAAATAGTAAGAAGATGCGCGCCCATAATAGCCCTCGGCGAAATCTGGCGCATGATCGACCAACGCGCTGAAATGCTCCACGGCCACATCGGGTTGCCCTTCTTCCAGCGCCTCTTTTCCACGGCGTAGAAGCAGATCCATCGCCGCAGAGCCGCTGCGTTCCCATTGTGCCATGATCTGGCTTTCAATGCGGGCATAGTCTTGCTCATCCGCATCCAACAACTGTTGATAAAGCTCGTCTAAACGGCTTTCCTGCGCATAGGCAGGTAAGGAAAACCCCACTGCCAAAAAAAGTGCCGTAACGGTACATTTGAAGGGATGTGTGTACATAACCATAATCAGGAATGTAGCGCACTGTGCCAGCAACACCAGAGCTGGTGCAGTCACATCACTGACAAAGGACAAAAAACATGAGCGACGTTGTGACCGAGGCCGTAGCCGCCCTGAATGCAAAGATGGATGGCGCGGGCTTTGATGGGTCTGCAAAGTTTGACATCGAAGGCGAAGGCGCAATCATCATCGATAGCGATGGAGCGCGGGCCAGCGATGATGAGGCGGACGTAACACTGTCGGCGGACACCGAAACGTTCAAGGCCATTCTTGACGGCGAATTGAACCCGACAACTGCATTCATGACAGGCAAGCTGACGGTTGATGGCGATATGGGTCAGGCCATGAAGCTGTCCGGGGTTCTTGGCTAAAACATGGAAGCGGCACCCCTTTATACCGACATCGCCGGTGGCCCCGAGGGTGGTGCAGCACATTGGTTGCGCACGTCGGATGGCTTGCGCATCCGCGTCGGTCACTGGACGGTACCGGATGCCAAGGGGACGGTCCTGATCTTTCCCGGTCGGACCGAGTTTGTCGAAAAGTACGGGCGGGCTGCGAAATCCTTTGCGGCGCATGGTTATGCGAGCCTGGCAATTGATTGGCGTGGTCAGGGCATTGCTGACCGCATGACGCCGAACCGGGCCGTTGGCCATGTCGGCCATTTCGATGACTACCAGCGCGATGTCGAAGCCACACTTGCCCATGCCGCAGCTTTGGGTTTGCCACGACCGTATTTCTTGGTCGGCCATTCCATGGGCGGATGCATCGGCTTGCGCTCACTGATGAACGGGTTGGATGTGAATGCGGCCATGTTTTCCGCACCAATGTGGGGTGTTCAGATTTCGCCCGCCCTTCGGCCCTTTGCCTGGGGTTTGTCAGCGGTCAGCAAACCGCTTGGCTTTGATCAAACGCTTGCACCGGGCCAATTCGAACAGTCTTACGTCCTTCGTACGACACTTGATGAAAACACGCTGACCGGAGACGCCGAAATGTTTGCAATGCTACAGGGCCAGCTGGAAAAGTATCCTGATCTTGGGCTTGGTGGCCCATCTTTGCGTTGGGTGAACATGTCATTGCGCGAGATGTTGCAGCTCAGCACGTTGCCCGCGCCCAAAGTGCCCTGCATCACCTTCCTTGGGACTGAAGAGGCGATTGTCGATCCGGGACGTATCCGCGAACGCATGGGCAGGTGGCCCGGTGGCACGTTGCGCATCATTGATGGGGGACGTCACGAGATGCTGATGGATACCAAGGCGATGCGCGACGCCATCTTTGACGAGACGGCAGCACTATTTGACACGCATAAGACCCTGCCTAACGCCGCCTAATGGAGAACGGTGATACGTTCCTGTTTTTGCTCGACATGCTGGGCATTGGTTTTCTGATCTTTTACGGCTGGTACGTCTTTATCCAGAAAAACGACCCAGGCGTCGTGGGGCTTTCGGTATCGGCGATTGTCTCTATTCAATTGGTCGGGACATTCATCGATCTCATGGCGGGGTAGACAACCAACTTCTCTAAAGACGCAGTAGAAAGGCCGACACTCTCTGCAATCCCGCCTTCAACTCAGCCTTTGGGTTTGCAAACCCTATGCGGATGTAGCCTTCCATATCGAACGCGGAACCGGGCGTGAAAAGCACGCCCTCTTCTTCCATAAGGCGTACGCAAAATTCATGCGAACCCACCGGCGCATCATACTTCAGCAGCGTAACAGTCCCTGATTTGGGTTTGATCCAGTCAATCCCTGGCTCAGCCGCCACCCAATCGGCCAAAAGACCCAGGTTTTCGCGCGTGATCCTTTGTGACCGGGCAAGAACCCGGTCACGATTTTCCAGCGCCAAAGCCGCAAAATAGTCATCCAGCTTTCCGACGGATATCGTATCGTAATCACGATGAACGGACACAGCCTCAATCACCTCTGAAGGTCCGGCCACCCAACCAAGGCGCAAACCAGCAAGCGAAAACGCTTTGGACATGCCCGCCGTTGATATCCCCTTTTCATATACATCCGCGATGGAAACGGTCATCCCCGTTCCTGCCTGATCGGTTCCACGATAAACCTCATCGCACAAGATGTAGGCACCAACCTCACGCGCAATGCCCGCAATCTCCTCAAGCATTTTCTGATCCATAAGCGCGCCAGTGGGATTGTTGGGATTATTGATGGCAATCATCTTTGTCCCGGGCGTCACCAGGGCTCTGAGCGCATCCAGATCAGGCAAAAATCCATCGTCTGCGCGCAGCATGAGCGGCACAACTTCGGCCCCAATACTCGCCGGGATCGAATAATGCTGCTGATAGGTCGGCACCACCGCCACAACACGATCCCCGCGCCCCACCAGCGCGCGATGCACCAGCATATTCGCCCCAATCGTGCCATGGGTGACAATGATGTTTTCCGGCATCTGCCGCTGATAAAGCCCCGATATCGCCGTCAAAAGCCGCTCCGACCCGCGAATATCCCCATAGGTCATCTTCATCGGCAAGAGCGATGACAGGTCGCTTGCGTTCTGGCCCGCCAATTTTAGCAATTCTTCAATTGTCAGGCTCTCAACACAGGTCTCGGCCAGATTATGGGCACACTTTGTCTCCCACTCATTCATCCAGATCTCGACGCCAAAGGGCTCAATATACATCGCTCACTCCAACTCACTGTCGGCGCGGACCTTGAAACCGGCATCGCGCAATTGGCCCACTGTATCGGCCACATGTTCCTTGTCGCGCGCCTCGATCACGATCTCCAACTCGGCCTGTTTCAACGAGACAGACTGCATCATCCGCTGATGGATTACCTCCACTACATTCGCGCCCGCTTCACCAATAATCCGCGAGATTTCAGACAATTGCCCGGGCGTATCATCAATTTCAAACGTCAACCGCGTGATCCGCCCATCGCGGACCAGCCCGCGCAAGATCAGCGTCGACAAGAGACGCGAGTCGATATTCCCACCGCAAATCACCAATCCCACTTTCTTGCCTTGAAAGTCGGCGGCATGTTTCTCGATCACCGCCAACCCGGCCCCAGGCGCACCTTCAGCGACGATCTTTTCATACGACAACAGGTCAAAAACGGCCCGCTCAATCTCCGCCTCGCTCGCCGTCTCCACCCGGTCCACATACTCCGAGATAACGGCCATATTCACCGCCGACGGCTCCCGCACCGCAATCCCCTCTGCCAGCGTCGCGCCCCCGAAATTCGTCGGTGCATCGTCGAACTGCGCCTTGACCGCATCAAACCGTTCCGCCTGCGCGCCGATAATCTCGACCCCAGGCTTCACCGATTTCGCCGCCACAGCCATCCCGGCAATCAAACCACCACCGCCTATTGGCACCACAATACAATCCAGATCCGGCGCCTGCTCCAGCATCTCCAGCGCCACACTCCCCTGCCCGGCTGCCACCACCGGATCATCAAACGGATGCACGAAAATCAGCCCCTTCTCAGCCGCCAGATCAAAGGTGAACTGGACGCTTTCATCAAAGCCAACCCCATGCAAAACGACCTCAGCACCGAAATCCTTGGTGCGTTTGACCTTATTGAATGGCGTCCCTTCCGGCATCACAATCGTCGCTGGAATGCCCAAACGGCTCGCATGATAGGCCACGCCCTGGGCATGGTTGCCCGCGCTACAAGCAATTACACCAGCAGCACGCTCGGCCTCCGACAAGGTCAGCAATTTCGCCAAAGCCCCGCGCGCCTTGAACGCATTGGTGTGCTGCAAATTCTCCAGCTTCAGATACAGATCAATGCCCAGATGCAGCGAAAGCCGCGCCGCATGCACCGTAGGCGTGCGCATCGTCGCAGGCTTGATCGCTGCGTAAGTCTCTGTAATCAAATCAGGATCAAGTTTCACGGGCAACCTCCACAACCATCCACTCACCAAAAACACTTGTAATACAAAAGGCAAGCGCTTAACTCCGCACCTTCACACCAGAGGATACCGTCATGAAAACGGTCTTTGAAAACCTGAACGTCTTCATCGCATCAGCCCCCGCTGGTGCAAGCGAAGACGCATGGAAAATCGAACTGCCTCTGTGACTGACACTCCCGGAGGCTGATGGCCTCCGACACGGTTCCGCAATGTGACCCCGGATGGCCCAAAGCCCGCCGGGGTTTTTCATTTCGGGCCACCCAACCCGACACAAGAATTTGGCGCGCCAAATACCAATGGCCGTCTTGCATCCGCTTGGCCAGCAGATGCGGGGCGGCGCTCGTAGCAAGAAGGAGACCCAGAAATGGCTACGAAACTGAACATGAATGTCGGCACCATCGGTCACGTCGACCATGGGAAAACGACCCTGACCTCGGCCCTGACACAAGTGCAGGCCGCCCGCCTTGGCGGACAGGCCATGTCGTTCGACCAGATCGACAAAGCGCCCGAAGAAAAGGCACGCGGCATCACGATCAACACGTCCCATGTGGAGTATGAGTCCGACACACGGACCTATGCCCATATCGACTGTCCGGGCCACGCCGATTATGTGAAAAACATGATCACCGGTGCGTCCCAGATGGACGGGGCGATCCTGCTCGTGGACGGCACCGAAGGTGCGGCCAAGCAAACGATCGAGCATATCCTGCTCGCCCGTCAGGTGAACGTCGGCCACATGGTGGTCTTCGTGAACAAGATGGACATGCTGGGAGAGACCGAGCGTGCGGACATGGCCGAACTGATCGAGCTTGAAACAGGTGCGCTGCTGGAGGCGCAGGGCTACGAAAACACGCCCTTCGTCTTCGGCTCTGCCCTGCAAGCGCTTGATGCGGTGATGGCGGGTAACGTCGATGCGCCCGAGGTGGACTGTGTCAAAGCCTTGGTCGACGCCATGGACCGTCATTTCCCCGACCCTGTCCGGGATTATGACAGCCCGTTCATGATGCCGATCGAGGCCGTGCACACCATCCCGGGTCGCGGCACCGTTGTCTCTGGCCGGGTAGAGCGTGGGGTTGTCCGCGTTGGTGAAGCCGTTGAAATCATTGGCCTTGCCAATGACGGGGCCGAAGTTGTCGTCACCGGCACGCAGGCCTTCCGCAAGGATATCCCAGAGGCACGGGCTGGCATGAATGTCGGTCTGCTTCTGCGGGGGCTCAAGCGGGACGAGGTCCAGCGCGGTCAGATCCTCAGCGCGCCGGGGGTGATCAAACCGTTCACGCAAGGCCGGGCCGAGGTCTTCGTGCTGACCACCGATGAAGGGGGCCGCCACACGCCCTTCTCCACCGGCTACGCGCCGCAATTCTACTTCGGTGTGACCGATGTCAGCGGTGTGGTCAGCGTGACAGACGACCTGCCCGTGATGCCCGGCGACCGGGCCGAGGTGGGCTTTGCGCTGCACAAACCCGTCGGCATCGAGCCCGGCATCCGCTTCGCCCTGCGCGAAGGCGGCCGCACCGTCGGCGCCGGCGTGGTGACCGAGGTCACCGCCTGAAAACCATAGCTATGGCCCTGCGTAAGTGGGGCCATGGTGACTGTCCGCTAAGGTGTTGACCCAAGGTCTTGAATGAGCCCATAGTTCCGAATGCTGCACTGCACGCGAACGGCGGCTTTTGCGAGATTGCTAGTAAGCGTTGATGTCATCCGTTACGGCATCATGCCGCGCACTACTCTAGGCGCTCTGGTAAGCCCTTGCCATTGTTCCACCAACGGTTCGGATTTTCGCTTTGTGGGTCATATGCCGCCCTGCTTGCCCAATCCTCACGAACAAAAATCACAGGTTCTTCGTAGTGGTGTGCGTAGATGATTGCATCCATCACTTTTGCAAGTTCTGCTTGGTCGCGATCTATGGAGATCTTCAACTCCACCATCGGATAGGTTTCCGTGGACCCCGCCTCAAATCCGTCAACATGGGTCGTGGTTGTCGAGTTTGCCTCCGGTTGCGCGGTCTCTTTCCCAACGGCTGAAATACTGGCGTTCCGCTGATAGCGACCAAAACCTAAAGGATGGACTTTCATCACTTCGTCAAGAATGCGATCCGTGTCCTCTGGGAGGGTCTGCACTTCAATCGTGAAGACAGGCACCAACCTGCCCGATTTCGCCGTATAGGAATTCAAGCCGCTCATTAGCACCCCCATGTTCATGTAATGTTCTTGCATATGGATATGTCGGTGCGCAACCTCAATCTAGGCTCAGTGCAGCCAAACACTCTTAATAATGAATCGGCACGGCCATAAAGGTCGCTATTGATAGACGCAGGTTTCAGAAAAGCAGACGTTGGCGCAGCCGCGGCGAAATCACCCTTTGTCCCGCAAAGCACCACTAGATCGCTCGAGACGTGAATTCATGAATGGTTACACGGCAAACTTGTCATTACGGCGTAGAATACTGTGCCGCGACAACGGTTAACACCCACCAACCGATCGCCCCGCTAACCCCACAAATCCCGTAAATTTGTACGTACACATTCTGTACAGCTTCTGTACGGGGTCTTGCTCACCCCAAACGCCTACTTGCCAAGGTTCTTAACGCCCCTCCGCGTAACTGCACCCCAAACCCACCGTGTCACCGCGCGGTGCCTTCACCATTGACCGCCGCGCCCTATACTGAATGTCATGGCCGACGTCCTTACCTTCACCGACCGTGGCATCTACTGCCCCGCGGGCGATTTCTATATCGACCCGTGGCAACCCGTTGACCGGGCGCTAATCACCCACGGCCACAGCGACCACGCCCGCCCCGGCATGGGCCGCTATCTGGCCACAACGGGGACAGCGCCGGTGATGCGGCACCGGCTGGGCGAGATCACGCTGGACACCATAAGCTACGGGGAAGAAAGACAAATCGGCGATGCGACTGTCTCCTTCCACCCCGCGGGTCACGTCCCCGGATCGGCCCAGATCAGGGTTGAGGTGAAGGGACAAGTTTGGGTCGTATCCGGCGATTACAAAACTGTCGCTGACGGCCTCTCCGAACCGTTTGAGCCCGTCAAATGCCACGCTTTTATCACCGAATGCACCTTCGGCCTGCCAATTTTCAAATGGACGCCGCAGGACGTCCTGACAAACCAAATCAACGACTGGTGGGCCACCAACGCCGCCGCCGGACGCACCTCCATCCTCGGCGCCTACGCCCTTGGAAAGGCGCAAAGACTACTCGCTACAGTCAACCCGGATATCGGGCCAATCCTGACCCATGGCGCGATTGAAAACACAAACGAAGTCCTTCGAAATCAGGGCATTACACTTCCCAAAACAACCTACGCCACCGCCGACATCACCGCGAAAACCCACCCCGGCGCGCTGGTCCTTGCCACGCCCAGCGCCCTTGGCACCACGTGGACCCGTCGCTTCGGCCCCGCCTCCACGGCCTTCGCCAGCGGCTGGATGGCGCTGCGCGGTGTACGCCGCCGCCGGGCCGCCGATCGGGGCTTCATCGTCTCCGACCACGCTGATTGGGACGGGCTGAACGAAGCGATCAAGGCCACCGGCGCCACCAAGGTTTTTGCGACACACGGCTACACTTCGGCCTTCCAGCGCTGGCTGAAGGAACAGGGCTATGACGCCCACGTTGTCAGCACCGACTATCACGGTGAAAGCCTTGATAACGCGGAGGAAGCCGAAGCATGAAAGACATCGCCACCCTCTTCACCCGCATCGACGAAAGCACCAAAACCACGGTCAAGACCGCCGCGCTTGCCGATTATTTCCAGACCGCCGATCCAGGCGACAGGCTTTGGACCATCGCCCTTTTCACCGGGCGGCGGCCCAAACGCACCATCACCGCGACCCGCTTGCGTGAATGGGCCGCCGAGGTTGCGGGGCTGCCAGACTGGTTGTTCGAGGAAAGCTACAGCATCGTCGGTGATCTGGCCGAAACCATCGCGCTGGTCCTGCCGCCAGCCGAACACGACGATGACCAATCCTTAACCTATTGGATCGATAATATAAAACGTCTCTCCACCTTGGATGAAGATGACCGCAAAGCAGGCATTCTGCGGGCTTGGAATAGCCTGCCCACGACACAGCGATTCCTGTTTACAAAGCTGCTCACCGGTGGTTTCCGCATTGGGGTTAGCGCAAAGTTAATCACCCGCGCGTTGGCACAGGCAACCGGCCAGCCGGAGGCGCAACTAACCCACAAACTGATGGGCAACTGGACGCCTGACACAGCAACTTGGGAAAGCCTGATCGAGGCTGATGATCCCACCGCCGACCTGTCCCGCCCCTACCCTTTTTATCTGGCTTATCAACTGGATAGTCTCGATGATCTCGGACCACCCGCCGACTGGAACGCCGAGCGCAAATGGGACGGTATCCGCGGGCAGTTGATCATTCGAGGCGGCGAGCACCACCTGTGGTCACGCGGCGAAGACCTGATGACGGATCGTTTCCCGGAATTGGCGCAACTCAAGGACTACCTGCCTGACGGCACAGTGATTGATGGCGAAGTTCTTGCATATGCAGACGAAAAACCGATGTCCTTCAATGCGTTACAAAAACGGATCGGCCGCAAAACGGTGCCGAAGAAACTGCTGACAGAAGCCCCCGTGATCCTCATGGCCTATGACCTGTTGGAATACGAAGGCAAAGATATCCGCGATGCGCCACTCAAAGACCGGCGTAACAGGTTGAAAACGCTGGTCAATCAAACACCAGACACAAGCCCCATCCGCCTCTCCGACACCGTCCCGTTCACCACGTGGGAGGACCTTGCCAAAGCCCGCGAGCAGTCGCGTGAGATCGGTGCCGAGGGCCTGATGCTCAAACGGCTCGACAGCCCTTATCTATCCGGACGCAAACGCGGGGATTGGTGGAAATGGAAGATCGACCCGCTGACCATCGATGCCGTCATGATCTACGCTCAAGCGGGCCACGGGCGGCGCGCGAACCTCTTCACCGACTACACATTCGCCGTGCGCAGCGGCAATGATCTGGTCCCGTTTACAAAGGCCTACTCGGGCCTCACCGACGCCGAATTCCGCGAAATCACCGCCTGGGTGCGCAAGAACACGCTGCAAAAATTCGGCCCCGTCCGACAAGTCCCGCCGACCCATGTGTTCGAGATTGCATTCGAAGGCATCCAGGCCAGCCCCCGCCACAAATCCGGCGTCGCTTTGCGTTTTCCGCGCATGGCCCGCTGGCGGAAAGACAAACCCGTGGATGAGGCCAACACGCTCGACGATCTCAAGGAAATGTTGGCAACCTATGGCTAGCAACCCCTATCCGCTGCGCTTATGTAGGGCAAAAGAGATAGAGGTGAGACATGCATTTCCCGAAACCTGTTTTCGACGCGAACCCCAGTGGCGGCAATGACCTCGGGAAATTGCCCGAATGGGATCTGAGCGATCTTTATCCGGGCACCGACGCACCAGAGATCACACGTGATCTGAACTGGCTTGGACAGGAATGCAGCGATTTTGCAAAAGCCTACGAAGGAAAGCTGGCCACACTCACCGCATCTGAATTGCTGGAAGCAGTGCAACGCTACGAACAGATCGATGTGATCGCAGGCCGGATCATGTCGTTTGCGGGCCTTCGCTACTACCAGATCACCACCGATGCGGACCGGGCCAAATTCATGGCCGATTGTCAGGACAAAATCACCAGTTTTACAACACCGCTTGTGTTTTATAGCCTCGAATTCAACCGGTTGGACGATGAACATCTTACTGGATTGCTGGCCGCCAACAGCGACCTCGCCCGCTACAAACCCGTCTTCGACCGAATGCGCGCAATGAAGCCACATCAGCTGTCTGACGAGCTGGAAAAATTCCTGCATGACCAGTCAACAGTGGGCACTGCGGCATGGAACCGCCTTTTTGATGAAACCATGGCCGGGCTCACATTCGACGTGGATGATGAAACGCTTAGCCTAGAGGCCACGCTGAACCTGCTGACCGAGCATGACCGGTCAAAGCGCGAGGCGGCGACCCATGCGCTCGCTCAGGTTTTCGATGCAAATATCAAGCTGTTTGCACGCATCCACAACACGCTGGCCAAGGAAAAAGAAATCGAAGATCGCTGGCGCAAGATGCCGACACCGCAGACCGGGCGGCATTTGGCAAACCATGTCGAACCCGAAGTGGTTGAGGCATTGCGTAACGCCGTTGTCGCGGCTTACCCCCGGCTGTCTCATCGCTATTATGCATTAAAAGCCAAATGGTTAGGATTGGATAAACTACAAGTCTGGGACCGCAACGCACCTTTGCCTATGGAAAGCGACAAAATCGTCGGCTGGGACGAGGCACAAGACACAGTGATGACAGCCTATGCTGAATTCGACCCGCAAATGGCCGATATCGCAAAGCCCTTCTTTACCGACGGCTGGATTGATGCGGGCGTAAAACCAGGCAAAGCACCGGGTGCTTTTGCACATCCCACGGTAACGCCTGTGCATCCCTATGTGATGCTGAACTATCTGGGCAAACCCCGCGATGTCATGACCCTGGCCCATGAACTGGGGCATGGTGTGCATCAGGTTTTGGCTGCAGAACAGGGCGAATTACTGAGTTCCACGCCCCTGACGCTCGCCGAAACCGCATCGGTTTTTGGTGAGATGCTGACCTTCCGCAAGATGTTGGACGGTGCTGCAACGCAAGAAGAACGCAAAGTGCTGCTGGCCAATAAAGTCGAGGATATGATCAACACGGTCATCCGCCAGATTGCGTTTTACGATTTCGAATGCAAGCTGCATGCAGCCCGGGCCAAGGGTGAATTGACACCGGACGACATCAATACGCTGTGGATGTCTGTACAAGCCGAAAGCTTGGGACCGATTTTTGAATTCGCTGACGGTTACGAGACCTTTTGGTCCTATATTCCGCATTTCATCCACTCGCCGTTTTACGTGTATGCGTACGCGTTTGGCGACGGTCTGGTGAATGCGCTGTATGCAGTTTACGAAGAAGGTGACCCCGATTTCCGTACCAAGTACTTCGACATGTTGCGCGCAGGCGGATCAAAGCACCACAAGGAACTGCTGGCCCCATTTGGTCTGGACGCATCAGATCCCGCTTTCTGGGACAAGGGATTGTCGATGATCAGCGCCATGATTGATGAGCTGGAGTCGATGGAGGATTAGGGCGCTGTCAGGCTGCCATTGCGATCAAGAATAAGGAAATTGGCAAAAGCAGATTGGCGCACGGCGTCTTCTTCTATGATGCGCCGTAACACCGTAATGGCGGCAGGCGACGTCACTGCAACCATGTGATCAAGGTTGCGGCCGTCACTGAGGTTTGTGAAATCAATATAGGTGACGCCCAGTCCCACAACATCTTCGGCAGTGCCGATCCCGCCAATCCGTTCGCGCCCGCCGCTCAGGAATGAAGCCAGGTTGAGCGCGCGATCCGATTGACTTGTCAGGATAATGAATGGGTCTGGGAGTTCACCTATCGTGCCTGCCTGCGCTCTGAAAATATCTGGGTCGAGGTCAGGAGAAAGAAACGTCACTGTATCAATTCGGTCTAAGACGTCGCGATCCCCTGCGATGGCGAGTTGACGCATCGCCTCCATCGATAGCATCGCACCCATGGAATGGGCCATCAGGTTGATGCTCTTGTCAGTTTTTCGGGCGATATCCGCCAATAATTGCGCGAGGTCGTCGCGCGCAAAAAGAACGCTATCACGGTCGTAGATGTAGGCGCCCGGCACACCCGCCGAGGCCCAGGAGAACATCAACCGGGTCTGGGGCAGATTAAAGTCATGGGCAATCTGCCCAAAACGATAAAGCGCTTCAGAGCTTGTGGTGTTGTAGCCATGCACAAAGAGGTAGATTGCATCACCGTCTGCGTCGACCATGGCGCGGTCGAAGGCTTCACTTGTCGGGAAGGGCATGAAATCGACGACGGCAAAGTCTGTCAACGGATCCGTCGCCCCGTCGGGCCATGCAATCTGGCCAAGAACATGTGTTGGTGGAATTGACACAGATAGCTGAGCACGCCGCAGATTTGTTGATCGGTCGCTGCCAAAAGCATCCTGATCCAATGCAACATTTTGTTGGGTCACCACATAGATGTCTTCAATGACGGCATCAGGATGCGGTGCTGCAAAGCTGATTGTGTCAGGTTGGTTGCATCCGGTCAGCGCAATGCACATTGCGGCGAACATCATACTGCGCATGGATTTTCCGGTGGCATTCTCAGGAAAGGTTCACGCTGGCGCTTGTTAATCCAATTCGGTCCACGGCCAGGGCTTCACCTCACTTGCCGCGGTCTGATACCGCGCGGCTTTGGCCATCCAGACGCCCATGGTTGTTCCGATCTCGGCCAGTTGTTCATTCGGCTGTCGGTTGTTGAACAGCATGATCAGGAATTGCGCGACTGTCAGAAGACCCAAGAGACTGCTCGCCATGCTCATCAGGACAGCGATGATGACCATGTGCAGCAGACGCACCCAGATACTGTCCAGATCATCGTTGATCTCCGGCTCGGCCGTTTCATGATCCTTTGCCATCATCCTCTCCTATGCACGCGCGTGATGTGCCGCGAAAACCATATCCATCATGTGCTGCGTTCCCTTTGAAAATTCAAGCGGGCATGAATATGCCGCATCAGTTTGCACCGCCTTGCAGAAATTTTCCACCTGCAAGACATAGTGGTTCGCAGCAGGCCAGCGTTCGGTTTGCACCGTAAGACCATCATTTTCCAAAGTCAGCGTCGCCACGTCAAAAACGTTGGCGTTAAAGGGACAGCTTAGCCGCAGAACCCCCTTGTCGCCATGAAAGGTGATATGTTGACGCGGAAACATCCGCATGGACACCATCGCCGAATAGCTGAAGTCAGGGAAATCAGCCGCAACTTGGGCAAAAACGTCGACTCCATTTTCAAACCGCAGGTTCGCTAGAGAGATCCGATCAGGTTCTTGCCCTGTGACAAGGCGGGCAGCGCCAAAAGTATATACACCGATGTCGCGCAAACCACCGCCACCTGCTTCGGGCCGGTTGCGGATATTCGTCCCGTCATCGTTAAAAAAAGAAAATGCCGCATCAACATGGACCAATTTACCAATCGCGTCATTTTCCAGCAACGCGCGGGCACGCACAAACTGCGGATGATGAAAGATCATAAAGGCCTCTGCCGCGAGTTTGCCAGAAGCGTCCCTTGCCGCGATCATTTGATCATATTCGTCGGCATGAAGCGCCATCGGCTTTTCGCACAGCACATGCTTTCCCGCCTCCAGTGCCTTTAGCGTCCATGCGACATGCAGGTGGTTGGGCAACGGAATATAGACGGCGTCAATCGATGAATCACGCAGCAACGCATCATAGTCCTGCAGGACTTTTAGTCCTGGGGCAAAGGCCTGAAAGCCTATGGCCTTTGCAGGATCAGATGTCGCCAATGCGACCAGTTCGGCTCCTTTGGCCGCATGAATGGCCGGCGCCATATGATTCTGGGCAAAATTGGCAGCCCCCAGGATACCCCAACGCAGTGGTTTCATTGTCATGTCCTCTTTTGGTGAAAACCATACTGCGGCATTCATGGGATTGAAACGCAACACACAATCGCCTAATGAAAATCCCCGCTGGCGATGCCAACGGGGATCATTTCAAACGCAGTCAAGATTGATCAAGCTGTTGCCAGCATCCCTTTTTGACGCGCAAGCTCTTGCATCTTCTTCTGCAGCTTTTCAAAGGCGCGCACCTCGATTTGACGGATGCGTTCGCGGCTGACATCATATTGGCTGCTCAGATCTTCGAGCGTCACCGTTTCCTCGGACAGGCGCCGTTGCACCAGAATGTCCTTTTCGCGATCATTCAGGACATCCATCGCCTCGGCCAGTAGTTCCCGGCGCGCATCCATTTCATCGTGTTTCTCGTAGTCGGCAGCCGTATTGGCACTTTCGTCTTCAAGCCAGTCTTGCCACTGCATGGACCCTTCGCCGTCCGATCCGACCTGTGCATTCAGCGACGCATCGCCACCGGACAAACGCCGGTTCATCGAAATGACTTCGTCTTCTGTCACCCCCAGATCGGTCGCAATGCGTTTGACATTTTCAGGACGTAAATCGCCATCTTCCAGCGCACCAATCCGGTTCTTCGCCTTGCGCAGGTTAAAGAACAGCTTTTTCTGTGCAGATGTGGTGCCCAGTTTCACCAGCGACCATGACCGCAGTATATACTCCTGGATCGAGGCACGGATCCACCACATGGCATAAGTCGCAAGGCGGAAGCCCTTTTCGGGATCAAAGCGTTTGACAGCCTGCATTAAGCCGACATTGGCTTCCGAAATGACTTCGGCCTGCGGAAGTCCATAACCACGGTAGCCCATGGCGATTTTCGCGGCCAGACGCAGGTGTGATGTGACCATTTTGTGCGCGGCTTCGGTATCTTCATGATCCACCCAGCGCTTGGCCAGCATATACTCTTCCTCAGGCTCCAACATCGGGAACTTGCGGATCTCCTGCATATAACGGTTCAGCCCACCTTCGGGGGATGGGGCCGGCAAATTCTTATAGTTACTCACTGTTACTGCCCTCCTATGTTTAAAGGCTTAACATGGATATGGTAGCGCTCGCATTGGCTTTCAAGATGTCGCTATGCGATTTCTGTAAAAGATATATGAACTAATCGGTTTAGCTTGACGAGGCACATTTCCGTGCACTCACGCACATGGGATCGAATATTTCAGCCCTTATCGCGCATTGCGCGCAGTAACCCGCTCATATCGTGGGGGATTTCCGCCTCAAACGCCAGATGGTCACCAGACAAGGGATGACTGAAACCCAAGGTCGCCGCATGCAATGCTTGCCGGGGAAAATCCGCAACAGCCTCAATACCGGCTTCACCAATCGCTTTGGGTGATAGCTTGCGCCGCCCACCATAAACCGGATCCCCGATCAGCGCATGGCCGCAATGGGCCATGTGCACACGTATCTGATGGGTCCGCCCCGTTTCCAGCCAGCATTCAATCAGCGCGGCGCAAGGTGGGTTGCCGAATGGCTCAACAATCCGCGCCCGCGTGACCGCATGACGACCGTCCGTGAAAGAAACCGCCTGACGCTGCCTGTCGGTTTTGTGCCGGCCCAGAAAGGTCTGGATTTTTAGAATATTACCAGGCTCAAAAGATGTGCCCTTGATACCGCGCAGGCGCGGGTCATTGGAATCCGGCACACCATAGCAGATGGCCAGATAACGCCGTTCAACACTATGAGCCGCGAACTGTGCAGCAAGGTTTTGATGGGCCGGATCTGATTTCGCGGCCACCAACAGCCCGGTCGTTTCTTTGTCGATCCGATGCACAATCCCAGGTCGCTTCATGCCACCAACGCCGGAAAGGCTGTCACCACAATGATGGATCAGCGCATTGACTAGGGTTCCGCTTGGGGTGCCCGGCGCGGGATGTACGACCATGCCAGCGGGTTTGTTGACAACGATCAGGTCATCATCTTCAAACACGATATCCAGAGGAATATTCTCCGGCCCGATATGGCTGTCCTCGGGGGCTGCCACGGCAACGGTCACCTCTGCGCCCTCAGCGATCCGAAACCGTGGATCGGTCACAACCACAGTATCAACTTGCACCGCACCATCCGCGATCAGTTTTGCTAATCGTGACCGGCTGAGCGCTGCATCGTCCGGCACATCACGCGCCAGCGCCTTGTCTAAGCGCGGCGGCGGGTTTGGGGCAATTGTGAAAGCGATTTTGGCCATGATGTATCTCGCGCTCAACTGTTAATGAGCACGGCCACATTCGGCTGCGCCAAACGTTTCCCCGCGCGTCTTCAAAATTCTAGAATTTTGAAGATGGTACCACCTCCTGGTCTCGAACCAGGGACCTCTTGATCCACAATCAAGCGCTCTAACCAACTGAGCTAAGGCGGCACTGAACGGGGATTTAGCCCCAAGGCGCATTGATTGCAAGACCTTCAAAAGGTAATCGCCCAGGTCTCTTCCACCAGATCAACGCCAAAGGAATGCACGGGTTTGGCTTTGGTTCGGACAAAACCGTTGCGTTTGTAAATCCGACCAGCCGCCACATGGCTTTCGTGGGTCCATAAAGTCAAACCCTTATATCCGGCTGACCGCGCAAAACACAGGCAGGTGTCTAAAAGCGCCTGCGCTGTCCCGGTCCCGCGCGCAGCGGGCACCAGATAAAACAAACGCAATTTGGCTATGTCCCGATCGAGACGGACGCAGAAAATAGAGCCTAACCGACATGCACCCTCATACGCGATCCATCCGCCTTCTGCCGCGGGATCGTGGTCGTCCAGAAATGCGTCCACAATGCTTGCGACCAGAGGCCCGAATGTCTGATCAAAACCCTCAACGCGCGCATAGTGATCGGCATGTTGGTCAACCAGCCAATCACGGTCTGCTGCTGTGAGGGGTCGAATCTGAAACTGCATGCCGCAGCTTGGCGCACCATGCCCTTGCCAATCAAGCCTGCAGCACGCTAGGGGTTTCAAGACCACGCTAGGGGACGAAAATGGGCATCAATAACGAAAGCGATATCAGTGCAAATTTGCAAATCGGGCCAACTGATCTGGGTATGGTGCGCATCTTCATTGAGGCCGATGGTGTTGAGATCCCCATGGACTTTGACCCCGAAGAGGCCGATGAGATCGCAGACGAAATCAAAGCTGCAGCGATCGCGGCAAGAGCAGTGAAGCAGCGGTAACTTGCAAGCCTCATGTCAATCTCTGATCGGCGTCAGACGTAACCGTCTAAAATGACCAATCCACAATATAGTCTGGGTCACGTGCAGCCTGCGCCCGGATCGCGGCATGGCGCGCGAATTTTTGGACCATCACTTTGCGGCGCGCCGGAGCCAGCTTTGCCTCGGGGCCCATGCGAATAATCTCGGCATCATAGGCATCGGCGATAATCAGACCGGTATCGTCCGGCAAAAGTTCGGTCGGAAAATCACTATCCACAGCCCAGAAGAACCGGTCACACCACTCCAGATAGCCTTGCCATTTATGGTCTGACTGGAAATCCGCCCGGCTGGATTTGCATTCAACAATCCAAACCTCACCTTTCGGCCCTAATGCCATCACATCCACACGCAGGCCTGACGTCGGCACCAATTCCTCGACGCTCACAAAATCATGCCCCCGCATCGCACGCGAAACGCCACGGGCCAGAAGCTGACCTGGCATGAGGGCATTAGATGTCACATCATCTGGCATATCCCAAACATGAACAATACGTGAACAAAAATCAAGCCATTGTACTCTTAGTGGATGACAGACCGAGTCGTTTGGGCAAACGCATAAGAGCGGCACGAAAATTGACCATCAAAGTTGCAAAAAACGCCCGTTCATCTTGAACAACGCGGATTTTCCATAACTTTCAACAACTAACGTCAATCGGCCCCAAAAACTGTTCATCTAAACCGTTCAACTTTGTGACACGATTGGGACGATTGACCCTAGGTCACTGCGGCGAAAACCACGACATCGTCACGATTTCGGCTGCTTTTATTAATATACTTATTAACAGACAGAGTTGAGGAGTAACGCGATGTCACTGTTTGCCGGTATCACATTTTATGAAGTTTGCATGGCTCTTCTTATGGTTGGTATGGCAGAGCGCATGTTGCTTGCTTACGCGCCTGTCGAAATGGTCGGTCGCAATGGCTGGTTGATCAAAGGCGATATCGAAGAATAATCGCGCGCCCACTTGTCCAATTGCCCGCCACCCCCTACCTCTAGGCGCGGCGGGCTTCTGCTCTTCTCGTTATTCCGGGGTTACATTCCAGTGGCCTTAAGCAAATCCGAGGGAGCTGGCTCTGTCTGAGCCCTGGTTCAGTTATCTGGCGCCCACCTGTATATACAGGTCCTCGGGAATAAACCCCCTACGGTCGCTGCGGTTCCCGCCACCCTCATGATGCAGGACAAGACCACTGGCATCCCGCATCGGCACAGCTTGCCGATCAAATCCCCGCATCGATAAGCACAAGACATTGTGTGAGTGGTGTCCCTGAGAACGTGCCAATCGATGCTAGTCACATGTAGGTTGTCACCCGTGCGCTTTGACAGGTAATCTTAACAAGGCCGCCATGTCTTTGTTAGAAAGGTTTAGGGTCGTATATCTTTGGTTTAAATGGCTTCGCTTTGGTAGCGACCACAGCCAATGGCAGATCTGTAAACGAGGTTTTTTGGAAGATGGATGCGACACCAACGGCGCAAGCCCTTGCTGATTTTGGCGGTCACAACAACGCACTCTTATCATGATGGAGATGAGCCAAGCTGACTTACGTATCGCGGAAGCGCTTGTCTTCTCTTCAAGCAGTTTGCCAGCCGGCTAAACCCGCTAAACCTGCATTCATAAATGCCTTCCGGAAACGACACCCCTAACAGACGCCTAAATTCTGCGTACACTTTCTGACGCTTGAACAGACACCCGAACTGGTTTTCCGGGTCCGCCGCGCGGCTCATCATCATAACGGTCTGCATTCAGCATCAACGACACGCCAAACTGCACGCTACCAAAAACGGTTCCGTTAAAGAACCAAAGCAAGAACACCGCCAGATAACCGGCATCGGTGCTCAGCACCAAATGGCCAAGATTGGCAACATCAAACCAAAGTAGCAGGGCCACAAAAATGGCTGATAAAACAAACCCAACCGCGCAGTGGCGCAGATATAAGCGCATCAGGTCCGGTTCATTACTGCTTCGCACTTTTTGTCTCATCGCTATCATAATAGTGCATTTGCCGCCTCCGGCAAAGAAGTATGGGCGCGCCCGCACCAGGCAACTAACATCCCAAAAACAACAAGAGCCGATTTAGGAAAGTGCGTCGGGCCGGGCTTCGCGCGCCATATGATCAAGCACGGCATTGACGAATTTTGGTTCTTTGCCATCATTGGAAAACGCTTCGGCGATAGCCACAAATTCGCTGATCACCACCTTTGGTGGTGTGTTTTTCAGCGTGATCTCGGCGCCTGCTGCGCGAAAAAGCGCACGCCAGGTGGGGTCGATCCGCGCAATTGGCCATTTCGCGACCAATGCGCGGTCAGTCATCTGATCAATGATTGCCTGATCATCGACGGCCTTTTCCATCAGCGCACGGAACACGTCCACATCGCCCTCGGGCATCTCGCCTTCGTCATACTTTGCCCCAAAGCGGTGATCTTCGAATTCACGCGTTACCGCCTCAACCGTCTGGCCGGAGCTTTCCATCTGAAACAGCGCCTGCACTGCATAAAGTCTGGCGGCGGATTTCATCTTGCGCTTCTGATTATTCGAAAGGGTCATGCCGAAGTCTTGCCCTCTGTCTTGTTCGCCATCAGGATTTCGCGCGCAAAGCCCACACTCTTCTCGGCCTTGCCCCATTTCCGCGCCAGCGCAATCAGGTGCAGGGCTGCTGCCGCCGCCCCGCCCCCTTTGTTCATCTGGGCGGGATCGGCGCGCACGGCAGCCTGTTCGTAATTCTCGACCGTAAGGATGCCGTTGCCGATGCAAAGCCCTTGCAGGCCAAGCAGTTGTACGGCGCGGCTGCTGTCGTTGCAGACGGTGTCGTAATGCGTCGTCTCGCCTCTGATCACACAGCCAAGGGCGACATAACCGTCGAAATTTGACATCCGCTCGGCTATCCCAATCGCTGTGGGGATCTCCAGCGCACCGGGGACTTCGACAATTTCCCAGGTCGCACCGGCCTTTTCGATTTCGGCCTTTGCACCGGCGATCTGATGATCACTAACATCCTTGTAGTAGGGCGACGCAACGATCAGCATCTTCACCGGTTTGTCGAACTTCGGCAGCTGCATGATGTAGTGGGACGGTCCAGCCATTATCCGATCTCCGAGATTTTGCGGGTACCAACGATTTCCAATCCATAAGCGTCCAACCCGACAACCTTTGGCTTCGGTGAATTGGTCAGGAGTTCGATGTCATGAATACCAAGCGAGCTGAGGATTTGCGCTCCGAGTCCATATTGGCGCAGCGTCTGGGGCGAGGCTTCCTCATCCGTTTCCAGTTTCATATGCACATCGCGTAACAAAACCAATACGCCGCGCCCCTCATCAGCAATCAGCTGCATCGCGTCGCCAAACTCATCCCGGCGACCTTTTGGGCCAACACCCACGACATCCAGCATTGGGTCCATTGCATGCATGCGGACAAGTACGGGTTCGGGCGTCGATATATCCCCCTTAATCAACGCAATATGTTCGGCCCCTTGGGTCTCGTCTGTGTAGATCCGCAGCTCCCATTCACCCCCGAATTCCGAGGTGATCATACTGGTCTCACGGATCCGAACCAGATTGTCATGCCGCCTCCGATAGGCGATCAGATCACTGATTGTGCCAATTTTCAGCCCATGAAGTTGCGCAAAGGCAATAAGGTCCGGCAGGCGGGCCATTTCGCCATCTTCCTTCATGATTTCGCAGATCACACCAGAGGGGTTCAGCCCGGCAAGTCGAGCGATATCCGTCGCAGCCTCGGTATGACCAGCACGCACCAGCACCCCTCCATCGCGCGCGCGCAAAGGAAAGACATGGCCAGGCGTGGCGATGTCAGCGGCCGTCTTAGTGGCATCAATGGCGGTGGCAACGGTCAGCGCACGGTCAGCGGCAGAAATGCCAGTGCTAACGCCTTCGCGGGCTTCAATACTCACGGTAAATGCCGTTTCGTGCCGCGATGAGTTATGCGAGGCCATAAGCGGCAGGCCCAGCGCGTCGATCCGCTCACCCGGAAGGGTCAGGCAGATCAGCCCACGGCCATGCTTTGCCATGAAGTTGATGGCGTCAGGGGTGGCCATTTGGGCCGGGATCACCAAATCGCCTTCATTCTCGCGGTCTTCATGATCAACCAGAATGAACATACGTCCGTTGCGGGCGTCTTCGATGATATCTTCGATTTTACTAATCGTATCAGACCAATCACGCTCGACTGGACCTGGTGTCTCGAAATTATGGCTCATCTGGATCCCCGGAGTGGTGTTGGCAGGCAGATAGCCCAGGCCCAGCCCTTTGAAAAGGGGATGGGTTGAAACCCATACCGCGACGTGACGTGCACCTAAGCGGAGATCTGTAAGATGGGTCTTGACCCATCCTGCCTAATGAAAAAAAGCGTCTGCAGATAGGTAGCCCGCCATCCGTGCCGCCGCGACCCAATCGCGTTCGAAATGCGTATCCCCGATCATGACAAACCGGTCGGCGGGTTTGCCCTGCGCGACGATGATTGCATTAAGATCCTGCCGCATCGCCGACCAGCTTTGGGCGAAATGCGGCGCCGCATATGCGCGTGCAAGGCCCGGCTGCGCCCCCAGATGTTTCGGCGTCACAGGTTTATGCGCAAGACCGGTCGATACCGTATTTTGCAGGCCAACCAGCTTGGCCTCCCGATCCGATGGTATCGGCTGCCCGTCACGCAACACACGCAATGCATTGCTCGAAAACAAAAAACCGATCAGATCGTGGCCAGTGCTGGCCCGAATGCCTGCATAGGTTTTGTAGGGCAGGCCCAGCTCAGCGGCCCTGCGGACCCGCAACCGCACGACTTCAAGCGGCAATTTTGGAACAAGCTCTTTACGCGCCTGTGTCCATGCATATTTGCGCCAGCCTTTGCCCGGCTCGTCCACCCGACCAGAGTTATGCCCGATTGATGCCGTCATGCGTGTCTCGTCCCTCACTCTGACAACACCGTCGCGCAGGCTGCAAGCACTGTCAATCTTGTGCGATTAGAGCGAAGCCTGTCGATTGATCGCTCAGGCGAATTCCTGAAGCCGCGCGACATAACGCGCCATTGTATCAATCTCGAGGTTAATCTGATCACCCACAGCAACATCTCCCCAAGTCGTGGCCATCTTTGTGTGCGGGATGAAGTTGATGCCAAATTCTCGTCCATCCACCTCATTCACGGTCAGCGAAGTCCCATCCAAAGCAACCGAACCCTTTGGGGCAATAAAGCGCGCCAGCTCCTGCGGTGCACGAAAAGTCACACGCGTGCTATCACCTTCGTCCTGCATCGCAACAATGTCAGCCACACCATCGACGTGACCTGAAACGATATGACCACCCAATTCGTCGCCAACCTTGAGGGCCCGTTCAAGGTTGAGCCGTTTGCCCACCGTCCAGCCGCCCACATTCGTTGCACCGACTGTTTCAGCAGAGATTTCGACGTCGAACCAATGCTGCGGCGTACGTCCCAGCGCAATCACCGTCAGACATACGCCGTTACAGGCAATCGAGGCACCGATGTCGATCCCGTCCACATCATACCCGGTGCCGATACGGACGCGCAGGTCCCCGCGCTGCTCAAGTTCCAGGATCTGGCCAATATCAGTGATGATGCCCGTAAACATGTCCACCCCTTCATCATGTGTCTCTGTTCACCTAGCGGCAGATAGAGCGGCAAGCAAGCACTGGCCCTTGCCAGCCATGTTTTTGCACGGCACCATGAGCGTTAACCAAAATCAAACGGCCTGCAGGCTAGATTTAACGATGACCACGCAACGCACTTTCCTGTTTTTGCAGGGCCCCCATGGCCCGTTTTACCGCCGACTGGGACGGATGTTACGCAAAGCCGGGGCGGCGGTCTGGCGGGTCGGGTTCAATGCAGGTGATGGGGCGTTCTGGTGGCCGGACCCGGGCTATATACCTTTTCAGGGATCACTGGCTGCCTGGCCGGAAACCCTTGCGACACTGCTGCGAGAGCGCAAAATCACAGATATTGTCATCTATGGTGACACACGCCCCGTCAATGCAGAAGCTGTTAAACAAGCCAAGGCGGCAGGCCTGCAGATCCATGTTTTTGAAGAAGGATATCTGCGGCCCTATTGGGTCACCTACGAAAGACAGGGGAGCAATGGTCATTCCCGGCTTATGGACCTGTCTGTTTCGGATATGACCGCCGTCAGCGCACCGGAGCTTCCGACCCCACCATCCCATTGGGGTGATATGCGCCAGCACATCTTTTGGGGCGCAGCCTATCATTGGTTTGTGATGTTTCGGAACGGACGCTACCCCCAGTTCAAACCGCATCGCGCTCTGCCTGTTAGACGCGAGGCATTGCTCTATTCCAAGCGGCTGCTGATGATGCCGTTCTTCGCCCTTGATCGGGCCATGACGACAAGGCGGATCCTGTCGGCGGGGTATCCCTACCATGTCGCGTTGCTGCAACTGGAACATGACGCCAGTTTTCAGGCGCATTCTCCGTTTGACGATATGGCAGCCTTTCTTGATGTGGTGATTGACGGTTTTGCAAAAGGGGCACCTGCCCATCATCATCTTGTTTTCAAAGCACATCCACTGGAAAGCGGCCAATCGCCATTGCGCCGCCTGATCCGCGAACGAGCCACGGACAAAGGCCTTTCGGATCGTGTCCACTATCTGCGCGGCGGCAAGCTTGCCCGCATCCTTGCGCAGGCAGAAACAGCGGTCACCGTCAATTCGACTGCTGGCCAACAAGCCCTTTGGCGAGGTATTCCGCTAAAGCTGTTTGGCACAGCCGTTTATGGGAAACCGGAATTTGTATCAGGGCAAGCATTGCCCACCTTCTTTGCAAAACCGCAAAGGCCCGATATTGCAGCATACCGCGCGTTTCGTCAGTTCCTGCTGGAAACCAGCCAGGTCCCCGGTGGCTATTATTCAACGAAGGGGCGACGACAATTGCTGCGACAATTGCCCGATATGATGTTGGCAGTAGATGATCCTTACGCGGCAAGATTGTCACCCGTGCACGCAACCAACCAGCCAATGCGGATCGTCACTTAATTGCGCGACAAAACAGATGCGCATCGGCGAAGATACCTGTCACGCAACGACAACCACCTGCCCCGTCAGTGCACCTTCAACGCATTTCGCATAGGCCAACCCGACATCCTCTGACGCTACGGGGCGATGGCCGCGAAACCACTCGCCATAGCGTGGTGCGGATACGTCCAACATGCCGGGACTGACCACATTCATGCGCACATTGCGCGATAACTCGATTGCCGCGCTTTTTACAAAACCCGCCAATGCGCCATTGGCGGTGGCCGCATTACTGCCCCTGAGAATTGGGTCGCGATCAAGCACACCACTTGTCAGGGTGAATGATCCACCATCTGCAATGATATCCTGCCCGGCCAGGACAAGATTGATCTGTCCCATCACCTTTTGCTTCAGGCCGACCATAAAACTCTGTTGGTCCATCTCTGCCAAGGGCGCAAATGTCGCATCTCCTGCGCATGATACCACCGCATCAAAGCTGCCGATGCGCCGGTATAATGCCTTCACGTCATGCATTTCACCGATATCCACACAGTACTCACCACCAGAGCGGCCAACCGCGATGATGTCATGCCTTTGTCCAAGCTCAGCACAAGCTGCTTTTCCTATGTCACCAGCCGCACCGATAACGATAATCTTCATGTTCTTGTTCCCATGATCGTCTCATCTTGTTGCAGTTTCATGTCGCGCAGTTTGTTTATCGTCCCTCAAGGCTTTGCCTATGCGCAAACCCACCTGCGGTTGCCTGGGGTCAAGAGATTGCATGCCAAAGTTTTTGCTGGCAAATGTCAACAGGCGGCAGATATCGAATGCGTCACGCCCGACTGGTCATTCGCAAAACACTGACATAGCTTTCGGCCATGACCGAAGCGCCACGCCAAAACCTCTACGTCTATAATGGCGGCTTTCTTACGCAAACCCGCGTGCGCCGTATTCTGGATTTGGCAGGCTATGACATCCGCATTGGCGCGCCGGGTCCTGATGATCTGGTTGGCGTCTGGGGCCAAAGCCCGACATCCCCTCGCGGAGAGGCTGTGGCGGCACGTGCAGACGCGCCGGTCATTCGGGTCGAGGACAGTTTCCTGCGCTCTGTCGAGCTTGGTCGGGATGGTGACATGCCCATCGGGTTGAATATAGACCGCGAAGGCGTGCATTTTGACCCAAGCCGCCCGTCAGAGCTCGAACGTCTTTTGGCCGAGGAACCACTGGATGACACGGCACTATTGAATCGGGCAAAGGCCGGTATTGCCGAGCTAAAAGCGGCTCATCTGTCAAAATACAATGCCTTTGATCCCGCTCTCAAGGTCCCTGACCCCGGTTATGTCCTGATCGTTGACCAAACGCGCAAGGATGCATCGATCAAGGCCAGCGGTGCAGATAGCAATACGTTCCGTGAAATGCTGTTTTTCGCCATGACAGAACATCCCGGCGCTCGCATCGTGATTAAGACACATCCCGAAACCACCGCCGGGCATCGCGACGGTTACTTCACCAAAGAGGACGAAACCAAACAGATCACCCTATGTGATGACCCTGTTTCACCATGGACGCTGCTTGACGGGGCAATTGCGGTCTACACCGTGAGTTCGCAGATGGGGCTTGAGGCGATATTGGCGGGGCATAAACCAGTGGTCTTTGGTCAGCCATTCTATGTGGGGTGGGGCTTGACCGATGATAGAACGCCCCTGCAGCGGCGGCAACGCAACTTGACGCGGGCGCAGTTATTCGCCGCCGCAATGATCCTTTATCCGACTTGGTACGATCCGTTTCACGACCGCCTTTGCAGTTTTGAAGAGGCCGCAGCCACCATGACCGAACTTGCCCGCGCCTGGCGCGACGACTATCGCGGATGGGTGGCGACAGACATGCGACTATGGAAGCGCGGCCCACTGCAGCGGGTCTTCGGAAATCCGAAAAAAGTTATATTTAGCAATGCATCACAGCCCAAACTTAAGGTAACAGCAGCTGATCGACGTGTTATGCAATGGGCCAGCAAAACGACCAAGGAACGGGATGCGGTCATGGTCGAGGACGGTTTTATCCGTTCACGTGGTCTCGGCGCAGACCTTGTCGCACCGCTAAGCCTCGTACTGGATGATGTCGGCATCTACTATGATGCTACGTGCCCCAGTCGGCTTGAGAGCCTGATCAACGCGTCTGGTGGGCTTAGTGATGGTGCACGCGCGCGTGCGCAAGCTTTGATCGCACGGATCGTGGATGCGGGGCTATCGAAGTATAACCTGACAGATCAGGCAGGTTTGACGGATCTGCCGAAGGGCCGCCGCATCCTGGTGCCGGGTCAGGTGGAAGACGATGCAGCCATCAAATTGGGCACAACGGATGTAAGCACCAATGAGGCTTTGTTACAAAGCGTGAGAGAGGCGAACCCCGCCGCTGTCATTGCCTACAAGCCGCATCCGGACGTTGAACGGGGTCTTCGCCCCGGCGCCGTCCCAGACGCAGAGACATATGCGAATGTCATTCTGCATGAAACAGACCCGATTGCTGCCCTGGCCCAGATTGATGAAGTCTGGACAATGACGTCCTTGCTAGGTTTCGAGGCTTTGCTGCGCGGCAAGCGGGTGACATGTTTGGGTTCACCCTTTTATGCGCATTGGGGTCTTACGGATGACCGCGCAATGCCGATACCGCGGCGCAGCGCGCGAGTCGATCTTGTCGGACTGGTCCACGCCACGCTTATCGCTTATCCGCGCTATTACGACCCCGTGACAGGTCTGGCCTGCCCTGTTGAGGTAATCGTTGACCGGCTTGAAAACGACGATATCCCGCATCCTGGACCCATGAATCGCAGCCTGGCAAAGCTGCAAGGGTTATTTGCGGGTCTTGCGCCGCTGTGGCGTTGAGCGTTTCAAAAGTGGCTGCACAAGAAGGAAACTAGGATTCTCTTTGCCAGATGTGGCAGATATCAGGGCCCGTCTGACGTACCGACGTCAATACAAAGCGCGGTGCGCCTTGCAAACTGTCGATCCCCATTGCGGCAAGCGCGGGCGTGCCTTCGGCCCCAATCGCCATTCCGGCAGTAAACGCGACCAGTTCATCGACCAACCCAGCGCTCAGAAGCGATGCAGCCAGCATCCCGCCCCCTTCACAAAATACGCGCGTTATTCCCGCATCCGCCAGCGCCTGCATCACGGACGCCACATCAATCTGGCCTGCGGCCACAGCGCAGGGCAAACTGCGCGCACCTAGCGCGACCCACGATGTTGCCGGTGCTTCGGGCCCGTGACAAAGCCAAACAGGTGTGTCACGCGCTGTCCGCGCCAACTGGCAATCTTGCGGCAGGCGCAATGTCCGAGACACCACGACGCGTACAGGGTTGTGAGACACACCAAGGTTTCGCACCGTCAGCGATGGGTCGTCTGCGCGGACCGTACCGGCACCTACCATCACCGCATCATGACGGGCCCGCATCATGTGAACGGCGCGGTGCGCCATGGGGCCGGTGATCCATTGGCTTTCGCCGGTCGCAGTGGCGATGCGCCCGTCAAGGGTGCCCGCCAGCTTCAGCGTCACAAAAGGTCGACGTTCCGTGATACGCGAAAGAAAACCGGCATGATCATGACGAGCCTCAGCAGCCAGCACATTCTCGGTCACCTCGACCCCGGCCCCACGCAACATGGCAATACCTTTATCCGCAACCCGCGGATCAGGATCACGGGTTCCGACAACCACACGGGATATTCCTGCCGCCGCCAATGCATCTGCGCAAGGGGGCGTTTTGCCGTGATGCGCGCAGGGCTCCAAGGTGACATAAGCGGTTGCACCGGCTGCCAACGCACCCGCTTGTGCCAAGGCAATCGTTTCCGCATGCGGCCGCCCCCCCGGTGCCGTGCAGGCACGCCCGACGATCCGCCCGTCTTTCACAATGACGCAGCCGACCGCGGGATTTGGCCAGACAAGTCCCATTGCGCGCCGTCCCAAAGACAACGCCAACGCCATAAAGCGGTCATCAGACGGGTGGGTCACTCTTCGTCGGGGGATGCGTCGGGCCGCAGCTCACTCACAAACTTATCAAAATCATCTGCTGCCTGGAAGTTCTTGTAAACACTTGCAAATCGCACATAGGCAACCGTATCAATACGGGCAAGGCTTTCCATCACAATCTCACCGATCGTGCCCGATGGAATATCCGTTTCCCCCATGCTTTCCAGACGCCGCACGATCCCGCTGATCATCTGATCCATCCGTTCCGGTTCGACCGGGCGTTTTTGCAGCGCGATCCTGATGGATCTTTCCAGCTTGGGACGGTCAAAATCTTCGCGCCGCCCATTTGACTTGATGACCACGAGATCACGCAACTGCACACGTTCATAGGTTGTAAAGCGCCCGCCACAGGCCGGACAAAACCGCCGCCTGCGGATAGCTACGTGATCCTCAGCAGGTCGGCTGTCTTTGACTTGGGTGTCCACATTTCCGCAAAAGGGGCAGCGCATATCTTGTCCTTATTCTACCTGTTCTGGGGTCTATGCCTTGTGACCGGCGCCCCATTTTTCACAGGCACTATAGGGACACCCCCCGGTCTTGGGTAGTGGGCAATTGTTGACGCAAGATGATGGAACAAAACCGTTGCGCGGGGGACTCGGTTACTGGGTCGGACGCCAGATTTGCGCCTCGCGGTCCCATCGCAGACCGGCCGCTGTCTTTGCATCAAAAAGCCCGCTCCAGGGCGCATGGGTCGTTTCAGGGTGACAGGTCAGATTGGCCAGCGTTTCGCCAGCGCGCATCACAGTGACACCACCGAAAAAACGGTTCTGCTGATCAGTATCCGCATCGTCGCCGTAAAGGCGATCAAATCCCGCAAAAACGGCATAGGTATGATTGCCGGTGTGAAATCTGACCTCTTCCCAAACAGATCGACCGGCCCCAGGCCACGGCAAAAAATCGATCGTTGCAACCGTTTCCGTCAGCACCAGTTCCGGTGCAGATGCCGGACCGAAACGGTAGGTGACGATCTTATCATTATAACAAACGCTCAGCTCTTTGTGCTTTTGTCCCACTTCGCAGGTCAAGAAAGGAGAAAGCCCAACGTCGCAAGCGGCAAAGCTGGCGCCGGCGATCCAACACGTTGCCGCACCAAGGACAGCTATTTTCAGACATCTCGCCAATCTACGGGCTCAGATGCGCAATGATCTGGCGTTGCTGAGGCCGCGTGCGATGTTCGAAAAGGTAAACACCTTGCCAAGTGCCCAATTCAAGCTGTCCATCGGTAACGGGAATCGCCAGATGCGTCGGCAACAACGCCGCTTTGATATGGGCCGGCATGTCATCCGGCCCTTCAGCGGTATGCGTCAGGTAACCCATCTCCGGATCATTGGCAGGTGGCACCAATCTGGTGAAAAAGGCCTGCAAATCGTTCTGCACATCCGGGTCGGCGTTTTCCTGGATGAGCAGGCTGGCCGACGTGTGTTGTACAAAGACCGTCAACACCCCCGTCCCGCGAACCCAGTGACGCAAGTGGGTTGTGAATTCATAAAGACCGGGGCCATTCGTGGCGATATCAAATCGGGTTTGCATGCACTGACACTGCGCAACTGTGCAGCCAAGCGCAAGCGTCTACTGATCACCGTTGCAAGCTACCGCAGTCAGCGTCGCTTCATCACCAATACGCCAATTGTCAGGAAGGCCCAGCATCTCGGCCATTGCCGGTGTGACGGTAACCTTGCAAGTTCCATCCGCAGCCTCAACCTGTGCGTTAACAAGAGAGACATGGCTGATGTTGCGCAATGTGTCTGGCGCGGGATCCGTACCATATGCCGACGCCGCCGGGGCGAGTGTCATTGTCAACAGTGCAGCAGTCATTGAGATTGATAGTCGGGTCATGGCTTCGTCCTTTGTTAGTGCCCGATATGCGCGATCCGATGCTGCTTTCAATGTGCTGAAACGCCATCTCACCGGTTCGTAAACGCACATGAAAAGGCGTGATCGATTGTTACAAAACATCAACGCGCGTTAACCAGTTCGAAAACAAGTCAATTTAGGACCTTAATCCAACCAAATTTGAATAGTATTCGTTTTGAGTATCGAAGAGGTTTGTTATGATTTATTTGTTTCGTTCCCTGCTGACCATTTTTGCGTTGTCTGGCTTTGCGCTGAATGCATTGACGCAGTTGGCCGGTGGTGCCGCAGCGGCGTCCACGCAAACGGCATTGGTCCCGGAAGCGCAAGTTCTGGCCCGATCCTGCGAGACGACTTTACAGTCGCATGATCACGATTTCGCGCCAGAGGTTGATGTGGCACAAGGTTGCGCGTGCTTTGCCCGCGAGCTGACGTACACGCATCAGGCCGACCTTGCTGCAGCAGAAGTTTTGCTTGTCGGTGTTATTTCCAGTCCACCAGAGAACGCGACGCCCGATTGGAATGCTATCGCAGCCCAAGCCGGGATCGCCGACGCCGATTTAGGCCGGCTTTTGCAGGCAAGCCATCAAGCCATGGGTGTTTGCGGACAGGTCTGACCAAGCCCGGTTATCAGTCGAAAAGACGCGTACCCTGCTCGTCAATCATTTGTTTGGCTTTTGCGATGGATGCTTCAACAGCCTGTTCGTAATCCTGAAAGGTATCAGCACGTATCAAAAGATGTTCACGGGTTTGTCCATCTTTTTCCAGCGCAATCCGTGCGGACAGGCGATAGATTTTCCCTCGGCCATAGGTTCCGCGAAAATTTGCATGTCCTCATAGATTTCGGGTTCACCCGCCGGGGCAGAGGATTTGCCACCGAAAAGCCGACCAAAAAGTGACATCTGAAACCTTTCTTTTGCGATCAAACTCATGCGGTGTACCCAAATACCGCGACAAGTGGGGTCGGTCTATATGTCAGTCGAACAGTGTCCACGCTGAACGATACTTCTCAAGCCAACCGGTTGCATACTGAGAATTCACAGGCTCGTCAGTATAAAATGCCGCATAGTCTGGTTGAATGCGACGCATATCGCTATCTTTCCGCTTATGTCCGTTTCTTCCCGGATTGCGAAGCCATGCTGCATGTGTGTCTGTTACCGCATCGGCAACGACATCCGCTGGGACAATAAAGAATTCCGGTGCAGCGCCTTCGGGAATGCCCAGGTCAACAAACACATAAAACAGCCGTGCGCCTCGGATGTCTTGGTGTTTTCTGCCCATGTGCCAACCGCGATCACCACCGATTTGGGTTCTGGTTTTCACCTGAACAGCAGCCAGCGTCTGCCCTTGTTCATCGGCAATAAGGATATCCATATTTGGCGCGCCTTGTGGCGCCAAAGCGGCGATATGGCCCCTTCGCAAAAGCTCAGCCATCACAAAGTGTTCGCCTGCCGCACCGATGATCGCCGACTTTGGTTTCAGCCGGCGATGCATTTATTGATCCAGGAAACTGCGCAGTTTTCGTGACCGGCTTGGGTGCTTGAGCTTACGCAGTGCTTTCGCCTCGATCTGGCGGATACGTTCGCGGGTCACGCTGAATTGCTGACCGACCTCTTCCAGCGTGTGGTCAGTGTTCATGCCGATACCAAAACGCATGCGCAGCACGCGTTCTTCACGCGGTGTCAGCGAGGCGAGGACCCGCGTCGTGGTTTCCTTCAGGTTTTCCTGAATGGCGCTGTCGAGCGGCAGGATGGCATTCTTGTCTTCGATGAAATCGCCAAGTTGGCTGTCTTCTTCGTCCCCGATCGGGGTTTCAAGGGAAATCGGTTCCTTGGCGATTTTCATCACCTTACGAACTTTTTCCAAAGGCATCTGTAGCTTTTCTGCCAATTCTTCTGGCGTCGGTTCACGGCCGATTTCATGAAGCATCTGGCGACCGGTCCGGACCAACTTGTTGATCGTTTCAATCATATGGACAGGGATGCGGATCGTGCGGGCCTGGTCCGCGATGGACCGGGTGATCGCCTGCCGGATCCACCATGTCGCGTAGGTCGAGAACTTGTACCCGCGGCGATATTCGAATTTATCCACGGCCTTCATAAGGCCGATATTCCCTTCCTGAATAAGATCAAGGAATTGCAAGCCACGGTTCGTGTATTTTTTCGCGATGGAAATCACGAGACGCAGGTTCGCCTCGACCATTTCTTTCTTGGCTTGCCGCGCCTCTTTCTCGCCCTTCTGGACCTGCTGAACAATCCGGCGGAATTCAGTGATATCGACGCCGACATATTGACCCACCTGCGCCATGTCGCCGCGTAACTCTTCAATCTTTCCCGTCGACCGCTCAATCAACATCTGCCAACCACGGCCCGACTTTTCAGACATTTCGTCAAGCCAGTTCGGATCCAGTTCGCGTCCGCGGTAGGCATCAATAAACTCGCGTCGGTTGATCCGGGCCTGGTCGGCCAGCTTTACCATCGAACTGTCAATCGACATGATCCGTCGGTTGATGCCATAAAGCTGGTCAATCAGCGCTTCAATGCGGTTGTTGTGCAGATGAAGCGAATTCACAAGTTCCACAATTTCGGCACGCAGCGCCTGATACTTGTTCTCTTCTTTTTCCGAGAACGAGGAATCTTCGTTCAGCGTTGCCGACATCCGCGCATCTTGCATGTCAGACAGCGTCGCAAAATCGCGGGCGATGATTTCCAGTGTCTCCAAGACACGTGGCTTCAGGGCCGCTTCCATCGCCGCGAGCGACATATTGGCCTGATCGTCATCATCGTCGTCATCGTCTTTCGCGATGGGGTTGCCGTCGGCATCTAACTCTTGCGTTTCTTCTTTTGGGGCAGGTGCCGCACCAGCGACGGGAGTTGCAACAACAGTTTCTTCCTCACCGTCTTCACCCATCTGATTACCGAAAGTGGTTTCCAGATCAATGACGTCGCGTAGAAGAATATCTTCGTTCAGCAATTCGTCGCGCCAGATTGTGATCGCCTGGAATGTCAGTGGGCTTTCGCATAGCCCCAAGATCATCGTGTTCCGCCCGGCCTCAATCCGTTTGGCGATCGCGATCTCACCTTCGCGCGATAGAAGCTCGACCGATCCCATCTCGCGCAGATACATCCGCACAGGGTCATCAGTCCGATCCAGTTTTTCCTGTTCCGCCCCGCCCAGTGTTACCTCGCGCGAGCCTGCAACGGTGGCAACTTCGGTGCCGCCTTTGTTTTCGTCTTCGGCTTCCTCGGATTCTTCTTCCTCGGTCACCTGAATGCCCATTTCCGATAGCATGGACATCACATCTTCGATTTGGTCAGAAGACACCTGATCGGGCGGTAATACAGCGTTCAGCTGATCATATGTGATGTATCCCCGCTCGCGCGCGTCTGCGATCATCTTTTTGACCGCAGTCTGGCTCATATCAAGACTGATATCGCCGTCCTGGTCGCCGTCCTTACGATCGTCGGTATCTTTCGCCATGGGCAGGCCCTCATCAAGATCATCATTTGAAGCCGAAATGATTCGGCTGATTCGGTTAAAATCGAATCAACCTCGCATCGAGGTGATTCGCAAGCAGGTGGTGCATAGTTTTTGTGGTGTGTGGCCTTGTTTAGGACTTAGGGCGCGAAGCGCCTTTGGCAAAGTTGATCTGACCGAGAAGTTGATCAAATGCACTGCGTTCGTCCTTTTTCATCCGCGCGCCGTTTTCGCCAACGGCGTATTCAGCTTTGTCTTCGTTATCGCCACGACCTGCCTTGTCCAAAGCCGCACTGGCTTGGGCCAATCTCCAGGTAAGCCCTTCATCTGCAACGCCAGACAGGTCCTCCACCGCGTCTTCGATTTCACGCGCATGTCCCCGGCGAGCGATTAGTTTGGCAAACTCTTCGGCCAGACACAGCCGCGCAATCTCTGTATCACCGGCGCGGCGAACGGCTGGGCTGATTGCCACATGGTTCTGGCCAAGCAGTTTTTCAAGAGGGGCGAGGCCCAGCGCATCCTCGATCATCTTTTGCAGATCTTGTGTGCCTAAATGCCGCAGGATCGTCACCTGCAAATCGCGGTGCATCGGGTCCTGACAGTCCATCTGTTCCAACGGCGTCTCAAATTCCGCTGCGATTTGCGGATTAAGGATGAGTGTCGCCAGGATCACCGCTTCGCGCAGGTGATCCTCGTTGGCCGCACCGGCTCCCAATGCCGAAGACTTGCTGCTGGCCACAGGATGAACGGCCTGTTTCCATGGGTCGCGCGATTTCCCAAGTGCCTGTGGTGACCTGGCCTTGCCTGTCTGTTTACGCTTGCTGAAAAGCGCCCACCGCAAATCACTCAAAGCCTGATCGTAGTGCTTTCGAATGGACTGATCGTTGATCAGCGCTGTCTTTTCGCGCAATGCCTTTTCAAGTGCGGCCTTGCGTTCGGGGCTGTCAAAGGCTTGGCCCTCCGTCTCGCGCCGCCAAAGCAGGTCCACCATCGGGATTGCCTGATCGATCAGTTTTTGCATCGCTCCCGACCCTTGCGCCTTGATCAGGTCATCAGGGTCCAGCCCCTCTGGCATCAAAGCAAAGCGCAGCGACTTTCCGGCCTCCAGAAGTGGCAGGGCAATGTCGATCACACGCATCGCAGCGCGCAGACCTGCCGTGTCGCCGTCCAACGCTATGATCGGCTCATCAGCCATCCGCCAAAGCAGGCGCAACTGATCTTCGGTGATAGCAGTACCCAACGGTGCGACCGTCGCAGTGTAACCTGCCTCGGACAGGGCAATGACATCCATATAGCCTTCTGCGACGATCAGCGGCTTGCCCTTGCCCACTGCTTCACGCGCCGGCCCGTGATTGAACAGACTGCGGCCCTTGTCGAACAGCGGCGTCTCTGGCGAATTATAGTACTTTGCGGGATGGTTCGGATCCATCGCCCGACCGCCAAAACCAATCGCACGGCCGCGTGCATCGCGGATCGGGAACATGATCCTGCCCCGGAAACGGTCATAAGGTGTCCCGCCTCGGTCGCTTTCGGCAGCCAAGCCGGCTTCGATTACCTGTTTCTGTTCAATACCTTTACCGGTCAGCGCGGTCAGCACACCACCATTTGCGGGGGCAAAGCCAATCTCCCACCGTGCCTGCGCCTCGGCACTCAACCCCCGGCGTTCCAGATATGCGCGTGCGTCTGCAGCGGCCCCGGTTTGCAATTGCAGCCGGTGCCAGTTGACCGCCTGCTCCATGATGTCAACCAACACGCTGCGATGATCCGCTTTGGCCTGCGCTTGCGGGTCACGTTCCGGCACCTGCATTCCTGCCTCGGCAGCAAGGATTTTGACCGCCTCCATGAAGTCAACATTCTCGGTCTCGCGCACGAAGGTGATTGCATCGCCTTTCGCGTGACAACCAAAGCAATAGTAATACCCCTTGCGGTCATCGACATGAAAACTGGCGGTCTTTTCCTGATGGAACGGGCAAGGGGCCCAAAGATCGCCCTTGCCTTGGTTCGACTTGCGCGTATCCCACATGACCTTGCGCCCGACGACCTGTCCAAGCGACAGCCGGTTGCGCAGTTCATCCAGGAAACCAGGGGGCAGACTCATGCAATGGAGTATCGGTCATTCAGCGACCAAACGCCATGGGTCTCTGACGGGAGCCTGGACATCAAAAGCCTGGAATTTTGATTTACCGCGCCGCCACGCTGCGCATGGCAGTTTCCAATTCATGTATCAGCGTCTTTGCCATCGACCGCATCGCCATGATCTCAAACACTTCTGCACCAGTCCGGGAGATCGCAACCGACATATGTCCAAGCATCGTGCGTGCGGTATGCCCGGTCTTGAATTGCGCTGCCCGCAAATCGACAGGCACCAATCGGGCCAGCACATCCTCGCCCCCTGCACCGCTCAGCGCAACAACTGCCCAAGCATCAGATTGATCCGTGACCGCTGCAAGGTCACCCAAATTAACATCAACCGTCGTGAGCCAGATACCATGACCAAACCATTGCACGGTCTTATGACGCCGGTTTATCTTCGGTAGCGCAGTTCCAATCTGATCTTTGAGTTTCGCCGACACGGCCCCTTCCTGCCCCGCAAACGGCGAAATGGAGAGCAGCCGATCTGGGACCACCTCAACCAGATGCATCCCACCGATCGATAGCGGAACCAGATCTGCACAGGGTGTTTTCGCGATCAATTTAGCCACGCGCGCGCCCTCCGTCAGGATCAACGAATACCGGATCGCAGATCTCTGCCAGCGTTTCGACACTGCGCAGGTGATCGACCATGCGCACCACTTCACCATGCCGGGCACGTCCATGCTTCAGAAAGCCAAGTCCGACATTGCAACCCAGTGTTGGTGAATAGCAGACCGAGGTCATGTATCCTTCGCTGTTTACCCGAATAGCGCGCGCACTTTGCTGGAACAGATGTGCACCCGCCAACAGATCATCAGTTGGCGTGACAGCTTTCAGCCCCACCAACTGTTCGCGCGCATCATCGGTCAGACCGGGCCGGGCGGCGGCGGATTTCCCGATGCAATCCTTCTTCTGGCTCACCATCCGGTCCATCCCGATGTCAACTGCGGTGGTGCGCCCGTGAATTTCGGCATGCGTGATAAACCCTTTTTCGATGCGCAGCACGTTCAGTGCCTCCATCCCGTAAGGTCCACCTCCCAGGCTCTGCGCTTGCGCCGTCAACAGGCGAAACAAGCTTTCGCCATAGCGGGACGGAACAGCGATTTCATAAGCATGCTCCCCCGAGAACGATATGCGGAACAGCCGCCCCTTCACGCCGGCAACTCTGATTTCGCCGCAGGCCATAAAAGGCCAGCCCTCATTGCTAATCGTTTGATCCAAAAAGGAATTCAAGAGCGCGCGTGCCTTAGGCCCCGCCACCGCAAACTGCGCCCATTGTTCAGTGGCCGAGATCACCTTGGCATCCAGATCAGGTCTCAACACCTGCAAAACAAACTCCAGATGCCGCATCACCTGCCCCGCCGCGGCAGTCGTGGTCGTCATAATGAAATGCTTGTCATTCAGCCGCGCTGTCGTGCCGTCATCCAGCACATGCCCATCTTCTCGCAGCATCAAGCCATAGCGGACGCGGCCCACCTTCAGGGTCGAAAACGTGTTGGTGTAAACAAAATCCAGCAAAACCGCTGCATCGGGTCCCTGAATGTCGATCTTGCCCAAGGTTGAAACGTCACAGACACCCACGGCATTGCGAACATATCCCACTTCACGGTCGCATGATTGCCGCCAATGTGTTTCATCGGGGTGCGGAAAATAGCTCGGCCTGTACCATAACCCGGCCTCGATCATCGGTGCACCCGCCGCGACGCTGGCTTGATGCGAAGTTGTCAACCGCTCGGGCGCAAAGCCCTTGCCTTGACTCCCTGCGCCCATCGCCGCGATGGGCACTGGCACAAACGGCGGCCGAAAGGTCGTTGTTCCCGTTTCTGGGATGCCTCGCCCTGTTGCATCTGCAAGCACGGCCAGAGCTACGACATTCGATGATTTTCCCTGATCAGGAGCCATACCTTGGGTTGTATACCGCTTCATATGCTCGACAGAGCGAAAGTTCTCCCGGGCTGCCAGATCGATGTCCTTTACATGAACATCGTTTTGGAAATCGATCCATTTGCGGCCCCTGCCTGGCACCGACCAAAGGGGGCTGATCGCATAGGCTCTATCATCGGCCTGCGGCACCGTCACTTTGGGTTTCAATCCAAGACTCCTCACTACCCCAGCGGCAACCTCCGCACCCTCATTAAGACAGGCATCTGTACCGAAACGCCCGTTGCAAGCACCGGCCACAACCATGCCCGGAATGCTCTCAGGCGTTGGCACAAATGAGGCGATATCTTCGCGCCATGTGGGGCGGCCATTCATGTGGCAGGTCAGGTGCACCGTTGGGTTCCACCCGCCCGATACACCCAGACAATCCGTCATGATTTTCCGCGTACCGCCTGCATGTGAAATAGTAATACTTTCAAGTGCATGGCGGCCCTTTGTGGCCACAACCTGCGCACCGGTATAGACGGGAAAATCCGCTTCAATCCGCGCATCCGCGCGACTGTCGATCAGTGCAGCAATCCGCACACCTGCGGCGGCCAGATCATGGGCGGTGCGATGGGCGTCATCATTGTTGCCAAACACCGTCACGCGGTCGCCCGGCACCACCTCCCAGCGGTTGACATAAGCCCGCACAGCGCTGGCCATCATGATGCCGGGACGGTCATTGTTGGGGAAGGCAATCGGCCGCTCCAAGGCCCCTGCGCACAGGATCGATCTCTTGGCCACGATACGCCAGAAACACTCAAGCGGCTTGTCGGCGTCGCGCAGCCCCGCGACATGCTCCAACGCACCAAAAGTCCCTTGGTCATACGCACCCGTCACAGTTGTACGTGTCATCAGACGGACATTTGGCATGGCTGCTAACTCTGCCACAGCAGTAGCAACCCAGTCAGCGCCCGGTTGGCCATCAACCCGCTCGACCTCGCGCAGCAAGCGTCCTCCCATTGCGCTATCTTCATCGGCAAGGATCACATCCGCCCCAGCCCGCCCGGCGGCAAGCGCCGCCATCAAGCCGGCAGGACCACCGCCAATCACCAGAACATCGCAAAAAGCAAATGCCTTTTCATACCGATCCGGGTTCGTCTCACCACTCAGCGCACCCAAACCCGCCGCACGCCGGATCGCCGGTTCATAAAGCTTTTCCCAGAAAGACTTGGGCCACATGAAAGTCTTGTAGTAGAACCCCGCACCCAGAAACGGCGAGATCAGGTCATTCACCGCCATCACATCATATCGCAGGCTGGGCCAAGCGTTCTGGCTGAACACCTGTAATCCTTCGGACACCTCCAGCGTGGTCGCGCGCACATTCGGTTCGGCCTGCGCCCCACGGCCCACTGTCACCAGCGCATTCTGCTCTTCGGACCCGGCAGACATGATGCCGCGCGGGCGGTGATATTTGAAAGACCTTGCAACCAGTTTGATCCCGTTGGCCAGCAGCGCAGCGGAGACCGGCTCTCCTGCCACGCCCTCAATGGGCCGGCCATCAAAGGTAAAAGTCACCGTCTTTTCAGGCGCTTGCAGCCTCATTGTTTTGCTTTCTCAGCCAGAACCGCATCACCTATCGCATGTGTTACGGTGTTCCGCTCCACCACAATCCACGCCCCGCACCCTGCTTCGTGAAACCACAGATCGCGCGTGTCACCTGCAGGGTTGTCACGGTTATGAAGGTAATCATCCCACGCCTCAGCCCCTGCATCAGGTGAAGGCCGGTCCAGCGCTACTGCATCACCAAGGAAGTAAAATTCGCGCCGGTCCCGTTCGCCGCAATTGGGGCATTTGATCCGCATTCTGATCCCTTAATGCAAATTATGCTGAGAGCCGGTGCCCTCTTCATCCATCAGCCCCACACCCGTGCGGAACCGATCCAGCCGGAATCTGGCGGCTGGCTCATGGTGGTTGCCCGTCGCCATCAGATGCGCAAAGCTGAACCCGGAGCCCGGCACCGCCTTGAAACCGCCATAACACCAGCCACAATCTATAAAGAGGCCCTCGGTCGGGGTTTTGTCTATGATGGGCGATCCATCGGGCGTCATATCCATGATCCCGCCCCATGACCGCAACACCTTTGCCTTGCCGATCACAGGCATAAGGGTCATGGCAGCCTCCATCACATGCTCCTTCATCGGCAAGTTACCTCGCGCGGCGTAAGAGCTATAGAAATCGATGTCTCCGCCAAAAACCAACCCGCCCTTGTCGGACTGACTGATGTAGAAATGGCCCATGCCAAAACTGACCACGTGATCGATGCAAGGTTTCAACCCTTCGGTCACAAAAGCCTGCAAAACGTGGCTTTCGATTGGCAGGCGCATGCCCGCCATCGCAGCCACCTGCCCCGATCGTCCGGCAACAACGATTCCCACCTTCTTCGCTTTGATCGCCCCGCGCGTGGTCTGGACCCCGGATACGACACCGCTTTCGATATTGATCCCCGTCACCTCGCAATTCTGGATAACATCAACACCTCGCTGATCGGCGCCACGGGCATAGCCCCATGCGACGGCATCGTGACGGGCTGTCCCACCGCGCGGGTGATAAAGCCCGCCATAGATCGGAAAGCGCACATTCCCGAAATCAAGATAGGGAAGGACCTGCCGGACTCCTTCTGCATCCAACAAGATTGCGTCATCTCCCTGATTGATCATTGCATTGCCACGACGCGCAAAAGCGTCACGTTGGCCGTCGGAATGGAAAAGGTTGATCAGACCCCGCTGCGAATGCATGACGTTGTAATTCAGCTCCTGCTCCATCCCCTCCCATAGTTTCAGCGAGTGCGAATAGAACTCTGAATTGCCGGGCAGAAAGTAATTGGCGCGTACAATCGTTGTGTTACGGCCCACATTGCCACCACCAATATAGCCTTTCTCCAGCACCGCGATGTTGGTCAACCCGTGCTCTTTGGCAAGATAATACGCCGTCGACAGCCCGTGCCCGCCGCCACCAATGATCACGGCATCGTACTCAGATTTTGGCTCTGGATCGCGCCAGACAGGTTTCCAACCCTTCTGACCAAACAGGCCTTCCTTGATAACCCGAAATCCAGAGTAGCCCATCAATTGTCCTCGTGTCGTCACAATCAGACTAGCAACCCTCGCTCTGGGATGCATGGGCGCTTTTCGACAAACCCATGTCGACGGGCGACTTTGTTGCATGGTTTCGACGCATCTATCCCAATCAAGGCAGGGCGCGCGGATAACCAATCCTGTCACTCAAAAAAGCGAAACGGGCAAGTGTCATAATGGCAAGAAAAAGAATCGCTCAGGTCAAAATTTTGCCTACTGACGCGCACATTCGCGCTTAGGTAGTTGGGAATTCGATTCGTTCACCCAAGGTAATAGGCGGGATAACGCCGAAAAATTCAACGATTTTAGTCAACTAGACCCCGTTTTAGATGAACCCAAGATGAATTTGTTTCGAAAATGCTAACAGTTTTGCGTCACAACAAAGGAATGTTGGCCAAAAGTGCAAAAATCCTAGACTGACGGGGCGTAACTGCCCAAATTCTGCCACAGCAAAATGGTTTTTATGGTAGGTGCTGTTAGGACAACGAAGCTATAAGCACTTTGGTGTTCGGTCGCTGCCACGGGGTAAGATGATGAAAAGACAAACGTCTGTACATAGTTCCGATAACGACAAGCCCAGCTTGCGGGTCAGATATCTACGTCAATTTGGTCGTGACGAAGAAGGTGGCGTGATTGTGCTGACAATCCTTCTGCTCGTAGTCATGTTGGTCATGGGGGGCATGGCTGTTGACTTCATGCGGTTTGAATCCCGTCGGGTGGTTCTGCAAAATGTTTCGGACCGCGCTGTTTTGGCTGCTGCCGAGCTTGATCAGCGTGTCGACTCAAAAGAGGTCGTGCTTGGCTACTTCCGGTCTGAGAACCTAGAAGATGCGATCGTGGGCGAACCTGTTGTAAACGACAAGCCAGGGGATAGATCGGTTCGCGTTGAGTCTCAGCTCGATTTGAATACGCTTTACTTGCGACTGATTGGGATCGACGAACTATCAGCACCAGCACTCTCTGCGGCCATTGAGGGTACAGGTAACATCGAAATCTCCATGGTCCTCGACATTTCGGGTTCGATGGGAACGACTGTAACGCAAGAGAACGGGACAACCGGTACACGGATGTCACTTCTGCGGACTGCAGCAACAAACTTTGTCACTGAGTTGTTGATCCCGGAATACAGAGATGAGATTTCAATTTCACTGGTGACTTACTCTGCCAATGTAAGCGCGGGTGAAGGGATTTATCGCGCGCTGAATACGACACCCGACACAATTTTGGCGGATGACACACTCATCGACACCTCAGATGTGCCTGCGCTTGAAGAGGCCGACCCATCTTTCGATTTAGAAGCGCTGGATCCGGTTACCAACCCATCGCGTTGCATCGAATTCGCCCCTGCGGATTTCGCCACTACGACATTTGATACGCAGCGTCAGTACCAGCAATCCGCGCGCCTTGATCACAGCAATACGGCAAACCAGTTTACGAAACCGCGCTGCCCAGAAGAAGATTTTCAGGGTATTGTCCCATTGACTCAAGACCCTGGTCTGTTGACAGCGACAATCGCACAGCTGGAACCAACTCTGACGACATCTATTCATCTCGGTATGAAGTGGGGTGTGTCGCTGGTTGATCCTTCAATGCGCAATCTGCTGGCCGGTGTCGAAGGCGTCGATCCTGCATTTGCAGGAACGCGCCCTGCTGAATACACCGACAACAACGCTGCGATCGATACTAAGAAATACGTGATCCTGATGACGGATGGTCAAAACGTCCGGGGTCGCCGCATCAAAGACGAATACTATGATGACCCATATTGGCGGCGTGCATTCACGAACCACCCTTACTATCACTGGAGTTGGTATGTGAATGACCACCCACAGGGTGAAAGCCCCAGCCTGAATGATGTCACGGAGTATCCAAACTCTGCTGCTCAACAGGACACATGGTTGCAACAGACATGTAATGCGGCGCGTGATGCTGGGATTGTGGTCTTCACCATCTCAATGGGTGCACCAGAGGCAGGCGCGCGTCAGATGCGGCAATGCGCATACACCGAAAGCTACTTCTTCGACGCCGAAGATGAAGCAATCGAAGATGTGTTCAGCAGCATTGCAAAGCAAATCACTGACCTGCGGTTGAACCTATGACGGGGCGCTGGACTTCACAAATTCGCAACAGCCTTGGACGGTTTCGCGCGGAAGAGGACGGTGTCACAACGATCTCGTTTGTATTGGTTTTCCCAATATTCATGTTCTTCTTCTTCATGACGTTTGAAAGCGGCATGGCTAACCTCAGGCAAGTGATGCTGGAACGTGGCGTTGACCTGGCTGTTCGCGAGGTTCGGATCGGGACGTTGTCCGAGCCGACAGTTGACGATCTGCGTGAACGCATTTGCGATATCGCAGGGGTTATTCCCAGATGTGAAAGTCAGCTAAGGATTGAGATGCTGCGGCGTGACGTACGCAACTGGGTGCCTGTGCGGTCGTCAGTGCAGTGCGTCAATCGCGATCAAGATGATCAAGACGCCGAGACTTTCGACGAATATGGCAACAACGAACTGATGTATCTGCGTGTATGTGCGCGTATTGACCCGGTACTGCCGACAACGGGTATCGGGCGTAGAATTTCAAATAGCGATGATGCTGCTGCAGGCGGGTCGTTTGCGTTGGTGTCAGCTGCGGCCTTTGTAATCGAACCATTTCGGGCGGATGACGACCTATGATTTTAATGGCTTCTCTCAGACGTTTTCGTGAACAAGAAGACGGTGTGATTTCAATCGAGATGATTTTCGCGGTGCCCATCCTGTTGTGGACGCTCATGTCAACGATCGTCTATTTCGATGCATATCGTGCCGAAGCGATTACGACCCGCGCAGCACTTACGGTTGCGGACATGATCAGCCGTGAGGAACAGGCGATCACACCTGACTACCTTGATGGGACCCGGCAGGTCTTGCGTGTCTTGTCTGAGTCTGATGCCAACCCAGATTTTCGTATCACGGTGTTTCGCTATCGTTCCACGCAGGATGATTTTCGCAGAGTTTGGTCCCGGAACCGCGGCATGGGCCAAAACCTGACGAACGCTGATCTACAAAATCTGCGCAATCGCTTCCCGCCGATGGCAAACAATGACCGCGCCATCCTGCTAGAGACGCGCACCGAATACCAAGGCATTGTCAGCGCGGGTATTCTTGGGCCGTTCCCGACCCGTGAACTGGAAGATGTGGAATTCAACACATTTACGGTGATCAAGCCGCGTTACACAAACAACTTTTGCTGGGATTCGTCACCTGCCGACCCAAACAGCGGCGACGAGCGCTGTTAATCAGCCCGTTTTGCTACGCGTAAGGCAATTTGTTCGGCCATAAACTTGGCCTGACCAGCAGATGTAACGCCACCAACACCGACACGGCGTCCCAGACGCCACCAAAGCCCCGGCGCCCAGCCCCGGGGCCTTTTGTTCTGCAATACCAGAGTAAAGCCATGCGACGGTTTGAAAGCAAAAGCGCCTCGATTAACCGCTTTGATATCATTCATCGATGCAAGCAGCATTCCGCTGCTATCACGCAGCTCTGTTTCAGTCAGTATGATTGAGAGACGGGTGGCGCGCCGCAGCCGCTCTGCCAGCCAAAGTGCGCCGATACCGAAACACAGCATAAAAACCAGCCAGCCAATTTCAGGCGGACGGGCCAAAGCCGTATAAAGCACAAGCGCCCCGAGGGCGAAAAGAACGCCATACGCAAAAAGGCGGCGCGCAGCAGATGCGTGCACAACCGCGTAAATCCCGTTTTCGTCAGGTTGAAACATGGCAAACGCCTTTTGAGCTTTTTGATTGACCTAGCCGGTTCGGCAGCATTTGCCCAGTCTTGCCATGCAGGCACACCTGGCGTCCGCTGCTTTCCATTGGAAAGAATGAGCGGCAGAAGCCGCGGTACCGCTTCAAGCGGTCACTGATTTTCGAACAAGGTTCCAGTAAATCGCCTCGATTGCAGCGATATCCAGACGCCCATCCTCACGGTACCAATGGCTGAGGCCGGTCAGCATCGCGATGATTGCCATTGTTGCAACGCGCGTATCCTCGACACTAAAGGCACCCTGCTTGACTCCATTGCGCAAGATAGCTTCTAGCGCGTCCTCATATTGCCGCCGCATATCTTCAATTGCCGCAAAGTTATCCTGCGAAAGGTTTCGTAGCTCCATATAGGAGACAAAAACCTGATCTGGACGCGGCAGGTGGAAACGAATGTGGAAACGCGTAAACGCCTCTAGCTGTTGCAAGGCATCACCGCACAGATCAGCGTTCTGCAATGCCGTGAGCAGATCCGCCATATGTGTATGCATCAAGTCAAACAGCAGGCTTTGTTTGTCGGGGGTGTAGTTATAAAGCGCACCTGCCTGGACACCAACCTCGGATGCGATCTGACGCATCGAAACCGCTGCAAAGCCGTGACGCGCGATCAATCGCAATGCGGTATCCTGTACCCGCGGGCCTGTTATGTCCGAGTGAGAGCCTTGTTTACGTGCCATGACCCTCACTTAACTGAACAATTGTTCAATTGAAAACCCCCCTTGCCCCTGCTGCCAGCAACTGCATAACGTCAACTATGCCGCGTCTATTACTGCTTTCCTGGTTGACCCTGATAGGCTGTACAACCTTCCCGGCACTGGATGATGCCATAAGTGACGCCGCCCGGCAGGCGCCCTACCCCACCCTTCAGCCCTTGCCTTCGATAACGGCCTCAGGTTCTGGTACGGATGACACGTTTGAGGCCCGGGTCGCTGCATTGCAGGCGCGGGCCGAACGGCTACGGCAGATCGACATCGCTGCGTTGCAGTAGCGCGGGCAATTGGCTAGTACGCGTGGGCAACCGCACTGAACAATAGGACTGCCCCATGACATCACCACTTCGCCTCGGCATTGCAGGTCTTGGAACCGTGGGGGTGGGCATTGTACGGATCGTTCAGAACCATGCAGCCTTACTTGAACAACGCGCGGGGCGACCCATCGTAGTCACAGCCGTCTCGGCGCGTTCAAAAGGCAAAAACCGCGATGTAGATGTATCAGCCTATGAGTGGGAAGATGACCCCGCTCTTCTTGCAAAGCGTGAAGATGTAGACGTCTTTATTGAGGTTATGGGAGGTCATGAAGGCCCAGCCAAAGACGCTACCGAAGCGGCCATTGCCGCAGGTAAGGACGTTGTCAGCGCAAACAAGGCACTGTTGGCAATTCATGGCCAGACATTGGCCGAGGCAGCAGAGGCTGCGAACCGCGTAATCCGGTTCGAGGCGGCAGTTGCAGGCGGAATCCCAGTCGTCAAAGCCTTGACAGAGGGGTTGGCCGGCAATGATATCAACCGCGTTATGGGGGTCATGAATGGCAGCTGCAATTACATCCTGACCCGGATGCAGGACGCCGGACTTAGCTATGAGGCGGTGTTCGACGAAGCCAATCAGCTGGGGTATCTCGAAGCAGACCCCGAACTGGATGTCGGCGGTATTGACGCAGGGCACAAGCTGGCCCTGTTGTCGTCAATCGCTTTTGGAACGCAAGTGGATTTTGGCGCTGTTGAGTTAGAGGGCATCGGATCGGTCACGATTGAAGACATCAATCAAGCGGCTGATATGGGCTATAAGATCAAGCTTTTGGGTGTCGCACAGCTTACCGGGCGCGGGTTGGAACAGCGGATGTCGCCATGTCTGGTGCCCGACACATCGCCCTTGGGTCAACTACAAGGCGGCACAAATATGGTTGTGCTGGAAGGCGATGCCGTGGGTCAGATTGTGCTTCGGGGCGCAGGCGCTGGTGAGGGTCCGACAGCAAGCGCGATCATGGGCGATGTGATGGATATCGCGCGCGGCTTGCGGATGTCGACCTTTGGTCAACCCGCCAAAAGTCTGCGCAAGGCACGTGCCGCACGCGCCGCCGTACCAGCCCCATATTATCTGCGCATGCAACTTTTGGACAAGCCCGGTGCCCTCGCTAAGGTCGCCCACGCCTTGGGCGAAGTTGGGATATCCATCGACCGCATGCGACAATACGGACACGAGGACACATCCGCCCCGGTTCTGATTGTCACGCACAAAACAACGCGCACTGCGCTGGATGAGGCCCTTGTCGCTTTCAAATCCACTGGCGTCGTCACAGGTGATCCTGTCGCGATCCGCATCGAAGCCGTCTGACGCATCAAGAATCCCGCAACCCTTGGTGAACCAGAAAATACTGTTGAACCGGTGGTTTTAGCGCAAACAGTCTTGTGACTGTCACGTGGACAGGCTTTAGGGTGATGACCAGGTAATAAAGGACCAATTCATGTCACAAGCCCCTGATTTCAACGACCGCAACCTGTCTTTGGGCCTTGCCCGTGTCTCGGAAGCTGCCGCCATTGCCTGCACAGCACTGATTGGACGCGGCGATGAAAAGGCCGCTGATCAAGCGGCGGTCGATGCGATGCGCACACAACTGAACAAACTGGATATCGCCGGTGTTGTCGTCATCGGTGAAGGGGAACGTGACGAAGCTCCGATGCTTTACATCGGAGAAGAGGTTGGGACCGGCACCGGCCCCGGAGTGGACATCGCGCTTGATCCACTTGAGGGAACAACACTGACAGCAAAAGACATGCCAAATGCTTTGGCGGTCATTGCCATGGGGCCACGGGGATCGATGCTGCATGCGCCCGATGTCTATATGGATAAGCTGGCGATCGGCCCCGGTTTCCGCCCCGGTGTGGTGACTTTGGACATGGGCCCGGCAGAGCGCGTCTCTGCACTGGCTGCGGCAAAGGGATGTTCGACCAACGACATTACCGTTTGCGTTCTCGAACGGCCACGGCACGAAGACATGATTGCCGAGATCCGCAGCACCGGTGCGGCCATCCGTTTGATTACCGATGGTGATGTCGCGGGTGTGATGCATTGCGCCGAACCTGATCTGACGGGGATCGACATGTATATGGGCTCTGGCGGCGCACCCGAAGGTGTTCTGGCCGCTGCGGCGTTAAAATGCATGGGCGGGCAGATTTTCGGCCGCTTGATGTTCCGCAATGATGATGAGCGTGGGCGCGCGAAAAAAGCTGGGATCACCAATTTTGACCGTGTGTATACGCGTGACGACATGGTCACCGGCGACGTGATTTTTGCGGCGACAGGTGTCACCGACGGATCACTGGTGCCCGGGATCAAGCGTGAGGTTGGTTTCGTGACAGCAGAGACCATTCTGATGCGCTCCAAGACCGGATCTGTCCGACGTATGATCTACCGCAACCCTGTCGGCTAACGTCAACGCCTTTGGCGGGCATTTTTTGGCAAAGATGAAGAGAGCCGGTGGTCAAGTCGCCTGACACAGCATAGTGTGTTCTGCGATGAACGCGATACAAGATAAACCTGCTTTTCTGAATGTCAGTTGCTCGACCACCGGGCGACGCTGGGTTGGGCCATCTGTTGAAGAGGATCGCCTTTCAGAGGCAATGGCGCAAACAACCGGCATGGCCCCAGCGTTGTGCCGCATATTGGTCCAGCGCGGTATCACTGCCGAAAACGTATCTGGATTTCTTGCCCCGACATTACGCGATCTGCTGCCCGATCCGCATGATCTGAAGGATATGGAACGAGCGGCCCAACGGTTCCTAAAGGCCGTGACCCGACGCCAAAAGATCGCAATCTTTGCCGATTACGACGTGGATGGCGGAAGCTCGGCCGCATTGCTGATCACCTGGCTGCGGGATGTGGGGCTTGACGCAACACTCTATATCCCTGACCGGATTGATGAGGGTTACGGACCCAATGACGCGGCCATGGAACAGTTGGCTCGTGATCATGATCTGATCATCTGCGTCGATTGCGGCACGCTGTCCCACGGCCCGATTGCTGCTGCCAAGGATGCAGAGGTTATCGTCTTGGATCACCATTTGGGGGGCGAAACACTCCCCCCGGCAATGGCTGTCGTGAATCCGAACCGCCAAGATGAAAGTGGTGATCTGGCACATCTTTGTGCTGCAAGCGTGGTATTCCTGATGCTGGTCGAAGCAAACCGGCAACTGCGTACGCAGGACAAAAAAGGGCCTGATCTGATGGCGATGTTGGATCTTGTTGCGCTTGCAACGGTTGCCGATGTTGCCCCCCTGATCGGCGTCAACCGAGCCTTTGTGCGGCAGGGCTTGACCGTCATGGCGCGCAGACAACGGATCGGGCTGACAGCGCTTGCTGATATTGCAGGATTGGATCAGGCACCCAATAGCTATCACTTGGGATTTCTGTTGGGCCCTCGGGTGAATGCAGGCGGCCGCATCGGCAAAGCCGATCTTGGCGCGCGCTTGCTGGCCACACATGACCGGCACGAGGCAGAGGCTTTGGCGGCAAAGCTTGACCAGTTGAACACAGAACGGCGCGAAGTCGAGGCGCAAGTGCGCGATCTTGCTTTGGAACAGGCGACTGAACGCGGGCTGGATGGGCCGCTTGTCTGGGCCGCAGGCGAAGGATGGCACCCAGGTGTTGTTGGGATTGTGGCTTCTCGGCTGAAAGAAGCGACCAACAGACCCGCAATCGTGATCGGACTGGACGGCGATGAAGGGAAAGGATCAGGGCGGTCTGTCTCGGGCATTGATCTAGGGGCCGCGATCCAGCGGGTCGCTTCAGAAGATTTGTTGCTCAAAGGTGGCGGGCATAAAATGGCGGCGGGTCTGACCGTACGCCGCGACAAGCTGGATGACGCAATGGCGCGCCTCGGTGAACTGCTTGCCAAACAAGGGGCAGATGCGATGGGGCCTGCTGATCTGCGGCTGGATGGTATCCTGATGCCAAGTGCGGCAACCGTCGAATTGGTTCGCCAGATCGAAGATGCCGGCCCATTTGGTGCGGGTGCCCCTGCTCCGCGTTTTGCCTTTCCTGATGTGCTGATCCACTTTGCCAAACAGGTGGGTGCCAATCATCTGAAAGTCAGCTTTGGCGACGGGATCAGTGCGCGCATCGATGCAATCAGTTTTGGGGCCATGGATGGACAAATCGGGCCGATGCTGATGAAGCACAATGGCGGGCGTTTTCACCTCGCAGGACGTTTGGAAATCAACACGTGGCAAGGCCGACAATCGGTGCAATTGCGGCTGGAAGATGCGGCCCCGGCGTACTAGAGCAAGCCCACAAAAAACCACAAAAACCCCCTTGCGTGATCCGCGCGCTTTCCATAAAAGCAGCGCACCAAGTGCGGTCCCTTCGTCTATCGGTTAGGACGCCAGGTTTTCAACCTGGAAAGAGGGGTTCGATTCCCCTAGGGACTGCCATTGGTACATTTTCTCACTTTCCTTTCAGTGACTTGCCGCTCGACTTATCTAACCTTTCGGGAAGGTTAGACAACTTTTGTTCCCTTTTTGGCTCAGCAAGGCGGCTCAGCGCCGAGTCAGCAAGGCGGGAATGATCCGACTTTTTGGTGTAGGTGATGCCCTCAGCATTGGTCTTATGGGCGAGGAAGGCCATGATCTCATCCGGCGTCGCTCCATTGTTCACCATGCGCGTTGCCTGACCCTTTCGAATGCCGTGCAAAGTACATTGCGATAGCCCCGCATCCCGGCAGTATCGCTTGAACAGATTGCCAAGAGTGACTGGCTTGTATGGCAGATGCCGCGCCCCATGCGCGATGAGCACCATTTGATCAGGATGCAGATAAGATAGTTCCGCTTCTAGGCCTGGGGACAACGGGAAATCGCCGCCAATACCAGTTTTGCCACGACCGTACCGGATGCGCCCGCCAGATATGTTGCCCCGCGTCATTGCCGCAAGATCCTGCCGCGCAGCGCCGGTGTTCAACACCAACATGAATATCAACCGCGCCTTTGTGCCAGTGTCATGATGAGCAAGGAAACGGTGCATATCGTCTTCGGTCCAGGTGTAGAAGCCGTCGCCGCTTTCCTTCATCTTGTCCGCCGCGCGTGCTGGGTTGGAGGTGATCACCTCCAGCTTGATCGCAAAATTGAACAACATCGACAGGTTCTTGCGAACTTTGTTTGCGGCGGCTGGGCCGTCCTTTTTGTTCATCACCGCTTCGACATGCTTGGCCCGAAAATCAGCTACGAGATACTTACCAGCGACATCCCGCAACCAATCCAGTTCGCGCCGCAGCACGTTGCGGGTCTGGTCTGCTTTGTTCCGATGCTTTGGTGATCGCAGATACATCTCGATCAGCCACTCCAGCGTTCCATGCTTGGCGCGGGGCTCGCGACTACCGACCTTTGCGCCTTCAATAGCAGCTTCATATCCTTGCCTGAACTCAACTGAGCCATACGCGCCCGACAAGTAGGTGTCGATCTTGCGGCACTTGATTGTACGTCGCAACCGCCACCGGACTTTGCCGTGCCGGTCTTTGGAACGTGTCACGCCAGGAAAGGGATTACGACGCTTCACGAAAGCAACTCATCGCATGGGTTGGCATCGGCCCGGTGATGTTCGCCAATGGTCAAAACGATGTCGCCCGTCGCCTTTTCAATCCGAACCGCAGCAACCTCTTGGCCAGCCTTCTCGGCAGCTTTGAGGGCGCGTGTCACGTCCGACTGAGAAAAAGAAGCGCGGCGATTGGGCATTAAAGTGCGTCTTCAACCAGCATATCAAGAGCAACCTGGAAGGCGCCTGGCAGACTGTTTACGATACTGTCCACATCGATAACACGTGCTATGGGCGTGACTTTGATAGTGTTGGGCAATTCGGCGAATGCCTCCTCAACCGACAATCCCATGTAAATGAAGATGCCAGCAGAAGTATCAAAGACGAACGCATAACGATGGTTGTAGTAGTCACCCGACTCCGTCCCAGATTGCAGAACGCGCGCCACGAGGGTACGCGCAATTCTCAAGCCAACGCCAAGCGCGGTATCCCACGTGTACCCGCCAGCTGCTTGAACATGAGCAGCGATGTAAACTCCAAGAGCATCCTCACGGGAGTAAAGCCACTGACCGTTCCTGTTCGGATGCGGTACACCATAACCATCAAGCATGCCGCGTTTGCGCCAGTCAGCCACAGTGTCCTTACTGCGTTCGACTTCAGAGGCGAACTCACTCAACGTCATGTTGTGTGCAAGAAATTCAATGCTCATCTTTCACTCCGGGAAAACGATTTCCCGATATATGCAGGAAATCGTTTTCCCGGTCAACCCTTATACTCGTCGGGCGTCAATCTCTGCTCTGACCTCCTGCAAGACAGCATCCAAATCGGCACCATCTGAGGTCACTCGCTGCAGGCCAGCTGCTAGGATTTCCTGCTCCTGTTCGCCCAATTTTCTTACTATATCCAAGAAATTGCGGGCTTCGTCTGAAACGCGATGCTTTTCCCTGTAGATCGCCAACGGCCCAGCGACATGCCCCCAAAAGAACCAGTCCAAGCTCATACCTTCGTTATTGCAAAACTCGATTATGTCGTCGGTCAAAAGGATCGCATCAGGTTCGTCTGGATCATATTCAAGTGTCGGGGCGATTAATTCGAAGTGAGCACAAAACCAAGCTAACCGACCCTCAGGCGTCTTCATGTTAGCGCTCGCCTCGCTATAAAACGAGCAGTTGGCGACCGCAGTTTCAAGGTGTGTGGCTTTCGGCAATACTTCTTTGTTCGCCATCGCGGCGTTGTCTTTTGTCATTGTCATGTTCCTCATTCATGGTATGGTGACAAATGCAACATAGAGAACAGAAGCCATGGTGACAAGTGCACAATTTAGAGCAGCGAGAGGTTTGTTAAACTGGACTGTCAGAGAGCTTGCGGATCATGCAAAAGTTCACAGGAATACAGTGACAAGGATTGAAACCGGTGAGTCGTATGAACCCAGCGTTGCCAGGGTCTCAATTACAAAAGCGCTTGAGCAAGCAGGCGTTGAATTCATCCCCGAAAACGGCGGCGGTGCCGGTGTAAGATTGGCAAAGAGAGATGGGTAAAGCCAACGAACTTTCAAGAGTTTGCCCCAAGTGTAGGGGTGAAATGGGCAACCAAATCGAACGCACCTTCAACGATCCCGCGGCTATGAGAGCCGGAGGCCTATTGCCTCAATGGGGAGGATATATGGTTGGATGCAGGTCACACTGGATTTGCTTGCAGTGCAACCACAGTTTCCGAGTTTTAGAAACATGGACAGATGGTAAGTCTTACCGGCTGGATTACTAACAACACATTTTTACTAGAATTCTGGTCTCCAATCGAAACAATGAATAATCTCGCGCCTCAACCCAAAGGAGAATCACCTTGGCCGATCAGAACGTTAGAATTACAAATTTAGAGACAAGCAAACACAGAGTTGCATTTGACATGGCAAAACTGATGTGGCTTGCCAGCAACAATCAAGTAGACCCGAAGGTGTCCGACAAGGAGCAATTCCTTAGCTTAGTATCCGATTGCCTTCAAACGCTAAACATACCGTCATCTAAAAAGTGGTGATAGCCGCAAATGGGCCAGCCTCGTCGCCCGCGTGCTTGCTGGCCCTGCATCGCGCCCCCTCAAGAAGTTTGGAGCCATGCCTGTCGCGGTTTGCCCACTCACGACTTACGGGGCTGCTTTGACGCTCAGGCGTCTGGGCGCAACCTGCCCCAAAGCGACGGGGATGCAGTACCCGTCACCTATTTCCAATCCACCAACTTCATCGCCTGTTCGGGATCAACGCCCGCTTCCTTGGCCATAGCCAAGGCCTGAATGACGCCCGACATTGCACGCGCTCTGCCCCCGGCATCAAATGCCTGCAGCGGTCGCATGCAGTCCAGCGTGACGGTTGATCCGAGCTTATCGGTCGGCCTCTTCGCCGATCATCACCGCAACCGGCTGCAGCGCCCATTGCGCGAGATGCCTTTGCGCCTCACGCACCATCGGCCCGGTCGTGGCCGTGCTGCTTAAGCCGGGCAGAACCCCATAGACCATTTCGACGCTCGCCCGCGCTGCCGCCAGTGTTTCGCGTGTCATTGCTTTGCTCAAATCCGGCGTAAGATCGTTCGCTTTCCAATCCTGTTGCGGTACAGGTCCGCCTGCGGCCTGAACATTGACGCTTTCCCTGACCTGCACTCTCCCGCGGTAGCCGCGAAAGCCACGTGCCAAATCGTTTAGATCGGTGTCCGGCGTTTCCGGAAACGGCACCACAGATGAGCCGATAGGCGCATCGCGGTAAACATCTGACAGCGCGGTTTCTAGGATATGTAGCAGCCCGGCAGTCAGCCGCGCACGGCGCAAAGGTGACTGCCCGACATATGGCATGCTCACATCGGACCCGACACGCAAGTGCAGCACCTCACCCGCCAAGAGTGTTTCAGTCTTTCCGCCGCCAGTGTCAGCGATACCAACGCGATAGGCTGTAGGCTTTGAAAAGCTGGTTGTCAGATCCCAGTCCGAACAAGGCACCAGTCCATCCTCTCGGATGGCAAAGACGGCTTCGCCACGCAAAGCAAGTGATCGCCCAGCTAACGCGAGCATGCGGGGAGTGAGCAAGTCGGTGCCTTCGACATCGGACAAACTCAACCCACCTTCCCAGAGGCTAACAGCGGACTGCACCGTCCCTGTCAATTCGGCAATGCCATCAATCCCGGCAACATAATCGGCGCGAGCTTGCAAAACCTGGCTGGTGTAACCGCTGCCGCTTGAGCGGGTCTCGACGTTTTCCTTGCGTTTGAATGGCCAGATCATGGCGCCCTCCGATATGGGCGCAGCAGATCAGCCGCCCCTGAATTCTGAATTGCTTTGGCGGTCCAAGTCGCCGAGCGCGTACCGCTGACTTCCATCTCATCGATCTTGCCGGTGAAGCTGGTTGTACCCGCCCTGCCTCGGAACCAACTGTCTTCACCAATTGAGGCAGAGTATTCAGCCAGCCGTCGGAATGCCTCTGTCACAGCAGCAGGCGCATCACCACCGCCCACCTGCGCCGTGATCCGGTAAGGCCCGTCACTGATCAAACAATAACCGAATGGGCCTTCTTGCAATGTGGTCGTGACCCAGCTGCCCATTTCCCAAACCTCTGCGGTGAAAGAAATGACGGGGGTCAAAGCTGGCGTCCACTCGCCCCCGCCCTCGACCGTCCAGACCACAGTGCGCGGCGTGAAGCGGTATGCGATGTAGGATTCGATGCGCGCCCAAATGGCATCGGTGTCGATGGCCGACGCAGTTTCTGACAAAATGCCAGTCACATCCGGGTATTCTGCAGGGATATCCTCAACCTGCCTGATCAAGCTTTCCATCCTCACAGCCTCCACCGGTTGCGATGACTGGGCTTGATCAACGTATCTGACCGGTCGGGAACGTCCCATGACCGTGCCTCGACCTGGGCTTCTGGATAGGCCGGACGGGTCACGATCGACAGTTCGTAGAGCAGCGCCTGCATGACGGTTCGAATGATTGCATTATGTGCGCCGTTTTCAGGGTCAAAGCCTTCGTCTTCCACTTTTTCCGGCTGAGCGACTGCGCGTTTGGGTGGCAGGCGAAAGCCCGGTGATATCCCGACAATCAACCCAGCAGCCATCGCCGTCAGCGCATCCTGCACATAACTGACCCGCTGCATGTCTTCGCTGATCGTCGCAGTGAATGTCAGAGCGTCATCACCATCTGTCAGTTCCAGCGTTCCGGCCCCGCGGCTTGCCAATGGACGGTCATAGGAATGGCCGACAAGAAGGTGAATGTCTTCCTTGGGATCATCAACGCGGAAGCCGAACGCACGTGGGGCGATGACTTCCTTGCGTGGTCTGCCTGTGCGGCCCCCATCAGAGAGGACCGCACGTTTTCCATATGGGAACCGGCCTTGCAGCGACATTGCGCCAGAGGCTCGCTTGCGGAGTTCCAGCCCGCCGTCTGCAAAACCTTCCAGCATTACTGCAGCCCTGTAAGGATTTCAGTCTGCGCCGGACGCGAGATTGTCACATCCATTGTGGCCAGGCCTGTCAGCAAAAGCGCACCCGATTTCGCTTTGGTATACGGATCCCGAATCAAATCAACGGATCCCCATTTGCCGCAGAAAATCGGCGCAACACCGCCCGCATTTGTGGTCAGGATACCGATGCTTTCAGCGGGATCACCGGTTGGGGCTGCCAGTGCATTGCTGGACAGAACCACATTGCCAAACTTGGCAATCAGACGATCCCATTCGGACACCGCCGTTCCGGTCAGCAGGTTATCGTCCATTCCATCCATGATTTCAGGACGCAACAGCAGGTTCACATCATCGCCACTTGATGCGGCGTTGGCTGTGATGAACCGGACAACAGCGGCCCGGAATGCCGCATACGTTGCCGCGGCATCCACTGGCGTTTCTGTGATGCCGAAGCCGGATACACCGGCAATGACACCAGTTGGTTCGCCAGCCGCGCCCGACCCTCGGAAAACCGCGCGATCCATGGCCTCCGCAATTGCACCGTTCATGTCCCGGCGCACGGCTTGTTCCAAAGCGGCACCCGATTGCTTCATCGCCTTACGGGTGATTTCCATGTTGACGCCAAGGGTGTGATCGGGTGCCAACGGACGGTCGGTTGTCGTGTAAGGTGTTGGACCAGGCACGTCCGCCGTTTCCGTGGTCGCCCAACCCGCTGAGACACTGGACGTCTTGACGGGGTATTCCATCTCACCCACACCAATATTGACCATCTGCACGCCCATGCGGGCTGCCACAGAGTTTGGGAACAGACGATCAATGATTGGCGCTGTACGGATCGGGTCTGGTGTGCCAGCGGCAACCGTGTTCCGCACCTCAAGCGCTTCCCATGGCACCGGAATACCCTGATAACCACCGTTGCTGCGAAGTTCTTGGACGATTTCGGCGGTCTGCCCGTCCAGTGTACGACCTTCATCAAGCGCAAGTGCAACCTGGCGCACCTCGAAATTCTCGATGAGTTCGGCGTATTCCGTGTCAGAACGTGTTTCCAGTTCCTTCCCCGCTTCGCGACGCTCTTCGTCCTCTGAGACGAGAGCCGCACGGTACTGCACTTCCTTGGCACGATACTCAGTGTCCAGGTCGCTCATCTTGCGCACCTCGTCCTCAGACGGGGCTTCGATGTTTGCCAGTTCGGCAAGCGATTGCCGGATTTCAGACCGGCGCAGTTCAAGTCGTTTTGATGCCAGCATTTGTTTTTCCTTTCATGCTCGACAGGAGATTGCGCCACTCCCGGCGCGGCTTACTGAGTTGGGTGTGCCCACACTCAATTCTGGTTTTGCGGCTGTGACAGGGGCCACAAAGGATCTGTAAATTCGATAGGGTGAAGGCGAGATCAGGCCGGTCTCTGACCGGCTCGATGTGGTCACATTCCAACCGATGCAATGCGCCACATTTCACGCAGCGCCAGTCGTCACGTTCCAATGCCTGCAAGCGAAGTGCTTTCCAGCGTTGACCGCGTGTTACCTTCTTTGAGTAGGCCGCATAGTCAGACCTCTCTCGGTTCATCCCCATGCGATGCGCCCGCCACGTCCATGATTGCGACCGACAATTCGCGCACCTTCTGCCACCGCAAGCACTGTCGCAGCAGCGGCATCGATGCGGCCAGTTGAGCGGGCCTTTGCGAGCTTCAGATTGTTGGCGGGGTCGCGCAGAGTGACTGCATCTCCAAAGGCGGACCTCAACAAAAGGGAAGGCTCTGTGATGACCTTGCCGTCATAGGCTGATCGGCGGAACCGCTCACAATCCTCGCCCCCATCTCTGAAACCCTGGCCTCTCCAAACAACCGGGCAACGAATACCCGATTTGTCGATTGCTTCGCCGAGCTCGGCCTGCTTGTAGCGATCTGCGGTCAGTGCCGCGACGTTTTCACCCTCAACATGTTTCATGACCTGAACCAACCATGGCGCGACCGGCACGGTCTGATCGCCAAGGACCGACAGCTCACCTCGGTCCTGCATTTCAACGTAGCGATTATTGACCCCGTCGTTCTGCCCTCGGTCCAACAGCGAAGGCCGCGAAGGAAATGTGCCAAGACATTCGAGACGTCCGGTATCAGGCCAATAGAACGCGGCAGCCGTCATTGAAGCAGATCCACCCAGGTCAATTCCAATAACGCATGATCCTGACCGCTCAGGCACATTTGAGGTTTCGCATGCCAACCATTCATCCACGGTCAGCAGCACGTCGCGGGTTTCTCCGCTTACGCGCTCATTGCGATTGTAGAGACGGAAGCTGGTCAGTGTGGCGCCGCCCCGTGCGATCGCACGGCGGGCCTGACCCTGCAGCCAATCCAAGCTCGAACCGATTCCGTGCGCCGCGCCGGGATTCGCCTCTCGGAGCGACACCAAATCGTCAACCGGAAGTCCGAGCGGAGGCCGATGTTCCTGGCGATAGACCCCACTTTGATCTTGATCGAGCCAAACTGAAAACGGGTGGCATCATCCGCAGCAGAAGTCGAGATGATCAGCGCGCGACCACCGCGCTTACCCAAACCCGACAATAGCGCATGTTCGAGCGCATCACCCTGATCCGCCGCCCAGTGCCCGCGCTCATCCATCAGCACCATCGTCGGCGCAGAACCCAGTGCAGACTTTCCGTCCGCTGCAATGGCACGAATGAAGTGCTCACCGCCGTCCCCGTCGTATTCGATTTCCAAACGTGGCGAACGACGCACGGTGAATTTCTTCTGCTCATCGTCGGAAAACGAACGCATGAACCCTACGACGAAATCGAAGGCGATGCGTGCCTGATCGCGGGTACGCGCAGCAATCAGAACTTCACGTCGAGGCTGATTATCCCACTTGCCCATTGCCGCCCCCAAAGCGATGCCGGCAGACAACGCGGTCTTGGCATTCCCACGCCCAATACTGAGAACAGCTACATTAATGCCTTCAGACAGCGCGCCGCGAACGAATTTCTTCTGAAACGGGGCCAGCTTGATTTGCTCTCCGGCCTTTGGCCCCTCTGGGATGCAAAGGGTTTCCAAAAACCGGATTGCTTTCGTGGAAGTCTTCATGCGAGACCTCCAATCATGGATCCTATTGAGCCCTTTAGCTGGTACGCATTTGCTGTAGACTTCCAAACTGCAATAGTTGGTCTCGTAGGATTCATCGGCGTGATTCTGACACTCATTGTAAATGCCCGCATCGAGGCCAAGGCGAGCAAGCGAGAAACAAAAAAGCGGGCCAGTGCTGTGGTGAACATTGTTGAAGCTGAATTGCGTCTCCTGCTTGGGGCTATGCTCTTGGGTTCAGACATTGAGCCAGATAGCGAGCATTCGCTTATACAGTTTCCACGACTGAAACGTCGCTTCTCTGACTCCGTAATGAACGAGCTTGGCGTTCTTGACCCAGAATTGTGCAGGCAAATTGTGGTGGCTCTGTCCACGGTCGATAACGCTATGGCAAAAATGCGCTTTGTGGCCGAGCATGAGACTGCCGAATACATCGCCATTCCAAGCAAGAACTGCGAAACAGTTTCCACAATGTATGCAACACACAGTAAAGTTTTGTCAGAAACCCTTGAGGCAATTGAGGGGTATCGCAGGGCGAACGCATAACCCCCCACCGCGGCACCACAGCCCTCCCCAAAAGGGGGCATTGGGACCAAATCTGAAACGTCTATCACTTCCATTCCTTCACTCATCTTTCGACAAGGCACACCCCTGCCACCCGCTCCTGTCCCCCGATAAACGGAGACAGGCCCGACGCTTCCTGATCCGTATCCACGCGATGCCTGATGTCGGTGGCCAGCCGCTGTCCCACAGGCTTTGATCCTGCCCCGCCCTTTGCAGCTCTGCGCCGATGCGGTCCCCGGTCTGTCACAGCGCCTGCTTGCGCCTTCACCAGCCGGTGGGTTCTGTGTCGCGTATCTGACAGGGCCTAGTCGGAGCCGGTGTCCTGTCGGGTCGGGTGATATCTCCGGATCATTTCCGCCTTTGGCACGGGAAGGCGGCAAACCGTGGCACAGCTCTTTTGTCATCCATCGCTACGATGCTGATCAGGTAAAGCACGGCATAAACCCACATTCGGATAAGCGCCCTGCAACGGACGCCAAATGCACGTCACTCGATCAGTTGGATATCGCCCTCCTGATCCTCGCAATTGACAAACAGATCTGCGACCAGACTGCTCATCATCGACACTTGCTTATGAGACGGGAACCAACCGCGACGACGGGATTGGCGAACAACTGACTCGGCAAATCCCTTGACCCAATCATTCTCCGCGCGCTCGGCTACGGTCGGCATATGATGTAAAAGCCGTTCGACCTCAGAAGGGCAAACACTTGAGCGGTTGCGACGACGGTTCATGCTACACCTCTCACGTGGCTGAGAAAGGCAGATTGATCGACGCCATTCATTTGCTCGAAACAGGCCAGCGCCTAGGCCTTGAGTTCAGCCCGATTGGCATAGCTCGCCCACCAGCGCGCATCACTCATCGGCGAAATGAACGTTGGCAACGGGCGATCTATTCCGCCCAATACATCCCGACAGGTGAGTTCGGCTTCGACACAATCCAGTCTGCGTAAAGCGGTCCAAGCAAGCGCTACTCGCTCCGCCTCATTCAGCAGTTCAGTGAACGCTTTGGCCCAATCAATGATTGCATAAGCACCATCTTTTGGGGTATCATAAATGAGTGAAATGTCGCGTTTCGCATGATCTTTTGCCCCGGTTGCGATTGCCGTCGCGCCGGGGTTTTCATTTGGGTTCAATGGGTTGGACAAAGCGGAGTTTTCCGCAATGATTTCAATGGGGTCATTCTGGTAGGTTGGACAACCTAACCGTACTGAATTATTTGAAGTGTTTTGCCCCCCTAGGGACTGCCATTGGTTCTCCTGTGATCACAGTTTGTTTGCGAACCTCAATTGGGGATTTACTGTCGCGTGCCAAAGGCTACCCTTTCAAAAAACATATCGAAAGGAAAACCGGCATGGCGCTAACATATCTGCACACGATGGTGCGGGTCAAAGACCTGGACAAATCCATCGCCTTTTACGAACTTCTCGGATTGAAAGAGACACGCCGTTTCGAAAACGAAGGCGGGCGTTTCACGCTTGTGTTCATGGCGCCCCCCGGTCAAGAAGAGTGCCCGGTGGAGCTGACCTATAACTGGGACGGTGATGATGCGCTGCCAACAGATGGCCGTCATTTCGGACACCTCGCCTACCGCGTGGATAATATCTATGAAACTTGTCAGCATCTCATGGATAACGGTGTCACAATCAATCGCCCCCCTCGCGACGGGCATATGGCTTTCGTACGCTCGCCAGACAATATCTCGGTCGAGCTTCTACAGGCCGGTGATAACCTCCCACCAGCAGAACCGTGGTCCGGCATGGAGAACACCGGTCATTGGTGAGGCCCGACCTCTTTGCAGGCTTGTGCCTCCTCGCGACACCGGTGCAGGCCTGCAGGCTTGCGCTGGTCCTTGCGATGGATGTGTCTGCATCCGTTGATCCCGCCGAGGACCAGCTCCAACGCGGTGGGCTTGCCGCAGCACTGCTTGCCCCTGATGTACAAGCCGCCTTTTTTGTCAGTCCCGAACCGGTTGCCCTGCTCGTCTTCGAATGGAGCGGCCGCTACAATCAGCAGGAATTGATCCCCTGGACAATGATCAAGACACCCGCTGATTTGCTGGGCGTGTCAGAAACGATCGCGAACAGTACCCGTAGCCACAATGATTTCCCTACCGCGATGGGGCATGCATTGGGTCATGCCGCAATCCGCCTGCAAGAAGGGCCCGCATGTTTGTTCCGCACAATTGATGTGGCGGGCGACGGGCAAAACAACGATGGCTTTGGCCCGGCTGAGGCATATCAGGCCTTCCCGTTTGACAACGTCGTTGTCAACGGGCTGGTCATCAACGCGGGCGAATACGAAGCCGAAATCCACTTGATCCCATTTTATCAAGATGAGGTCATTCGCGGGCCAGGATCATTTCTGGAAGTGGCGCAGGGCTTTGAAGACTATGCCAATGCCATGGAACGCAAACTGATCCGCGAACTGTCTTCACAGGTCCTGGGCCAAATTGCACCATCAGGATCGCCGCCCGGATGATCCGCCTGATTGCATTTCTCCTACTCCTACCGATCACGGCGCAAGCCACGTGCCGTCAGGCACTGGCATTGGGGCTCGATATGTCGACGTCAGTTGACGCCGTTGAGTATCGGCTGCAACTGGATGGGCTGGCGGCTGCATTGACCAGCCAGCCCGTGCAGGATGTAATTTTTGCACAGCCAGAAGCACCCATCCGCATCGCCGTTTACGAATGGAGCGGGCCACCAAATCAAACACTGATCCTGCCTTGGACAACACTGCGCCAGCCCGCTGATCTGGACGCTGCGGTCGCTGTCCTACGCGCGCATGAAAGGGTGGTCGCAGCCCCAACAACGGCTATCGGCTCTGCCTTGTTGTATGGGTTTTCCCTTTTGGAGACGCAGAACGACTGTTGGAAACGTACGCTTGATCTGTCAGGTGACGGCGAAACCAACACCGGGCCGCCGCCCGAGCACATCTCATCCGCGCAAGCACCTGCTGGTGTGATCGTGAACGGACTTGTGATTGGGGCAGGCAGCGCAGGTGGGGACGACCACCGATTTGCTGATATCAAGGCGCTCACTGCCTATTACAGCCGCAATGTGGTCCGGGGGCCTGGGGCTTTCGTAGAGGTTGCTTTGGGCTTTGAAGACTACGCCGCTGCAATGGAGCGCAAGCTGTTGCGAGAGCTGGCCAGTATCGCAATCGGTCGCATCGACGCGTCGCAGAGCCAGGTAAAACGTTGATACATCTTGCTGTTAGGCTTCGTTCTTCGAGAACGATCCATTGAATTGCAAATCGCTGCTTTAGTTCAGCTAAAGCCAACACCATCATCGGCCCCAACGTTTCCGGAAAACCTTCTCCTTTTTCCTCAAAGGTATGTACCGAACAGCAGCTTGGAACGATTTGCATCCATAAAAAAGGGCCTGAGTTTGTATACTCAGGCCCGTCGCAACCAATCACCTTGTCACCCACACATTGCTGCGCGAATGCGCATCAATAGATGTAGCGGATTTGTTCCGTCCAATAGCGTTCGACCCGCCGAAGGGAGGCCGTGATATCCTCAATGCCCGTCTGATCCAGCACACCACGATCAACAAGCCCGTCTGCATGTGTGGAAAACAGCTTGGCCACTGTTTCACGCACATCGCGGCCTTTTTCGGTCAGGCGCACCCGGACTGAGCGGCGGTCAATTTCGCTGCGCTGATGATGCATGTAACCCATCTCGACCAGCTTCTTGAGGTTGTAGGAAACGTTGGAGCCCTGGTAATATCCGCGCGTTTTCAATTCACCTGCTGTGACTTCATTGTCACCAACATTAAAGAGCAACAGCGCCTGCACAGGGTTGATTTCAAGCACACCCACGCGTTCAAATTCATCTTTGATGACGTCCAGCAATAGGCGATGCAACCGCTCAACCAGTGTCAATGCGTCAAGGTATGACGCCATAAAGGCCGCGCTGCGCGCCGCCGACAACCCTGACCCTGACGGGCCGTCAAGGTCCGTATGAATGCTCATTTTATCACTCCGTCTTCTGCTCGCACATCTGCATAAGACGAAACAAAAAACATTCAGTTAAACGATAAAATTGAAACTACTTTCGTGAAAATCATGCAGGGCGGGTCACACCATGGGCCGTCTGCGCGATCTGTTCGATCAGAGGTGCATAATGGTCTGGGACGGCAAATTGACCCCCGATCCAGCCATAGATGTCATGATCATTCTCACTCAGCAACTGGTCGTAAAGGGCAATCTGATCGCCCGACAATTGCACTAAATGCGTGTCCGCAAAGGCGGACAGGATCAAATCCATCTCTTTGATCCCTCGCCGCATTGAGCGCATACGCAGGCGTTTGATACGGGCCTCAGGTGTTTCCATCAGGCGTTTTCCTTCAAAACAACGCGCAGCTGTTTTTCCAATCGTCCCAGCTTGTCACCCTTTTGTCGGATCTCGGTGCGTAAGACCCGCATCTCGGCAAGCAAATCAGAGACATTCAGCGGCAGTGCTGCATCATCCTCGGGACCCTCGGGGCCATCTCCCTCACCGGTCAAAAGCCAGCTCAGCGATACCCCAAGAAGGCCGCTCAGCATTTGCAGCCGGTTGGCCCTTGGTTCCTTCAGATCATTTTCCCAGCCCGCAATCACGCTGAATTTGACGCCGATCTTTTCAGCCAGTGCCTTCTGGGTCAGCCCCGCCGCCTCGCGCGCACCTGCCAACCGATCACCGAAAGTTGCGGCGTCTTCGCTGAACCAACCTGCATCATCCGTCATCGTGCCACCCTTGCGTTTTCCCGCGTCTCCATCCTATGTCACAGGCAACGCCAACTTACCACCGGATGCCCCGATGACCTTTCTTTCTGCGACACTCGACCGCGTCAAACCGTCCCCGACCATCGCCGTGACAACCAAAGCGGCCGAGTTGAAAGCGGCAGGCCGTGATGTCATTGGTCTGGGCGCGGGCGAACCTGATTTCGACACGCCGCAAAACATCAAGGACGCTGCAGTCGCAGCCATGGACGCTGGGAAAACGAAATACACCGCCGTTGACGGCATCCCGGAGTTGAAAGAGGCGATCTGCGCTAAGTTCAAACGCGATAATGCGCTCGACTATGCGCCAGCCCAGATCACCGTCGGCACCGGCGGCAAACAGGTGCTGTACAACGCTTTCATGGCAACGCTTAACCCCGGTGACGAGGTCATCATTCCCGCCCCCTACTGGGTAAGTTACCCCGACATGGTCCTGCTGGCAGGCGGGACCCCGGTGCCGGTCGAGGCCACGCTGGACGCAGATTTCAAGATCACCGCCGCACAGCTTGAGGCCGCCATCACGCCAAAGACAAAGTGGTTTCTTTTCAATTCACCTTCGAACCCAACGGGGGCGGGGTATAGCTGGTCAGAACTGAAAGAGCTGACCGACGTGCTACTGCGCCACCCCCATGTCTGGGTGATGACCGATGACATGTATGAACATCTGGCATACGGAAACTTCAAATTCTGCACGCCTGCGCAGGTTGAACCCCTACTTTACGACCGGACGCTGACGGTGAATGGCGTTTCAAAAGCGTACGCAATGACCGGTTGGCGCATTGGATATGCTGGCGGACCGGAACACCTGATCAAGGCGATGCGCAAGGTGCAATCGCAATCCACTTCCAATCCGTGCTCGGTCAGCCAGCATGCGGCGGTTGAGGCACTGAATGGCACGCAAGACTTTCTTGCGCCCAACAACGTAACTTTTGCGCGGCGGCGCGATCTTGTGGTGGATATGCTCAATCAAGCGCCAGGTATCATCTGTCCAAAACCGGAAGGGGCGTTTTACGTCTATCCCTCTATTGCGGGCTGTATTGGCAAGACATCCGCAGCGGGCACACTGATCGAGAATGACGAGGCGTTCGCGACTGCACTTTTGGAAGAAACCGGCGTCGCTGTCGTCTTTGGTGCCGCATTTGGACTAAGTCCAAACTTCAGAGTCAGTTATGCAACGTCTGATGAAGCACTCAAGGAAGCCTGTGGCCGGATCATCAAGTTTTGTGAAGAGCTGAATTAGAACTGCGGCGCTTTAAAGCTGAACCAACCAGATCAACGTATACAACAGTGGCCCCCGCCGCGTGCCAATGATAGGGTCCAACAACGCGCATGACAGGAGCGTTCAAACATGACAAGCGACCTGCCCACACATTACTTTCGCGTCCGCGACAATGGTGCCGTTGTTTTTCGGATCAATACAGATAACCGCCAAGGGCGGATTGACATGGATCAGATCGCGGTTGTGAACACCAATCGTGGGGATTTCAAACCCCATGGGGATCAGGCGTTGACCCATGCCGACGAGGTGGCCATCAACAACTGGATCACAACGCGGCAGGGCACCTTGGCTGCCCGCGACCTTGATGACATGCGCCGCACTGTTGACCAGCTCCAACTTCTGACTCAATGGGCGCTTTCACGGGCCACCGACGCACAATTGGAAGAACTGACTGACGACCTGTTGCTTGCCATTCACGACCTGCGCAGCGTGCTGGTCCGCAAAAAAGCGGACCGGCTGAACAAAGCATAGCAGACGAGGCACGCCGCCTAGCGCAGCACGTGCACCGCACATTTCGCGTGGCGGACGACCTTTGCGGCGGTTGATCCCAGCAAATAGTCCTGCATGCCCGGTTGGTGACTGGCCACGATGATCAGATCATGCGCGTTATTCCCTGCAAACTCCAGGATCGTGCGTGCAGAATGGCCATACACAACCGTCGTCGTGGCGTCAGGAACACCATCCGTCAGGCTGCCAAGGCTATCAAGAATATCCGCTTTCGCGCGCTCTGTGTGATCAGCGGGCAGGTATTCGGTCGCATACTTCGGGAGTGTTTCCATCACGTGCAGGCACGTGATCTTCCCTCCATCGGCGCGCAACGCTTTGGCGACGTCCATCGCGCCTTGGGCATTGCGGTCAGGCTCGAACGAAACCGGGACGAGGATGTTGGTATACATGGGACCTTCCTTTGCTTTTGGCCATCCTAGCAACCACACCACCAAGTGCTTTGATCTAGCGCAATAATCTGGATACTGCGGATGTCGTGGCGATCAGCATCACGCCCAAGGATTGAAAGCACACCCGCCCGCAAATGCCCCGAAAAATCAAACCTTTCCAACGGCTGAACACGCAAGACATCGAAGAGTATGACACCCAGCTTGCCGTATTGCGCGCCCGGCTGAACTCAGCCAACCTATCAAGCCTCGCACGATCTCGGCTCCATAGCCGTTTGGGCAGTCTTTTGTTAGCGGATCCATCGACCGTGCATGAAGGGCTGGCGCTGCTGGAAAGCTGTACTGGATTGGATGGAGACGATATCATTGTCTGGACCATCCGCCATGCCACAGCGCTACAATATACGGACAGGCACCTAGAAGCTTGTGACATCCTGCTCAGCGCCATTGCCAAAAGCAGGCCGGATGGGCCCTACTTGGACTTCGCTTTGCAGCATTATGGAAAATGCCTCGTCGAAATGGGCGAGATAGCACGGGCTCGCGCGTGTTTGGAAGAGGCCTACGAACTGCGAAAACGTAAAGGGGACCAGACACTAATCGCGTCAACACAGCGCGCACTGGCAGGACTTTGATATCGCGCTGAGCCGAGTTGCCTACCAGCGAGCCGGGCCAAAATCACTTTGTCCCGGTTAGTTCACCCCTTGTGGTAACGGCCGTCCCTCTTCCCAAGCCACAATGTTGTCCAGCGCCATCTGTCCCATCGCCTCGCGCACCTCCAGCGCGGCGGTGCCCAGATGCGGCAACAAAACGACATTCTCCATTGCGCGGAACGCATCCGGTACAATCGGCTCTTGCGCAAAAACATCCAATCCGGCGCCTGCAATCTGTCCGGATTGCAGTGCCGCAATCAGCGCGTCCTCATCCACGACATCACCGCGAGCGATGTTCACAAAGATCCCTGTGGGTTTCATAGCAGCCAGCGCTGTCGCATCAATCAAATGTGTATTTGCCCCACCGCCCGGAACAGTGACAACAACGATATCCGACTGCGCCATCAGGTCACCCAAGCTGTCCACCTGTTGCGCGGGCAGATCAACCGCCTTGCGTGACCGGTTGTAGTAAAGCACCGGCATCTCAAACCCATAATGACAGCGGCGCGCCACCGCCTGCCCGATCCGGCCCATGCCCACTATGCCTATGGTCTTGCCTGTCACATGGGTCCCTAGCATCTGGGTTGGTCCCCAGCCGGTCCATTTATCAGCCCGGACCAATCGCTCGCCTTCGCCTGCGCGGCGGCATGTGGACAGGATCAGGGTCAGACCGATATCGGCAGTGGCGTCCGTCACGACATCTGGTGTGTTTGAAACGGCGACACCTGCCTTGGCTGCTGCCGCAACATCAATGTGGTTATAGCCGACCCCGAAATTGGCCAGCACACCGCATCGACTGCCGCCGCCAAAGGCATCCGCGGTGAATTGATCCCCCAAAGTTGGCAGGATCGCATCATAGTCAGCAAGTGCTGCAGCCGCTTCGGCCACCGTCAGGCCCTCTGCCGTTTCTCGCATAGTCACGTCATAGCGGGCGCGGGCAAAAGCGAGGTTTGCATCTGGCAAAGCCCGCGTAATCAACAATTTTTTCAATGCAAACGGCCTCCCTTCGGCACATCATGATCCGGGCCAACCAGAACGACCTCACCATTTTCATCCGGCATGCCTAATACCAGCACCTCGGACATGAACTTTCCGATCTGGCGCGGCGGGAAATTCACCACAGCCATGACCTGGCGTCCCACCAATGTCTCAGGCTGATAATGCGCCGTAATCTGTGCAGAGGTCTTTTTCTCACCAATCTCGTCACCAAAGTCGATCCAGAGCTTGATCGCTGGCTTGCGTGCCTCTGGATATGGTTCAGCGCGCAGGACTGTGCCAACCCGTACATCAACCTTCAAAAAGTCATCAAAGCTGATCTCACTCATCTGCCAACTCCCGAGACCTGTTGGCGGCGGCCGCAACAGCCCGTTTCAGCAATGCCGGAAAGCCTGCCTGTTCATCCATCAAGACCTCCAGTGCGGCCTGCGTCGTGCCATTGGGCGACGTCACGTTGATCCGCAATTGCGCTGGTGTCTCGTCGGCATCTTCGGCCAACTCACCCGCGCCGCCGACCGTCGCGGTAGCCAATTTCATGGCGAGATCCGGCGACAAACCCTCGGCCACGCCCGCCGCTGCCATGGTCTCAATCAGATGAAAGACATAGGCCGGGCCAGAACCCGATACTGCCGTGACCGCATCCATCTGGTCTTCGCTATCCAAACGGACGGTCTGGCCGATGGACCACAATAATGCTTCGGCAAGATCCATGTCGTCAGGGCTGGTCTTTGCGTTACCGATCAGGGCCGTGATCCCCCGACCAATTGCGGCCGGTGTGTTTGGCATCGCGCGGATGATCGGTGTCTGTGCGCCCAGCACGCGTTCAAAAGTCTTGATCGGCGTGCCCGCAGCAATCGAGATAACAAGCGTTTCTCCGTTTCCCAGCATTTCGACGTCCGGCAACGCACTTGCCATCATCTGTGGTTTGACAGCAATGATCGCGATGGCAGGGTTTTGAGGCAAATGGGGGGGGGGGGGGGGGGGGGGGGGGGGGGGGGGGGGGGGGGGGGGGGGG
>ERZ1740070.55-NODE-55-length-86134-cov-10.063872_pt1 | contig 86134 bp, 85 predicted proteins | sample MGYA00581734_ERZ1740070 | MGnify/ENA primary metagenome ERZ1740070 (study PRJEB43018, sample SAMN04849744) | marine metagenome | isolation source: floating plastic debris | place: Pacific Ocean | collected 2008-09-01 | study: EMG produced TPA metagenomics assembly... | reverse complement strand
AGACCCAGCTGTGCGCCTTGCCGTCGCAAAAAAGACAGTTGAACGCGCCGCAGACTTCGGCATTCCGGCCTACGATATCGTGGTGGATCCGCTGGTGATGCCGATTGGCGCAATGGGAACTGCTGGTTTACAGGTCTTTACCCTTGTCCGCCGCTTGCGCGAAGAGCTTGGCGTGAATACGACCTGCGGCGCATCCAATATCAGCTTTGGTCTGCCCAATCGCCACGGGATCAACAATGCTTTTTTGCCCATGGCAATCACCGCAGGGATGACAAGTGCGATCATGAACCCGGTGGCCCTACCGGTCGGCCCAACAAAAATTTCCGAAAAACGGGCCGAGGTCGCGGCCGCTGGCGTTACACTGCCCGACGGGATGGATGATGAGACTTTCGTGACGCTGTTTGGTATCGGCTCAACCAAGCCCCGTGCAGGAAAAGAGATGGAAGCGATCCGCGCTGCCAACTTCCTGACCAATAATGACGCGGGCGGCGGCGAATGGATCAAGTTCAATCGTGTTCCAGCAAAACCCGGAGAAGGCCGTGAACGGCGCGGGCGGCGGCGGCGGGCGTAACCCAGCTTTCCAAGAAAGCATGGCCAAATTCCTGTAGCAGGAATTCTCTAGCCGAGGCGTCCGGCCAAACCGCGCAAAGCATCATTCAGAACCGCCAGGTCACCGCCAACGCCCAGAAAGGTGACACCTTTCTGGGCATACTCAGCAAAGCGACTTTCATCGAATGTGATAATGCCCGCAATCTTGCCTGCCGCAACCGTCTGCGCGATGACGTGGTCAATCGCTTTTTCCACTTCGGGATGGCCTGGTTGTCCTGGATAACCCATATCGGCAGACAGATCTGCAGGTCCAACAAATACACCATCGACGCCTTCAACAGCCGCTATTTCGTCAATATTCGCGACAGCTTTTGCGCTTTCCGCCTGCACCAACAGACACATCTGCCCGTTTGCGACATGAGGGTAGTCTTTGATTGATCCAAAACCGGAAGCGCGCGCAAGGACCGCCCCCATACCTCTTACACCGTCAGGCGGATACCGCATCGCCTGCGCCATATCACGTGCCTGTTCAGCGTCATCGACCATTGGCACCAACAGGGTCTGACACCCCAGATCCAGAACCTGCTTAACAATCCACGCGTCAGCATTCGCAATACGCACAACCGCTTGTGTCCCGCTGATCGCAAGCGCCTGCAGTTGTGGCAGCATATCGGCAATGGTGTTTGGCCCATGCTCGCCATCAATCAGGCACCAGTCAAAACCTGCATGTCCGGCTATTTCGGCCAGAACGGATGAGCCTGACGAAAGCCAGATGCCATGCTGCAATTCTCCAGCTTGTAACGACCTTTTAAGCTTGTTCAGTGGAACTTGCATTCTGCCCCCTCAATAGAAATCGCGCCGATGCGATCACATCGGCGCGCCACTCGCAACACCTTACGAATGAACCCTCAGCGTTACCGGTAATAAAGCGAATGCCCATTATGAAAGACTTGTACCTTGGACGGGTCCGCCGCCATACGCACGGACTTGCCGCGCAAATCGGCGTGGATGCCCGGCAGCTTGCCGATCACAGCATCATTGTCGCCGACCTTGTCGAAGTAAAGCAGCGTAACCTCGCCAAGGGCTTCGGTGATGTTCACCTTGCCTTCAAAAGCATAGTCGTCACCGGTCGTCTCGATCATGTCTTCTGGCCGAATACCGATATTGACCTTGAGTCCCTTGTCAGAGGCTTGAGTTGGGACGGCCGACTTTGTGATCCCGCCGCCATGCAATTTGATCGTTGTCTGTTCGCCCGTTTCAACGATCTCACCACTTAGCAGATTCATCGCAGGTGAGCCGATGAATTGGGCAACGAATTCATTTTCAGGGCGTTCATAAAGCTCAAGTGGCGAGCCCACCTGTGCGATGCCTTTATTCGCCAGCACCACGATACGACTTGCCAGGGTCATGGCCTCGACTTGGTCGTGAGTGACATAAATCATGGTACTTTCAGGCATCGACTCCTTCAATTGCGCAATCTCGATCCGCGTCGCGACACGCAACGCCGCATCAAGGTTCGACAGCGGTTCGTCAAAAAGATAAACCTTGGGGTCTCGCACGATGGATCGGCCAATTGCCACACGCTGACGTTGTCCACCCGACAGCGCCTTTGGCAAGCGATCCAGATACTCATCCAACTGCAAAATCTTTGCGGCCTTGTTCACCGCCTCGTCAATCTCGGCCTGGCTTTTCTTGGCCAGTTTCAGCGCAAAGGACATGTTATCCTTTACCGTCATATGCGGATAAAGCGCGTAAGATTGGAACACCATGGCAATACCGCGCTGCGCTGGCGGCACGTCATTGACCAAAGTTCCGTCAATTTCGAGCGTGCCACCGCTGATCTTTTCGAGCCCAGCAATCATCCGCAAAAGCGTGGATTTTCCGCAACCCGATGGGCCAACAAACACAATCAGCTCACCCTGTTTGATGTCGAGGTTAATGTTTTTCAGGACATCAACCGTGCCACCATAAGTTTTGGCAACGTCCGTTAGTTTCAGATCAGCCATGTCTCACTCCCCTTGAATTCATGACTTGAGCGCGAGGCAAACCTGCCAAGGCCCAAGATGCAGTCTCCCGTCTGCAGATGTATGTGCACTGCCCAGTTCGGCACCAATTGGTACCCAACTCCCATCAGGCAGATCGAAATCGGATGGCGTTTCGCTGACGTTGAAGGCGCAGAAAATCGTCTGATTACCTTCCGTCCGCGTGAAATAAACAACGTCGCCTTCGGCTTTTACCCCATCATGGGTCCCTACACTTAGCGCCGGATGCGTATGCCGGAATGCGATGGCCTTGCGATAGTGATGCAGCAAGGCGCCCGGCTCGTCCTCTTGTGCGGCAACCGACAGGTGCAGATGCTCGGACGCCACTGGCAACCATGGCTTTGAGGCCGAGAAGCCGCCATTCTGGTTGCTTGGTTCCCACACCATTGGCGTGCGGCAACCATCACGGCCTTTGAATTCCGGCCAGAACTCGATCCCATAGGGATCTTGCAAATCTTCAAACGCGACATCCGCCTCGGGCAGGCCCAATTCTTCGCCTTGGTAGAGGCAAACGGAACCTCGCAAGGACATGATCAGCGTGGCAAACATGCGCTGTGCTGCAGGCGGCAGGTCCCAGCGGCTGGCATGGCGCATCACGTCATGGTTCGAAAACGCCCAGCAGGCCCAACCATCGGCAGCGACCTCATCCACCCGGTTCATGACATGTACGATCCGGTCGGCGGTCGGTTGATCTTTCGCCAGGAATTCAAAGGCATAGCACATCTGCATCAGGTCATCACCAGCAGTATACTGGCCCATGATCTCAAGCCCCAGTTGCGCATCCCCCACTTCGCCCACTGCGGCTGCACCGTAAGGCTCCATGACTTCGCGCAGGCGCCCGAGGAACTTGACATTGTCAGGGTGGTTCTTGTCGTAAAGATGTTCCTGGTGGTTATACGGGTTCACCGACGGCGCGATGGTCGCGTTGCGCTTTTCGGGCGGCAGCGCGGGATTATCGCGCAATTCAGCGTCGTGCATGTAGAAGTTGATCGTATCGAGCCTGAAGCCATCACAGCCCCGGTTCAGCCAGAACCGCGCGACATCCAACAGCGCGTCCTGCACGGCGGGTTCGTGGAAGTTCAGATCAGGCTGCGAGACAAGGAAATTGTGCAGATAATACTGCTCGCGCCGCGCGTCCCATTGCCAGCCAGAACCGCCGAAAATCGACAGCCAGTTATTGGGCGGTGTCCCGTCCGGCTTGGGGTCGGCCCAGACATACCAGCTGGCTTTGTCATTGGTCCGATTAGCCCGGCTTTCGCCGAACCATGGGTGCTGGTCGCTGGTATGGCTGAGCACAAGGTCGATCATCACGCGAATGCCCAGCCGGTGAGCCGTTTCCACCACCGCATCGAAATCGGCCAGCGAGCCGAACATCGGATCGACATCGCAATAATCGCTGACGTCGTAGCCGAAGTCCTTCATCGGCGACATGAAGAACGGCGAAATCCAGATCGCATCGACACCCAGCGAGGCGATGTAAGGCAAACGCTGGACGATCCCCAACAGGTCCCCCACCCCGTCACCATTGCTGTCCTGGAAGCTGCGCGGGTAGATCTGATAGATCACCGCACCGCGCCACCAGTCCTTGTCTAGGCCCAATTCAGGCGTCGTGGCCAGGTTCGTGTTCATCACTGTTTTTCCTGTTGTAGCCTGCCCCGACATGACACCGGGGCAGATAGGACATCTATTTTACCGAACCGGCCAGCAGACCGCGCACCAGATATTTCTGCATCGCAAAGAACACCAATAGCGGCACCGCAATCGACACGAAGGCAGACGTTGCAAGGATTTCCCAATCCCCACCACGGGTCCCCAGAAGCTCCACGATCTGCTTGGTCATCACCGTTGTTTGCCCCGACGCATCTATCAGGAACACCAGCGCCACCAGCAAATCATTCCATGTCCACAGGAACTGGAAGATCGCAAAGGATGCCAAAGCCGGGAACGACAGCGGGAGGATGATCTTCGTAAAGATCTGGAAGTCTGTCGCTCCATCGACCTTGGCATTCTCGATAATATCGCGCGGCAATCCCACCATGTAATTGCGTAAAAGATAAATGGCGAGCGGCAGGCCGAACCCGGTATGGGCCAGCCAGACCCCCAGATAGCCCTTGCCGATACCAATAGAGTTATGCAGCGACAAAAGCGGGATCAACGCCAATTGCAACGGCACGACCAGCAGCCCGACGACCGCCGCAATCAAAAGCGCGCGCCCTGGAAAATCCATCCAGGCCAGCGCATAGGCCGCAAAAGCCGCAATCAGGATTGGGATGATCGTCGCCGGGATCACGACTGTCAGCGTGTTGAAGAACGCCTTGGCCATCCCTTCGGAGTTGTTTTCATCGAAAAGCACGAAGCTGTAATTGTCCAACGTGAAATCCGGCGGGGTCGTCGCATCGATAAACACACGCTGCGCACGGCCGCTGATCTGGTCATCATTGCCCTGCCAGACATAGGTACCATCCGCGTTCAGCGTAAAGCTTTCCCCATCGCCCATGTCGAACGTGTCGCCGGGTGCATTTTCGCCCAAGCGGCGGCTAGATGTGGACCATCCGCTGATCTCGCCCTCAAAGGCTTCGTCACCGAAGATGTTGCCTTCGACCATGAACACGCCATTGCCCAGATCAACCCGGTTGTCATCCGGGTCAGCAGCACGGATTTGAAGCGTCTGCTCGGCCGGGAACAGCGATGACCACCATCCCGAAGCCGTGATCTGGTCGCCCGTCCGGAAAGACGACACGAACAGGCCCAACGTGGGAAAGAGCCAAAGCAAAACCAGCAACACGACCGAGATATTCAGCGCCCAAACGACAATGGGCCTTTGTCCTGCCATCGCATCCATCAGCGCATCTCCTTACGGGCGTTGTGTACGTTCCAGACCAGAATGGGTGTGACCATCAGCATGATGATCATGGCAGCAGCCGATCCCATACCCCAATCGTTGGCGCGGAACAGTTTGTCATACATGTAGTTGGCCAGAACTTGCGTTTCCCACTGGCCGTTGGTCATGGCGAACACAATGTCGAACACTTTCAGCGTCGCAATCGTGATTGTCGTCCAGACCACCACAATGGTCGACATGATCTGCGGGATCTTGATCTTGAAGAAAATCTGGAACGGGTTCGCCCCATCGATGATCGCCGCTTCCACTGTTTCTTCCGGGATGCCGCGTAACGCGGCAGACAGGATCACCATGGCAAAGCCGGTTTGGATCCAGACCAGCACAACCATGAGAAAGAAGTTGTTCCAGAACGGGATCTGCAGCCATTGCTGCGGCTCTGCCCCGCCAAACAGCAGGTAGAGATGATTCAGGATGCCGATCTGCGCCACATCTTCGGGACGGGCCTCGTAGACCAGTTTGAAGATCACAGCAGCACCAACAAACGAAATCGCCATCGGCATGAAAACGATGGATTTCGCGATGTTCCCCCAGCTAAGCCGGTCGGTCAGCTGGGCCGCCAGCAAACCAAAACCCGTCGCTGCCGCAGGCACCACAATCAGCCACAGAACGTTGTTCCACATCGCCTCGACAAATTTCGGCTCTGCAAACATCTGGGTATAATTCTCAAACCCGACAAAGGCATATTCATTGCCCGGCAGCCGTTCCAGAAAGCTCAGCCGCAGTGTCGCAAAAACCGGATAGGCCAGATAAAGGCCCAGGGCCACGATCGCAGGAAACAGAAAGACCCACGGTCGGATCATATTGGCGCGGTTGATATTGCGCCCAGCATTCGGCCCTTTGGCCGGAAACAGCACTTTGTCCAGAAACAGGTTGGCACCGTAAAAGTACCCGACGCAACCGCCGACACCCACAATAATCGTGACCAGTCCAAGCAATGCAGGATGCATGGTCTCCTCCCCGTGGCGATGTATTGGTGCGGCCTATGTGCCGCTTCTTGGTGCGGGCGCCCCAACCGCCCGCACCTTTATCGTAGCCTGTCGCGCTTACTTCAGCGCGTCCCAGCTATTCTGGATGGCGGTGGTGACATCTTCTGCCTCAGCACCGCCGACATAGTCGACCATACCTGTCCAGAAGGTGCCCGCGCCCACGGCGCCCGGCATCAGGTCAGACGCATCAAAGCGGAAAGTCGTCGCGTTCAGCAGGATTTCCCCCTGACCACGCAGAATGTCGTCTTTGTATGTGTCAAGATTCACACCGGAATGCGGTGTAAGGAAACCCGTCTGCGCCATCATCACCTCATGCGCGATAGGCAATTGCAGGAACTTCATGAATTCCATCGTCGCATCTGACGCATTGGTCACCGCCATCAACGTGCCACCACCCAACACCGGGTTGCCCAGATCTTTTTCAGCAAATGATGGGAAGTAGAAGAAATCTGCATCTGCACCAAGTTCAACATCATCCGGGAAGAATGCACTGGCAAACGACGCCTGACGGTGCATGTAGCACTGAGGTGGTGATGAGAAGAGACCGGTCGGGCTGTCGCGGAAATCGGTCGATCCAACAGCGGCAGCGCCACCAGCGACCATATCGTCATTCTTGGCGAACATACCGAATGTTTCGACGGCTTCGATCACTTTGGGATCGTTGAACGGAATTTCGTTGGTCACCCACTGGTCATATGTTTCAGGAGACTGCGTGCGCAGCATGATATCTTCCACCCAGTCGGTCGCAGGCCAACCTGTTGCAGGCCCCGAACCCAAACCGATGCACCACGGGGTTTCGCCATCCGCGATGATCTGTTCGGATAGCGCGATCAGATCCTCCATTGTTTCAGGCACTTCGTAATCTGCATCTTCGAAGTTCTCGGGTGAATACCAAACCAGCGATTTGACGTTCACATTATAGAAGAAACCATAGAACTGATCGTCGCCAGATGCGTCTGCATATGTGCCAAGATCTACCCAGGACTGTCCCGCCGCATAGTTATCCGCGACCCAGGATGCCATGTCTTCACCAAGCGGCGTCAGCAACCCTTGGGATGCCATCGTCGCTGCCAGACCAGGCTGCGGGAATACCGCGACGTTAGGGGCAGAACCTGCCTCGGCGTCAATCACGATCTGCTGTTCGAACCCGTCAGACCCGGTATAGGTGATGTTGGCGCCGGTGGCGTCTGCAAAATACGCGATTGCTGACCGAAAGATGTCATCTTCTGGGGCCAGCCAGGGGCCGAAAACGGTGACAGCCTGACCGCTCAGGTCAGGTGCGTTAGCGGCCCATTCGCTATAGCTGTCCCAGCTAAAATCGCCCTCACCCGGCGCATATGCCAGATGCCCGTCGGCCTGTGCCGCACTCGCAGTCAGTGCAACCGCTGCCACGCTGGCATACAGTCTCATTTTCATTATTTGTCCTCCCAATCGCACCCCAGCGGGTTGCGTCACTTCTTATGCACGTGAGCCGTGCGCATTTCCCATTCAGCGCAAAGGAATCATTTTCAAAGCGCTTTGGATAAGCCTACCCTTGAGCAACTCTAAGTCTCTGTCAACATGCCATCGCACTTGAAAAAACGCTTGGTTTTTCGAAATCAGCAGTTTACTGAAACGATTACGGACTACAGGAAAAACGATTTGAAAGCGCATTGATCCAAACAAGACTAAAAGCGCTTTGGACGATCTGAACGAATATGAATCTCAAAGAACTCTCGCAAAATCTGGGACTTAGCCAAACCACGGTCAGCCGTGCCTTGAATGGCTATCCCGAAGTCAGCCCTGCGACCCGCGCGCGGGTGGAACAGGCTGCGCGGACGTTCAACTATCGACCAAGCACCCGCGCCAAGGGGTTGGCAACAGGACAAGCGCTGGCAATTGGCCATGTCATTCCCGTCTCCAACAAACATGAAATGGTCAACCCGATCTTCGGGGATTTCATTGCCGGTGCTGGCGAAACATATGCGCGGCATGGCTATGAAATGATCCTGTCAATCGTCGCCGATGAGGATGAAGAACAAGTCTACCGCGGCCTGAAATCGCGACGTGCTGTCGATGGGGTCATTGTGCATGGCCCACGTCTGAATGATCCGCGGATCGCCTTGTTGGATGAGCTTGGTCTGCCATTTGCTGTGCACGGTCGTGCTTCGGGGTGCAGCTTGCCTTATGCTTGGCTGGACGTGAATAACCGCAGTGCCTTTTTGCGGGCTACAGATTTCCTTTTTGATCTTGGCCATCGCCGCATCGCATTGATCAACGGACTTGAGGTGATGGATTTCGCGCATCGGCGACGCGAAGGTTATGCCGCCTCGCTGATGGCCCACGATGTGCCGATTGACCCCGCTCTGATGCGGGCTGGCGAGATGACGGAAAGCTTTGGCTATCAATCCGCACGCGAAATGCTGGGCCGTACCAACGCACCCACAGCAATTTTGTGTTCATCACTGATCAGTGCCCTTGGTGTGCGACGCGCAATAGATGAGAAGGGTCTGACATTGGGGCGCGACGTCTCGGTGATCACTCATGATGATGCGCTTTCATACTTGAAGAACGGCGATGATGTCCCGATCTTCACTGCCACCCGTTCATCGGTGCGCGAAGCTGGGCGTCGTCTGGCCGAGATGTTGCTTGCAACCATCGCCACCCCGCAAAACCCCATACAACAACAGCTTCTGGAAGCAGAATTGATGGTCGGCCAATCAACCGGCCCTGCCCCGGACAAGGATTAAGATGAACTTCAAACGCTCTGATTTCCCCGCAGATTTTCTATTCGGGGCGGCCACGGCTGCCTATCAGATAGAAGGGCATAAATTCGGTGGAGCTGGCTCTACGCATTGGGACACATTTGCTGCAGGCCCCGGCAATGTCGTGCGAGGAGAAAATGGTGCTATCGCCTGCGATCACTATCATCGCTTTGCCGAGGATCTGGATCTGCTGAAAGACGCGGGATTTGATGCCTATCGTTTTTCAACTTCATGGGCGCGGGTCATGCCCGACGGGCGCCAAGTGAACCCGGAAGGCTTGGATTTCTACGACCGTCTGGTCGATGCAATGTTGGAGCGCGGGCTGAAACCCTTTCAGACGCTCTATCATTGGGAACTTCCTTCGGCGCTGGCTGATCAGGGCGGCTGGACCAACCGCGATACCTGTCATGCCTTCGGTGACTTTACCGATGTAATCACCGACCGGATCGGGGACCGGGTTGCCTCTGTCGCGACGATCAATGAACCGTGGTGCGTTGCCTACCTTTCGCACTTTCTGGGCCATCACGCGCCGGGCCTTCGCGACATCCGTGCAGCATCCCGCGCGATGCACCATATCTTGCTGGCGCACGGTATCGGGCTAGAAAGGCTGCGTGCGAAGGGCCTTACCAATTGCGGGATCGTGTTGAATTTCGACTATACCGAGCCGTTGGATGACAGCCCAGAGGCGAAAAAGGCAGCAAGAACCACAGATGCAATTTTTAATCGTTGGTTTATCGAAGCGATTACAAAGGGCACCTACCCCGCCGAGGCACTGGAAGGGTTTGCACCGCATATGCCTGATGACTGGGCAGACGATATGGCGCTGATCAGCCAGCCCGTCGATTTTCTGGGCGTCAACTATTATACGCGCCATCAGGTGAGCGCTGCACCACACGACGTTTGGCCCAGCGTTGCAGGCCAGGAAGGCCCGGGCGACAAAACACAAATGGGGTGGGAAATCTATCCGGACGGGCTTTATGCATTTCTGACACGCCTTGCGCGCGACTACGTGGGCGATATGCCGATTTTCGTCACCGAAAATGGTATGGCGTGGGACGACAACATGGAAAACGGTGCGGTGTATGATCCGGTCCGCGTCCACTTTGTCTCAGACCATATGTTGGCCGCCAAGCGAGCCATCGATGATGGGGCGAATGTGCAGGGCTTTTTCTATTGGTCGCTCTTGGACAATTACGAATGGGCCTTTGGCTATGAGAAACGCTTTGGCATGATCCATGTGGATTTCGAAACCTTGAAGCGTACCCCGAAAGCGTCTTATCAGGCGCTCAAATCCGCGATTGCGCGTTAGGACCATCATGAGCCACCCTGATAACACTTATTCGCTGGTCGCCGATATTGGTGGCACTAATACGCGCGTTGCGCTGGCCGACGGCCGGGAAATCGTAGACGGCACCATCCGTCGCTACAGCAATCGTGACTTTGCCGGGTTAGAGACCGTTTTGCGCCGCTACATCGCAGATGAAAACGGCGTTGATCCCAAAGCAGCCTGCGTCGCTGTTGCAGGCCCTGTCCGCGATGGGCGGGCCACAATGACCAATCTGGACTGGACCATCGACAAGGAAACGCTCGGCCGGGCCACACGGGCCGAAACGGTTGCGATCCTGAACGATTTGCAGGCCCAGGGGCACGCATTGGGATACATTGCAGCCGAAAACATCCGCACGATCCTCGAAGGTCCAGCTGGCCAACCTAATGCAGCGCGGCTGGTCGTTGGTGTCGGGACAGGGTTCAATGCCGCCCCCGTTTTTGACCTTGAACAAGGCAGGGTTGTGACACCGTCCGAAAGCGGGCACGCCAATCTGCCAATCCGCAACGAAATGGAGCTACGTTTGTGCCAATACGTCTCGACCGCGCATGGTTTTCCAGCTGTCGAAGATGTGCTGTCTGGTCGCGGGCTTGAGCGCGCCTACGCATTTTTGGGGCACGAAGCAGATGATCCGCGCGAATGTGCCGCAAAAGACATCATGGCAGCTTGTGCCGATGGCAGCGATGCGCGCGCCGAAGGTGCAGCAAGGCTTTTCACGCGCATCCTCGGGACGGTTTGCGGAAATCTGTCACTGATACAACTGCCCTTCGGCGGGGTTTACCTTGCAGGCGGGGTTGCACGCGCCTTTGCCCCACATCTGAACACATTCGGATTTGGCGACGCCTTCCGAGACAAAGGACGCTTCGCCGGGTTCATGAGCAACTTTGCCGTGCATGTCATTGAGGATGATTACGCTGCACTGACCGGGTCTGCAGCGCATTTGCTTGCGCTCTCTCGCAGCTAGGATGGCGGGTTGAAACCCACCTCACGTGACATGACGGCCGTCTATCAGTGTAGTTGACCGTGCACGGTTTGTGTCAGCGCGTTCAATGAGAAGGGTTTTGGTAAGAAGACCGAATTTGGGATGCGCGTCTGATCATCGCCAAACGCATCCTCGGCGTAACCTGATACAAAGACCACGCGCGTTTCTGGCCTGTCTTTCAGCGCCTGCCTGACCCAGGTCGGCCCGTCCATACCCGGCATGATCACATCCGTGACAAAGATATCGACCTTCAGCGCATCATCATTCAGCAGGTCCAGCGCGGCCTCTGCGCAATCCGCCTCAAGCACGGTGTATCCCCGCAGCCGCAAGGCACGCGACGCAAAAGCGCGTACTGGCGCTTCATCCTCAACCAAAAGAACGACACCATCACCGTTTACATTCGCCATCTTTGCATCCGCATCAGGTGCAGAAACAGGCTCTGCCACGGGGATGTAGTGGCTTGGGAACAAAAGCGAGAACTGTGTTCCCTTGCCAATTTCGCTTTCGGCGAAGATGAACCCGCCGGTCTGCTTGACGATACCGTAAGCAGTCGACAGTCCCAGACCGGTACCCTCACCGGGGCGCTTGGTGGTCCAGAATGGCTCAAAAATCTTTTGCAGCTTTTCGGGCGCGATGCCGTGGCCTTCATCGATGACCTTAACCACGACATATTCGCCGGGTGGGACCTCGGCCCGATCTTTGACCATTTGCGTCTTGAGCGTTAGGTTCTCGGTCGTGACCTTGATATCCCCCGCCCCTTGCATGGCATCGCGGGCGTTCACAACCAGGTTCATCAAGACCTGTTCTAGTTGCCGTTTATCCGCCTTGATCTGCGCCAAAGCGGGGTCGTGATGCAAAGAAAGGGTGACCTTTTCGCCCACCAGCCTGTTCAATAGATGAGTCAGGTCTGAAAGCGTATCACGCAGATCAATGATTTCGGGTTGCAAATTCTGTTTGCGAGAGAACGCCAAAAGCTGTCCAACAAGGCTGGCGGCGCGGTTAGCATTCTGGTGGATCTGAATCAAATCGCCGTAGTTCTGATCGCCATCGTCATGACGCAGCAGCAGAAGGTCGCAATGCCCTGAAATTGCTGTCAGAAGACTGTTGAAATCATGCGCCACGCCTCCGGCCAGTTGCCCGATGGCCTGCATCTTCTGGCTTTGTACGAACTGCGCTTCAAGCGTTTTCAGCTCGGTTACATCGTTCAAGACCGCAATCAGATGTGGATCCGTCGCACCACCGGCGATATTCAACGTCACCTGCACGAACGTGTCCTGATTGTCACCGCGTCCGCGCAGGAATTGTGAGGCCTGCCCGCCGCGCCCCTCTGACGCCTCGCGCAACTAATCATTAATTGGTCGTCCCAGCCCATCCAGCATGTCGGCCATGCGCCGGCCTTGCGTTGTCTCAAGATGCAACAGCTGGCGCGCCTCACGGTTAGAGGCCAGCACAAACCCGTCGGCCGCGATCTTTAAAAGCGGCACTGGCAGGTCCTCAATCGCGTCCCAACCCGCTTCGATGAGACGAGGAGCGTCTGCGCCATTTGCACCGGACAGGATAAAGATGTCACGTGCCCCCGCCTGTCCTTCAATCTCGGCCACGATAGCGGGTCGGCGCCCATCAACAGTCGCGATCATATGCGACTGTCCAGATCGGATGGGCAAATCATCGAAGACCTCGCCCAGTGTTTTGGGACGACGGCCAAGCAATGCACGCGCTGCATCATTGAGCCGCAAGATCGTGCCATTCGACGCTGCATTTATCGCAGGCAACGGCATGACATCGGGTCCATACCCGGCCCCGCCATTCAGCTCGCCCAGATCATCAAGCCGCCACAACAGACGGTCCGCACCAACCGACGACACGCTTAACCGAAAGTGACCTTGCCGGGTGACAATGTCTTCTTTGCTGGCACCACCGCTGACGACGCGCGCGGACAAACGCTGCAACACCGCATCGGGATTGGCCAACATCTCTCCAAACACGGTATTCAGGGACTTTTCGACATTTTGACCAAACCGGGCTTTGGCAACGTCATTTGCAAAGAAGATGCGTCCGCCATGATCTGTCAGAAAGACATTATCGGCATCATGCGACATCAGCTGTCGTACCGTTGTATCAAGCCGCTGACTATCCCGTCCAACTATCCAAGACCGCATCCACAAGCCAAGCACCAAAAATAGAAGCGTCGCACCAATAGCAAGCAATCCGATGCGTAAAGGCACAATGGCGACCAGCAGCGACAACATGATCAACAGGCCAGCGACAGCCCCAGTCAAGACCAGCGGTGGCGCTACCCGAACTTGCGCCTTTTCTTGAATATCAAGCGTATGGTCTTTTGGCACGACAAACCCTCGTTACGCGATCAAACAGCAGCTATCGCGCAAGGATTAACTAATGCTTAAGCATGATCTCACGCGATGCATAAACACCCACAGGTTGTTCTATTTCTGCACCATAATGCAAAGAAAAAATCCATCGCCATCGGAGCCTGGCACGCGCAGGTGCTGATCTTGCACCTGCCAACACGGATGACGCGTGATAAACGCTTCAATTACCGCACTATTTTCGTCGGCAAGGACAGAGCATGTCGCGTAAGCCAAACAGCCAGTATCGGTGACCAAAGATGCCGCCTGATCCAACACACCGGCCTGGATCTTGGTCAATTCAGCCAATCGCTCTGACGTGAGTCGCCATTTGGCATCTGGTGTCCGGCGCCAGGTGCCACTGCCGCTACACGGTGCATCGCAAAATACGACATCAAACGGGGCATGTTGCGGAAGTTCAGAGGTCGCCAATCGCTTGATCGTGACCTGCGCCCGCGCTGCTCGCACGGGCAGATCATTCATGCGATGTGGTGCAATGTCGTGGGCAAAAACAGACACATCCTGCTGGTCGGCAAATGCCAGCGCCTTGCCGCCGCCGCCGGCGCAGTAATCCAACACCCGGCCCCCTTGGGGTACCTTGATCCGGTGTACGGCCCATTGAGACGCAGCATCTTGCAGTTCAATCAAGCCCTCCAGGTAGGCCGCTGAGGATTTCAGACGCCGCGCTTTGCCGGTAACGCGCAGACAAGCCGGAATACTCACGTGGCATTCAGCAACGATCTCATCGTCTGCCAACATTGCAATCACTTGATCCGGTTGCGCGCGCCGGGTGTTCAACCGCACAAAAACATCCGCGCGGCGCTGCAATGCCCGCGCCGCAGCCTGTGCCGACCCGCCCAGACTGGTGCACCATTGCGGCCAAAGCCACTCGGGAACATCATGCGCCGCAGCCTCCGAGATCACCGCAGGCTGTGCCAGCCGTGCAAGCTCTGTGGTTGTCAGTGGTTCCGGCGCATGACCCTGTCCGTCAAAAAATGCTGCGACATCCGCACCGTCGCGCTGCAAGAGCTGCTGCATCAGTTGGCGACCATCTCCGTCACCCAATGACCGTCTGGTTCGCAACACGTCAAACACATGGTCACGGATTGCCGCACGATCCTTGGACCCGGCAAACCGGCTTGCCCGCGCCCAACCGGTCAGGGCGCGTTCGGCAGCAACACCATCGTTGATCTGGTCAAGGATCGTGATGGCAGCAGCCACACGCGCACCGGGTGTCATGGGTCAGCCCACCCGATAGTTCGGACTTTCGCGGGTGATCTGAACATCATGCACGTGGCTTTCCTTCAGACCCGCGCCGGTGATCTTCACGAAATTGCAGTTTTTGCGCATCTCGGCCACCGTTGCACAGCCAGTGTATCCCATGGCCGCACGCAGGCCGCCAACCAACTGATGCACAACCGCATGAGCTGACCCCTTATACGGAACCTGCCCTTCGATGCCTTCGGGCACCAGCTTATCGCTTGCCGCTTCTTTCTGAAAGTATCTGTCGGCCGACCCACTGGCCATGGCACCCAAACTGCCCATCCCGCGATACGATTTGAACGACCGCCCCTGGTACAGGATCACCTCTCCGGGGCTTTCATCCGTGCCTGCGATCATGCTGCCAACCATTGCGCAAGATGCACCAGCCGCAATCGCCTTGGCAAAATCACCCGAAAACTTGATGCCACCATCGGCAATCACCGGGACATCCCCTGCCCCTTCGGCACAATCCATGATCGCCGTCAGTTGCGGGACGCCAACACCCGCGACCATACGCGTGGTGCAGATCGAACCCGGTCCGATCCCGACCTTGACCGCATCTGCGCCCGCGCCGATCAGTGCCTTTGCAGCATCTGCGGTTGCAATGTTCCCGGCCACGATCTGTACTTCATTCGACAGCATCTTGGCCCGTTCAACGGCCTTCGCGACACCTTCGGAATGGCCGTGCGCGGTATCAATGACGATCATATCCACCCCAGCATCCACCAGCGCCTCGGCCCGTTCAAACCCGGCATCCCCCACGCCGGAAGCCGCAGCAACACGCAAGCGGCCCAGATGATCCTTGCAAGCCATTGGATTCAAAACCGCCTGCTCACTGTCTTTCAAGGTCAAAAGACCCGTCAGCTTACCGGCATTATCGGTGATCAGCAGCTTCTCAATGCGGCGCGCCTTCATCAAAGACCGTGCCTCGTCCAGATCCGCCGGTTCACGCAAGATCGCCAAATCGTCCGCAGTCATCATTACACTGACCGGCGTTGCATCATCTTGGGCAAAGCGCATGTCGCGGTTGGTAACGATCCCTACGACCTTGCCACCCTCGCCCACAACCGGAAAACCAGTAATGCGATAACGCTCCATCAATGCCTTGGCATCCGCGAGGGTTTGATCAGGCCGCAACGTAACAGGGTTATAGACAGTACCAGAGACAAAGCGCTTTACACGGCGAATTTCCTTGGCTTGTTCTTCAACGCTCAGGTTCTTGTGCACGACGCCAATTCCACCGGCTTGCGCCATGGCAATGGCCATGCGGCCTTCGGTCACTGTATCCATCGCGCTGGACAAAAGCGGGATATTCATCGCAATGGATTTGGTGACTTGTGTGCGCGTATCCGCCGTAGAAGGCAGCACACTGCTTTCTCCCGGCACCAGCAAAACATCATCAAAGGTAAGCGCCTCGCGAATCTGCATCATCGTCCCCTATGCTGGCATCACTTGGCGCGTCCCTATCGCATGGAACGCCATGCGCGGAAAGGGCAAACTGCATGGTCCTTCATATGCCGCTCTGCATATTCATTATGACGGATACGAGCCTTTCACGGCGGCAACGCCAGATTACATTCGGACCAAGACCACACAGGCACGCATCATGACCAATGACCCTCTTGTTATCTTTACCCCGTCCGGCAAGCGCGGGCATTTCCCCCCGGGCACACCGGTTCTGACTGCAGCGCGGCAATTGGGGGTTGATCTTGACTCCGTCTGCGGCGGACGCGGGATCTGTTCAAAATGCCAGATCACACCATCTTATGGCGAATTTCCGAAACACGGGGTGACAGTTGCGGAAACAGCTCTGTCAGACTGGAACGCGGTCGAGGCGCGTTACGATGAAAAGCGTGGGTTGAAATCGGGGCGGCGGCTGGGCTGTCAGGCGACGATCCAATCTGACATCGTCATCGACGTGCCGCCCGAAAGCCAGGTCCACAAACAGGTTGTACGCAAGCGGGCCGAGGCGCGCGAGATTGTCATGAACCCGTCCACACGGCTTTACTATGTCGAGGTCGCAGAGCCGGACATGCACGACCCATCAGGCGATCTGGAGCGCCTTGTCACAGCGCTGAAACGCGACTGGCATCTGCCCGATCTTGAGGCTGATCTTGGCGTCCTGAAGAAACTTCAAGCAAACTTACGCAAAGGCGAATGGAAAGTGACCGTAGCGGTCCATCTGGGTGATGCCGTCTTCAGCCCGCGGATCATCGAAATCTGGCCCGGCTTTTACGAGGGTACCATCTACGGCCTTGCCGTCGATCTTGGCTCGACCACCATTGCCGCGCATCTTTGCGATCTGCGGTCTGGTGAAGTTGTCGCCTCGTCCGGGATCATGAATCCCCAGATCCGCTTTGGCGAGGATCTGATGAGCCGGGTCAGCTATGGCATGATGAACCCCACCGGATCGGATGAAATGACCAAGGCCGTGCGCGAAGGGATGAATGCCCTTTTCGTCCAAATCGCGTCAGAGGCTGAAATCGACCGCAACCTCATTGTCGACGCGGTTTTCGTCTGCAACCCGGTCATGCATCACCTGTTTCTGGGCATCGACGCCTATGAGCTAGGCCAGGCGCCGTTTGCGCTGGCCACATCCGAGGCGATTTCCCTGCGCGCCAGTGAGTTGGATCTGAACCTGCACCCGGCATCCCGTGTGTATCTGCTGCCATGTATCGCAGGCCATGTGGGGGCGGATGCTGCAGCCGTGGCTCTGTCCGAGGCGCCTGATAAATCAGAGGATCTGGTGTTGGTCGTGGATGTGGGCACCAACGCCGAGATTATCCTTGGCAATCGCGAAAAGGTGCTGGCCTGTTCATCACCCACCGGACCCGCGTTTGAAGGGGCACAGATCAGCAGCGGCCAACGCGCTGCCCCCGGCGCTATCGAACATGTGCAGATTGATCCAGTGACGAAAAGCCCCCGGTTTCAGGTCATCGGGTCCGAGCTTTGGTCAGATGAAGACGGCTTTGACGCGGCCATCGCCCAAACCGGCGTGACCGGAGTTTGTGGCTCGGGGATCATTGAAGTCATCGCCGAAATGCGTATGGCTGGCATCGTTGACGGGCCTGGGCTGATTGGGTCAGCAGAACAGACCGGATCACCCAACTGCTTTCAGGACGGGCGCACAAATTCCTTCCTGCTTTATGATGGCAGCGCAGAAGGCGGGCCAAAGATCACCGTGACGAATACAGATATCCGGCAAATCCAAATGGCAAAGGCGGCACTTTACTCTGGCGCGCGGCTGCTTATGGACAAATTCGGCGTAGACAAGGTGGACCGCGTGGTGCTGGCGGGCGCGTTCGGCGCGCATATCAGCCCAAAACACGCGATGGTGCTGGGCATGATCCCGGACGCGCCCTTGGACAAGGTCACCAGCGCGGGCAACGCCGCCGGAACCGGCGCACGGATAGCGCTACTGAACACCGCGGCGCGCACGGAAATAGAAACAGTCGTACACAAAATCCACAAAATCGAAACGGCCATTGAGCCAAGGTTTCAGGAACACTTTGTCAACGCCTCTGCCATGCCCAATGCTGTCGACCCCTTTCCGATCTTGCGCAGCATCGTCAAAATCCCAACAGCAACACACAACCTAAGCGGTGGCGAACGCCAGGGCCGCAGACGTCGCCGTAGCATCTGAGCAAAGCCTGCGCTAAGGTCAACGTATGCTTGTCCTGATTAGTACGGCATGCGCTTATTCAGCTTCATATTCAACGCAATACTCGGTCTGTGCTTGACTGCGATCGGCGGTTACGTCGCAATGGTGACGCTGCGATATCCCGCGGAAGGACCACCACCAACGATGATAGAGTGGCTAAGATCAGTCGCTGTTGACGCAATACCGTTCAAAGGAAGTAACCGCACCGCGCCGCGAGCCACCGATCCCTTTCTCAAGGCATATCGTGTGATTGACGCAGATTTGCGACTGGGGCAACTTTCTGTGTCCGGCGCTGCATTCACATTCACCGATCTTGAGGACCCAAACACCATTGTGCCCTACAATTTCTCATTTCGGCACGACCATTTTATCGCGACCCCAACCATCAACTTTCCGGCGCATGAAAAACTTTATCAGCGCGTCGACGTAAATCTGCCCAAAACCTCGGGGGTTGTTCCGGAAACCTGCATAAACCCAAGGCCGCAAAGCAATAGCACAGCGTCAGGGGTGGCCTTGAAAAACCCGCTTCTTTGCCACTTGCAGGCAAGCTTGCCAAATAGCCCGCCAGCCATGGTCGGCGTGATTCAACCTGCCAGTAATGTGGCATTGCGGGCGCGCACGGATAGTGTTTGCAGGGCTGAACTCAATCACTGGATCACATTATCCACATTTGAAGACATACCTATCGTCTTTTGTATCGTGGTTGATCGGCCATTTCTTCCCGATGCATATTCAGCCGATTTGTGGATGGACGTCATCATATATCAAAGGGGTCGGCGAAGGATTTCCACCTTGCGCGCGGCAGGCCGCAATTTTTGACCGCGACGCCTGCAGTCAAATTGAAACGATGATCCAGAAAATCGAAACCGCCCTCGAAAGGCAATTTCAGGGGCATCTCATCAATACCTCCGCGAGCCCCAATGCTGTTGATCCTGTTCCGATCCTTCACAGCGACGCAGACGTAGCGGGTGATACAGCAGCCTGATACGATTGTGGTTACTCAACCAAAGCGATTCCCATGCGACGTTCCACGATTACACTTCTGACGCTGATGTCCCTCGCGTTATCAAGTTTCATGAGCTCGTATTTTGTGGTGCCACAACGGGCCGGTGCCGAGGTCCCGATCACCACACGGATCCTATTGGGATTGCAAACCATTGACCGTCTGCTCATGGGAAACGGAACCCTGAACGTGGTCCGTCATTCGGATGGCGACATACGTCTGGGGCAACTTAGCTTTTTTGGCGCGGCCATCGCCTATCAAGGACGCCGGAACGATGCGGAGGTATCAGCGTATAATTTCGCATTTCGAAACAGTAGCTTCACAACACTTCCCGCTTTTGACAGCGCGTTTTACGAGACATTTTATAACCGGATGAACCAGGACTTTCAGCGCACAACTGGCTTGGATATCGACAGTTGCATTGACCCGCGGAGCGACAGCGGTTCCACCGGCAACGGCCTGCCACTCAAGCTATCGACACTTTGCCGAATGCAACCTGTCAGCGGGCCTGCCCGCTCTGCAATGATCGGGGTCATCTATCCACATGACAACAATGTGCCTGTCGCGCATCCTGAACTGACATGTCGTGAAGAGATCGCACATTGGCGCAGCTTTGCCGGGTTTGAAGGTTTTCAGCTTGCCTTCTGCGTTATTGTCGACCGCCCCTATGTCGACGCCGGCGAACAAAATGGGCTTTGGATGGACATCATCGTGTTTGAAGTAGACGGGAAGCGACTTTTCACGCGCCAAGGCAGCAACCGCAACGTCAGCCCTATCAGCGTCTGGTGATGCGCGGGTTCAATCAGAGCATTCCGTCGCACATTCTGAGATTGACGATAGCAACGCGCAGGCGTATTTCATCGGGCGCTGCGGGTATGGTGAAAAGGTATCACGAAAGCTTCCCAACCATACGACACCTCAGATAAACGCTCCCATCCGGTTGCAAAGTCACTGAAAAGGCTCAACAATTTCAGTTGAAGCCGGATCGTTTGCAAGATCATGCAACACAATCCTGCTGTGATTTTACTGTAAAGGAGCACTGTAAAATGCCCACAGCCAAGAATGCTGCCGTACTGTCAGACAAGTACGCGAAAACGGCGGACACTGGACGCCACTGGGACACGAAACTTGCCGGATTTCATCTCGTAGTCGGGAAATCCGCTCGCTCGTGGTACATCGAACATCGGGGTATCCGTGCGAAGCTCGGTCGCTTCCCCGAAGTCTCAACGTCGGATGCACGCCAACTTGCCATGGACGCGATGGCAACAAACGCCGACGCAATTGAGTTGGCCCCGACCCTTCAAGAAGCACTCGACGACTATCTTGACCGAAAACTTCTGCGCTCGGATCACAACAAGCGAGCCGTCCGCTCGCAGATCGAAAACAACATGCGGAAGTTTCTGCGCCGCCGCTTGGACACCATATCCAAAATGGAAATTCGGAACCTGTTTGAAGACCTTTCAATAGAGCGCACCGGAAAAGACAGCCTTGGGCGGAAAACCAAACTCGGAGGCACACGAGCGGCCAATCACACGCTCAAATCATTCCGCACCGTGTGGAATCACGCGTCGGACAAGATGATGGAAGAAGGCCTCAAGCCGTGCCCGACAAAGGCCCTCGACTTCCACCCAGAGGAACCCGCAAAGGAGATAATCGAAGACTTGTTCGAATGGCGTGCACAGGTTGACCAGATCGACCCAATGCACAGGGCAATTTACATGCTTGCGCTGACAACCGGAATGCGGCGCGATGAATGCCTATCTCTGACATGGGATCAAATTGAACCTGACCGCATCCATCTGCCTGAAACCAAAAATGGCCGTGCGTTTGATATTCCACTGGAAGACAGGCACCACGACATATTGGCTCTCTGCCGCCTTGGGACAGGAGAACCTTTCCACGGACATTGGGTGTTCCCCTCGCCAAAAGGGGCGAACTATCTGAAAGCGCCACAGAAAATCATGGTTCACGACCGAGCTGCGACTTTGCAGATGCACCGACGAACCTTCGCAACATGTGGTAAGGACGCGGGGTTGAACGAGTATGAAGTCGGTCTATTGCTCAACCATACCCACACGTCGGTTACTTCACGGCATTATATTCGGACAGATGTAGAAACACGGCGACCGCTAATGCAGAAGTTGCTTGCGGCACTGCCCGTTTAAACGTCCACCTTATATTTCAGACAGTTAGCCTTGCAAATTCATGCACTGCGTTGTACTGTCCCGCACATTGGTAACGGTCGGTGTAACCGCCGACCTAACAGCAACGGACCAAAACTGAAAAGGAAACGAAGTTAGATGGAGTTGGTCCGATGCAAGCGTTACTCGATACTCAGCAAGCTGCTGATCTCTTAAATATGTCAAAGTCATGGATGGAGACACTGCGTTCGGAAGGGCGCGGTCCTCACGTCGTGCGCCTAGGTCACAAGGCAATGTACCGACTTACTGACCTTGAAAAGTTCATCGAGGATAACCTCGAACAAAAATCCATGACAAAGTAGTAAGGGGCGAGATGTTACTCCCGCCCCGGTCTCGATCCGAGAAAAAGATCAGTTAGCAGCGCCACGACACGCATAAGCAACTTATAGTTGATACTCGATCTCTAATCGACCGGAAATTTAGGAGTAGCATCGTCAAAAGCGATGCACGAAATATACTTAGCCAAGTCCGAAAATCACGAACTTCGGAAGCGACTCTGGTTCGAAGATAACAAGCTATGCGACAGTGTTTCACCCGGCAAACAGTTTGCCTTTGAAACCCACGCGTGTCGAACACTGGACGACATCTATGCTCTGTTGACCGAACTGGCAGATGACCCATCGCGGTCTATCGTCTCCGGTAGGCCGCTAGTTGCATCCGGCGAAAAGACGGCAGACAGGTTTGACGATCCAAAGACTGTTTGGTGGATCATCGACTTGGATGGTCTGCCGCGTATCGGGTCAGTGACCGAGACAATTGAACGCCACCTGCCCTGCTTAAACGGCGCGTCATACGTCTATGCCTACTCTCAAAAAGCGAACATCGTGTCCGATGACCTGCGTGTCCGGGTCATCGCTCAGGTGAAGCCCACAACACGGGCGGCATTGCGGGCCTATGCCGAGTACTATTCGGACCGGATCGTCGCCTTTGAAGGTCTGAACAAAAAAGACCGTCCCGTAGACCCACGCATCTACAATCGGAACCACTTCATATTCACGGCACGTCCGAAGCTTGTAGGCATAGAAGACCCGCATCCTGTCCGCGTTTTCCAAGTTGACGGATGGTGCAATGTTAGGCTGCCTGAGCTGCCAGAATTGGTTGAAGTGACTTTCGAAGCAGGCGGCTCTGGCATTTCAAGTCTGCCGTTCATTAATCGCGAGACAGGCCTCCCAAGCCTCTTGAACTTCGGGCATGATGATGCCGACGGTCATATGCGCGGCGAGGACGCAAGCAAGGCTCTGGGTCGCTTAAAGCACTTCATGGGGGCAGATGCCTTCGACGCGGGCGAAGGCGACAATCCAGAACGGCAACGTCTTTGGGAAAAGATTCTGGAAGACTCAGGTGCTACGCCAACTGAGCTGCGCAAGTATCGCGACTTCGCACAAAAGCGGTGGCACTATGCGCGTGAGCGGGAAGACCGCAATGTCATGAGTGTCATGGCCCACCTGCGTGATATGCCGGTGACAGGCCTGCGCGAAGCAACGAAACGCATCAGAGACGCAATCTCGTCAGGTATGACCAAGCCGGAAGTTACAGCCGTGTCGGCGACACCAGGCGTAGGTAAGTCGCACATCATGCTCGAGGAGATCAAGCGGATCGTTGATGCGTCGGAAGATCCCTTCAACGTCGATTTCTATGTCCCGACCAATGACCTTGCAAAAGAGCTTTGGGAAAAGTGCGAAGGCATGGGCATATCTTCATTCGTCGAGTATGGCCGCTCATCAAAGGTTCACGATAATGACTCAAAGGGCGGTGGTGAGTTGGCCTGCGTCAAAGCTGTTTTGAACGAGCAGATCGGCTCGGTCGTCGAGAATGTTTCAGAAAGTCTATGCGACAACGGCGAGACCCAATGCCCCCTGATCGACACCTGCCGTCACATGTGGCAGCGACGGCTGACCCAGCACATTCCCGTACGCATTCGTGTCCATAACTTCTTGAGTCGGCAAATGCCGTCAGAGAAGAACCCAGACTATCGCCCGGTGCATCTTGCCGTGATTGATGAATCTTCGTTCGTCAACACACTCACGCACACACCGCCTGCGATTGAGATCAAAGAACTTACCGCACCTCGTCTGGAAAGTGATGACCATGCTTGGGTGCTGAAATTCGCCCAAGTAACGAACGAGGGCTTGACCATCGAACGCCTGCGCGACGCCGGATTCACGCCTTACGTCTTTGATCATTTGAAACGGGCCGAACTGGCACAACGGCCAAGGTTTGAGATCACTCCAGACGACGGTGACGAAGTTTGGACGGATGACATGAAGAAGCTCGCTGTTGTTGCGCGTCAGATCGACAATTTCGCCTCGGTCTGGCGTCAGTTGCGCGATTGCCTTGAGACGGGTTCCATGAACCGCGTTCGCGCGACGAAGGACAGCATTTCGCTTGCGTGGCATACGGTAATCGCGTCGATACCTCAGGCCGAGCAGCCGACAGAACCAAAGCGCGACGTGAACGGCGATCTCGTCATGACCAAAGATGGACGACCACAAGTTCAGCGCGTCAGGCGACGGATTTGCATTCCGGCTGTTCCAACGGTGATCCTTTCCGGCACAATGCGCCGGAATATCGTCGAACAGTTTGTTGAGGTTGACCGCTGGGTTGAGTGCAATGTGCGCCTGCATGGGCAAACAGAAGTGCGTCAATTGACGACTTTGCGTGGATCAAAATCCGAATGCCTTTACGGATCGTCAGACCAGCGTAAAAAGAAAGGCGAACGCAAGGAAAGCAGGATCAAGGACGCCAGCAATCTACGCAAATGGCTGACTGGCATGGCTGAGGTGATGCCCCTTATCTCGTTTAAGGAATTGAAGGAAAACGGCGTCCCTATCGCACGCAACTATGGTGCGGTTGCAGGTCTGAACGATTTGGAAGGTCGCGATTTGATGATCTATGGGCGTCCGCAGCCAGAAGCTGCCGTCGTTGAATTGAACGCCCGCGCGATCTTTTGCAACGACGAAGAAATTCCACACGTTCACAACTATCCAAAGCGGTGGATCAAGTTACCGGAACAGGAATACGCCTTCCAGTGCGACTATCACCCAGACGATAGATGCGAAGACGTGCGCTGGACGATCTGCGAAGGCGAAATGCTGCAAGCGATCCATCGTGCGAGACCGATCAGACATGCTGTCACAATCACGGTCGCGTCAAACCAAGTCCTTGGGCTGCCAATCTCCGAAATGATCCATCGGCGTGAGCGGCTACATCCCGAATATAAGGCGCTTATGAACACCGGGATTTTGCCGGGTGGAGAAAAGGTAGGCCAGCGTGAAATGGCGCGGTTGTGGCCGACAATCTGCGCAGATGGCAGGACTTCGGAACGACTGTGGGAGGAAGTCAATACGACGGGCTGGGGATTGATCAGATATCGACGCGGAAAGACAAAATGGTCCGAAGCAAAGGTGCGGCGGATGGATGAAATCAGCGCATTGGGCGACGTGGAGTGGGAATGGCTGGAGCCTATCTGTGACGAGTTCATTATCATGGATGAGTTGGCCGAGGCGGATGAGCGTGAGCGCATGTTGATTGTTACCACACGTGGTACCGAAGTCAGACCGCATGACCGCACCTACAACACGGTCAACTTGTTCGACATGCTGGACGCAGATGAACTCGGTGTTCCGGCAATGTTGCCGATGCGCAAACCGCAGAATCCGTGGGCGTCTTGAGAATGCACGCAGTACGTGACGCTAAGAGATATACTATGCGTCGCCTATTGCGTGCATTCCCACACTGCGAGGGACAGAGGTGCGAACGACCGCCCCAGCCTCCCCTTCTCTGCATTCCCAGATATGTCATAGATGCTGACGTAGTTTCCGGGTTTTCTGGGTTAGCCACTGCGAAATTTACTGTAGTTTTGGATCGGTAGTCTGTTTAACCGCTTGAGCATAAAGCAAATCAGGCGGCAGTATTGTATGTTTCATAACCATACGATGAGAAAGTCAGGCCCGCATTCCCAGCGAACACACCATCGCATCAAGCCGTGAAAACTGCGTGGTTGATGCGCCCAACAGCATCGCATTCGGCACAGAACGCGCCAGAGACTTGCTGTACTCAACGCTGCTGCGGTGTCCCGCGTTTTTCCCCACCGTCTTACCCGAGATGAACAGACACCGCCCTAGACGCGAGCTCTGACGGTGCCTTGATCTCTGGTTGATCATCGCGGTTGGCAGCGTGCAGTTGATACGGCAAGTCAAACACTCGAAAGCCTGACCAAATGCGTGTCTGCGCCGCATCCCGCCCAATTGAACTGGAAACCACATGGACGGACGACAGTGGGAAGGAACACACCAAGATGGTCGAAGGCCTCGCCGTTGACTGCGCAAGGTGCGGCAGTACAGCGGAGGTCTACGGTCGCGACGACAAGTCTTTCGAACGTGGGTGTGTCATGCTGCGTGAAAGCTGCCCCAAAGGCGAACAGAACTTCTACATGGATGCCTAGCCCCGGCACCTAAATCTTTTCAGACTCCACCTCAAACTTTTCGAACAACCCTTGCTCTGGGTGATAACGATCATCGACCGTCTTGGCCACTGACAGGATGGGGCGGTCACGTGCGCGGCCAAGGGCTTTTCGGCTAGCCTTTTCCTCGGGGTTACCTTGGCTGCACACCACCATTCGCACCAAAGGACAAACTACATGCCCCAACTCGATTATGAGATAAACCAATCCGACAAAGGCGACGACCTCGTCACCCTCACGTGTCACCGCATGACCCAGCGCGCGACGTCCCAGCCGTTCCCGCGTGCCCTGATCGCGACGACCCTCCCAGCCGCGATGGACCAACGGACGATGCACCCGCGCACCCTCGACGATTACAGCATCCGGTTCACCAACACTCATGTCCGCCTCGTCAAGGCATCGCAGGTCGTGGCTGAGTTCCCCATTCTGTTAGCGCCGACCTTAATTGCGCAAGCCCGTGGAACGGAAGGCGACCTCTTCGCCGCGGCATAACAATGCCGAAGGACACAAGCGCCCATGCCTTAGCCGTTATCGACAAACCCAAGCGCCCTCAAATCTTCTTTGGCGACGACGGGCAGAAATGTGGGCATCTCTTTGCTGCCGTGATTGAGCAGGCCTTTCGCGAACTCTTCATTCCCCAATCAAGTCACGACGGCGACCGCGAATACTCGCGATATGAGTCCATCCGCTTGCTCACCGCTGACTATGGAGAGTGGGCCGCTCACAGGAACTGGCTTTGCACATGTGCGAACATCGACGGCGACGCCCTCGCAAATAACGTGCGTCAAATGCTCCTTGGCAACCAGCCTATCGCTCTGAACCTTGGCCAACGTCGCGAAGACGAAGCCGGTTTGTTGTCTTTCAAACGGCATCAAATCGACCATACCCGCGCCGTGTATGCCGACATGCTTGCGCAGGCGAGCGCACGGCGAAGCAAAACCCCACGAGCGAAGCTCCCAAGGATTGTTGAACCTGCCCAACCTGCGGTCGTCATAGAAATCTCACCAGACCCCTTCGCACCGCCCCCAGAGGTCATCTTGCCCGACGACGAATTGCCAACGACGGCAGCCGAGGCGCGTAGGATCGGTTCAAAATTCTACTTGACTGGTAAGCCCTGCAAACACGGTCACGTAGCCAAGAGGCGGGCGTCAACGAGTTCCTGCTTGGAATGTGATCGGATTGCGCAAGAAGCCTATGCTGCAAAGGTGCGCGCGTCGAAATAGTTCCACCTTATTCTTCTTCCCGATTACCTTTTTCTCCGGTCGCACCTCTGCCTTTCGCCACCGATAACAATGTCAAGGCCGTGCCTCACCTCCTTCCTTTTCTTGCAAACGAAATGGGGTCGCGCGTCGGCCCCATTTTGCATTTGAAAGGATGGACATGTCTGACCAATTGACGACCGCATTGAATACCTTGCTCAAGCAGGTCGAAACGCTCACGGACAAGGTTGAGGCACAGGAGAAGAAGTACGACGACGTTTACAACATGAACGCCGATCTGCTGAAAAAGCTGAAAGGGCCGAAGGACGCGCCCAAAGACAAACCCGACAACCTGACCCCAGACCAATGGGCGGCACTCAGCAAGAAAATTGCCGATGGCATGAAGCCTGACACAACGTCAGGCTTCCGCAAGGAAGGCGACCCTGTGCAGATCACGCGCTCGGATGCTTTGGACGTGACGAAGTGGCAGCAGGCGCAAAGGGCCGCGGCGAAAGCGGGTGTCGGCTTGGAAATCGTGGACGACCGTAACCCGGACGCCGACGACAAGATGCCCCCGAACTCGGTCTACAAACAAGTGGACACGTCAGCAATCGACATGTTGCAGGACGACGCGCAGAAGGTGCGTTACGTGCGCCAAGACATCGCCTATGGCGGTGCGGGATACGTCCAAAATTCGATGGCTGCCGAACGTGAAGGGTTCAAGCTGCGGACGTTCAACGACAAGGACGACCTCCCGCAGCACATGCAGACCAAACTCGAATTGATGGCACGTGCGGCTGTCGCAGACGGTGCAGGTGGCGAGAATGCTGAGTAACGTCGAACGCGCGCTGCTGCATACGGCGGTGGTGATCGACAAAGGCGGCGACCTGACGACTTTCCATGTCGCCGGGGACGGCACAATCACGACGCCACGTGGCAAAGGGAGCCTAGCTGACCTCGACGACGACGCGACCATCGCGGCAACATACATCGCGGCGACCCTTATCAAAGTGGACGGGCTCGAGTCTGCGCAAGCGATTGAGGAGCTTGAGAAGATCGCGGTCGGTCGTCGCGCGGCGAAGACGGCTGTAGGCAAGGTTGTTCATAAGCATGACCTGTTTTCGGAAGTCTTGGAATTCGTGAAACCGTTGTATTCGGCGAACACGGATGCGCCCACCGAATTGCAAGGAACTATCTGAAATGGGAAGCAAGCATCAGGGAGGCGAAACGAACCTCCACGCCCACCCGAAACGCGATGAGGTCGTGCGCGGGCTTATCCTCAAGCAAATCAATCAACGCGAGGCTTGTGAGATTTGGGGAGTCAATCAAGCCACGGTATCTCGATACCTCAAGAACCACGTCAGCGAAGAAGAACGCCTGCAAATCATCGCGAATGATCGGTACGAGCGGGCAGATCAAGCGGCACATGCGATTGCCGGGGAAAAGATGGATGTCGCAGCGACCTACAATACGCTCGCGAAGCGTGTTGACCGGATTGTCACGCGGGCCGAGGCCAACGAGGATGATGCGTTTGCGTTGGCGGGTCTCGAAAGCCTCAGAAAAGTGCTCCGAGATATCGCTCAGATGCATAAATTGCTATCCGACAACGTCTCCGTAACCGTAGCCCTTACGGACGCTCCCGAATGGCTGCGCGTCCGCGCTATTTTCCGCGAACTGACGGACACCCACCCCGAAATTCGCCCAACGTTGCTGCGCCTCTTGAATGAGGAAAAGCTGTCTATCACGAAAGGGGACCCAAGTGCCGGATTGTAAACCGCCCGAACCGCTACCCTACAAAGGCCACGGTTGCTATGAGCGGCCTGTCCGCGCGAAGCAGAAGCCCGTTCAGCGTTTCAAAAGGCCACCACGTATAAACGTGGAACCTGACGGTCTTGGAGCCGTCCCTTGTCGCGCAGGTACGATGCAACAAAAGTTCGTGGAAGCGCTGCACAAAGGCGCGACGTGGGACGAACTCCGCGCAGTAGCGATCCGCGCGGACGGCACTCCGTGGGACGACAAAGCCATCTCGGCGCTGATGTACTCAGACCTTCGCGGAAAAGGCTACGGCATCCGAACCAAGCATGACCTCGACCGGGGCCTCTATTACCAATTGATCATGCCCGATGCCGTTTGACCTGAACCCATATGCGGACTTCCTTGACCTCGTTCATGGCGACAACGACCCGACTTTGCAGCTAGAGCGGTTTCTGCGCACGGAGGTCAAGAACCCTATTGCGGACCCATGGCAGACCGAAGTTCTGGAAAGCACAGCATCCACGATTGCGATCTGCGTTGCACGCCAGGTGGGCAAATCATGCGTCCTAGCCGCAAAGGCCATTCGCGCGCTCGAACGTGGTCACACGGTCTTGGCCACTGCGCCCGCCGAACGTCAGGTCAAGCTGCTGACGCGGAAGGTCGCGCAGTACCTCCGCACGACAAACTTGGTTATAGAGCGGTCAACGCTGACCGAGATCGAAACTTCTAATGGCGGGCATTGGGTGGCCGTGCCGAGCACGTCGGACACCATCCGGGGGTACACTGTTCACCTTGCAATGGCCGATGAAAGCGCATTCCTCTCAGGCGGGGGAGAAGAGGTCATATCTGCAATCACCCCCATGCTCGTTCAAAATGGCCAACTTCTGCTCGCGTCAACACCCGCCGGAAAAGAGGGGCTGTTCGCGCAGCACTTCCTAGACCCGAAACCGCATGTCCATCGCGTCCTTGTCAAAGGCACGCAGATACCACGCCTGAAAGGGAAGGTTGACCGCTTGCGTCAGGAACTGTCCACGACCCGCTTTCAACAAGAAGTCGAATGCAGATTTCTCAGTTCGGGCCGAGGATATTTTGACATGTCCATTATCGAGCAAGCCACATCAACGAAGGTGAAAGCCATATGTCCGATACTCTGAACCTCGTCGAGCGACCCGACGGTACAATCGTGAACGAGTCGAATGGTGACCCGGCTGTCAAACGCGTTCAGGGATATCGGCGTTTCTGGATTTCAGCGGACCTTGGACAGGCGAACGACTTTACGGCTGTGACCGTCATTGAAGATGAGCAATTACCCGTCCTCAATGACGGTATCATCGAACTCGGCCCGCGCGAATTGACGGTCGTTCATGCGGACAAATTTCGCGGCGTTTCTTACGTCGCGGTCTGCGATTTTTTGGCTCGTATGCTGAATGCGCAACCGTTCCGAGGCAAGGCGCAGCTTGTTATAGATGGCTCATCAATAGGTAGAGTGTGCTCGGACGTTTTAACTTCGGAGAACGTCCCGCACATCGCCATCCAGATGACGGGAGGCACCGACTGGTCTCGCAAAGGCAAGTATACCAACGCCAGTAAGACCTTAATTATTGAGAACACGGCGGTCCTGTTCGCGTCGGGTGACCTGATGTTCGCGGACAATTTGCCTTTGCGTTCGGAAATCGAAAGCGACCTTGCGTCGTTCACTATTACGACAACCTCGGCTGGCAATCAGATCATCGCGCAGACGCGATCATCAGCCACAGGGCACGGAGATTTGGGTGTGAGCCTTTGCCTCGGCGCGTTCGCTGCCCAATACCTCAAGCCGCAGTTGACGGCACAGGGCAAGCTGACGGGCTGGTACTGACGCAAAGCCTAGGCAAAGTGCGTCGTCTCTGCACGTCTCACGAAGTGACTATGCCTTGATAGGGCAATAGGGCGAGAGCGTTCAGCCAAAGGCCAAGATTGACTCCGATGAGCAGACTGCAGTGAACTCTATAGCAGTTTACCCTGCCTGCCACCTCTTGGGTTCGTTACTTTCTTCTTCTTGATCGTTTTGGCCGGGGGCGGTTTACCCCAAAGGAGTTCGCCAACTTCCGCAACATAGGTCAGCGGGATTTTGGGATTATTGATATCTTTGCCACCTTCGTCGTGCCACTTCGTTTCCCATTTGGTGTAGTAAGGCTCCATATCTTCCGGCGTCAGTAGATAGATCGAAACGAGGCTGATGTTTTGGTAGACACCAAATATCCAATCGACTTGGCGGTACTTAGCAATGATCACCGGATTCATATGGTGATGCGTCGAAAAACTGCGGGTCAAATTGATGTTGACGGATTTTAGCTCATACTCATTGCCCTGTTTATCAACGGCGTCATTCCCTTCGCGTCCGGGTATGTCCTGCAAGCCCAGCAAGAGCAGCACTTGGAGCAGCTTGCCGCCGTTATCTTGAAAAATGTCGTCGATGCCGTGCCGGGTGGCGAGGTCTTGATAACGTTGTATCGCGGGCCAGAGCCTTTCAAGCTCTGCCGCCTCCTCATGCGGTTCAAATCTCATTCTGTCTCCGAAATCAAAAGGTCTGGAGACACCTTCAAAGCCTCAGCAATGCGCTGGATGTTGTCTATCGAAATATTCCGCTCGCACCTTTCCACCGATCCGATGTAGGTTCGGTGCAAACCAGCGGCGTCCGCGAGCGCCTCTTGGGACCAACCAAGTTCGAGCCGTCGCGCTTTAATGTTCTTTGAGAACAACAATCTAAGGGTAGCAGTGTCTTTCTTCACGCGCCCATCTAAAGGATATTGCCGTCTATGAGTCGACAGCCTATAAGTAGCAATATGAAACCTGCTTACTCTACTGCACTTGGGTCGGCCTTTGTCGGCGACTCCCGCGAACTCCTGCGTGAACTCGACGATGGGTCGCTAAACCTTGTGATGACCAGCCCGCCCTTCGCCCTTCAACGGAAGAAGGAGTATGGCAACAAAGAACAGCACGAGTATGTCGATTGGTTGGCCGAGTTCGGCCAGCTTGTTTTCGAAAAGTTAGCCGATGATGGCAGTTTCGTTATCGACATTGGTGGAGCATACGAAAAGGGTGTTCCCGTCCGTTCGCTCTATCCGTTCCGAGTCTTGATTAAGTTTTGTGACGAAATTGGCTTTCACTTGGCCGAGGAATTCTACTGGCATAATCCGTCCAAATTACCTTCGCCTATTGAATGGGTGAATAAGCGGAAGATCAGGACAAAGGATTCAGTCAATACGGTTTGGTGGTTCTCCAAAACGCCTTGGCCGAAGGCGAACGTTTCAAACGTCCTTGCCCCTTATTCTGACCGAATGAAAAAGTTGATCGAAGACCCAGACAAGTTTTACAAACCGAAGGTGAGACCTTCGGGGCACGACATTGGCAAGGGCTTTGCGAAAGACAACGGCGGGGCAATCCCGCCAAACCTGCTGTCCTTCCCGAATACCGAGAGCAATGGGCGCTACATGGCCGGTTGCAAGGCGGTTGGTGAGAAGGGTCACCCGGCCCGTTTTCCCGGCAAATTGCCAGAGTTCTTCATTAAGTTTCTGACTGATCCCGGCGATACCGTTGTGGACATCTTCGCTGGCTCGAACACCGCAGGCGAAGTGGCAGAGCAACTTGGTCGCCATTGGATGGCTTTCGAAGAACGTCGCGACTATGTGGCGGCGTCCTCATTCCGCTTTGCTGATGACGGCGCTGACCTTCAAGGCATTTATGACGCCATCATGGAAGGGGAAGGTGTCGAAATCGAACAACGTCAAGGCAGCATGGCGCTCGAATAGCACTTCGACCTATGTAATCAGATAGATTAAAAGGCATTCGCGGACTAACTCCCGCCATTCTTCGCCGCTTTCTGACCCTTCTTATACTTGTTGACCGCAAATTCATGGGACACTTGCTTGTCGCCTCCCATGTATTCTTCAATGTAGCGGACAGCGGCCGCTTTGCGGGTCATCCCATCATCTTCCATCCAACGCCGCATGATCATGTGAACTTTCTCTTCGTGATGATCAGGCCATTGCTCGCCAACCATATTGATCGCAGCGTGAGCAGCGGCGGCAGATAATGCGCCTTTCGCACCTAGGCTACCGAGCAATCGTCTCGAAACCTCGCGAAGATATTCTGATACCCAATCGGGCAACAGTTCCTTTGGTTCATGTTCAGCAAGATAGAGCCAAGCTCTGTAGGCTAACTCGCGCTCGTACCTGCGCGTGTCCTCTTTTTCGTATGTTGGTGCGCCAGTTGCATCCCCGCTGCTCATTGGCTTTTCGACAAGATGCCCCGGGGGTCTGAACTTGTCGTCTTCGGACCCCCTACTGCCCATATCTTTCGCTCCTCGTACCATGTCAGTTTTATGCCATGCCATCGCCAATCCCGGTGATGGAGTATTCTAGTCTCAATATGAGGAGAACTGAAATGGCGAACCAAGATCAGGCCTTTGCAGCCGCGATGCGGATAGTCGCGCAAGATCACCCGGAGTATTTTTCATTGAAGGATGGTTACTACTACTTCTTCGATTGGCGCATGACACTTTGGCTCTGTCTCGCGATGGACGATGCCCTCGACACTATCACGGAAGTGCACCGCGATGTGGCACCAGCATTGGGGGACGCGGCATGAACGTGAAACCCGAAAACTTGAAACGTGCTATGGCGTTAATGACGCTCGATGCGGACAGTGCGGAATATCACTGCTACGGCAATATCATTTCGGTACGCGGGCACACTCTTCACCTACTCGATGATGACGACTTGGAAGTCCTGTCGATCCTAGCGGCGGAAAAAGAACTTGGCTTCGCCATTGGCTACTTCGAGCAGGCAGCGGAAACACTTCGCGACATGGAGAAAGTGTGGGTCAATGCGGCAGCCGCCATGGATAGAGACGTAGCAGCATGAGTCCGCGCGTTCGCGAGTGGCTGCGCGTCATCAGCCGAGGCCTCGACCGCAACTGCCATGTTCGCCTGACCTATATGGGTCGCACCTACATCTTCATGGAAGGCAAGTGGTGGGCTGCGCCAAAGCTTTGACGGCATAAGCGGGCAGCGTGAAGATGCGCTGCCCTGCTGACCCATTCACTGTTGGCAATTGAATTTCGGTTTGGTGTTCGTTAGACGGTCCACAGGTGCTGCGGGTATGATGTAGTGGTAGCCTGCCAGCTTCCCAAGCTGGACGCGCGAGTTCGATCCTCGCTACCCGCTCCAGAAGCTGTCTATGTTGACGGTTGCACTGTAATTTTACTGTAAAATAATCTCTCACCGGAAATTTGACTTTCCAATCAACCCATTGGCGGGCTACATGTATGGTTCCCAAGCTTCAGTTACGGGTTCGATTCCCGTTACCCGCTCCACAATCAGCCAATAAGGTAAGCCCGCATGCCAGATATCACGCGTAAACACACGACCGCCCGGATGAGCCAGTTGGTGATACATAATGGCATTGCTTATCTTGCGGGTCAGGTGGGAACACCCGGTGGCAGCATCACCGAGCAAACCAATGATATTCTTGGCAAGATTGATACCCTTCTGGCCGAAGCGGGCACGGATAAAACAAATCTGCTGACGGCACAGATCTGGCTATCGGACATCGGCACGCAGTTTGCTGAAATGAACGCCGCCTGGGACGCTTGGGTGCCCGAAGGACACGCGCCCGCACGCTGGACAGGCGAGGCAAAGCTCGCCACGCCGGACTATCACGTCGAAATCATCGTGACGGCCGCAATCTAAAGCAAAAAGAAGGCCAAAAGCCCGGTCAGACCAATGGGTAGGCTCATTGGCACAACCGGGTTGGATAAAACGTGCCACGCGCTGTCTTCTGCACCGATGGCCTTGCGAATTTGCACGACCAAAAAAGTGCACAGCAGCATCAGCACGACAAAGGCGATCAGGATCACGAAACCATTGCCCATTGGCATGAAAAGGGCCACGCCGCCCATCAATTTCACCGCGCCCGCGCCAAAACCAGCCGCCACAAACAAAAACAAACCAAAGGCAAAAACGACTGCGGCAAATACTAACTGCCACAGAACCGCCCCAAGATCAGGTGCGGTAAAGGCAACCGCAGCAAACATGATCGGCGGAATCAGGGTCAACCAGTTCGGTATCTTGCCGGTCCGGGCCTCGACCACCATTGCAGTCACCACAACCGCCGCCATTGCATATGTCGCCAATGTCGCAATCATTCCCGACTTCCCATCATCGCCATCGTCGGCGCACTGATACCGCTCAAACGCCGTTGCGCTGCAAAAAACCGACCAAAGCGGCGGTTGATCCGTCTTTTCCGCCCACCTGTTGCGCACCTTCCACAACCGGCTGCAGGGCTGTTGCCAGCTCTTTGCCCAGTTCAACGCCCCACTGATCGTAAGAGTTGATCCCCAAAACTGCACCCTCAACAAAGACACGGTGCTCATAAAGCGAAATGATCTGCCCCAACACAAAAGGTGTAAGCTGCGGATATGCTAAAGTGATTGAAGGGCGATTGCCGGGGAACACGCGATGGCTGGCCTGACGCTCCAACTCGGCGCCTTCGAAGTTATCTGCAACTTTCGCGCGTGCTGCATCTAAATCACGCCCCCGCATCAATGCCTCTGATTGGGCAAGGCAATTGGCGACAAGTAACTGGTGCTGATGGTGCAAATCATCCTCATGCCCGCGCGCGGCGACCAGAAACTCGCACGGAATCACCCGTGTCCCCTGATGGATCAGCTGATAAAACGCATGCTGCCCATTTGTTCCTGGTTCGCCCCAAACGACCGGGCCGCTGGGCAGGTCAAGTGCAGCACCGTCCATACCGACACCTTTGCCGTTACTCTCCATTTCCAATTGTTGAAGATAGGCCGGCAACCGACTGAGAAGGTTATCATAAGGCAAAACGGCACGGGTGGCGTAGCCGCATATCTGATTGTGCCAGATACCCACCAAAGCAAGCAGTGCAGGAAGATTTTCGTGCCATGCGGAAGATTGAAAATGGTGGTCCATGGCCTGACCACCCCGCAAAAAAGCACGAAAAGCCTCTGGCCCGATGGCAATCATCAATGACAGGCCGATAGGCCCCCAGACTGAATAGCGCCCGCCAACCCAATCGGCGAAGCCAAAAACATGTGACGGATCAATGCCAAAAGCGGCTGTTTTATCCATTGCCGTTGAAAGGGCTGCAAACTGCGCGCCAGTGTCACCGACGGATTGCTGCATCCATGCTTGCGCCGTCCGCGCATTCGTCATGGTTTCAATGGTCGTGAACGTTTTTGACGCAACGATGACAAGGGTCGTCGCCGGATCACACACACGTAAAACACCGGCAATGTCAGCAGGATCGACATTGCTGACAAAATGGCAACGGGGGCCATCGTGATACGGGGCCAGTGCCTTGACCGCCATAGCTGGTCCCAGATCAGACCCACCGATGCCGATATTCACGACATCCCTTATCTGACCGCCCTGCCCGGCGACACGGCCATCGCGTACCTTAGCGGCAAAATCAGCCATGCGATCAAGCGTGGCCAGGACATCCGGCATCACATCCTGGCCGTCCACCAACACCGGACCGCCATCCAGATTGCGCAACGCGGTGTGCAACACGGCGCGCCCTTCAGTTTCGTTGATGGGTTGACCCGCAAACATCGCATCGCGTTTCTTGGCAACTTCCGCCTTTTCCAACAACGCGATCAACAGCGCACGACCATCAGCATCGATATTGGTTTTCGCGTAATCCAGAAGCATGTCACCAGTTTTGGCAGAAAAATCTGCAGCCCGGTCCGCATCGACCAGCGTCTCAAACCGGCGGTCCGCCACGTGGGCATGATGATCACGCAGTTCTTGCCACATGTTCAGCGCTCCGCCCAATGGACTTGGGTCCCACTGAGGATAGCAGCGACCGGCGCCTCTTCTGGCGGCAAGCTGCGCGCGCGCTCAAGGGCTGCCCGCTTTTCTGCGCCGACGATGACCATGTGCCGGGACATCGCCGCGTTTATCACTTTGGCAGAAAGGGTGATCCGTGGCTCTGGTGCGCCCGGCGCGCGCATGGCCACCAGACGCGCATCACCGTGCAAGGCCTGTTCAAGCTGGTCCGCGCCTGGAAAGATCGATGCTGTATGCATATCCGCACCCATCCCCAAAAGCATGACCGAAATCGGCAACTCCGGCGTCAACGCCTCGGCCAAGGCGGGTAGCTTTTCTTCAGGTGTATCAGCCTCGGCATATAGCGGGACATAGTGCGCAGCGGCGGCCTTTTCGATCAAGAGCCGTTCGCGCAAAAGACGCGTATTTGATCGCTCGGATGTTTCGGGCACCCAGCGTTCATCAGTCAACATGACATGCACACGCGACCAATCCAGATCAACCGCACAAAGACTATCAAAGATCGGACCCGGCGTTGTTCCACCTGGAACCGCGAATGACGCGTGCTCGTGCACAAGCAGGCAGTTCTTCAACTCTCCGGCAATTTTGTCTGCCAGATCCATCATCATCATTTCTGCGTCAGGATATTCGATCACATTCATGCTGTGGCTCCCTTTTGACGGGTCGAACGGTTCACAGACCGCATCAGGCCTTGATCTCGCGCCATTTACGGTCATCGCGGTGCAACAACATCATCGCATCCTCTGGCCCTGCAGAGCCAGGATCATAAAGCTTAGGTACATCATTGCGGGCTTCCCAGCCGTCAATAATCGGATCCGTCCAGGCCCAGGCAGCTTCAACCTCATCACCGCGCATGAACAGGGTCTGGTTGCCACGGATCACATCCATGATCAGCCGCTCATAGGCATCTGTCACATCGTCGGCGTCATCACCCAGTGCGTCGGCAAAGGTCATATCCAGCGGGACATCGATCAGGCGCATGCCACCTGGCCCGGGTTCTTTGATCGTGACCTGCAAATCCATCCCCTCATTCGGTTGGAGCCTGATGGACAGAATATTGCGGTGGCGCGCGGCGTCTCCTTCAAAGATCGTGTGTCCCAGGTCCTTGAACACGACTGCAATCTCGGACGACCGCGCCTTCATCCGCTTGCCAGTGCGCAGATAAAACGGCACACCCGCCCACCGCCAATTGGCGATATGGCACCGCATCGCGATAAAGCTTTCGGTAAAGCTCCGGGGGTTTTCGGCGTCCTCGCGATAGCTTGGGCCATCAGAATCCGCATCATACTGCCCGCGCACGATATGATGGTAGTCAATTGGCTGTAACGCCCTGATGACCTTCAGCTTTTCATCGCGCACAGCGTCCGCCTCAAACTCCCCCGGGGGTTCCATGGCGATCAGACACAAAAGCTGCATCAAGTGGTTTTGAACCATATCACGCATCGCACCGGATTTGTCGTAATAGGCCCCACGGCCACCAACGCCAACTGTCTCGGCCACGGTGATCTGGATATGATCCACATAATGGTTATTCCAGAGCGGCTCGAACAGAACATTACCAAACCGAACCGCCATGAGGTTCTGGACAGTTTCCTTACCCAGATAATGATCAATCCGATAAATCTGGCTTTCGTCAAAATGCGCGGCGAGCGTCTTGTTAAGCGTGCGGGCACTGTCCAGGTCTCGGCCAAACGGCTTTTCGACAACAATCCTGGACTGCGCGTTGGCGATGTTATGCGTGTGAAGCCGTTCCGCAAGATCACCGAAAAGAGAAGGCGCAACCGAGAAATAAAAGGCTTGGGTCACATCCCGGCGGACCAGAGCGGCAAGTTTTGACCAACCTCCCTCGCCCTTGGCATCAATTGCAACATATTCCAGACAGTTCAGAAACGCATTGAGCGCGTCCTTGTCTTGCTTTTCCTCGCCACCAAACTCGGCCACTGCATCTCGGATCAACGCCCGATAGGCGTCCCTGTCTAATTCAGAGCGTGCGGCACCGATGATGCGCGCACCTGTTGGCATCTGCCCTGATCGAAACCGACGGAAAAGCCCCGGTAATATCTTTCTGCGGGCCAGGTCGCCCGTCCCCCCAAAAATCACCAGATCAAATGTTTCGACGGGAATGACGCGAGAGACCATGGGCAGTTCCGTTCAAAGGCTGTGACGTTAGCGCTAACGTCGACTTCCTAGCGTGCAGCCAGCGCCAAGTCCAGACGTCGCCGATGGCTTGCAGCGCTTAAGCTTCCAGTTCGGCATCCCAATACAGGAAATCCACCCAGCTTTCATGCAGATGGTTTGGCGGGAACTTGCGGCCGACATTATGCAATTGCTCGGGAACAGGCTGCCGTGGCGGCTTTGTCAAGCTCAGTCCCGCCTCTTTGAGCGACCGTGAACCTTTGCGCAAATTGCATGGTGAACAGGCCGCAACCACATTTTCCCAACTGGTCACACCGCCCCGCGCACGTGGCACGACATGATCAAAGGTCAGTTCACCCTTTGCGCCGCAATACTGGCAGCAGAATTCATCCCGCAAAAACAGGTTAAACCGGGTGAACGCCACTTTTTTCTGGGGTCGCACATAGTCCCGTAGAACGACAACAGATGGGATCCGGATAATGGTAGAGGGGCTGCGGACAACCTCATCATACTCGCTGACGATATCAACCCTATCCAACCAGGCAGCCTTGACCGCCTCTTGCCAGGGCCAAAGCGACAACGGATAGTAAGATAGCGGACGGTAATCAGCATTTAGCACAAGCGCTGGATAATGCTTTAGCGCGCCCGGCTCTCTGACAAAATCCGTCCTGAAATCTGCTTGCACCATACATTCATTCCCACACTGCTCAGAGCGGGAATTGAGCCCAACGCGGCCATCCCGCAATCATCTTATGTGTGAACTATATATCGCGTCAGAATTGTGACAAGCCCCACAATATGCGGCAAAAAATGCGACGGCGGCGGATGGCTTAGACAGCCACCACGTCACGAAGCATCACATGGGCCGGTCCGCGCAACTTCGCCAGATCAAGCGCCTGTTGAACAGTTTGCATCAAGCGGTCAAGCGGGGTCCAACCGTCCGCAACAACAACGCCAACAGACACGGTTGCGTGCAGAATCCCATCATCAGTCACGACCTGCACACCCTTGCTCAGTTGATCGGCAACCGCGCGGCCGCGTTCGATAGGCGCCCCAGGCAGGTAAATGCCAAATACAGCACCATCCAACCGGCCGACAATATCAGTTTTTTGCGTGATCTCGCGACAACGCTGTGCCAGAGCCATCAAGCAAAGCTGGGCAGCGTGCGGACCGCTTACGTCATTCACCTTCTTGAACTGATCGAAATCCAGCATCAGCAAGACACCACTTTGCGGCAGCGCACGTGTGAAACGCTGCAAAAACGTCTGCCTGTTTGTCATGCCCGTCACGCCGTCAATCTGCGCAATTTGTTGCATCTTTTTGCCCGTTTGCCGCAGCCTGACCATGATCAACAACGGAATCATCACAAGCAACAGCGCCGCAGCAGCCAGCATCGTCATGTAGATGCCAAATGGATCAGGTCCGACAAACTGTGCTGCAAGGCTTAGCACCGTCGCCGCAACAAACAAAACGATAAGATAGCGCACACGCGCTGCTGAAATCTGTGGGGCGATCGGCGGAACACTTTGTAAAGGTACCATTAAAACGACTCACTCTGCACACAACCTAAGATTGCCATAACTATCATACAGAAATCCTCACTAATTTATTAATGTTACTTTCAATATCGAAATAAAAAATACTTCGCGCCGGTCGCGAAGTGCAGCCAAGATCGCACGGGTCCGCATCCACTGCAAGGCAAATGAGCGGTCAAGGCATCAAAAATAATCCTACGACAGCCCCAGCCGGTCACGCATAAACGCAAGTGCAACCTGCAGTCCGTCCGGCGCAATTCCGTGGCCGGTTCCCTTCATGATATGGGCATAGACCTCTTTCCATCCGGCACCCTGCAAAGCCTCTGCAGCATGCGGCAAAGACTGCGGTGGAACAACATCGTCTTGATCGCCATGGATCAGCAAAACCGGTGGTCGGCTGACCACCTCATCTGCAAGCAGCTCAGGCTCTAACAGACGACCCGAAAACGCAACGATCCCGGCAATCGGGTCTTCGCGGCGCGGGACTACATGCAGCGCCATCATCGTGCCTTGCGAAAAGCCCAGCACCATCACCTGTTCTGGCAACAGATCTTCATCAACCATGACCCCATCCAAAAAGGCATCCAGATCCGCTGCGGCGCGGTCCAATCCGGCGCGGCTTTCTTCTTCGCTGGAACCGTCAATCCAAGGGATCGGAAACCACTGAAACCCCATAGGCGCACCGGCGCAGGCCTCTGGCGCGTCCGGCGCAATGAACAGTGTGTCGGGCATATGTTCACCCAGTGGGTCAGCCAATCCAATCAGATCCGCCGCATTGGCCCCATAGCCGTGCAGAAACACCACACAAGATCTTGTTTCACCTGAAACCGGCTCTCGCCGTTGTGCGTCTAATGCCCGTGTCATCGGATACCTTCTCTTTGTTTGTCATAGGCGTAGTAGGCCCACATGATCCGGGCTGCAACCGACCGCCACGGGGCCCAAGCATCCGACATCGCCCGCAATGCTTTTTCGGACGGCCTTTCAGTCAGGTCAAAGATCAGTCGCGCGGCCTCTTGCAACGCCAGATCACCAGGTGCGAAAACGTCTGCCCGTCCCAGTGAAAACATCACATAAATCTCGGCGGTCCACATGCCGATGCCAGGCACCTTTACAAGGGTTTTGATAACGTCACTTGCGGGCTGCCTGCGTAGCTGGGCATAGTCGATGTCGGCACAGGCAAGCGCCTGCGCATACCTTACCTTTTGCCGGCTCAGCCCCAGGTCCCGCAGCGCCGTTTCCGTCGCAGCATTTACCGCCGCAGGATTGATCATACCAGCCTGCTCTATTCGCCCCCAGATTGCATTAGCCGATGCGACACTGACTTGCTGGCTGACAACTGCATTCAACAATTGCGCGAAACCATCGGGCCGCAAACGCAGCGGCAATTTCGGCAGAACATGCATCGCGCTTGCAAATTGCGGATGCGCGGCAGACAACCATGCCGCCCCCTCGGCCACACAGGCATCGGATGTGATCACCCGTTCTTGCATCGGTCCAATGCCCAGGCAATCGCATGATCAAGCTGGTTCACAATCGGCCAATCACCCTGTGGGGGTCGCGCCAGCATCAACACAGGCAAGCCAAGCTTCTTTGCAGCGACAAGTTTCGTCCGGCTTGCAGCACCACCCGCGTTCTTGACGATCAACCAATCGATCTTGCGCTCTTTGAACAAAGCCAGCTCATCTTCGACCGAAAATGGCGGGCGCCCCACCAAAAAATGGCCTCCTTCAAACGGAAACGGTCCGCTGGGCGGATCGATCTGACGGCATATGACATCGCGCCCAACCAAATTCGCAAACCGCTCAAGGCTTTGGCGACCGGTTCCCAGAAACACCGTCGCGCCCAGTGGGATATGTGCTGCCGCTTGTTCCTCGGATGCAATCTCGGTCCAGTTGTCGCCCGTTTCCGGTTGCCATGCCGGGCGCAAAAACTGCAAGAACGGCACGCCTTGTTGCGCACAAATCTGCGCGCTGCGGCGACTTATCCGCACAGCATAGGGATGCGTCGCGTCCAAAACAGCTGAAATGCCTTCAGCTTTCAGATAATTCCGAAACGCATCAGAACCGCCAAAGCCACCAACGCGGGTTGGCAGCCGCAATGCATTGGGATCACGGGTTGCCCCCGCAATCGACGCAACAGCATCCCGACCCTCAAGGCGCAAGGCGATCCGACGCGCTTCACCGGTTCCGGCAAGAAGTAGCAGCGTCACGAAGCGGCCTGCGCAATAATTTTGCCGGCCCGGTCAATGATCACCACGTCAAATGTAATCTGATCAGAGTACCGTTTGATGTGATCCAACGCGCACTTGGCGATCTGGTTTGCCAACGGCGGACCTGCCATCTCATATGCTGCCAGCGCAGTATTGGCGTTTTCCAGTTGCGGATCGCGCATCATCTCTGCCAGTCCGGCAAAATCGACCTGCGACCGACCCGAGTGCAGATCCATGGCACCTTGGGCAAGCTTTGTCATTTTACCGATACCGCCCCCAACTGTAACCTTCTCAATAGGGTGTTTTGCCAGATATTTCAGCATGCCACCTGCAAAATCTCCCATATCCAGCATGGCATGATCGGGCATCCCGTACAAAGCCTGCACCGTCTTTTCCGAGGTCGCCCCGGTGCAACCTGCCACATGAATCAATCCGTCAGCGCGTGCCACGTCAATGCCTCGATGGATCGAGGCGATCCAGGCTGCACAACTGAACGGGCGTACCACGCCGGTAGTGCCCAGGATCGACAGCCCACCTGCAATCCCAAGACGCGGGTTCCACGTTTTCTGCGCCAGCTCCGCCCCACCGGGGACAGAAATTTCAACTGTCATATCGGGGCTTTGGCCAAAGCGCTGCGCTGTTTCATGCACGATATCGCTGATCATCTGGCGCGGCACAGGATTGATCGCAGGTTCGCCCACCGCAATCGGCAACCCCGGTTTTGTCACCGTACCGACGCCCTCACCGGCCCTGAAAACCACCCCACCGCCCGAGCGCGACACGCGCACCACAATCAGCGCACCATGGGTCACGTCGGGATCATCGCCTGCATCCTTGGTGATGCCCACCTCGGCCCAGCCATCACCGGCATCTGTTTGCGCCAGCGGAAAGCATGGCGTCTCGCCCCTCGGCAGAGTGATGGTGACATCATCCGGAAAGGCACCACCCCATAGCCGGATCAGCGCCGCCTTTGTTGCAGCAGTCGCGCAGGCCCCGGTGGTCCAGCCGCGTCGTAAATCGCCTTTGGGTTTGCGTGTCATCGGCGTGACTATAGGCAGGGCGCCCGATGCCGCCAATCGACAAATGACGGTCGTTTGAGATCTTTCCAAACAACACAGTTAACGGCATAAAGTTGATATGACACAAACTGTGCCCCTGCCCGATCACAACTGGCCCGTACTACAGCCGGGCTGGGTCTGGCTGTGTGGCGCAGGTCCGGGTGACCCGGGGCTGCTGACGCTGCATGCCCTGAATGCGCTGCGGCAAGCGGATGTGGTGATCTATGACGCGCTGGTGCAGGAACAGATCCTCGATTGGGCACCAGCAGCCGAGCATATTTATGCAGGAAAACGCGGCGGTAAGCCTTCGGCGAAACAGCGCGATATCTCGTTGCATCTGGTGGAACTGGCGCGCGCGGGCAAACGTGTCTTGCGCCTGAAAGGTGGCGACCCCTTCGTTTTCGGACGCGGCGGGGAAGAGGCGCAAACACTGGTCCAGCATGGTGTGCCCATTCGGATCATCCCCGGTATCAGCGCCGGTATCGGGGGGCTTGCTTATGCAGGCATTCCGGTAACGCACCGCGATGTGAACCAATCCGTGACCTTTGTGACCGGGCATGACCAGTCCGGCAACACGCCCGGCTCGCTGGATTGGAACAGCATCTCCAAGGGCAGTCAGGTGATCGTCATCTATATGGGCATGAAACATATCGCCCAGATCGCAACCAAACTGATCGCCGCCGGGCGCAGCCTGCATGAACCGGTGGCCGTCGTCACCACCGCCACAACGGATGACCAGAAGGTGCTGGAAACCACCCTTGGCACCATCGTGGATGACATCGCAACTGCCGGGCTGGAGCCGCCCGCCATCATCTGCGTCGGCCAATCCGTTCTGATGCGGCAGGTGCTGGACTGGCAAAGCATGGCGGCTGGCACCCCACCGCGCAACACCGACCCGCTGGGCCGAGGCAGACCTGCCGAATCCGCCTGATATGCGCCAGTTCCTCATCTTGGCGAAAAGACGCCCGCCAGAGGCTGCCGACCTCTGCCGCACGCGATGAGCTTTGTCATCGCCGCCCCCGCATCCGGCAGCGGGAAAACCACCGTCACATTGGGGCTATTGCGCGCCATCAGCCGCAAACACGCCATTCGCGCCGCCAAATCCGGCCCTGATTACATCGACCCCCGGTTTCACGAGGCCGCATGCGGCAGCCCTTGCATGAACCTCGACGCCTGGGCCATGTCGCCCGACCGGATCAAGGCGCTGGCTGCCGGGTCCACCCCGCTGATCGTTGAAGGGGCCATGGGGCTTTTTGACGGGGCGCCACCGGATGGGAAAGGATCCACAGCCGATCTGGCCCGGATCCTGGGCCTGCCCGTCGTGCTGGTCGTGGATGCTGGAAAAATGGCAGGGTCTATCGCACCGCTTGTCGATGGTTTCGCTAGGCATGACCCAGACGTGCAGATCGCCGGGGTCATCCTGAACAATGTCGGCTCCCCTCGACACGAAAAAATGCTCCGCCGTGCGCTGCAAAATACACGTATTTTCGGGGCCTTGCCGCGCGATCCTGATCTAATCCAGCCATCGCGCCATCTGGGGTTGGTTCAGGCGCAAGAGCGACCGGACCTGCAGGCCTACCTTGATCAGGCTGCAGATCTGGCCAGCGCTCATCTTGATCTTGATAGCCTTTTGGCGCTTCACCCAAGGCCATTGCCGGGCCGATCCCATCGACCGGTACCTCCTCCCGGTCAACGGATCGCAATCGCACAGGATGCCGCTTTTGCCTTTGCCTACCCGCATCTTCTGGCCGATTGGCGGGCAGCGGGGGCAGAGTTACACTTTTTCTCGCCCCTCGCTGATCAGGCCCCGGGCGAAGCCGATTTCATCTACCTGCCCGGCGGCTATCCCGAGCTTCATGCGGGCCAACTGGCCGGCAACAGAACCTTTCAGGATGGATTGAAGCAAAGCCGCGCGATGGTTTACGGTGAATGCGGCGGATACATGATCCTGGGCGAGACGCTGGTGGATGCAGGCGGTGTCGCACACCAAATGGCGGGACTGTTGCCTCTGGTCACATCTTTCGCCACACGCAAGCTGCATCTGGGCTATCGCAGCCTGAAAGCCCTCGCAGGGCCAATGGCAGGCCGGTGGACGGGCCATGAATTCCACTATGCCACCACGGTCCGGGCCGAAGGCGAGCCGCTTTTTGTCGCACAGGATGCCGAAGGTACTGACCTGCCGCCCATGGGTTTGATCCAGAACAATGTCTGTGGCGCATTCGCTCATATCATCGACGCATGTTGATCCCCCATTGCATGCGCCGGACCACAGGCTTACCGATACGCCCATGACCTACGCTGACGACACAATCGCCAAACGCAACGTCGCCGTTCTGGTGCTGGCCCAGGCCATTCTGGGCGCGCAGCTTCCGATGATCTTTGTCATTGGGGGGCTCGCGGGCAGTCAATTGGCCAGCAATCCCTGCCTGGCGACGTTGCCGATTTCCTTCATCGTCTTCGGGTCAATGACGACCGCCCCCTGGATCAGTCCACTGATGCAGCGCAACGGACGTCGGTTTGGGTTCTTTTTAGGGGCCTTTGCCGGGGCAACTGGGGCCTTGGTGGCAGCTTACGGGCTCTATACCAGTTCATTCATCATGCTTCTGGCCGGATCATATCTGACCGGTATCTATATGTCCGCGCAGGGTTTTTACCGCTTTGCCGCCACCGATACCGCGTCCGAGGCGTTCCGGCCCAAAGCGATCTCATACGTCATGGCGGGGGGCCTTTTATCCGCGATTGTGGGCCCGCAGATGAACAAGCTGGTGCAAGACGCTTTTGTCGTGCCGTTCCTGGGCACCTATGTGGCCATCGCCGTGCTGAACCTTGTCGGCATGCTGCTGTTTTTCTTTCTGAACCTGCCAAAGGGGACCAAATCAACGCCGGACGCCGTACCCGTCAAAGGCCGCACGCGCCGCGAACTCTTGCGTGATCCGCGCATCGTTGTCGCGATCATCTGCGGAATGGTGTCCTATTCGCTGATGAACCTTGTTATGACATCAACACCTTTGGCGGTGGTCGGCTGCGGCTTCACGACGAACAACGCTAACGACATCGTGTCGGCGCATGTGCTGGCGATGTTTGCACCATCGTTTTTCACGGGCCACCTGATTGCACGGTTTGGGGTGGAAAAAATCGTCGCGGCGGGGCTTGCGATTCTCGCCCTTGCGGGCGTTGTCGCATTGTCGGGGGTGACACTCACCAATTTCTACGGTGCCCTCATCCTGTTGGGGCTTGGCTGGAATTTTGGCTTCATCGGGGCCACCACCATGTTGGCAGGCGCACACCGCCCCGAAGAGCGTGGCGTGGTACAAGGCATGAACGACATGGTGGTGTTTGGCATGGTCACCGTCGCCTCGCTTGCCTCGGGTGGTTTGATGAATTGTTCGGGCAGCTCTGCCGTCGAAGGGTGGAGCGCCGTTAACCTTGCGATGGTGCCGTTCCTGGTGCTTGCGGGCGGATCGCTGATCTGGCTGGTACGCCAGCCTAAAATGGCTGTTTAAACCCACCAACCGCGCAGCGCGACGTGCAAAAAACGCAGACTCTCATTTAGCGGATGGGTTTCCGGCAAGCCATCTGCGACCAGACGGGGGTTCGCATAAACACGGTGCAAGACCGGCTTCGCCTGATAGCCTGACAGCAAAGCGGGTGCCGCGGCGCGCGATACGGCTCGCCGCGCTTTGCAAGCATAACTCCAACCGGCGATGCCCTTTTTGGCGAGCGCGTAAACCCCATTGGTTGTGCCATCAACCAGCGGCTTGCGGCCGCGCGACTCAAGCTCTGGCACCGCGCGGAAAAGGTTTGCCACACCCTGCGCGAAGGCGAATTTACGCACCACCTTTTCTTCGGCCTGACCCAGAAGGCGTGCGGTGGTCCACATCAGATGGCCGCTGGTCGCGTTGATGTAATCGTCCAGATGATCTGCGTCCTCAAACGGATCCTTGTAGATGTCCCATCGGCGTGCCGCGATAAGGCCATCAAGACAGCGCGCACCATCGGGATCCAACACCTCTGCCAAAGCATCAACGACTTCGTGCCGCCGCGCAGGGCCGTTTTCTGAAATCTCTTCCAGCGCATCGCGCCACCATTGCAGGCGCATTTCGGCGATCATGGGCTCTTCAGTAACCCACGGCGCGCGGGCGACCTCGACATTGAAGGCATATAGCGGAAACAGGATACGCCGGGCCGAGACCGGTGCGGCCATCGTCGCGCGAAAGCGGACGGGGTCAGCCTTTTCGACCAGTTGCGCACAGGCCTGAAGGCTCACGCTTTGGCCCCGTCCCGGATCAGTTTCCAGTTGATCGCATCAACCAGCGCCCCGAACGAGGCATCCACGATATTCGCGCTGACGCCCACAGTGGACCAACTGCGGCCTTGCCCGTCTTCGCTGTCGATAATGACACGCGTCACCGCCTCAGTCCCGCCATTCGTGATACGGACCTTGAAATCGACCAGGCGCATATCATCAATGATCTCTTGATAAGGGCCAAGATCCTTGGACAATGCTCGACTGAGCGCATTGACCGGACCGCGGTCAGATCCATCCGGGCCGAGGCTTTCGCTGACGTTCAGGACCTTCTTGCCGTTTACCTTTGTCACAACAACAGCTTCAGACAATGAAACCATCTGATTGCGCTTGTTTTTGCGCCGCTCGACGGTCACGCGGTAGCGTTTGACCTCGAAGAATTCCGGCAAAAGCCCCAGTTCTTCGCGCGCAAGCAGCTCAAAGCTGGCTTGGGCTGTGTCATAGGAAAAACCCTGCGCCTCTTTTTCCTTGATCCGCTCCACAATTCGGGCAAGTGCGGGATTACCGATCTCTACCTCAATCCCCGCATCAGCAAGTCGCGCCTTGAGGTTGGATTGCCCCGCCTGATTGGACATCGGGACAACGCGCGCGTTCCCCACAGCAGCGGGATCGATATGTTCATATGTGGTAGGGTTCTTGGCAATGGCCGAGGCATGCAGGCCCGATTTATGCGCAAAGGCCGACGCACCGACATAAGGCGCCTGTTTGGCAGGCACCCGGTTCAGGATATCGTCCAGCATTCGCGAGGCGCGGCGCAGACCTGTCAGCGCGTCATGCGAAACACCCGTTTCAAACATGCTGGCAAAGGGCTCTTTCAGCAATAGCGTCGGGATAATCGTGGTCAGGTTCGCATTACCGCAGCGTTCGCCCAGTCCATTCAGCGTGCCCTGCACTTGCCGCGCACCGGCCAGAACTGCGGCAAGCGTGCCCGCCACCGCATTTTCGGTGTCGTTATGGGTATGGATCGCGACATTTTCACCCGGAATCCCGCTCGCAATCACAGCTTTGACGATGTCGGCGATCTCATGCGGCAAGGTCCCGCCATTGGTGTCGCACAGCACAATCCAGCGTGCGCCGGCGTCATAGGCCGCATGGATACATTTTAGCGTGTAGTCGGGATTGGATTTGTAGCCATCAAAGAAGTGTTCCGCGTCAAACAGCCCTTCCCGACCCTGTGCCTTGATATGGGCAAAGCTGGCTGAGAGATTTTCGAGGTTCTCCTCAAGCGTAATTCCCAGCGCATCGGTTACATGAAAATCATGCGACTTACCCACCAGACACACAGCGGATGTCCCCGCATTCATGACTGCAGCCAGCACGTCATCATTCTCGGCCGACCGGCCGACCCGTTTGGTCATGCCAAAGGCGGTAAATGTCGCGCGGGTTTTGGGAGGCTGTCCAAAGAATGCTGTGTCGGTCGGGTTCGCACCGGGCCAGCCACCTTCGATGTAATCAAGCCCCAATCCGTCCAATACAGCAGCGATCTGATGCTTTTCATCGGCCGAAAACTGAACACCTTGTGTCTGTGCACCATCGCGCAAGGTCGTGTCGAAAAGATAAAGCCGTTCCTTAGCCATATCGCCCCCCCGGAAAGCAAAGTCTTATCGAGACTTTGCACACAAACTTTCGATGAAAGTTTGCCATTAGATGTCCCCCAATTTTGCAGCATCAAAATCTGGCCCCGGCACCCATGTCGCCTGCCCGCCAACATCTGTCACCTGCACGCCAGCTGCGTTCAGGATATCGCGCACCTCATCCGCGCGGGTCCAATCCTTGGCCGCCCGCGCCTTGGCACGATCTGCAAGCAAGGCATCCACATGCGCCGCAATGGCGGGGGCCACGTCCGGTCCCGCCTCACCACCGTCAAACATCGGGATCGCACTCCAATCCGCAACAAGGCCAAGCATGTCTAACCCATGAGCAAAGCGCGCCAAGGCAGCAGGTGTCTTGCCCTTGGACAACACATGCAACCGCGCCAGCGCACCGGGTGTGTTCAGATCATTGGCCAGCACACCCAAAAATTCCGGGTCTGCATCCCATTGGCCTTCGGCCTGCAAAGCCGCAATCAATTTGGGGCCAAAGCCATGACCATGTAAGATACCGTACCATTTTCGAAGCGTCGCATCAGCTTCGCCTCTACGCTTATCGGTCCAATCCATGGTTTTGCCGTAATGGGTGCCCAGCATCACAAAGCGGACCACCTCACCCGGAATACCCTGATCCAGAAGATCGCGGATCGTAAAGAAATTGCCCAGGCTCTTGGACATCTTCTTGCCCTCGACCTGCAGCATCTCATTATGCACCCAATAACGCGCGAAATCGCCTTCGGGGTTCGCGCAGCAGGATTGCGCGATCTCGTTTTCATGATGCGGAAATTGCAGATCAACACCACCGCCATGGATGTCGAAGCTTTCGCCCAACAGAGCCTGGCTCATGGCCGAGCATTCGATATGCCAGCCGGGACGGCCATAGCCCCAGGGGCTATCCCACCCCGGTTGCCCATCACTTGACGGCTTCCACAGGACAAAATCCATCGGATTGCGCTTGTATGGGGCCACTTCAACGCGCGCACCGGCAATCATGTCATCAATCGATCGACCCGACAGCTTGCCGTAATCAGCGTAGCTTTCGACGGCAAACAGCACATGACCTTCGGCAGGATACGCATGACCCTTGTCGATCAGGTCTGCAATCATCGTCACCATTTGGGCAATGAAATCTGTCGCCCGGGGCTCGTGGGTTGGACGCAAGGCCCCCAACGCATCCATATCGTCATGATACCAGCCAATCGTCTCGGCGGTGATATCGCCGATCTCGCGCCCGGTTTCAGCTGCGCGCAGGTTAATCTTGTCTTCGACATCCGTGATGTTGCGGACATAGGTCACGTGATCTGTGCCATAGACATGCCGCATGAGCCGGAACAATACGTCAAACAGCAGCACATTGCGCGAATTGCCCAGATGCGCGCGGTCGTAAACCGTGGGTCCACACAGATACATCCGCACATTCGCAGGGTCGATGGGCACGAAATCCTCGCGCTTGCGGGTCTTGGTGTTCTGGAGCCGGATGGTCGTCATAATGCCTCACGCGCAGTCGGGTTGCGCCGCGGGCTTACCAAGTTCAGGTCTGTTGTAAAACGTGAAAGAAGAGCCCGCGACAGATGTCAGCAGATAATGCAGCAGGGAATGATGCAGATACTCTTCATGGCGGCGGGCATAGCAGGCCGCATCGAAGCGGTCCAGCAAATTCAGCCTAGACTTTGATCGGACCCGCGGTCAGCTCAGGTCAGATATCAACAAACTCCGCGTCTTCGACATTCGCAGAACGCGGTTTCTGACCGGTGCGCCGCTCAAACACCCAAGCACGTTGCGCGGCCTGATGGGCCAGTTCCGCCTCGCGCAAGAACGCCTCGCGCTCCTTTTCTGCTGCGGATTTCTTGGGTTTGACGGCTTCATAAGCCTTTGCCGCCTGAAGGTGTGTCGCTGGAACCGCCCCTGTGGGTCCCGAAATCCCGGCCATGATCACCGATTGTGCCGCAGCATCCGTGCGCGCAACAGGCCGCCGCCGCTCGCGCGCCTGCTCCCAAGAACCACCACGCAACGCGCGATCCTCTTGCCTGCGCCCGATTGATCTGGTGCCGCGTTTCTCTGCCTGCAATACATCCGCAAATGCCATGTTGCGTTGATCCCACTCTCTGAACCCACGTTGCCAGTCTAACCACCCAACCCGCGAAAATCCCCTGATTTCGCAACCATTGGTTAACCGGCGGAAGGCACGCCATGCCGCTCCACCGCGCGCGACGCGCATAAATGCACTGGCTTTATGGTTCTCCTTATATTATTCTATGATTCTAGTTTAATAGAATGGAATAGGCCATGCTAACCATCGAAGAAGCGTGCCAGGGCTTTGCCGCCGTTGGCTCCGAACCCCGGATGGGGGTGCTTTTGTCCATCGTGCAGGCCGGTGATGCGGGCCTTCTGTTTCGCGAGGTTGGCGAGCGCACGGGCATCCCGGCCTCCACCCTGTCACATCACCTGCGGTTCCTGACTGCGGCACAACTGATCACCCAGGAAAAACGCGGGCGCGAGACGATCAATCGCCCGAATTTCGACCAGTTGGAGGCGCTGTCGGGCTTCATCCTCGCCACTTGCTGCGCCAATGTCCCCAACCGTCAGGAGACCGAGATATGAGCACCCTCATCGCCCGCCTGAACCGCCTGACCTGGCCGCAAATCGACCGGGTCTGGGTCACCTTCGCCCTGATCCTGCTGCTGATCGCGGCATTCGATCCGCCGCAATTCTCGGTCTCAACCGGTTTCACCTTTGATGCCGTGATCGCGACCCTGCCTTACATCCTTTTCGCCGTCCTGCTCATCGCAGGGTTAAACGCGACGGGTGCGGCCTCGGTCATCTCATCCGTCTTCGAAGGGCGCGAAATCCGCATGATCATCCTCGCTGCCCTCTTTGGCGGGCTCGCCCCGTTTTGCTCATGCGAAGTCATCCCCTTCATCGCCGCCCTCCTTGCTGTCGGCACGCCGCTTTCAGCGGTGATGGCGTTCTGGCTGGCCTCACCGCTTATTGACCCGCCCAGCCTGATCATCACGGCGAGCGCCCTTGGCTGGGATTTCGCAATCGCGAAGGCCCTGGCCGCGGTCGGCATCGGCCTGATGGGCGGCTTCATCACAAAATGGATCGTCGATGCGGGCGGGCTCTCAAACCCGCTCAAGCCGCAAACCAAAGCCGGATGCGGCAGCTGCGGCACCGATCCACTCTCTGGCCAAGCCGTCTGGCGGTTCTGGACAGATCCTGCACGGGTCGCGACCTTCATGTCTTCTGGCCTGCACAATCTTGGTTTCCTGCTGAAATGGCTGGCCCTCGCCTATCTGCTGGAAAGCCTGCTGATTACGTATATCCCGGCCGAGGCCATTGTTGGCCTCGTCGGCGGCGCAGGCCTGATGCCGATCATCCTAGCGGCCCTTGTCGGCGCACCCGCTTACCTGAACGGCTATGCCGCGCCGCCATTGGTGGCCGGTCTGATGGAGCAAGGCATGACCATCAGCGCCGCCATGGCCTTTCTGGTGGCCGGTTCGGTCAGTTCCATCCCCGCGATGACAGCCGTCTTTGCCCTGGTCCGCGCGCAGGTCTTTGCGCTTTACGTGATGCTGGGCTTCAGCGGTGCCGTACTCAGCGGAATCATGGCCGGGCTGCTTTGATAACAACTCAAGCGCAGGCTGAAATCATGATTGCCAGCCCGCGCGACCTGCGGCATCCTGCCAATATGTCACGTAAACGCGTCGATCACATCTGCAGCGAAATGCCCGGAGCCGTCGCGTCCGACCCCACAACCGAACTCGACAGTTGGAAGGTCGGCGGCAAGATGTTTGCCTGTTTTGGCGACCGGATTGATGGTGTCTGTGTCAAGACAGACAGCGTCGACACCGCCCAGATGCTGATCGATGCGGGGGCCGCGACCAAAGCCCCCTATTTCCACAAAAGCTGGGTGTTGGTCCCGTTTTCCGCCGAAGAGGACGAAATGCGGCACCGCATCACGACATCATACCAGATCATCCGCGCCAGCCTGCCCAAAAAGATACAGGCTGAGTTGGATCAGTCGTAGCTGACAACCTCAAATTCGACCCCATCCGCATCATGAAAGTAAAACCGCCGCCCCGGTTCGTAATTGGCATGACTGTGGGATGTATAGCCTGCAGTTTTGACACGTGCCTCTGCCGCATCAAGGTCATCGACCACGACCCCGATATGGTTCAATCCACCGCGTGTCTGATAGCTGGCTTCGGCATTGGGTACGGTCTGATCGGCGTCAGAACCTGAGTAAATCGCAATGTACCCATCGTCAGTGCCCACATGCACGGTATATCCCGCTCCGCCCATCGCAGCCCCTTCCCACCTGATGTGCCAGTCAAACAGATTGGTCAGCATCGCTGCGGTGCGTTTGGGGTCAGAAACCGTAATGTTGACGTGTTCCAAATGTGCCATGGCCTAGTGTCCTTTCCGTAACCAGTCGTTGACGCGCACAATCAGCGGACGACGCGGCGTGGCGGGCGCCTCGAAACATCCGCATTCCAGATCATGTCCCCAGCCCATCCCGTCACGTTTCATCGCAACTAAGGCCTGCTGGTCTGCGCAATATCGCTGTGTCGGTTTGTGTCGCATCGCTGTCTCCTCTTTCTTTTTTGGTGCAAACCTGTTTTCATTTCTCAAGTTAACTTGAGATCAAGGGTTTTTTTCATGAACCAGGGATTAAGCATCGGAGATCTGGCCGATCGCACCGGTTTGGCCGTCTCGGCGATCCGGTTTTATGAAACCCATGACATCGTCAAACCCCTGCGTAACAAGGGCGGGCATAGGCGCTATGGCCGGTCGGATATCCGGCGCTTGTCCTTCGTGATGGCCGCCCAGAAACTTGGGTTCTCCCTGGCCGAAATCGCCCCGCATCTGCGCGCGCTGCCCGATCACAAGGCCCCGACCAAGGCGGACTGGACCCGGATCAGCACCCAGTTTCGCGCCGATATCGATGCCCGAATCGCCGCTTTGGAAGAACTACGCGACAAACTTGACGGATGTATCGGTTGCGGTTGCCTGAGCCTGAAGGCCTGTGCGCTTTACAACCCCGATGACATCAAAGCCAAAGATGGCACCGGACCACAGAACCTGACCCAGTTGCCTGCTTGACTTTCCCTTGGCTTCGCAGTTCCCCTGCGCATCATGGAATTATCGACACGACTAACGCAGCTTACGGCTGGCGGCTCTGATGGCTGGGACGTCTTTTATCGGGCCCGCCGGATGATCCGGGCGGGCACCGCGGTGACCCAACTGACAATTGGCGAACATGACATTCGTACCCATCCTGACATCTTGGCAGCGATGGACCGATCTGCGACCGGTGGACATACAGGCTATGCAGAGGTGCCAGGGACCGCCCAGTTGCGCGACGTGGTGGCCAAACGCATTGCAGAGCGCACAGGCGTGCCAACCACCGCCGACAATATCCTCATCACTCCGGGCGGACAGGCGGGGCTTTTTGCGGCCCATAATGCCGTGTGTAATCAAGACGATACAGCCCTTTACATTGACCCCTATTACGCAACATACCCCGGCACGATCCGCGCCGTTGGTGCGGTGGCGCGTGCGATTGCAACGACACCAGAAACCGCGTTTCAACCAAGTGGAGCCGCCATCGCCGCGCATGCGACCGACGCGAAATCATTGCTCATCAATACGCCCAACAACCCAACCGGGGCCGTCTATAGCCCCGAGACTCTGAACGGAATCGCAGCGGCCTGCCAGGACCACGACCTGTGGCTGATCTCGGACGAGGTTTACGACACCCAGGTCTGGGACGGCGCGCATATCAGCCCGCGCAGCCTGCCCGGTATGGCGGAACGCACCTTGGTCGTGGGGTCCATGTCGAAAAGCCATGCCATGACCGGCAGCCGCGTCGGTTGGGTGTGCGGGCCAGAAGACGTGATTGCACATCTGATCAACCTCGCCACCCATACGACCTATGGGGTCGCAGGTTTCATCCAAGACGCCGCCGTCTTCGCCCTGGGCCAGGGAGCAGATGTTGAGGAAACCGTTGCCGCGCCTTTCAAACGCCGCAGGGCGCTGACGCTACAAGCGCTTGAGGGCCAGCAGATCGTCCGTGCTTTGCCAATCCAAGGTGCGATGTATGCGATGCTGGACATTCGTGCGACCGGACTTAGCGGTCTGCAATTCGCCAACCGTTTGCTGGACGAGACGCAAATCGCCGTCATGCCGGGTGAAAGCTTTGGCACCGCCGCTGCGGGACATGTGCGCGTTGCGATGACAGTGGATGATGCGCATTATGTCGCGGCGCTCAAACAGCTTGTTGCCTTCGCAAAGGCGCTGACAAAAGAATAGATGCCCGAAATCAGGCGGCAGGGCTTTTGAGAATCAGTTAGTCCTACCGCATGCTATTTGATCTTCCCTCCGACGATACGCTTTATGATGCCTTAATCGCGCGCGATCCCGCCTTTGATGGGCAGGCTTACGTGGCTGTGTCATCAACCGGGGTGTTTTGTCGGCTGACCTGCCCCGCACGCAAACCAAAGCGGGAAAACTGTCATTTCTACGCGGGCGTCGCAGCGTGTATCGCGGCCGGATTTCGGCCCTGTCGCCGCTGTCATCCGCTTGGGCCTGCCGCCGAACAGCACCCTGCCATCAAAACACTGCTTGCTGCGCTTGATGCAGATCCGACCTATCGCTGGCAGGAACAAGACATCACCCGTCTGGGTTTTGAGCCATCGACTGTCAGGCGCAGCTTCAAGCAGCATTTCGGAATCACGTTTCTGGAGATGGCACGGCAAAGACGGCTGGCCCATGGGTTTAGCGCGCTTGGTCGGGGCCGCGTGATTGACGCGCAGCTAGAGGCCGGTTTCGATAGTCCGGCGGCCTTTCGCAGCGCCTTTGCAAAACTGCTGGGCGATGCACCCGCAACCTTTCAGGCTGATGCCCTGCTGTTTGCTGATCACATTGTAACACCGCTTGGGCCAATGATCGCGGTCTGCGATCACGCAGCGCTGCACCTTTTAGAGTTTGCGGACCGCAAAGCACTGCCCGCAGAACTGCGCAGGTTGCAAAAGATGGTCAAAGGCAGGATCGGTGTCGGCCAAACCGCGATAACAACCCAGGTCGTCCACGAACTTGATCGCTATTTTTCAGGTGTGTCAGCACAGTTTGCGACCCCGCTTTGCCTACACGGTACAGCTTTCACAAAAAAGGTCTGGAAGGCGCTGCAACAAATCCCACCAGGCGAAACCCGCAGCTATTCCGCACTTGCCCAGGCGATTGATACAGCGCAGTCCACGCGCGCCGTTGCACGCGCAAACGGCGCAAACCAAATCGCGCTCATGATCCCCTGTCACCGGGTCATCGGGGCAGATGGAGCCCTGACAGGATACGGCGGTGGCCTTTGGCGCAAACAAAAGCTTATTGAAATCGAACAACATCACGCAAGAAAGGCCTGACCATGACACACCCCGCTGAAACCTTCCGCCAGCTACACGTCAAAGGTACACCATTCATCATGGCCAATGTCTGGGATAGTGGCTTGGCCATGATGATGCAAAACCTTGGCGCGAAGGCTCTCGCAACATCGTCAGCCGCCCACGCCTTTACCATGGGGCGTGCTGATGGCGGCACCCTGACCCTGAACGAGGCGTTAAGCCATGCCCAAGAGATCCTGTCGGTAGCCACAGTGCCGGTACAGGGTGACTTCGAAAACGGTTTTGGAGATGATCCAGACACCTGCGCAGAAACAGTCCGTTTGGCAGCCAAGATCGGGCTGGCCGGGATCTGTATCGAGGATACCGTTCTGCCGGGCAATGATCCCTACGATTTTGATCTGGCTGTCGAGCGGATCAAGGCCGCGGCTGCGGCAACACGCGCGCTGGGGCATGATTTTGTGCTGACCGCCCGGGCCGATGGCATTCTGACAGGGCAATATGACACCGAAGAAGCGATCAAGCGCCTGCAGGCGTTTGAGACGGCGGGTGCCGATTGTCTTTATGCGCCGATGCCACCCAGTCTTGATGATCTGGCACGCATCTGCGGCGCGGTGACGGCCCCGGTCAATGTGCTGATTTCCGGAAAATTCACAAAACACCCGCTCGCAACCTATGCCGACATGGGTGCGGCGCGTCTTTCGCTTGGGTCCACTTTGGCCCGGGCCACGCATCGTGTCATGCATGATGCCGCAAAAGACATGTTTGAAGGTGGCACGTTTGATGCCCTTCAGCGCAACATCAATGGCGATCTGATCGATGCCCTTCTATCAAAATGACAAAGGCCCGCAGTCAAAGCTGCGGGCCTTTTCTTAAACACCCCGCACCACATTTTTGGGGAAGGGACAGGTGGTGCAGGGTGTTTGTCCTTTTGATCAGAAGCGGAACGAAGCCCGCAATGTCCCGGTCGTTGCTTCGACGTCCAGGCCGTCCGTGACATAGTCGTCAAACTGGTGCTGCAGCACCTCACCGCCGATCATAAAGCTGTCGCTGAGCAGGTATTTGACACCAACACCGCCAAAGACACCGTCGCCATCACCGTCAACGGCGTCCACGTCCGAGCTTGTGCGTGCTTGCGCAACACCACCTGTCAGGTAAGGCAGGAACCGGCCTGCATCATAACCCAGCAGCAGCTTGGCGCGGGTCACAGTATCCAGTTCAAACGTGTCCGCTGCGATAGCTGGATCAAGCTCGGGCTCAATGTCCGAACCGTCGATATCCAATTCACCACCCAACACAAGGCTGCCGAAATCATACAAATAGCCAGCATGTGCACCAAAAAGCAGACCTGACTCGTCATCTGCAAGGGCATCAGCATCGCCTAGTTCGGCGTCCAACTCACCAAAGCCCAACTGCCCACCAGCATAAAACCCGGTCCAGTCAGTACCCGTCGCGACAGGGACAGGCGCCGGAGCCACAGGAATTGGCGCAGGTGCCTCAACGGGTTCTGACAATCCGCCAGCAGACGCCACCCCAGCAGTCACAGCCAGAGGGGCTGCCAGCATGGTTGCGCGGACGGTTTTGAATGTCGTTTTCATTTTAATTCTCCGTTCATTCGGGTTGTCGTGAGGTACAAGTGACATCGAAAATGCGAACCACAATGGGGCTCACGCCGCTGTGATCGCAACCGGCAGCATTGAGCGAAGATTTTCGGAAAATATGGGCCAAAACCCGCCTACTTTTGACACAATTACATGCGGTCGGCATGATTGTGTCGGTATCAGCGGTTAATCGCGCCCAATTATGGCTTTTTCGTGATGGAATTCTGCGGGTCAGCGATCCGCCCACCCGTCACAGACTCGGCCACCCCGGTCGTTCCAGGGGCCGAAAGCGGCAACGATTTCGCGGACCGTACGGCCAGAAATGCAAATGCCTGCGCCTCTAACATGTCGCCATCCAGACCGACACTTTCAACCGGCCGCACCAAAGAATCCAGCTGCTTTGCCAAACCGGCCATCAGCGTCGCATTCCGCCGCCCACCGCCGGTAACCAAAACCTGCGACGGAACGGACGGGCATTGCAAAACCGCATGTGCCACACTGGCCACGACCGCTTGTGTCAAAGTAGCAACCGCATCAGGGTCCGCGTACCCCTCAACAGCCTGAACCAGCCCTGCAAAAGCATCACGGTCCAGCGACTTCGGCGGTGCATCGGCAAAATAGGGATGATCCATAAAGGTCTGAATAACGCCTTCATCGACCCGCCCCGCTGCTGCCAATGTGCCATCTGCGTCATAGGCAAGGCCCAACCGCGCTTGCATCACGTCATCAATGGGCGCATTTGCGGGGCCCGTATCAAAGGCCAGCAAGGCCCCGGGTGCGGCCGGATCATCATAAGACGGATCAATAAAGGTCAGATTGCCGACACCACCCAGATTAAGAAACGCAACCGGGGCTTCTGCCTGCAACCATTTGGCCAGGGCAAAGTGATAGAATGGGGCCAATGGTGCACCCTGCCCACCCTGCGCCACATCATGACTCCGAAAATCCCACGCCACCGGCACACCCAGCGCGGTTGCAATACGCATGCCATCGCCACATTGATGGGTTCCGCGCCCACCCGGATCATGGGCCAGGGTTTGGCCATGGAACCCGGCAATATCAACGGCCTCAAAGGGGCGCATCACTGCAATATGCGCCTCTTCAATCACGTTTGCTGCTGCGCTGACATCATCATCAGGCCAACAGCCCAAGTGCTGGCGTAGCACGATACGTTCTTCATCGCGATAAGGGCGATAATCCTTCGGACCAAAACCCCCAATTGTCAGGCCATCGGTGATCAGGACCGCCGCATCGACCCCATCAAGCGACGTACCGGACATCGTGCCCAATGCTGTGACCATCCCATCCTGCAACATCCGCTTTTCCTTGCGTTTCGACCCGACTATAGAGTGCACCGTGCAACCCACAGGAACAAGCAAATGACCTACCATCCCAAATCCGACTTCATGAGCATCATGATGACGCGTGGCTTTCTGGCCGACTGCACGGATTATCAAGGGCTGGACGAGTCGCTGAGCCGCGGGGTGACACCTGCATACATCGGCTTTGACGCGACGGCGCAGTCGCTGCATGTGGGGTCACTGATTCAGATCATGATGTTGCGCTGGCTGCAAAAGACCGGGCACAAGCCGATCACGCTAATGGGTGGCGGGACGACGAAGGTCGGAGATCCATCTTTTCGCGCTGACGAACGGCCCCTGCTCGGCCCCGAACAGATCGACGCAAATATTGCAGGGATCAAACGGGTCTTTGCCGCGTATCTAGACTACAATGACAGCCCCACCGGCGCGATGATGATCAACAATGCCGAATGGCTGGATGGCCTGAACTACCTCGATTTCCTGCGCGATATCGGGCGGCATTTTTCGATCAACCGGATGTTATCGTTTGAAAGCGTGAAATCGCGGCTGGACCGGGAACAATCGCTGTCGTTCCTGGAATTCAACTACATGATCCTGCAGGCCTATGATTTTCTGGAACTCAACCGCCGCTACGGCTGTCTGCTGCAGATGGGTGGGTCGGACCAATGGGGCAATATCGTCAACGGGATCGACCTGACCCGACGCGTGCTGGATCACGAGATTTACGGGCTCACCTCACCCCTTTTGACCACAAGCGACGGCAAGAAGATGGGTAAATCACAGGCCGGGGCTGTGTGGTTGAACGCCGACATGCGCACACCTTATGAATTCTGGCAATTCTGGCGCAATACAACCGATGCAGATACAGGGCGTTTCCTGAAGCTGTACACGGAAATTCCTGTCGATGAGTGTGACCGCCTTGGGGCGCTGGAAGGGGCCGAAATCAACGAAGCCAAGATCATTCTGGCCAACGCCGTGACAACCCTCCTGCATGGGGCCAAAGCGGCAGCCGCAGCCGAGGCCACCGCGCGCGAGGTCTTTGAGAAAGGCGGCGTCGGTGATGACCTGCCCACGCTCACACTCAGCGTCGATGATCTGGGTGACGGAATATCGGTGGTGCAATTGCTGGTGCGCTCGGGTCTTGCCAGCAGTGGAAAAGAGGCAAAACGCCTGATCGCCGAAAACGGGGCCCGCCTGAACGACGCGCCACTGACTGACGGCGGCCTTTTCATGGATGCCGATGCCTTGGCCGAACCCATCAAGCTGAGCGCGGGCAAAAAACGGCACGCGCTGGTGCAGTTGCGTTAGACATCTATCGAACGCGAACGCGACCGAGGGTGTCTCGCCTCACCCAACCTGCGCCAAGATGTTCACGCACGGCGCATGCCTTGCTGCGAATATGGCAATTGTGACCAATAGCCCGACGAGAGCATCATCAGTGCGCGCTGGTGGTTCACGCGTGTGGTGCAAAGGACAACGGATGCACGAAAGCATTTGTCTTTTCGCCCTTTGGAAATGCTGAAGCCGTGCGCGTGACATTCACAACGCAAGTTTCCGCTACAACAAAAGCAGATCCATGATGACCAAGGTAACACCGATGGGGAAGGTAATGATGGATGCAACCACGGCGGCGCCCAGCGGTGTTGGGCGCGGTGGCGGGGCGGCGACCCCGGATACGGCAGAAGATTTGCGATTGGTCTCTTTCATGCGGTCTTTAACCACGATTTAGGTTTCTATCAGCTTAATGGCAGCATGATCGATACCCCTGCCCTGCCCCTTCAACAACACAAGTACTTTGCAGACGCATTGCGACGTCTGGGACAGCCTGCAGCGCTGCAAAAAATTCCAGGTGCTGCCCCTCTGGTGACTTTAAAGCGCTTTGGTCTGCGCTTTGCCTCACGCGGTCCTGTCTGGTCCAACGCAACCGACCCGGCGGCACGCATCGATACACTGCGCAACAGTCCGCTTCGGCTGATAAACGCGAATGTCGCCGCACCTGATATCTACCGCGCAGCAGGGTTCCGCATGATGATGACCCCTGCGTCAGTGGCGGAACTTGATCTGTCCAGCACATCAGAACAACGCATTGCACATGCCAAACCGAAATGGCGCAACGCCTGGCGCCGCGCGGAAGAGGCCGCATTCACCGTCAAAACGCAGACATTTGACCCCGGCCAACATCAGTGGCTGCTGAATGCCGATGAAGCGCAGCAAAAGGCCAAGGGATATCGCGCACTACCCCACGCGATCCTGGTGGCATATGCGCAAGGCAATCCAAATAACGCAGTTGTCTTTCTGGCCCGACAGAAACGCGAATGTATCGCGGCCATGTTGCTTTTGCTGCATCGTCCAGTAGCAACCTATCATTTGGGGTGGAGCGGGCCTTTGGGCCGCCAGCTGAATGCGCATCATCGTCTTGTGTTTGCCGCTGCCGATTGGCTGCAAAACAAGCGATATCGACGCTTCGATCTTGGTGTGGTCGACACGGACAACGCGCCGGGTCTGGCGCGCTTCAAGATCGGCACCGGCGCTGATGTTCGCAGCCTGGGCGGGACGTGGCTACGCCTGCCGGGGTTATAGAACCGCCGCCACCTTTCCCATCCAGTTTTGGCCGTCTAAGACTGTCACAACGCTACCTTCCAAGACCAGGCAGGGTCGGCAGAAATCCAGATATGGGATGGTCCAGTGACACGCTATTTTGTCTATGATGTTTTTACGAAAACACCCTTCGGGGGTAATCAGCTTGCCGTTATTCCCGACGCAACAGCTTTGCGAGACGCCGACCTGCAAGATATCGCTCGCGAGTTCAACTATTCTGAAACCACCTTTGTCTACCCAGCATCGGACCCTGCCCATACGGCAAAGGTCCGGATTTTCACGCCCACCATGGAGATCCCCTTTGCCGGTCATCCGATAATCGGAACCGCCCTCGCCCTGCGTGATGAGGGTCATCAAGGTGATATGACTCTCGAACTTGGGATCGGCCCGATTCCCTGCCGGTTTAATGAGGACGCGGCCGCCTTTACCACATCTGCCCCACTTGAACGAATTGCTGAACCCGATGTGTCGCTCGTGGCAAAGAGTTTAGGCCTGCCGATCGACGCCATCGACATGTCCGCACATGCACCGTTACAGGCCAGCCTTGGCCTGCCCTTTGTGATCACCGCCTTGCGCCACGACGACGATCTGGCCGCTTGCAGCACCTCCATCGATGCGATCAAAGAAGGAGCCAACCGCTACCCCGCAGGGCTGGACTTTGCACTTTATGCCTATGTTCGGAGCGGCGAAACAATCAACGCGCGCATGTTCGCACCGCTTGACAACATCCCTGAAGACCCTGCCACAGGCAGCGCCGCTGCCACCCTCGCGGCCCTGCTGACCGAAATCGCCGGTTCCCCACGATCGCTGACCATCCATCAGGGCGTCAGCATGGGCCGCCCGTCAGTGATCAGCGCCGAAACCACCACATCGCCCGCACAAGTCACCATAAGCGGCAGCGCCATCCGCACGATGCAAGGGGAACTTCTGACCTAGCACCTCTGGAAACCCTGTAGCTGGGCAGCTATGAAAAGGCACGACCAGATGGGGCCCAGATGACCAACACGATCCTTGAGCGTTGCGAAGCAAACGGTCTGCGCATGACTGACCAGCGGCGCACAATTGCCGCCGTCCTGCAATCAGCCGAAGATCACCCTGACGTCGAAGAGCTTTATCAACGCGCCTCTGCCGCGGATCCACGTATTTCGCTCGCCACCGTTTACCGCACCGTCAAGCTGTTTGAAGAGGCCGGGATCCTCGACAAACGCGAATTTGGCGACGGGCGGGCGCGATATGAACCGGCCGACCGCGACCACCACGATCACCTGATCGATGTGCAATCTGGCGAGGTGATTGAGTTCGTCGATGAAGAGATTGAAGCATTGCAGGAAAAGATTGCTGCCAAACTGGGCTATCGGCTGATGGGCCATCGGCTGGAACTTTATGGCGTTCCTCTGACCGACAAGGACACATAGTGGAGAACTTACGCGGCGCGGCCTTTATGGTCTTTGCGATGCTCAGCTTTGCGGTCGAGGATGCGCTGATCAAGAAACTTTCCTCCGGCATCCCGCCTGGTCAGGTTTTGGCATTCATCTGCTTTGGCGGACTTGTGGTCTTTATCCTGTGGTCAGTGATCGGACGGATATCTATCTGGCACGCGGATTACCTGCATCCCGGCGTGATTGCCCGGTCGCTTTGCGAAGTGGTTGGATCATGCATGTTTGTCACTGCACTCGCACTTGTCCCGCTGACAACAGCCTCTGCCGTGATCCAGGCCACACCGCTGGTGGTGGCGATGGCAGCCGCTTTGTTTTTGGGCCAACCCATGGGCTGGCGGCGCTGGGTGGCAATCATCATCGGCTTTCTGGGCGTTCTATTGATCATCCGACCCGGGATGGACGGTTTCATCCCGGCCACCTTGCTGGCTGTCGGAGGTATGTTGGGGCTGGCCGCCCGCGATGTGATCACCCGCAGCCTGGATGTGTCACTGTCAGGCATGCAATTTGGCATCCACGCCTTTGCCATGGTTACACCTGCTGCCCTTTTACTGTCCCTTTTGCAGGGTCAGGCGCTGGTCCTGCCTCAGGGCAGCGAATGGGCCTTGCTTGGCGCCGGGATCCTGATCGGCATTGTGGCTTATCTGGCCATCGTCGCCGCCACCCGCATCGGCAATGCCGGGATCATCTCATCTTTCCGCTATAGCCGCATGGTCTTTGCCCTGATCATCGGTTACCTGGCCTTCGCCGAAATTCCAGATGCGGCAACCCTGATAGGTGCTGCCATCATCATCGGATCGGGCCTCTTCACCCTGTGGCGTGAGGCCCGACTGCACCGCGCTTCCCTTGCGTCAGAACCCGCGCTATAGAGCGCCTGATACCGCTAACACCCTCCCAAAGGAGCATCAAATGAGCACGATCATCGACATCCACGCCCGCGAAATTCTCGACAGCCGGGGCAACCCCACGGTGGAGGTCGATGTGATTCTGGAAGACGGCACCATGGGCCGTGCTGCTGTACCATCGGGTGCTTCGACAGGCGCGCATGAGGCCGTGGAAAAGCGCGATGGGGACAAGTCGCGTTACATGGGCAAGGGCGTGCTTGAAGCGGTCGCTGCAGTGAATGGCGAGATTGCCGAGGCGTTGCTGGGCTTTGACGCCACGGAACAGGTCGCGATTGATGAGGCGATGATCGAACTTGACGGGACGCCCAACAAAGGCCGCCTTGGCGCCAATGCAATCCTTGGCGTCTCACTGGCCGTGGCCAAAGCCGCGGCAGACTTCACCGCGCAACCGCTGTTCCGCTACATCGGCGGCACCTCTGCCCGCACCCTGCCCGTCCCGATGATGAACATCATCAATGGTGGTGAGCATGCAGATAACCCGATCGATATTCAGGAATTCATGATCATGCCGGTCAGCGCGGCCAATATTCGCGAAGCGGTCCGCATGGGGTCTGAAATCTTTCACAAGCTAAAAAAGGAATTGTCAGCGGCAGGCCACAACACTGGTATCGGCGACGAAGGCGGCTTTGCCCCCAATCTCGAATCCACCCGCGTGGCTCTCGACTTCATCATGACCTCCATTGAAAAGGCCGGCTACAAACCGGGTGAGGACATCTACCTAGCCCTCGATTGCGCCGCGAACGAGTATTACAAGGACGGCAAATACGAGATGGTGGGCGAAGGCATCTCGCTCAGTTCTCAGGAAAACGCTGAATACCTCGCCAAACTCGCCAGCAACTATCCAATCATCAGCATCGAAGACGGGATGTCAGAAGATGATTGGGACGGCTGGAAAGCTCTCACCGACATGATCGGTGACAAGGTGCAACTGGTGGGCGACGATCTGTTTGTCACCAACCCTGCCCGTCTTGCGGATGGCATCGCCAAAGGCTCTGCCAATTCCATGCTGGTTAAGGTCAACCAGATCGGTTCGCTGACCGAAACACTGCAGGCGGTCGACATGGCGCACCGCGCGCGCTTTACCAATGTGATGTCGCACCGTTCGGGTGAGACTGAGGACGCAACCATCGCCGACCTTGCCGTCGCCACCAATTGTGGGCAGATCAAAACCGGCTCTTTGTCACGCTCTGACAGGCTGGCGAAATACAACCAGTTGATCCGCATCGAAGAGCTGTTGGGCGAAACAGCGATCTATGCGGGTCGATCGATCCTCAAATGATCGACATCAGACCAGCGCGCGGGTCGGACGACCTGAACGCCGTGCGCGCGCTGTGCTGGGACTATCGCGATCTGCTTTTTGCAAGGACGACCGATCTGCCGGGCCTTGTCGATCATTACTATGCGACGCCAATCTATAAAAAACTCATGGATGAACTGCCGGGGCGACACAGCCCCCCTGATGGAGAGATCTTTGTCGCCACGCTTGATGGCACAGTCGTCGCTTGCGGTATGACCCACCGCATTGATGCGAGCACCTGTGAAATCAAACGCGTTTACGTCGCACCCGATGGCCGGGGACAGGGTATCGCGCGGACCCTGTGCCAGCAGGCGATGGATTGGGCGCGACGCGCGGAGTATGGTCGTATCGTCCTCGACACAATGGTGCGACTGCCAGAGGCGATTGCACTTTATGAAAACATGGGCTTTCAACCGGCAGCACCCTATCACGACCTGCCGAAAGATCTGCGGGACCTGATCGTCTTTTACGAACATCCTCTGTGATGGAGGACCTGATCGCTCATATCGGCGAAACGGTGGTGCATGCTACAGCATCCTGTAACTAGCCATTGATCGCGACACATGGGCTTTTTCCCACTGCTGAAAAGGGCGACGGCTGGATTGGTCACATCCCTTGATCCGGTGCGCGAGGTCTCCTTTCGTCGAATGATTGATGCACCGACCTTGCCGTTGCTGCGGGCATAAGCACTTTACAATTGTACGTACAGGTTCTGTACAGGATACGTACAAGTTCTTTACGCCAGACATCAGCCGAAAGGGGCAAAATGACAGCAGATGAAATCATCGCCAAACTGGACCTCGCCCCCCACCCGGAAGGCGGGTATTATCGCCAGACCTGGGTCGCGGAGAACGACGGTCGCCCTACTGGCACATGCATCTATTTTCTGTTGAAAGACGGTGAAGCCAGCCATTGGCACACAGTCGACGCCGTAGAAATCTGGCTTTATCATGCAGGCGCGCCACTGGTCCTGTCGCTGTCAGAAACCGATGCCGGACCCGCGCAGGATCACATCCTTGGTGCTCACCTGGCGCAGGATCAAAGCCCGCAAATCGTTGTTCCCAAAGACTTTTGGCAGGCAGCCCGGACAACCGGCGACTGGACACTGGTCAGTTGCACGGTCTCTCCGGGGTTTCAATTCGCAGGCTTCACGCTGGCCCCGACGACGTTTGACATTCCGCGTTAGCGGTCACCAAACATATCGCCCAAGCCGCCCAGCACGGATCCTTCGCCCTGGCTGCCGCTTGGTGCCGCTGCACGCATGATCCGATCCGCCAGACGCGAAAATGGCAGGCTTTGCAGATAGGCAGTGCCCGGCCCGCGCAACGTAGCCAAAAACAGGCCTTCCCCACCAAAAACCATCGACTTCAAACCACCTGCCCGCTCAATATCATAATCGATATCCGCCGTCAGCGCCCCGATACAGCCGGTGTCAACGCGCATGATCTCGCCCGCGCGCAATTCCTTTTTGATGACGGTTCCGCCCATGTGAATAAAGGCCATTCCATCGCCACGCAGGCGCTGCATGATAAAGCCCTCTCCTCCGAAAAATCCCGCTCCCAGCCGTTTCTGGAAAGCAATATCGGTCGACGTCCCGAACGCAGCACACAGAAACGCATCCTTTTGGCAGATCAGTTCCTCTCCCATTTGCGCCATATCGATAGGAATGATCTTTCCTGGATATGGTGCGGCAAAAGCCACGCGCTTTTTGCCGTGCCCGTTATTGGTGAAATGGGTCATAAAGATCGACTCACCCGTCAGGACTCGTTTGCCAACATTCAAAAGCGATTGCATCATGCCGCCTGATGGTGACGATCCGTCACCCATCTTCGTTTCAAATCCGATCCCGTCATCCATGTAATTCATCGCACCGGCTTCGGCGATGACCTTTTCATCCGGGTCCAGTTCGACCTCAACGATCTGCATATCATCGCCAAATATCTCGTAGTCTACCTCGTGACACCGCATTTATCTGTCCTTTCAAAATCCGTTCCGTCGTGAAAACTCAGACCTCTTCCGAGGTGGGCTGTTGCCCCGTTTCAAGAATATGCATCATCTGCGCGTGCAACTCGGCCTCGCGTGGGCCCAGAATTTCCTGGACGCGTGCGATGTAAGTTTCGTTTTCCATCACCGGGATATTCGGATCATACGCGTCGGCCAATGTCAGCATGGATGCACGGTCCGTCTCATTAAACGCGTCGACCATTTTGCCGGCCTTGTCGCGGGGGATCCCCATCCCCTCAAGGGCAGAGCGTCCCATCCGCAAGGAGCTGTCATAGGTGTCGCGAATGATGTCCCGGCATCCCGCGGCCCACAGCGCATAGACGTGATGGCGATCAATGGCACGGGCCACGATGTGAACGTTTGGAAAGTTCGTGCTCACATAACGGACAAGTTCGGTGATCTTATCCTTGTCATCAATCGCAATCACAACAATCCTTGCCTGTTGTAGCCCAGCTGCATGCAAAAGATCAGGTCGTGTGGCATCTCCGTAGTAAATGCGTGCCCCGAAACGGCGCATATTCTCTAGATGACCGGCATTGTAATCGATGACTGTCAGGTTGTAGCCCGCTGCTGACAAAATGCGTCGAACGATCCCACCAACACGCCCTGCGCCAGCAATGATAACATCGCCTTGTTCGTCAATCTCGTCGGCCTCAGCCTCGGCCCCAGCCGCATAACGTGGTGCGATCACCCGGTCGTAAAGAATGAACAATGGTGGCGTCAACATCATCGAGATCGCGACCACCAACAGCAATTTATCAGCCAATTCCTGCGGTAGGATAGCGTTTGCAACAGTGAACGACAAAAGGACAAAGCCAAACTCACCTGCCTGCGCAAGGCTTATGCCCAAAAGCCAGCGATCTGCGCCGCGAATGCCAAAGGCAAAGCTGAGAACAATCAAAACAACCACCTTGATTGCCATCAGCCCAACCGTCAGGCCGATGATCAGCCACAGATTCTCCGCCAACAACGTGAAATTGATCGCCGCCCCGACGGTCATGAAGAAAAGCCCCAGCAGAAGTCCCTTGAACGGGTCGATGTCGGATTCAAGTTCGTGCCGGTACTCGCTGTTGGCGAGAACCACCCCCGCCAGAAATGTGCCCAACGCAGGTGACAGCCCGACCAGGGACATCAGAAGTGCAATACCCACAACCATCATCAGTGCAGTTGCCGTGAACAATTCACGCAAGTTGGCCCCGGCGATGAACCGAAAGACAGGTCGTGTCAGGTAGCTACCGGCCCCTATAACGGCTGCGATTGCCACGATGTTCACCAATGCCGTCTGCCAACCATTCAGGCCGGCAACCAGGCTCATCGCTTCTCCGTGCCCCTCATCTCCATGGCCCGAGCCATGTGACATAGCCTCTGCCAGTTCCGGCATGGCCAATAAGGGCATCAACGCGAGCATCGGAATAACAGCAATATCTTGCGCCAAAAGAACAGAGAAGCTGGCGCGGCCCCCATCACTTTTCATGAGACCTTTTTCGTTCAATGTTTGCAGCACGATAGCCGTCGAACTTAATGAAAGAACCAGCCCAATCGCCAGCGCAATCGTCCAGTCGACGCCAATCACCAGTGCAGCCAGCATAACCAAAAGGGCGGTCAGCCCCACTTGACCACCGCCAAGGCCCAAAAGCTGGCCGCGCATGGACCAAAGCCGTTTTGGCTCCAGCTCCAGCCCCACAAGGAACAGCATCATTACGACGCCAAACTCTGCAAAATGCTGGATTGAGATGACATCAACATGCAGCACAGCAAGGACCGGACTGATCACAATCCCAGCAATCAGGTAGCCCAGGACCGACCCTAGCCCCAGTCGGGTTGCAATGGGCACGGCAATGATACCGGCACTCAGAAAGATAAAGGCGAGCAACAGAAAATCAGTCATAGTAAATCATGCGCAGGATGCAGTTGATTTGAAAAGACACTGTAAGAAAAAAGGGGCACCCGAAGGTGCCCCATAGTTTCGCTGATCAGGCTCACTCATTATATACCGCCCGGTTTTTTGCCTGCGGCCTGATCCGCGCCAAGGGCAAGCGCACCCGCCCTGGAACTTGTTGGGGAAAGAGACTTCGTCACGAAATTTCCCTCCGGACCAAGATTTTTCATGGTGAAAAATCTTAGCTACAGCCAGATGTACTCCCGCATGTGTTGCACTTCATGCAGGTGCCGTTCCGCACCAGCGTGTAGTTGCCACATTCGCCGCAAGGATCACCTTCGTAGCCCTGCATCTTTGCCTTGTCGCGAGCAGACATTGTGGCAGTCCCCGTCGCCACAACGCTTTCGCTGACTTCAGGCACCAGTGTCTGCAGTGCCGCCGATGGATCGGTTCCTGTGGCAAGGGCTGTAGCCCCTGCCTGCCCACCCTGCAGCACGACCAGATCCTGCGGCATCCGCTTGCGCAGATACCCAGTCGAGGAAATCTGCTTGAGCACTTCCAGAGACCGCGTCGCCGCATTCTCGGTCGGCGCCTGAATGTTCGATACACCTTCCTGCTCGCCACGGCCCACATCGTCGAATGTGGCCCCTTCCGGCTTCACGTGGGCCAGATCGGTGCGGTCGAGGTAGGACACGGCCAGTTCGCGGAAGATGTAATCAAGGATCGACGTCGCATTCTTGATGCTGTCATTGCCCTGCACCATGCCTGCCGGTTCAAACTTGGTGAATGTGAACGCGTCCACGAATTCCTCAAGCGGGACACCATATTGCAGACCTACGGACACAGCGATGGCGAAGTTGTTCATCATCGCCCGGAACCCGGCGCCTTCCTTATGCATGTCGATGAAGATTTCGCCCAAGGAGCCATCTTCATACTCACCCGTCCGCAGATACACCTTGTGCCCACCCACGATGGCCTTCTGGGTATAACCCTTGCGCCGCTGTGGCATCTTTTCGCGCTCGCGGTTGCGGATTTCCTGCACGATGATCTTTTCGACAACCTTTTCGGCCAGCACGGCTGCCTTTTCTTGCGGCGTGCCCGTTTCGAGCGTTTCCTGTGCTTCCTCATCGTCTTCGACCAAGGCAGCGGCCAGTGGCTGAGACAATTTCGATCCGTCACGATAAAGCGCGTTGGCCTTAACACCCAGCGACCAGCTGAGTTCATAGGCCTTTTGGCAATCCTCGATCGTTGCATCGTTCGGCATGTTGATCGTCTTGGAGATCGCACCCGAAATGAAGGACTGCGCGGCGGCCATCATGTAGATATGGCTGTCAACACTCAGATAACGCTTGCCTTTTTTGCCACATGGGTTGGCGCAGTCGAACACGTTGTAGTGTTCTTCCTTAAGGAACGGCGCGCCTTCCAGTGTCATGGTTCCGCAGACATGGTCGTTCGCCGCATCGATATCCTTCTTGCTATAGCCAAGATGGCGCAGCAGATCGAAGGTCGGATCGCTCAGCTTTTCAGCAGGGATGCCCAGCGTCTTGGTGCAGAACTCCTCGCCCAGCGTCCACTGGTTGAAGACAAAGCGAATATCGAATGCAGACGCCAATGCGGCTTCGATCTTGTCCAGCTCGGCCTGACCGAACCCATGCCCGATCAACGACGTGTGATTGATCGCAGGCGCCTGCCCGATGGAGCCATGACCAACGGCGTAAGCAATGATTTCCTCGATCTCAGCCGATCCATATCCCAGCTTCTCCAATGCCGCAGGGACGGACTGGTTGATGATCTTGAAATAGCCACCACCGGCCAGCTTCTTGAACTTTACCAACGCAAAGTCAGGCTCGATCCCGGTCGTGTCGCAGTCCATGACCAAACCAATCGTCCCAGTCGGCGCGATGACCGACACCTGCGCGTTGCGATAGCCGTGCTTTTTGCCCAAAGCCAGCGCCTCGTCCCAAGACGACACCGCCAGTTCGATCAGACGCTGATCGGGGCAATTCGCATGGTCCAGCGCGACAGGTTTTACATCCAGCTTGTCATAGCCAGTTGTTTTGCCCAATGCCGCCTGACGGTGGTTCTTGATCACCCGCAGCATGTGCTTGCTGTTTTTCTTGTAGCCGGGGAACGCGCCCAACTCACCCGCCATCTCGGCCGATGTCGCGTAAGACACGCCCGACATGATCGCGGTGAGCGCGGCACACATCGCGCGGCCTTCGTCGCTGTCATAGCCAAGGCCCATGTTCATCAGCAGACCGCCGATATTGGCATAACCAAGGCCCAGTGTGCGGAAGTCATAAGACCGCTGCGCGATTTCTTTGGATGGGAACTGCGCCATCATCACGCTGATTTCCAGCGTCACGGTCCATAGACGCGTGGCGTGCATGTAGTCTTCGACCTGAAATACACCGTCCTTGTAGAAGGTCAGTAGGTTCATCGACGCCAGGTTACAAGCTGTGTCATCGAGGAACATGTATTCCGAACAAGGGTTTGAGCCGCGGATCGCGCCGTCTTCTGGGCAGGTATGCCACGCATTCACGGTGTCGTGGTATTGAATGCCCGGATCGGCGCAGGCCCATGCCGCATGACCCACCTGCTCCCACAAATCGCGGGCCTTGATGATCTTGGCCACCTCACCGTTCTTGCGGTTGATCAGTTTCCAGTTCTCGTCATTTTCCACCGCCTTCAGGAAGGCATCAGTCACGCGGATGGAATTGTTGGAGTTTTGACCGGAGACGGAGGAATAGGCTTCCGAATCCCAGTCCGTGTCATAGGTCGGAAACTCGATGCTGGTATGGCCCTGCTTTGCATAGTCCAGCACACGCTTGATGTAAGTCTCTGGAATTGCGGACTTCTTCGCATCTTTGACGGCAGCTGCCAGCGTCTCGTTGGTCTTTGGATCGTAGGCCGCAACCTCTTCCCCATCCCAAGACCGGATCGCCGCAAAGATCGCATTCAGATAACGCTCATGCATCTTGGAGCCTGCGACAATGCTCGCCACTTTCTGCTCTTCGATGACCTTCCAGTTGATGAATTCTTCGATATCCGGGTGATCAGCATCGACAATCACCATTTTGGCCGCGCGCCGTGTTGTCCCGCCGGATTTGATGGCGCCTGCGGCCCGGTCGCCGATTTTCAGGAAACCCATCAGGCCCGATGACTTACCACCACCAGACAATGGCTCACCCTCGCCTCGGAGGCTTGAGAAATTGGTGCCTGTGCCGGAACCGTACTTGAACAGGCGTGCCTCGCGCACCCACAGGTCCATGATGCCGCCGTCATTGACCAGATCGTCATCAACCGACTGGATAAAGCAGGCATGCGGCTGCGGATGTTCGTAGGACGAGGCCGACTTGGTCAACTCACCAGTCTTGTAATCCACATAGTGATGGCCCTGCGCAGGCCCGTCGATACCATAGGCCCAGTGCAGGCCGGTGTTGAACCATTGCGGGCTGTTGGGCGCTGCGCGCTGCGTGGCCAGCATGTAACGCATTTCGTCGAAGTAAGCGCGCGCATCATCTTCAGATGAAAAATAGCCGCCCTTCCAACCCCAATATGTCCAAGCCCCTGCCAGCCGATCAAACACCTGCTTGGCCGACGTTTCCCCCCCAAAGGACGCGCCTTTCGCTGGAACCGAACGCCACAAGAATGCGGGGACGGCCTTTTCCTTCACCTTCTTTACTTCTGAGGGTACGCCAGCCTTGCGAAAATACTTCTGCGCGATCACGTCGGACGCAACTTGGCTCCAACCGCCCGGGATCTCACAATCATCAAGCTTGAAAACCACAGTCCCGTCGGGGTTGCGGATTTCTGACGTTGTCGCCTTGAATTCAAGTGCGGCATAGGCGTCCTGCCCGGCTTTTGTGAAATTGCGTTCGATCTTCATCGCGTCTGCCCCTTTTTCATGCCGACGTTGCGGCCTTGCTGGTTTTTTGCACCGCTTTGCGCGCTGCGATTACTCGTACTGGTCAAAGCATCAAACAAACTCACGCTGCCCGGTCAAAGACCCGACAACGGCAGCAGAGGGGCCTTTCGGCCAACCCTCACATGTTGAAACTATCCCCGCGCCAACACCACATCTTGTGTCTGTATTGTCGGCCCGCACAACCTGACGCAACTAGCCCTAGTGGGTCAACGGCTTTTTAACACAAAATGCAGATTAATCTTGTTGACCTAGCGGACGCGAAATGCTGCCAATTCTGGCAAGTGATTCATCCACGAAATTGTCCACAGTGCTGCGATCACAAGAGATCACCAGAAAGTGTTGTGTTCGGCAGACTTAGCGCCAATGATTGAGATTATAGATGAGGAAAATCGCAACCGACCACCAATATTCATCTGTATTAACGAAGGGTTAACGCGTGGCGTCCCGCGTCAGCGCATCACTTCGAAACGGCCCGCAAGGGGCGTTCTATCATAGATCAGCTTCGCTTGTTGATTGTGGTCGGGGCGGAGAGATTCGAACTCCCGACCCTCTGTTCCCAAAACAGATGCGCTACCAGGCTGCGCTACGCCCCGAACCGAGAGTGTCTTTAGACCTACCAAACTGATTTGAAAAGCCCAAAAGCACCAAGATCAATCTCCAAAATCGTGTTTTTCTCATTGCCGCAGAACACCCCCATACGACAGAGCACTGTCGACACTAGCCGTCTTTGGGGGCAAGACAGGGCCGCCGCGCGTCTTCACCAAAGCTGGGATGTTGCATCACATCACCAACGGCAATGCCCAGACGCGATGACAGCCCTCCATTGATCTCAAGCACCATTTGCACACCATCCCCACCGGGTATGGGCGTCAGATCACCCGGCACGGCATTCTCGTGGATCGACAGTATCTCTCCATCAGGTGCGGTGAAAATCATATCTAGCGGTATGAGGGTATTCTTCATCCAAAAGCTGACCGGCTGTGGTTCTTCGTAGATAAACAGCATGCCGGACAAGGTCGGCATCTGTTTAACGAACATCAGGCCACGCGCACGTTCCTGATAATCATCGGCAATATCTACTGTAAAATTAGCCTGCCCCCAATCACCGTAGATCGTGACGGTATCATCGGCACAAGCTGACCATGCGGGCTGGCCAAACGTCAGCAGGCAAAAGATCGCCGCGACGCGCATCACTTTGCAGCAATTTCCCAACCGACAACTTCTATTGCCATGCGCCCGCGTTCACCGTCGACCAACCGAATGCCGATTGCTTCGCCAGATTGGAGATCTGAAAGGCCGGAACGACGCAGAACCTCGACATGCACAAAGACATCTTCGTCATTTCCAAAGATATTGGCAAAGCCAAAACCTTTGGCCTTATCGAACCATTTGACACGCGCAGGATGAATAGGACGCTTGGCGATATCTTCTGGTGTAAACTCCACCATATCGCGCAGAGGAACTGCACTGTCGCTTTGTGGAGGCACGATTGAAAGGACCTCGGTTGCCTGCAAACCGCGCTGCGTGTCCTGGACGATGATCTCGATGGTCGACCCATCAACAACCGACCCCTGACCAAAGTTTCGCAGCACGTTGGCGTGCAGCAAGATGTCTGGTCCGCCAAGGTCGGCGATGACAAAACCAAACCCCTTCGACGGGTCGAACCATTTTACTTGTCCTTGCACCCTGCGCGTTTCGCTGGTGTCCTGCGTATCCATAGTCATTCCTCTGAGCGTAGCCACGTATTGGCACGCATGTTCTTCTTTTTTACCACACTACGATCTCGAACAGAAAAAAACAGCGACTTCAACCACCTGAATTTCACGAAGCGTGAAATTTACGGCGAAAGACGCACCACATCCCACGTACTTTCGATCGTTGCGCGCGACCACCGAAAGCGGTCATGCAATCTAAAGGCACCATCAGACCAAAACTCAATTTCGACAGGAACAATCCGAAAACCACCCCAAAAGGGGGGCCGATCTGGATCCGTCCCTTTCTGCAAGGTAACCATTGCAACGTCGGCCATCAATGCCTCTCGCGAAGACAATGGCTGTGATTGCTTTGATGCCCATGCCCCTAGCCTACTTTTGAGCGAACGTGATTTATAGTAGGCGTCCGCAACTGGGCCGTCTTCCTTTGACACCAGTCCACGCACGCGAATCTGCCGCCCCATAGACTTCCAGTGCAAAACAAAGGCTGCCTTGCCTGCCTGTAGGATTTCTTGCGCCTTGGCACTACCATAATTGGTATAAAAAACAAACGCGTCTTCTTCGATATCCTTCAAAAGCACGATGCGCACATTGGGCATTCCTGTCGCGTCCACCGTAGACAGTGCGATTGCATTAGGATCGTTGGGCTCGGATTGACCTGCCTGAGCCAGCCAGTCACGCGCCAGGGCGAACGGGTCTTCCCCCGAAAAAATTCCATCACGATCAGACATGACTGATCCCCAATTTTTGCCCCACGATCAGCAGTAGAATTAATCAGAAAGACAGGCAACCGTTTTTGACCAAATGTTCAATCTCTTGCTGATGGCAGGACAATCGCCTAAAGGTGCGCAACCATGGACGACCGGCAAAAGGAAACATGCTGATGACGGCGCAACTGATGCAGGGCAAGCGTGGCCTGATCATGGGCTTGGCGAACGACAAATCCATAGCCTGGGGAATCGCAAAAGCATGTGCAGATGCGGGCGCTGATCTGGCATTTTCCTATCAGGGTGAGGCGTTGAAAAAACGTGTTGGGCCGTTGGCAGCTTCGGTTGGATCGGACATTGTCCTTCCATGCGACGTTGGTGATGAATCATCAATCGATGCGCTTTTTGCAGCTCTTGAAGATCGATGGGGCAAGCTTGATTTCATCGTTCACGCGATTGGCTTTTCGGACAAGAACGAGCTGCGTGGGCGCTACGTGGATACCAGTCGCGACAATTTTTTGATGTCGATGGACATCTCCGTGTATTCGTTCACGGCGGTTGTTCAGCGTGCCGAGAAAATGATGAACGAAGGCGGATCTTGCCTGACACTCACCTACTATGGCGCCGAGAAAGTGATGCCGCATTATAATGTCATGGGCGTCGCAAAAGCCGCACTTGAGGCATCGGTTCGCTACCTTGCCGAAGATTTGGGCAAGAAAGGAATACGGGTCAACGCAATCAGTGCCGGCACGATCAAGACTTTGGCCGCATCCGGCATCGGCGACTTTCGCCTGATCATGCGCTGGAACGAATATAACTCGCCCTTGCGTCGGACTGTCACGCAAGAAGAGGTTGGCAAATCCTCGCTTTACTTGTTGTCCGATTTGGGTAGCGCGGTGACGGGTGAAGTGCATCATGTCGACGCCGGCTATCATGTTGTGGGTATGAAGGCCGTTGACGCACCGGACATCACCAAGGAGTAGCCGATGACTGTCGCTGCTTTTTTGACCTTGATCGGTCTGCAGATCCTTATCGCTATCAGCCCTGGACCAGCGGCAGTTGTAACGATCAAAACGGCTGCGGCACAGGGTATCAAAGCGGGATTTGCGATAAGTTTCGGCCTCGCGCTGGCAATTGTGATTTGGGCTACCGCTGCACTTGCAGGTTTGTCCATTATCTTTGAACTAGCACCATACCTGCAGACGGGACTACGCATCATGGGTGGCGTATTTCTGATCTGGATCGGCATTTCGATGTTTCGACATGCCAAGGAACCAATGATCGAAATGCAAGGCACCACCGCAGAAGGTAGCGGCCGCTTGATACGTTTGGGAATGATGACAAACCTCGCCAATCCCAAGGCGCTTGCCTATTTTGCCGCCGTTTTTGTCGGGATCATGCCACACGATCCCAATCTTGCGACAGCAATCGCTGTGCTGGGCGTGATCTTTGTGATTGAGTTTGCATGGTACGCCCTTTTGGCAACCATATTCTCGCGCCCCTCGCCGCGTCGCGCTTACCAGCGCGGGAAAACCCATCTTGATCGGATATTCGGTGGTATGATTGCAGCGCTTGGTGCGCGCATTGCCTATAGTTAGGAACAAAGCAGATGACGAATACCCAACTGCCCCATGAAAAAGGTTTCCACATCAGTTGGGACCAGATCCATCGCGACAGCCGCGCATTGGCATGGCGGTTAGATGGGCAAGGCCCCGACAATGGCGCATGGCGCGCGATTGTTGCCATCACACGTGGGGGTATGGCCCCGGCGATGATTGCCGCGCGCGAGCTGGATATTCGCACAATCGATACGATCAGCGTCAAAAGCTACGATCACCAGCAGCAGGCCGAAGCCAAGGTGCTTAAAGCACCGGATGCGGAGCTGATGGGCGACGGTACCGGCATTCTGATCATTGACGATCTTGTCGATAGTGGCAAAACCTTGGAGCTGGTACGGGCGCGCTATCCAAAGGCGCATTTTGCCACTGTTTATGCCAAGCCGAAAGGCCGCCCGCAGGTCGATACCTTCATCACCGAAGTGAGCCAGGACACGTGGATTTTCTTCCCCTGGGATATGGCCTTGCAGTATGTCGAACCCTATCGCGGCAAGGACTGACAGCTTGCAGCTTTCGCGCACCGCAAACACGTTTGCACCGCCGGTGATGGAGGCACGCCGCTGGCTTGCGGACGTGAACCATCCTGCGGACCGCCCGCTTTTGAACGTCAGCCAGGCCGCCCCGGTTGATCCCCCACCGCTGGCCTTGCGCGAGGCGATGGCGGCGATGGTGATGGACGATGCTGAAAGCCATCTTTACGGCCCCGTTCTTGGCCTGCCTGCCTTGCGTGAAGAGGTCGCAACGCAATGGTCAGCCGCATATGGCGGCCAAATCAGCGCCGCGCAGGTGGCGATAACGTCCGGGTGCAATCAGGCCTTTGCCGCATCTATTGCAACGCTTTGCGCCGAAGGTGATGAGGTAATCATCCCGGTTCCTTACTACTTCAATCACAGGATGTGGCTGGATATGTCGGGCGTGCGCACCGTGCCCTTGCCGGTTGGGCCAGGCATGGTCCCGGATGCAGCTGCGGCTGCACAACGGATCACACCCAAAACCCGTGCGATTGCCTTGGTCAGCCCAAACAACCCATGTGGTGTGGAATACCCTAGCGCGGTCTTGCGAGACTTCTTTGCGCTGGCGCAACGTCACAAAATTGCACTGATCGTGGATGAAACCTACCGCGACTTTGATGCGCGGACAGGCGCACCGCATGATCTTTTTGCCAATCCAGACTGGGATGAAACGCTCATCCATCTCTACTCATTCTCAAAGGCGTATCGCCTGACAGGGCATCGGGTGGGCGCGGTTGTGGCTGGAACGGCGCGCTTGGCAGAAATCGAAAAATTCCTTGATACGGTCACCATATGCCCCAACCAATTGGGCCAGCGTGCCGCGCTTTGGGGGATGCAAAACCTGGCTGATTGGCTGGCAGGAGAGCGTCGCGAGATCCTTGACCGCCGTGCCGCCATTGATGCGGCATTCCCGATGCTTGCTGCCAAAGGCTGGCAGCTTTTGGGAAATGGGGCATATTTCGCCTATGCCGAGCATCCGTTCAGTCTTTCATCAGCGGATCTTGCCCCGCGACTGGTGCACGATGCCGGCGTCTTGTTGCTGCCCGGCACCATGTTTATGCCTGACACGGTCCCCGGGGGCGAACGCCAGGTACGCATTGCCTTTGCCAATATTGACCGGGCGGGAATCAACACGCTTTTTGACAGGTTGTCAGGCCTCACTTACTGACCCTTGCACCCCCTGTCCGGGGGCCGTATTCATGCGTAATCTTAACGGGCGGACTGACAGGTTTTATGGCGAAAAAAGGCGAAAGACGTTACGGTGCGTGGATCATCGTCGGGGTGATCCTGATTGGCCTCGCAGGCTTTGGCACGGGTGGTTTGTCAGGCAATGTCAGAAGCATCGGCACCGTCGGTGAAAAAGAGATCAGCGTCGCGTCATACCAACGGGCGATGAATGAACAATTGCGCGCCCTTTCTGCACAAGCCGGGCAAGCTATCTCATTCCAGCAGGCGCAGGCTTTTGGGCTTGATCAGGCGGCTTTGGGTCAACTTGTTTTGACCCGGGTGCTGGATAATGAGGCCACGCAATTGGGCATCTCAGCCGGTGACGAGCGGGTGCTGCAGCGGTTGCAAACGATCCCATCGTTCCAAGGTGCGGGCGGCTTCAATCGGGAAACCTACCGTTTGTCTTTGCAACAAAGCGGGCAGACAGCAGCCGAGTTTGAGACCGAAATCCGTGAGGATATCGCGCGTACATTGCTACAAGGCGCCGTTGTCGAAGGTGTACCCCCGGTAGACGCGTATGCCGACGCGCTTGTGCAGTATATTGGCGAACGGCGCAGCATAACGTGGACCAGCATTGATGCAGCGGCCTTGACCGCCCCCGTGCCAGGCGCGACAGAGGCAGACCAACAAGCCTACTATGATGCAAACCCGGATGTGTTCACCCTGCCAGAGACACGCGATATCACCTATGTCTGGCTGACCCCGTCCATGATTCAGGACCAGATGCAGGTTGCAGACGGCGCCATCGAGGCGCTTTATCAAGCGCGCATTGCCGAGTTCGTTCAACCCGAACGGCGTTTGGTAGAGCGGCTGGTCTACCTGGATCAAGCACGCGCTGATGATGCAATTTCCAGGCTGGAAGCAGGCGAAGCCACATTTGAGGATCTGGTCGATGAACGTGGGTTGTCTCTTGCCGACATTGATCTTGGCGATGTGAGCCGCGACGACCTGCGCAGTGCCGGTGACGCCGTTTTCGCAGCCGGACCGGGTGAGGTTGTTGGGCCCTTCAACTCGCCGCTTGGTCCTGCGCTGTTTCGGATGAATGCCGTGCTTGCCGCACAGGAAACAACACTGGAAGAGGCAACACCGGATCTGCGCGATGAACTGGCGGCCGAAGCTGCACGCGACTTCATCAATGACAGTGCAAACGGGATCATTGATTTGGTGGCCGGCGGCGCCGCGTTGGAGGATCTGGCTGATCGCACCGATATGGAATTGGGAACAATCAATTGGACTGCCGATGTTGCCGAAGGAATTGCGGCCTATGATGCTTTCCGCCGCGAAGCGGCCCAAATTTCCGAAGGTGAATTTGCCGAACTACACGACCTGGCGGATGGTGGCATTTTTGCCTTGCGCCTTGATGGGATTACGCCCCCCACGCTGCAGCCCCTGGACGAGGTGCGCGATGCTGTGCGCACCGCATGGCAGGTCCAGGCCCGGCAGGACGCCGTGATTGCAAAAGCCGAAGAAATCGCTACGGATATCCAGCCGCTGACAGATTTCACGACCCTTGATCTGGAGTCGCAAACAGATGCCGACCTGACACGTCGCAGCTTTGTCGAAGGCACACCACCTGATTTCAACGATCAGCTTTTTGCGATGGAGGTCAGCGAAGTCCGCGTGATCGATGCCGTGGATCGCGCTATTATCATCCGTCTTGATGATATTGCACCGCCCGACCCAGAAGACGAAGGAATCGTTGCACAGCGTGAAGTATTGGCCGCGAATGCCGCACAAGGCATCGCGCAAGACATCTTTGAAGCTTACGCAACCGCGTTACAGGAGCAGACCGAACTGAACATCGATCAAGCGACCGTCAACGCGGTCAATGCCCAGTTCCGATAAGCCTTACATGCCGCTTCACCCGACATTCGAAGAATTCGCTCAACGCTATGATGCGGGCGAAAATCAGATCGTTTATACCCGGATTGCAGCCGATCTCGACACGCCAGTGTCACTGATGCTGAAATTGTCTGGCGCAGGCAAGCACGCTTTTATGCTGGAAAGTGTCACCGGCGGCGAGGTACGCGGGCGGTATTCGATCATCGGGATGAATCCTGATCTGATCTGGGAATGCCGCGGGACCACATCACGTGTGAACCGTGATGCCCGATTTGACGATGACGCGTTTGCTGATATGGACGATGACCCGTTGGGTGCACTTCGCAGTCTTTTGGCCGAATCGCGGATCGATTTGCCTGCTGACTTGCCCGCTGCCTCCGCTGGGCTGTTCGGGTTTTTGGGTTATGATATGATCCGGCTGGTCGAACATCTGCCAAACATCAACCCCGATCCGCTGGATTTACCAGATGCGGTGATGATGCGCCCGTCGGTTGTTGCAGTTCTGGATGGGGTGAAAGGTGATGTGATCCTTGTTGCACCCGCTTATGTCAAGGCAGACCTTTCGGCGCGGGCGGCCTATGCACAGGCCGCCGAACGGGTCATGGATGCACAGCGCGCGCTGGAGCGCCCCATGCCAAGCGAGGCGCGCGCGCTGGCTGACCCTGCCCCCGTCGCTCCGCCTGTTTCAAACTTTACCCATAAGGGATATCTGAGTGCGGTTGAGCAAGCCAAGGAATACATCCGCGCTGGTGACATTTTTCAGGTTGTTCCGGCCCAACGCTGGACGCAAGCGTTTCGCGAACCGCCCTTTGCACTATACCGATCGCTGCGCCGTACAAACCCATCACCCTTTATGTTCTTTTTCAACTTCGGCAGCTTTCAGGTCATCGGGGCCAGCCCCGAAATCCTTGTCCGGGTCTTTGGGAGCGAGGTCACGATCCGTCCCATCGCTGGCACACGTCCCCGTGGGGCCACCCAGGAAGAGGACAAGGCGAATGAGGCAAGCCTCATGGCCGATGAAAAGGAATTGGCCGAGCACCTGATGCTGCTTGATTTGGGGCGCAATGATACGGCCAAGGTCAGCAAAGTGGGCACCGTGCGCCCGACAGAAAAATTCATTGTCGAACGCTACAGCCACGTGATGCACATCGTCTCGAACGTGGTCGGCGAGTTGGCGGATGATCAAGATGCGCTGAGCGCCTTTTTTGCAGGCATGCCTGCAGGCACTGTGTCAGGTGCACCCAAAGTCCGCGCAATGGAAATCATTGATGAGCTTGAGCCGGAAAAACGCGGTGTCTATGGCGGTGGTTGCGGCTATTTCAGTGCGAATGGCGATATGGATATGTGTATCGCCCTGCGCACTGCGGTGCTGAAAGACGAAAAGCTGTACATTCAGGCCGGTGGCGGCGTTGTTTATGACAGCGACCCTGAAGCTGAATATCAGGAAACCGTCCATAAATCGAACGCCATTCGCAAAGCTGCAGCGGACGCAAGGATGTTCCAAAGCGGCGGAAACTAAAGCGCGCTAATCCACGATGCTTTTTTGCAAGATAGCCGAGGCAGGAGCCAGCGCGATCTGATCACCATCATTCTGTGCACCCCATGCCTGCAGCGCATCAAGTGCGGGTTGGGTCAACTGTGCCAGAAGAACGCCATCGCCTGCTTGCCGCGCACGGAATGCAGCCTGATCCAATGCGCGTCCAATAGCCGCGACATTGCCACTCTCGACGTCGAGTGCACGCAAGACCGGGGCGGCTGGCAGGCCAGCCTGTGTCGCAGTCCGGATCGCGTTGCTTAAACCTTGTTCGACGACGATCAGCCCCCGCCCCTCGGCCTGCAAGACTTCCACCACTTGCGATGTCACGGCGCGATTGCTTTGCAACAAGCCGCCTGCACCGCTGAACAGCGCAACAGTTTCCGGTAAAATACCAAACGCTGCTTCAAACGCGACTTCAACATCTGTTGGGACCGCCCCTTGCGGAAGCGATGTTTGCATCAAGACCTCGATACCGGCGTCGCGATAGTCCCGCATCCGCTCTGACGCATTTGTCGCCAAAGCGTCGATCACAACGCTCGTGCCAAACGGCAAAGCCGCGACCTGCGCAGGTGCATCCGTTACGCGACCATCATCGAGCAACAGGATCGACATCAAAGGCACATCACCTGCTGGCACAAATGCGCTGGCAAAACGCACCAAAGCGGGTGCGTCGTCAAATGCATCTTCCTCAACAACAACTTCCGCATCCTGTCCAATCGTCTCTGACGGGGTAGCGCCCGGACGGTTCACACGGACACCCGAATTCACCTGAGGCAATGGATCTTGGGCGGTGTCTTGTACGGTAATGATTTCAGGCGCATTCGCCGGTGGCTCTGGCGTCGGCAAGATCATTGCGTCTTGTTGCGGAGCCGGATCAGGTACGGTCGGCGGTTCAACCTCAGCAACCTCCGGCGCGGGTTCTGGTAACACAGCAGTATCTTCCTGTGCAGCTTCCTGCGTATCTTCTGCAACCTCTGGCGCGACTACCGGCGGCGGGGCGACATTGGTTGCCGGCACCTCGACGATACTTGTTCGGGGTGTCTCGGAAGACGCGTCTTGATCCTGATCCAGGTCATTGTCTGAAGTTGTCGGCTGCTCAGCAGGCGGCGTCACGCTGTCATCGTCAACACCGGCAAGCGCATTACTATCAGGTTCTGCCGGCTCCGGTGCCGCTGCGGGTTCCGTCGATACCTCCACCGCATCGTCAGGCTGTGGAACTGCGGGCGGTGTTACGATCGTACGGGGAATTTCCGGCGCTTCAAGACTCGCAGCGATGTCAGGTGTGCTGACATCTTCGGGCAGTGTCAGCGCCGTCGTCAGATCTGGAGCAACAGGCGTGCTGGGCGGTGTGGTGTCTGTAACGGGCGTGGCAATCTCCGCTTCAGGCACGGCAACACGCGGTACGTCTGCCGACAGTGCAGGCTCAGGATTAGGTGTCTCCGGGGAAACCAATTCAGCTTCGGGCTGTGTGGCGGCCGCTTGCGGTGCGTTGACCAATGGTGCCTGCGGTGGCGTGCCCGCGCCGGGCATCTCGTTAATCTGAGATACAAATGCAAGGCCAACGCCACCTAGCACCAACCCCCAAAGGCTGCCCGCTACATACCCGCTCATTGCTTATCACCCCACTCTACGCGCTTTGGTCACGCCGTTCCACCTTGACGCCATGTTGCGTCCCGGCCCATGTATAGCACAACCTATACCGTCCACCATGGGTGTGGCGGTAGCCCCTAATTACGCCTACGCGGGATTTCACCATGCTGCTGCTTATCGATAACTACGACAGCTTTACCTATAATCTGGTCCATTACCTGGGAGAACTGGGCGCCAATGTCGTCGTGCGCCGAAATGATGCGCTGAACACGCAAGAAGCGATGGCAATGCAGCCAGACGCAATCCTGCTGTCGCCTGGCCCTTGTGATCCGTCGCAGGCGGGCATCTGTTTGGCTTTGGTCGAAGCGGCAGCAGAGACGCAAACGCCGTTGATGGGCGTCTGTCTGGGGCATCAGGCCATTGGAGAAGCCTTCGGCGGCAAGGTCGTGCGCTGTCACGAGATCGTACATGGCAAAATGGGGGTCATGAAACACACCGGCAAAGGACTTTTTGCAGACCTGCCCAGCCCATTTGACGCCACACGCTATCATTCGCTGGTGGTGGAGCGCGCCACCCTGCCCGATAGCCTTGAAATTACCGCAGAGCTGGAAGACGGCACAATCATGGGCCTGCAGCACAAAGATTTGCCGATCCATGGCGTTCAGTTCCACCCGGAAAGCATCGCCTCGGAACACGGTCACAAGCTGTTGCAAAATTTCCTTGATCTGGCGCGGGTGCCTGCATGAGCGACGCCCTCAAACCGTTAATCAACGCTGCCGCTGAAGGGCCGCTGACCCGCGCTCAGGCCGAGGCGGCTGTCGAGATACTTTTCGACGGCGCTGCGGCCCCTTCCCAAATCGGGGGCTGTCTCATGGCCCTGCGCACGCGCGG